>Ga0187893_10015635_pt1 | contig 10133 bp, 5 predicted proteins | sample MA1701074metaG_FD_139574 | JGI IMG/M metagenome (GOLD analysis project Ga0187893, IMG submission 139574) | White microbial mat communities from a basaltic lava cave in the Kipuka Kanohina Cave System on the Island of Hawaii, USA - MA170107-4 metaG ... | reverse complement strand
TAATGGCCTACGGTCTGTCCGCCTCGGGGTCAGACTGGCAAGAGCGGAAGGTGCGCGACGTAGAAACGGGTAAAGACTTAAACGACCACCTGAAATGGGTGAAGTTTTCTGGCGCTTCCTGGACGTCTGACAGTAAAGGGTTCTTTTACAGTCGTTATGACGAACCCAAAACAGACGCTTTGAAAGGTGTCAACTATTTTCAGAAGCTCTATTACCACCGAGTGGGAACAGATCAGTCTGAGGACGTGTTGGTTTACGATCGCCCCGACCAGAAGGACTGGGGTTTTGACGGCTCCGTAACGGATGATGGACGTTATCTGGTGATCACGGTGTGGCAAGGCACCGACGTCAAAACACGCGTGTATTACAAGGACCTTAAAGAGAAGGGTGGGCCGGTCGTTAAGCTTCTGGACGACTACGACGCGGCCTATACCTTTGTGGCGAATGACGGCCCACTCTTCTGGTTCCGAACAGACCTGAATGCGGCGCGCGGCAAGGTCATAGCCATCGACCTTACGAGGCCGGACCGTAAGCATTGGAAGGTTGTAATCCCGGAAGCAGGCGAAACGCTGCAGGGCGCCACCTTTGTCAATCGGATGTTGATAGCCGACTACCTGAAGGACGCCCACACCCAGGTAAAGATCTATGATCCGAACGGTAAGTTTATCCGTGAAGTGGAGTTTCCCAGCCTGGGAACGGCGATCGGATTTGGCGGAAAAGCCACGGACAAAGAGACTTTCTATTCCTTTACCAGCTTTACCACGCCCACAACCATTTATCGTTATGACCTGGTTACTGGCAAGAGCTCGATCTTCCGGCAGCCGAAAGTCGACTTCACCCCTGGGGACTATGAGACCCAACAGGTCTTCTACAACAGCAAGGACGGCACCCGAGTGCCGATGTTTATTACTCACAAGAAAGGGTTAAAGCGCGACGGTAGAAACCCAACTTATCTTTACGCCTATGGCGGCTTTAACGTCTCGCTGACGCCGGCCTTCTCAGTCGCCAACCTTGTCTGGATGGAAATGGGCGGCGTCTATGCGCAACCGAATTTGCGTGGTGGTGGTGAATACGGTGAGGAGTGGCACCAGGCCGGAATGAAGCTGAAAAAACAGAACGTTTTTGACGATTTTATTGCCGCGGCTCAATGGCTCATAGCCAACAAGTATACCTCCACCCCCAAGCTTGCCATTGGTGGAGGCAGCAACGGTGGACTTTTGGTTGGCGCGGTCTTAAATCAGCGTCCGGATCTTTTCGGCGCGGCTCTTCCGGCCGTCGGCGTGATGGACATGCTGCGTTTTCAGAAGTTCACAATTGGTTGGGCCTGGGTTTCTGATTACGGTTCCAGCGAAAACGCCGATGAGTTCAAGGCCTTGTATGCCTACTCACCCTTACACAACATCAAGGCAGGCACGGCCTACCCGGCCACAATGATCACCACTGCGGACCACGATGATCGTGTCTGGCCCGGTCATAGTTTCAAATACGCGGCCGCGTTACAGGCTGCACAGGCGGGTCCGGCGCCGATTCTGATTCGCATTGAGACCAAGGCTGGTCATGGAGCGGGCAAACCCACGTCCAAACTCATCGAGGAGGTGGCTGATCGCTGGGCATTTTTGGTGCGGGTGCTTTCGATTGAGGAGTCTCATTCTCGCCATTACAGCCAACCCTGACTAGACGCCAAAGATGCCACGGGCTTGCCCCGTGGAGTCTCACGCTCGCCACCACAACAGCCAGCTCTAACTAGAAGTCAAAGATGCCACGGGCTTGCCCCGTGGAGTCTCACGCTCGCCACTACAACAGCCAGCTCTAACTGGACGCCAAAGATGCCACGTGGAGTCTCACGCTCGCCACTACAACAGCCAGCCCGACTAGACGCCAAAGATGCCACGGGCTTGCCCCGTGGAGTCTCACGCTCGCCACTACAGCAGCCAGGCCTAACTAGACGTCAAAGATGCCACGGGCTTGCCCCGTGGAGTCTCACGCTCACCACTACAACAGCCAGCTCTAACTTGACGTCAAAGATGCCACGGGCTTGCCCCGTGGAGTCTCACGCTCGCCACTACAGCAGTCAGCCCTGACTAGACGTCAAAGATGCCACGGGCTTGCCCCGTGGAGTGTCACGCTCGCCACTACAGCAGCCAGAGCTAACTAGACGCCAAAGATGCCACGGGCTTGCCCCGTGGAGTTCTCACGCTTGCCACTACAGCAGCCAGGCCTAACTAGACGTCAAAGATGCCACGGGCTTGCCCCGTGGAGTCTCACGTTTGTTGCTACAGCACCCAGCCCGACTAGACGCCAAAGATGCCACGGGCTTGCCCCGTGGAGTCTCACGCTCGCCACTACAACAGCCAGCTCTAACTAGAAGTCAAAGATGCCACGGGCTTGCCCCGTGGAGTCTCACGCTCGCCACTATAACAGCCAACGTTCTACCGATTCGAAGATGCCACGGGCTTGCCCCGTGGAGTGTCACGCTCGCCACTACAGCAGCCAGGCCTAACTAGACGACAAAGATGCCACGGGCTTGCCCCGTGGAGTCTCACGTTTGTTGCTACAGAACAAGATCCTCAAAAATCTTTACCGAGATAGCTTGCGCGCCTGACACTTTACCGGGCAAGCCCGTGGCATCTTTGACGTCTAGTTAGGCTGCTGTAGTTGCGAGCGTGACACTCCACGGGGCAGCCCGTGGCATCTTTGGCGTCTAGTCAGGGCTGACTGCTGTAGTGGCGAGCGTGAAACTCCACGGGGCAAGCCCGTGGCATCTTTGACGTCTAGTTAGGGCTGGGTGCTGTAGTTGCGAGCGTGAGACTCCACGGGGCAAGCCCGTGGCATCTTCCAATCGGTAGGACTTCTCTCTCTCTGTAGCAAGAAACGTGACACTCCACGGGGCAAGCCCGTGGCATCTTTGTCGTCTAGTGAAGGCTGGCTGCTGTAGTTGCGAGCGTGACACTCCACGGGGCAAGCCCGTGGCATCGTGGGCGTCTAGTGAAGGCTGACTGCGTGTTTAATCATTGTGACCAGGAAGCCGGTTTACGCACCCACCGGTGACTTCGCAGCTGCTCCATTAATTCCGGATCAAGCGGTCCCGCTTCGCTGGCGGCAACATTTGCATTGACATGGTTAAGTTTGCGCATGCCGGGAATTATTGTGCTGACCGTGGAATTGCTGAGAATAAATCTGAGCGCCATTTCGGGCATCGTCATCTTCTCTTCTCGAGTCGAGTTCCAGTTGTTTAACAACTCTTTAAGATTCTCGGCCCGCTCCACGCTGGGAATCAGATTCTCGGGAACAAAGTAGGTATTGCGCCAATCACCTTCAGGCCACCTGCTCTCCTTCGTTATTGTCCCCGTTAAAGTTCCCTCATCAAATGGGACTCGAGCAATAACCGCCACGTTATATTCCTGGCATGCCGGAAAGAGCTCGTCCTCCGGATTCTGGTCAAAGATGTTGTAGATCACCTGTACCGAATCAATTAAGCCACTCTTGACCGCGCGTACGCCGTTCCAGGGCTCCCAGCGATTGAGGCTGAGGCCGATCGCCTTGAGCAGCTTCTGGCTACGTAAATCGTCCATCTTGTGTAACCAGCGATCATCTCGAATCCAGTCATCCTGCCACACGTGCAGCTGCACCAGGTCAAAACATTCAATGTCGGCATTCCGCAGGCTCCGGTGGACAAACTCTTCCAGGTGATCGGGCGGATACGTGTCGCGAATGGTGAAGTCTGGCTGTGCAGGCCACTTCTCGTTTTTTGGCGGCACCTTGGTCGCCGTGTAGATTCGCCGATCCCGATTGGCGCGCACCAGCTGACCCAGGAGATTCTCACTGCGGCCCGCGCCATAGGCATAGGCGGTATCAAAGAAGTTGCAGCCTGCATCGAGGGCCGCCTGCAGTGAACCTAAAGATTCCTGATCGTCTGAGTAGGTCCAGCTGCCCATGCCCCACATTCCGTAACCAATCTCGCTGACTTCCCAGCCGGTGCGACCGAATGTACGGTACTTCATGCCTCAACTCCTGCAACCAAAGTTTCGGACTCTTTGCGGCACATGATACTCGCCTGGGGTTTCTGACTATCCCCTAATCGCGGGCGCGGCCTTGCGCGTCCAGCCAGTCGCGCGTCATATCACACCAAAGCGCGAGGCCACGCCACTGTTTGAACCGTTCGTAGTAGCGAGCTATTTTCCGGTCGTTCGCCTTCCTACCGTTGTTTCGAACAGCAAAAAACTTGGCCCGGGTCCACGAGTCCAACGCCAACCCGTCGTAACGCCCGAGAAGCTTTAGTAGATTCTCAGCCGCATAATCGCCAACCCCTTTGACCATTTTCATCTTCTTGACTAGTTCGGCGGTCGCAAGCTGACTGGTAAACCACTCTTCAACATCGAGCGACCTGGAAGCAACTCTTTCAGCCAACTCCTTTAGATATGGCGCCCGATAACCGGCACGCACCTGTTCTACATAAAACTTCAGAGGCTTCCTGGCCATTGCTGAGGGAGTTGGGAACGAGCGACGCCCGTCGTTAGACACTCGACCCAGGTGCTGGACCAGGCCAGTGACCATCTTGTCGGTCAGCGACCACGAGCAATTTGTGGTGCAGATCATCTTTACCAGGTCCTCAAAGACCGTCGGCGAGCGGAGCATTCGGCCGGCGCCCTGCTCTGCTATCCAGGCAAAATCTTCCTCTTGTTCGACTGCCAGGTAAAAGCCACTCATGTCGTCGTCAAGTCGGAGCATATGACGGACGTCGCGCAAGACTTTGGCGCGGGCTGCATTCCCCAAAACTTTTGAAGTTTCAAGCTTGAGTGAACCTTTCCTAGGCGACACGACTATAGTCACTGGTGGCTCGTCACTCAGGTTGATAACTCGCGTAAGTTTCCATTTCTGGCGATCGATCTCAAAGGGCAGGAGCTCGCACCAACCATGGCTGATTACTGTTCGCTTAAAATCGAAGTTGGGTGGCGTCTTTAGTCTGATATCCATCGCTTGAGCGACAAGAGGTTATCAAAAGTAGCGCTCGATCAGGGAGCGGCCGTAACAAAAAAGCGTTCAATTCGGTTCCAGACCTGCGGCATTTATTTCAAAAGTGTTATGGTCGTGCATCAGCTTTTTCTGTCAGCCGTTCACGGTGAAGAATACTCCGAACGGTTTAACACACTGTTTCGTATGGTTCAAATTCGGTCAACCTGAATCTTGACACGAAAGGGCGATCAGGCCTAGACTACGTGTAACTTGAAACAGTGTGTGGAAGGCTGTACTCACGCCGATCAACGACACTAGAGCGGCCGTGAGAGAAGAGTCGAAAACACTGTGACTCTCTACGGCAAACTACGGTGAACGTACGCACCGCTTCCTAAGAAATAAAGTCGGAGCTTTCCGACGCGGATCGTCGCCCCTCCAAGGCTCGCAGGGCAGCCAAAGAGGGGCGATTTCGTATCTAAAACCCGCTCGCAATTCCCGGCGTACTTCAGATTACCAAAATCGTGCAATTTGACCTGCCACTGTTCGCCATTACCGCACATAGATTGGGTTGGAGATGATCCAGGGCTGCTGGCTGACTCGATGTGGTAGCTGGGGCAGGTAAAGCTCAACTCGGTAGCTTCCTCGTTGCTCGATGCGAAAGTCCTTACGAGTCATCAGAGCTTCCTCCTGAAACGCCTTTCCATCCCTGTAAAGGACCAATCGGGCAGGGATCGGACTTAGAACGGTCAGCTGAACTGCTTCGGTCAGGGCGATTTCATCACCTTGAATTGTTTCCGTTTGGTTTTGGGCCGAGAAACTAAATCCGGTCGTGTCGCCGAATAGATCAAAGCCAATAAAGCAGTGTCCCGACTTGAGGGCCTCAACCACCATCCCTTCATCGAGTGAAGCATCTCGCGGCGCCAGTATGTGGACGCGAACCAGTTGAAAGGACGTCTCATACGGGTCGAGCCTTAGTCCTAGTAACCGTTTTCCCGAGGAATCGTTGAGACTGATCCCAATGTTCGCATGTGCATCATTTCCGGAGATCCCGGTCACCCTGCGCTTTTGATTTTGCTCGTCCCATCTTGCCAGGCTCTCGTCTGGCCTCTGATAGAAGTTTGCGAACAGTAGCGACTGATGTTGAGCCGATGACCACAGCCCATCGAAGAACATGATCAGCGGGTTGATGTGCTGGGCATTGGTATAGACGTTGTATACCTCGATCCCATCAAAGCCGTCGCTGTGCCAGGCGGTAAACTGCGAGGGATAGGCAATGACCGAAAACTCGCGCCGCGTCCGGGCGGTATCGAACAGCGATTGCGTCGCATGCTCGCCTGACTTACCGGTCACCTCATTTCCAGGAATGATTAGCACCCGGTTTCCCTCGCTGGTTGCCACCTCATTGCCGTTCACAAACACCACCCCGTCGTGGACTCCTCGCAGCGTAAATTCCGCGGTGTTCAAAGTCTTTCCCGGATGCTCAGTCATTACCACAAAGTCAAGGCCATTAGCTTTCGCTGCCGAAATTATGTCCTCGAAGTTTCCGGAGCTATGCCCACCAAGAAACGAGTGAACGTGAACCACTCCTTTGTATTCCGTGTAATTACCGGCGGTATGACTTAAGCGATTGGCATTTAGTTGCTGGATCTCCCCGCGCAGCCGACTCAGTTTGAAGCGCCTGTATGCAAACGGGATTTGTGACGCGCATAGCAACAGCAGTAGTGCGATCAAGAGCTTTTGCCAGCGCTTCATTTTTTGGATGGGGTTCGCTTCAGTGCGCACTGACGAGCAACTTTAACTGCTCGTTAAGTAAATCCCAAACCTGCCGCACATGCTTTTCGGAGGTGCGAATGTTGCCAATAGAAAGTCTGAGAGTGAGCTTATGGTTCAGGCGCGTGTGAGAAAGCAGGGCCGAGCCCGTGGCATTTACGCCGTGCATGATCGCTTCGTTAAGAACGTCAAGCCGAGCCTCGCGTCCGTTCTCGGCTTGGGCTTTGAGCTCGGGACAAGCGCGAAAACATACTAGTCCCAGGGGCACCGGTGCCAATAGCTCCCAATCCGGCGATTGTTCTACCCAAGTGGAAAACTGTTTTGCCAGCCGGCAGTGTTCTCTGATTCGAGCAGCTAACCCCTCGTGGCCGAAATAGCGAATGACCATCCAGAGTTTTAGGGCGCGAAAACGGCGACCAAGCTGAACGCCGTAATCGGAGCCGCTCCGGACTCTTTCCTGTTCGGGGGTGCGCAGGTACTCAGGCACCAGAGAAAACGCTCGACGCAGCGTCTCCATATGGCGACAGTACAAAACCGAAAGGTCAAACGGGGTGAACAGCCACTTGTGTGGGTTTACAGTCAGGGAGTCTGCCCGCTCGCAGCCATCGAGAATGTATCGAAACTCGGGAACCACTGCTGCTGAACCTGCGTAGGCGGCATCAACGTGCAGCCACAACTGATCTTTTTCGCAGATTTCGACTATGGGACGGAGGGGATCAAGGCTGGAGGTAGAGGTTGTGCCGACGGTAGCCACCACACAAAAGGGTCGAACTCCCTGCTTCTTGTCTGCGTCAATTGCCTCTGCCAGGGCCGTTGCAAGCATGCTGAAATTTTTGTCGGTGGGTATCTTTCGGAGTGCTTGCTGACCCAGTCCCAAAGTAATGATGCCCTTGTCAATTGAGGAATGGGCCTGCTCGGAAGCATAGACGCGAAGCAGCGGAAGATCTTTGCGCCCACTCATTCCCTCCTCCCGGATTCTTTGTTCAGTGCCTTCGCGGGCCGCGGCGATGGCATGCATACTCGACACCGAAGCGGTGTCGTAAATAATGCCGGTCAGACCCTGGTCCAGTCCCATCATTTGTCGCAGCCAGTCTAAGGCCACTTCCTCGAGCTCCGTGGCCGCGGGAGAGGTGCGCCAGAGCATGGCTTTGGCGTCGAAGGCCGCAGATAAAAGCTCGCCAAAGATGCCGGGCGCCGAGGTTGAAGTGGCAAAGTAAGCAAAGAAAGATGGATGACTCCAATGGGTAAGTGCCGGCAGGATCAGCCGATCTAAATCGGCAATAATAGCGTCCATCGCTTCACCTGTTTCAGGCGGCTCGGACGGCAGTTGGTCTCGGAGCGTGCCTGGTTCGATTTGAGCCAGCACTGGTAGCGACTCGATGTTTTCGAAATAATCGCTGATCCAGTCGATGAGTTGATGTCCAAACCGACGAAAATCCTCCCCGGGCATATCGCCGAGGTTCGGGGCCACACCTGAAGCACGCTTTTTTTCTTGCATTGCTACTCGAACCACCTCTAACTAATCTTGGCCGCCGGTTGTGGCAAACTTTATAGGGCAATCAAGGGTTGTGCAACCTTAGCAAGTTACGTATGGGTGGCCCTTCCAAGAAACCACCACGGCTAATCGGGGGGTCCTTTAGTGTAGTTTCGTGTAATTTCGTGGATCGTCTGTTTGCCGCTTAAACGATCCACGCGCATCACACGAAACTACCCGAACGAGCACCAAAGCCTGTTGCGACGTACCAGGTGGTTTCTATAGGACATCTGCAGGCGGTAGCCTGCGGTCAACTCCGTGGCCAAAACTCGTCGGAATGAGTTTTCCTAACGTCTCTTATTTGCGGAAAAATCAGGTCAACGCTATTATTCAGGCCGTTTATAACGGTCGGGTTAGCACTATTTAACTAACTCCGGCGTTACTTGCAGGACCCGCTCCCATTTTTTAAAACCAATCGCCTTAGTGAGGACCAAATGAAACGTACACTGCTCGCCTTTTTGCTGATTGCCACTGTTTTCTTTGCTTTTGCCTGTGAGCGTCGTGGAGGAGGAGGGGCAGGCAATGATACCGGGCCCATTCTGGTGGGCTATTACGGCGACTTGTCCGGACGCACTTCCAGCTTTGGCCAATCGACAAAGAACGGTGTGGAGATGGCCGCTGATGAAATCAACAAGGCCGGAGGCATCAACGGTCGTCAGATTCAGATCATAGTGGAAGACGATCAGGGTGAACCGAACAAGGCCGCAACCGTAGTTACCAAACTTATCAACCAGGACAAGGTGATTGCGCTGCTGGGTGAGGTAGCATCCTCGAATAGTCTGGCCGCCGCACCCAAAGCCCAGGAGGGAAAGGTCCCGATGATCACCCCGTCTTCCACCAACCCCGCGGTCACTCAGGTTGGCGATTACATCTCGCGCGTGTGCTTTATCGACCCTTTCCAGGGGGAAGTAATGGCCAAGTTTGCCGCCAACGATCTGAAAGCCAAACGAGCCGCAATCCTCTATGACTTCAACTCCGATTACAGTCGTGGGCTACAACAGTTTTTTAAGCGCAGTTTTACTCAACTCGGTGGGCAGATTGTTTCCGAGCAGTCTTATACGCAAGGAGATCGAGATTTCAGCGGGCAACTCACGGCTATTCGGGCCACCAATCCAGAGGTGATCTACGTTCCGGGATACTACGGCGAGGTGGGAGTGATCGCCAATCAAACCAAGCAACTTGGGATCAAAGCACCTTTGCTGGGCGGTGACGGTTGGGACTCCCCACGCCTTTGGGAGTTGGGTGGCGGAGCCTTGAACGGCAATTACATCTCCAATCATTACTCGGTTGATGATCCTTCGCCGGCCATTCAGAAGTTTGTTGCCGATTACAAAGCCCGGTTCGGCATGCTGCCAGACGCCCTGGCAGCGCTTGGCTACGACTCAATGAAAGTACTTGCCGACGCTATCCAGCGAGCGGGAACCACTGAAAACGAAAAGCTGAAGGAAGCAATCGCGCAAACGCAGAACTTTTCCGGGGTAACGGGATCAATTACCATCGACAAAGATCGCAATGCAGTAAAGCCAGCAGTCGTTTTGAAGTTACAGGATGGAAAGTTTGTCTACGAAACCACAATCTATCCCGAGGGAATGACGCCGCCTGCGAATACATCCGGTTCTCCTGCTTCCAGTCCGGCATCAGGTTCGAGTGAGGCGACAGCCTCAGAGTCGAATTCTGCGGTCGATTCCAAAGTCGCCTCCACGGCAAAGACAGGGCAATAGCAAAACCTTCTATGGACACTTTTGTTCAGCAACTGATTAATGGGCTCAACATCGGAGCCATCTACGCCCTGATTGCTCTGGGCTACACAATGGTCTACGGCATCCTGAGGCTGATCAATTTTGCCCACGGTGATGTCTACATGGTGGGCGCATTT
>Ga0187893_10015634_pt1 | contig 10134 bp, 6 predicted proteins | sample MA1701074metaG_FD_139574 | JGI IMG/M metagenome (GOLD analysis project Ga0187893, IMG submission 139574) | White microbial mat communities from a basaltic lava cave in the Kipuka Kanohina Cave System on the Island of Hawaii, USA - MA170107-4 metaG ... | reverse complement strand
GCGGAGCGCGTCCACGCCCGCGGTGGCCCCGCGCGGGTCGAGGAAGTCCGACGCCACGACAGCGAGCGCCCGGCCCCGGACCCCGGACAGCCCGGTTCGGAAACCGGCCGCCAGGTCGGTCCGCCCGCCCCCCTCCACCGCGCCGAGCGCGCCGAGCAGGTCCGGCAGGCGTCCCCGTCCCGCGAAGGAGCGGCGCGCTCCGCCGGGGACGACGAGCAGGTCCACGAGGTCCCCGCGCCCGAGGGCCACCGCCCCGAGGACCGCCAGCGCCCGCGCCGCCGCGCGCAGCCGCTCGCGGTCCCCTTCCGCCATGGACGCGCTCGCGTCGAGCAGGAGGACCACGCGCACCGCCTCCTCCGCCTCGAACTGCTTCGTGACGAGGACGTCGAGCCGCGCGCAGGCGTTCCAGTCCACGGTGCGGGGGTCGTCCCCCTCGGCGTAGGGACGGTGGTCGCGGAAGAGCGTGCCCGGACCGGAGCGACGGCCGAGGTGGATCCCGCCCGGGAGCACGCCCGCGGGGCGGCGCGCGGCGATCTCGAACGCCTGCAGGCGCGCGAGGAATCCCGGCGGGAGCAGCGGGGCGCTCACCGGCCGCCCTCGACGATCCGGCGGAGCGCCTCGAAGTAGCGGCGGATCGTCTCGAGGTCGCGGGGATCGGCGCCCTCGCGCCGCGCGGCCTCCTCGGCGCGCGCGCGGACCTCCGCGACGGCCTCGCGAGGGTCCATCTCGCGGGGCGGCGCGCCGCGGCCGGCGTCGGGGTCGAGGACGAGGATCGGCCCCCTCTTCACGCGCTCCGGCCCCTCGCCGAAGAGCGGGAGCACGAGCCGCCGCTCGAGGCGCGACGGCGGGAGCGGGACCTCCGGCGCGGCGTCGGCGGGCCCGGGGCCCGGGGGCGGGACGGCCGGCGGCGGGGCCGCCGGCGCGGGGACGGCCGGCGCGGGGGCCGGCGGGGGATCGCCGCCCCCGCCCCCGTCGTCCCCGTCCCCCTCGATCCGGACCTCGAACTCCGGCGCCCGCGCCACGGTGCGGCCGGCGGGGTCGAGGAGGCTCGCGACGACGCGGCGCGTCCCCGGCCGCAGCGCCGCGCGGAGCGGCGGGAAGTCCTCGCGGAGGTCCACGAGCCGGGGCAGCCGGTCGCCGGCGGCGACGCGCCGCGCGCGCCCCTCGCCCGCCGCCTCCCCGCCGTCCACGGAGAACGCCAGGTCGAGTCCGGTCCCGGTCCCCGCTCCCGCGAGCCCCTCGACCATCGCCGCGACGGGGATCGGATCGCCGGCGCGGTGGACCCTCTCGAGGGGCCGCGCCTCGATCGACGCGACGGGGGTCGGCGGAGGCTCCGGCGGCCGCTCCGCCGTCGGGGGCAACCGTTCGGACTCCTCCGTGCCGGGCTCCCCGGCCTCCGGTCGCGTCCGCGGCTCGCCCCCGTCGGCGGGGCCCGGCTCGCCCCAGGAGACGGAGCCGGCGCGGGGGCGCCCCCCCGTCCCCCAGCCGGAGCCGAGGCCGGGGAGGATCCCGAACCCCCCCTGCGGGAGGAGCGCGAGGAGGATCGCGACGAGGGCGGCGAGGCCGAGGAGCCGCCAGGGGGGGCGCGGCAGCGGGCCGAGGCGCTCGCGGGGGAGCGCGGCCACGGCCTCGGCGGCGGCCTCGACGACGGCCTCGCCGAAGCGGCCCCGCGTCCCGGGGCGCGCGGCGACGGCGACCGCCGTGGCGACCAGGTCGGCTCCCCCGAGGAGGCGGTCGACCTCCGCCGCGAAGGGGCCGGCGCCGCCCCGCGCGCGGAGGAGGAGCGCCGCCCCGAGCCCCGCGCCCCCGAGCAGGACGGCGACGAACCCCGCCACCGCCGCGGCGACGCCGGAAGGCGGCGGCAGGACGCCGAGCACCGCGAGACCGAGGAGGACGAGGGAGAGGACGAGGGCCCTGCGTCCGCCGAGGCGCGCCCCCTCGAGGACGAGGGCGGCGCGGCGAGCCCGGAGGCGGGCCCCGAACGAGGATCGGAAGGACGCGGCGGCGGACACGGGGCCATCCTACTCGGCCCCCGGGATCCGGGGACGCGCGCCGGAGCGGCGTATAGGATGGAAGCGCGTGACCGGCAGACTCCCCGCCCTCCTGCTCCTCGCCGCCGCCGCCGCGCCCGGACCGGCCACCGCGGCCGAGGACGAGGGGAAGCCGCCCAACGACCCGGAGGCCCCGCTCGCGATCCGCGTCAACCAGGCGATCGACTCGGGCGTCGCCTACCTCAAGACCCGGCAGTTCCCCATGGGCAACTGGGACACCGAGGTGCAGGGCGACGTGCTGTACGACCCGAACTCCTCCGGCAACCCCTACGTGCACCCGACCGGCTGCACCTCCCTCGCGCTCTACACGCTCCTCAAGTGCGGCGTCCCCCGGGACGACCCGGCGATCAAGAAGGGCTTCGCCTGGCTGAAGAAGACCAGCGGGTCGAGCGCGAAGGGGGGCAAGTCCTACTCCTTCCGCGTCCCCGACGGGACCTACGAGCTCGCGGTGCTGATCCTCGCCGTCGAGGCGCGCGCCAACCCGTACAAGCGGGAGAAGGAGCGCGAGCAGGACCTCAAGTTCCGCCTGAAGAAGGGGGAGAAGCTGAAGACCGGCGTGAAGCTCGACGCCGAGGACGAGGCCTGGATGAAGGAGCTCGTCGCGGCACTCGTCAAGCGGCAGGTCAAGTCCCGCGGATGGCGCTACGGGAACTGGACCGGGGCGGCCTGGCACAACGGCCCGCGCGGCGACAGCGACCTCAGCGCCACGAACCTCGCGATGCTCGCGTTCCTCGCGGCGGAGCGCTGCGGGATCTCCCAGAGCGACGAGTTCTACAAGGGGATGCTCCGCTGGACCGCCTCCATGCAGGAGAAGGACGGCCCCGAGCACCGCCGCTGGGAGCCGTCCGTGGCCGCCTCCGAGACCCAGGTCGTGAACATGGACCGCGCCCGCGGCTTCTCCTACCTCGTCGGGAGCAGCCGCGAGGAGGAGAACCAGCCGACCGGGTCGATGACCGCCTGCGGCCTCGCGAACATCGTCATCTGCTCCTCGATCCTCGAGGCGCGCGACCCGGAGGGCAAGACCTTCGGGGTGGAACTCCAGGCGCTGGCGGAGAAGGCCTGGTGGGACGGCGTCGCGTGGCTCGACTACTGGTGGACCGTCGATCGCAACGTCAACAAGAACAGCTACCACTACTACTACCTGTACTGCCTCGAGCGCGCCTGCGACCTGAAGCGCATCAACCTGCTCGCCGGCCACCCCTGGTACAACGAGGGGGCGCAGGTCCTGGTGGACGAACAGCAGCCGGGCGGGAAGTGGGACAAGAAGGACACCCACCGGCCCCACGACGTCCTCAACACCTGCTTCGCGCTCCTCTTCCTCAACCGCTCGACGCCGGCGATCACCGGGGACTGATGGAGGTGCCCCGCCCCGGCGGCGGACGGCCGGGGCCGGCCGGCCGCCGGGAGACCGAGACGATCTACGAGATCGGCCGGGCCCCCGCGCCGGAGCGCCGCGCGCCCCGCCCGCCCCGCGGCCCCGACCTCGAGGTCGTCCGCGAGACCGCCGGCTGGACGGCGGTGCACAAGCCCGCGGGCCTCGCGTCGGTGAAGGAGCGCTGGCACCCCGGGGCGCCGACGGCCCTCTCGCGCCTCCACGACCTCTGGCGCGCGAGGGACCCGGAGGCGCCGCGGCCCTGGGTCGTCCACCGGATCGACCGCGAGACGAGCGGGCTCCTCCTCTTCGCGCGCGACCCGGACGCCGCGCGCGCCCTGTCGGAGGCGTTCCGCAAGCGCCGCGTCCGGAAGGAGTACCTCGCCCTCGTCGCGGGCATGCCGCCGGAGCCGTCGGGCGAAGTCGAGGTGAGACTGCTCCCCGACCCGCGCCGGCCGGAGCGGATGCTCGTCGTCGAGAAGCGCGGGAAGCGGAGCGTCACCGCCTGGGAGACGGAGGAGCGGTTCCGCGGCTGGACGCTGCTCCGCGTCCTCCCCCGCACGGGGCGCACCCACCAGATCCGCGCGACCCTCGCCCACCTCGGCTGCCCGATCGCGGCCGACCCGCTCTACGGTCAGGCCGGCGGGCTCCTGCTGTCGACCTTCAAGCGCGGCTACAAGCCGCCGCGGGACCACCCGGAGCGGCCGCTCCTCGGGCGCCTCGGCCTCCACGCGCACCGCCTGGCGTTCGAGGATCCGGGGGGCGGCGGCGAGGTCGCCCTGGAGGCGGATCCGCCGAAGGACTTCCGCGTCGCGCTGGAGAAGCTCCGGCGGTACGCGCCGGCGCGGGACGCCTAGCCCGGAATCGAGACGGGAGGGCCCTCCCGCCATGCACCGCGCCGGGCCCCGGCGCGGGGACTGGAGGCGACCCCCCCGCTCGCCCCGATTCTACCCCTGCCCCCCGCGGTCGTCGTCGGGGCCCGGAGCGGGCGGCGTCGCCCGACGCAAGTCCATGTGGTCACGATCCTTGTGACGCCGTCGACGGAGCCCGGCGCCGTCCCGGCGCGCGGCGATGCCGGGGCGTCCGCGGGGGTCGGGCAGGGGGGCTACCTCAGCGGGACGAACGCCGGGATCGCCCAGGCCGCGAGGATGCAGAACGCGAGGTTCAGCGGCGCGCCGATCCGGAAGTAGTCGCGGAACCGGTAGCCGCCCGGGCCGAGGACCATGGCGTTGGTCTGGTACCCCACGGGCGTCATGAAGCTCGTCGACGCGCCGAAGGCGATGGCCACGAGGAGCGGCCGCGGATCCACGCCGAGGGAAATCGCCGCGGCGAGCGCCGCCGGCACGAGGAGCACGGCCGTCGCCGCGTTGGACATCAGTTCCGTCAGAAGCCCCGTCAGCAGGAAGGTGCCCGCCACCAGCGCGTGGGGCCCCCACGGGCCGAAGAGGTCCTCGATGGCGGACCCCGCCAGGTCCGCCGCCCCGCTGTTCTGCATGGCGATGCCGAGCGGGATCACCCCGGCGAGCAGGAGGATCGTCTTCCCGTCCACGGCGGCGTAGGCCCGGTCCATCGGGAGGACGCCGGTGAGCGCGAGGGCGAGGCAGCCGCCGAGGGCGGCCAGGAGCACGGGCGCCAGATCGAGAGCGGCGACGGCGACCACGCAGGCGAGGACGCCGACCGCGATCGCCGCCTTCCTCCAGTGGACGCGCGGCACCGCCACCTCCTGGATCGGGATCACCTCGTCCCCCGCCCGGAGCGCCTCGACGTCGCGCGCCCGCCCCTGGACGACGAGGACGTCGCCGACCGAGAGCGGGACGCCGCCGAGCCCCTCGTGGAGCAGCGCGGTGCGGTGACGCAGGGCGAGCACGACGCAGTGGTGGCGCTGGCGGAACGCGACGTCCCGCAGCGTCCGGCCCGCGAGGACCGAGTTCGTCGGGACGAAGGCCTCGACGACCACGATCCGATCCCCCTCCGCGTCCCCCCGGGCGGCCGGAGGCGCCGCCGCGTCCTCGATGTCGCGGGCGAGCCGCAGCCCGGCCTTCCGGTCGAGCCGCAGGAGCGCGTCCCGCCTGCCGCGCACCATGATCCGGTCCCCCGCGCGGAGCGCCGTCTCCGGCCCGGGACGCCCGAGCGGCTCCCGTGCGCGCGACAGCGAGAGCGCCTCCGGGCGATCCCCGTCGTCCCCTCCCTTCGGCTCCGGGAAGAGCTCCCCGAGCACGCCGTCGGCCTCCGTCTCGAACTCCGCGACGAACTCCCCGGCCGTCCGCGCGCCCAGGATCCCCGCCCCGGGCTCCACGGACGGGCGCAGCAGCAGCGGCGGCACGACGAGGAGGTAGGCGAGCCCGAGCCCCGCGAAGCAGGCGCCGAGCGCGGTGAATTCGAACATGCCGAACGGGCGCTGCCCGGCGCTGACGGCGAGGTCCGACACGAGGATGTTCGTCGAGGTCCCGATCAGCGTGCAGACTCCGCCCATCTGGGAGGCGAAGGAGAGGGACATGAGGTACCGTCCGGGATGCAGTCCCCGGGCGGAGCAGATCCCCACCACGAGGGGGATCAGCACCGCCACCGCCGCGGTGTTGTTCACGAAGGCGGAGACGACCATCGCGAACACGAGGAGCGCCGCGTACAGCAGGCGAGGCCGGCCGCCCAGCGCCCGGCCGAGGGACGAGGCGGCGCCCGCGACGAGACCCGACTCGCGCAGCCCCGCGGAGAGGATGAACATCGTCGCGACCGTCGCGGTGGCCGGATTGGAGAAGCCCGAGAGCGCCTCGGGGAGCGACACGAGCCCCGAGAGCGCGAGCGCCACGAGGAGGAGGAGGGCCACGACGTCGGCCCGGAGGGCCTCGGTGGCGAACAGCAGCGCCGCTCCCGCCGCCAGCAGCAGCACGGCCAGCGCGTCGGGCGTCACGAGAACACCCCGGGCGCCGCGGTCCGGCGCGGCCGGGCGACGGACGGAGGCATCGAGTCGGTCACCGCTCCGTTCTCACGCGCCGGGGAATCGCCGCTGCCACCGGGTCGCGCCCGGCCGCGCCCGCGGCCGGAGTCTACCCCGGCCCGCTCTCCCTCGCGCCCGCCCCCCGCACTTCACCGGGCCCCGTCTCCCGCCGATGCAGGAGGAGGGGTTCCCCGGACCCGCGGGGCCCCTCCCCCATGGCACGGCTCCGGACCTTCCTGCTCCTGCTCCTGCTCGGCAGCGCCGCGGCGATGCTCCTCTCGCCGGGGTGCCGGCGGGACCCCGTCACGGGGCGGCTCTCCTTCGGCCTCCACCACCCCTCGGACGCCGAGGAGGCGCGCCAGGGCCGCGAGATGGCGCCGGGCCTCGTGGCCGCGCACGACGGGGTCTACCCCGACGCGGCCGCCGCCGCGCACCTCGGGGCCATCGTGCGCCGCCTCGGCGCGGCGAGCCACCGGCCGCGCCTCCCCTACCGTTTCACGCTCCTCGCCTCGTCGACGCCGAACGCCTTCGCCCTCCCCGGCGGCGAGGTGTTCCTCACGCGCGGGCTCCTCGAGCGCCTCGACGAGGAGGCGCAGTTCGCGGTGGTGATGGCCCACGAGATCGGCCACGTCGCCCACCGGCACGCGGTTCGGGCGCTCAACGACTCCCTGATCGTCGGCCTCGGGGCGGAGGTGATCGCGTCCTCCGTCGAGGACCACCGGCGGCGCGAGGCGGCCGCGGGGCTCGCCGCGATCGGGGGCGGGCTGCTGCTGCTGCGGTTCAGCCGCGAGCAGGAGCTGGAGGCCGACGCGCGCGGGGTGGAGTACGCCCGGGCCGCGGGCTACGACCCGCGCCGCGGCGAGCAGGTGTTCCGGGGCTTCGCGCGGGCCCGGCGGGAAGCGGGCGGCCGGGCCGGTCCCCTCGACTCCTGGATCTCCTCGCATCCCCTCGACGAGGACCGCGTCGTCCACCTCCGCGCGGAGGTCGAGCGGCGATGGCCGGGACTGCGCGGCGGCGCCCCCGCGCCGGGACTGGTGGTCTCGACCCCCGCCTGGGACGCGCTGCTCGCGCGCGTCCGGGCCGCGTCGCCCCACTACGCGCGGCTCGACCGCGCGCGGGCCGCGGCGGCGCGGGCGCTGGCGGCGGGCGACGCGGGCGGCGCGAGGCGCTCCGCCGCCGAGGCGCGGGAGGCGGGGAGGGCGCTCCCCGGCCACGCCCTCTTCCCCGCCGTCGAGGGGGCGATCCTCCTCGCCCTCGGCGACCGGGCGGCGGCGCGGGGGCCTCTCGAGCGGGCCCGCGCCGCGGAGCCGGGCCTCGCCCTCGCCCGGGTCCGCCTCGCGGACCTCGAGGCCGCCGAGGGACGCTGGGAGGCCGCGTCCGCCGAGGCGCGCGCGGCGGCGGCGCTCCTCCCCGCGGACCCTTCCCCCCGGAACGCACTCGGCCGCGCCCTCGAGGGGCTCCGCCGGCCCCGGGACGCGGCGCGGGCGTACGCCGACGCCGCGCGCCTCGCCCCGTCGGGCAGCGAGGAGGAGCGGCGGGCGGTGGCGCGCCTGCGGGCGATCGAGGCCGCGCCCGGCGGACGCTGACGCGACTTCCCGGCGCGCGGCGTCCCGCGGTTACCCTTCTGCCCGTGAGCCAGCACCTGCTGACCATCGTCGGCCTCGGGCTCCAGATCCTCGGGGCGTTCTTCCTCGCGAAGGGCGTCATCTGGAAGTCGCCCCGCTACCTGATGCGGGAGCTGATCGGCGTCCCCCTGGAGCGCTTCCGCACCTTCCGCCACTACATCTCGGGGCGGATCGAGGTCATCCTGGGGTTCGTGCTCCTCGCGGTCGGCGCGGGGCTGCAGATGGCGGCGGAGGTGCGGCGCGCGGGGCCCGACGCGGCGGCCGGGCTCCTCTTCTGGATCGGCGCCTGCCTCGTCGGGATCGCCGTCATCGCGACCGTCCTCTACGTGGTCGTCCGCCGGCTCGCGCGGCGCGTCTTCCTCGAGATCTTCGTCGAGCAGGTCCGGCGCCGCCACTGGCCCTTCCAGGAGGACCCGGAGCTCCTCCGGGAGCTCGGCGACCTGCTCGAGATCCCGCGCACCGAGCGGGACACGGTGGACACCTACCAGGCCCGCGTCCGCGAGCGGCTCGGGCTGCCGCCCCGGGGCGCCGGCCGGCGCCAGCGCCGCCCGATCGACGAGGACGAGGGCTGACCGCCGCTACTTCGTCTCGAAGAACCGCAACGGGCGGTTGGTCCCCACGGTGACCCCGGCGGTGTCCGGGTTGCCGTCCAGGACCAGCACGAGGTCGTTGTCGCCGTCCCCGTCGAGGTCCCCGAGCGCCGCGGAGTGGCTGTGGAACTGGTCCCCGTTCGCGGGAGCCGGGAGCCACTGCGCGCTCCGGTCCGCGAGCTTGCCCTTCCCGTCGTTGATGAGGACCTTCGTCGCGAGGATCGGGCCCGCCGGGATCTGGCCGTAGTACCCGTACCCGCCCCCGCCGTCGTTCACGTAGTAGACCGTCCCCGTCACGATCAGGTCGTCCACCTGGTCGCCGTCGAGGTCGCCGAGCGCGAGCCCCCGCGCGCTGAGGATCGTCCGGGAGGACCCGGTCCGGAACGACGCGTCCTCGAGGAACGACGCCGTCGCCTCGGTGAAGGTGCCCGAGCCGTCGTTCGACAGGATCCGGATCGCGGGGGTGAGCCTGTAGTTCGAGGTCGCGTAGTCGTAGAAGTAGAACGCGTAGCCCTTGCCGAGGACGAGGTCGAGGTCGCCGTCCACGTCGAGGTCGCCGAGCGCGACCGACGAGGCCTGCCAGTATTCGAAGGAGCCGGGCTGCGTGAGCCCCAGGGCCAGCGGGATCCGGAGCGGGTTCCAGGTGAAGTTCCCCGCGCCGTCGTTGTCGAGGACGCGGGCGGCGTCCGCGTAGAAGAGGTAGTAGTAGTTCGTGGAGGTGTTCAGGTAGTAGACGAGGCGCGGGTAGGCCCGCGCCACCACCGCGTCCACGTGGGTGTCGCCGTCGAGGTCCCCCAGGGCCACGGCGTGGCCCGTGAAGTCCTCCGCCACGAGGTTGGAGTAGTTCCCGTTCATGTAGTACGGGCCCGGCATCGAGCCGCCGGGGGCGAAGTTGCCCGAACCGTCGTTGAGGAGCGGCCTCGACGCCGGAAGGAACTGGAAGTACTGCCCGAGGTAGGTCGTGCCGGACGCCGTGTAGGAGCCCGCCTGGGTCCCCTGCACCACGTAGTACCCGGCCGAGAGGAACAGGTCGGGGTCGCCGTCGTGGTTCAGGTCCCCGAGGGCGCCCTCGTAGGCCTGCCAGCGCTCCCCGAAGCCGAAGAAGGGCGTGGAGCCGGAGGACGCCACGGCGGCCGCGTCCTCCGAGAAGTAGCCGCTCCCGTCGTTGTCGAGCACGCGCGTCGCGTGGAAAGACGGGTAGTCGGCGATGTTCATGCCGGAGTTCGCGCTGTAGGCGTAGTAGGCGTACTGCGTCGTGTTCCGGGTGAAGAAGCGGTTCGACGAGATCAGCGGGTAGGCGAGCGAGAGGACGAGGTCGCGGCCGTCCTGGCCGTCCACGTCGCCGATCGCCACGAGGTCCGCCTGGGAGTAGTCCCCCTCGGCGGAGAGCGCGGGCAGCCTCGCCGCGGTGCCGTCCTCGAAGGTCCAGCCCCCCGCGTTCCGGAGCACCCAGGTGCCGCTGAACGAGCCGCCGCTCCCCGCGTCGTAGCGCGCGTAGGGGGACGAGACGACGATGTCGAGCCGGTCGTCGCCGTCGAGGTCGCCGAGGGCGAGGCTCGAG
>Ga0187893_10015633_pt1 | contig 10134 bp, 11 predicted proteins | sample MA1701074metaG_FD_139574 | JGI IMG/M metagenome (GOLD analysis project Ga0187893, IMG submission 139574) | White microbial mat communities from a basaltic lava cave in the Kipuka Kanohina Cave System on the Island of Hawaii, USA - MA170107-4 metaG ... | reverse complement strand
TCGCTGGTTGCGCATCCTCATGGCGATGTTGCGACACAACACGCTGTACGACGCCAGTCGGTTTGCTGTCGCCGCGGAGAACGGCGCTTGACAAATGGTGGGGAATCCACGCCCCGGTTGCTGTCCCGACGCGGGAATTCTCGGGCGGCAAAAAACGCCGCCCTTCATCGAGGCCGGCAGCGCGGCGAGCGCGCGCCAAGTGCTCGTCTCGCAAGCATTTCGCACCATCACGCACCAGTCTGAATCGCCCGTTCGGCGCTCGTATCAGTTGCATCGATCGATGCACAGAGAGGGGGCCGAGACGGTGCGGGGCCGTCTTCACCCTTCTCGGCCCCCTTCGACGCCGGCCGAGTCGAGCCAACCAGGGGCGAAAGATGACGATATGAGAACGGCAGGACGTGACATTCGATGCGTCCCCCGCCACGCTCGATCGCCTCGGCGATCGCGTCTGTTGAGATTGCTTCGAACACGCTCTCGCCCTTGCTCAGCCAGCGCCTGTAGAGCACCTGGAAGCGGGTCGCGGCGAACGCGTAATGGGCCTGGTCGTAGCGCTCCGGGTCGTCGATCTGAGCACGTTCCAGCGTGTCGGCTCGCCGCTGTTTGAAGTACCACCGAAGGTGACTGACGAGTTCCGGCCGGAGGCCTGCGCGCTCGTCCCGGGCCACCTCGTCATACCTTTCGGCGAGCCACGCCAGGTGCGGCGGGAAGACGACGCGGAGGGCCCACGCCGGCAGCATCGCGAGGAGCGCCGTGTGCTGCTGCAGGAACCAATGGAAGTCCTCGAGCTGGTCGCCAGTCACGACGTACACGAGCACCCACCGACCCTCCAGATCGACGCCCATCGGCATGCGGTCTCGCACCGCCCGGGCGGCCCTTCCCGGGAGCTCGGGACGAACCAAGCGCGCAGCTGCCTCCGGGCTCACACCGGCCAGCCCGGTGAGGTGAACCCGGTTGTCCTCCTCGGTTGCCAACCACACGACCGAGGGAGTGGCGAGCATGGCGTCGAGGAGTACAAGACCCTCGACGACGCGGGCTGCCGACAACGGTCGGCGATGCCTGCTGTCGGTCTCAGCGATGCTCCTGTAGAGCGGCTTGTGATCGAGGTGGTAGACGCGTCCGCGGTTGTGGCGACACGGGTACGCGGTCGCGTACCCGAGCCTGACGAGCTTCGCGAAAAACTTCCTCGTCTTCTGCCCATGGACGATGCCGGCGAACGCGCTGCACTGGCGCAGTAGACAGACGCCGGAGTGCAGCATCACGGTCACGAGGAACCGTGCCTGCCGCTCGGTGAACCCGAACTTGACGACGGCCTTGACCCGGTCGTCCGAAGCCTGCCCGACGAAGCTCGAAGAGCGAAGTTGGGTCATCGGAGCACCTCGTCGGCGTAGTCGGGATCGAACGGCGCAGCCCCTCCGGTGCGGGCGCTCGAACCGCGGAACGTCGAGAAGCCAGAACGGCTGGCCGCCGACCGGTGAGCACCACGGTAGTGGAGGGTGACGACCTCTACGTCCACGTGATCCAGTCGGCCATCGACGTCCACGTACTCGATGCGCGCATCCGGGAAGTGGACATGGCCGTCGTCGCAGGGCAGGCCGTGCTCGTACGCCCACGCCTGAATCTCGGACGTGTCCCGATCCGGCCGGCCATCGCTGTCGGCACGACCGCGGTTTCGCTCCTGCAGGAACTGCTGGTACTCGCGCTTCAGCTCGTAGTCCAGGACGACGCGCTCCACGCGGGCGCCGCGCTCCTGAAGCCGCGCAGCTTCGCGCTCGTACGCGCGGTAGATCTGCATGTCGTGCTCGACCTCCCGTGGCTTCTTCAGCTCGGCGTAGAACTGCTGCCGAGAGGCGTGGAGGCCTGGTCCACGACCGGCGCTGCGGCCGTCCCGGTCGCGCCGATGTGATTCGAGGAGATTGCGGCCGCGGTCGGTCAGAACCACGGCAACATCGCGACGGCCGTCGATCGGGATCGTCCGTGCGAGCCCCTGCTCGCGCAGGTGCCGCAGGTCCCCTTTGCGAGGGTCGAGCGGACGGCCATCATGGTCGCGAAGGTCGCGCGAGGGCACGACCCGAAACGAACCGACAATGCTCAGCGTGCGGAATTCTGAACCGCGAAGGGTGTACTCGCGGTCGCGATCGCGGACGAGCTCACGTTCGAGCCCCCGTGGCAGGTTCAGGTGTTCTGTAAAGGCGTCTCGAGGATCAACGGGGTCGCGGTCGCGAGCATCATCGTCGCGCTCGCGGGGATCGCTTCCCCAACGCGCATCATCGTCAAACATGGCCGGAACCTCCTGAAATAACGGCGTTTGGTGTTACTCACGCCGCCACCCAGCAGAGCTTCCGGTACAATCGGAGGCGAGCCCCCGCAACCAAAGATACTTGCAAGGAGAGGTCGTCGGATTCCGACGGCCTTTTCCTTTGTACGGTCGCTCCGAGCATCGCCGCCAGGTTGCCCTTCAGCTCGATGCCGAGTGCCCGCCCGTCCGCCGCAGGCGTCAGCACGATGGCGTCCACGAGCCCGCGCAGGGCTTCGGTGGCTTCGACCCGACTTTCGGGTTCCCGGAGTGCGGTGGCCAACTCCGTGACCTTCGTGCGGTAGATGCGGGCCATCTCCGGGTGTAGAAGCCGCGCCGGATCGTCAGCCGCGGCGAGCTTGGATTGGAGCGCTTCCCGGCGCACCGCATTCGCCTTCAGCTCGTCCTTGACCTCGCTGGCGGGGACGCCGTCCATGATGGACTGCACAAGCTTCTTGCGCCGCTCCTCGATGCGCTCGATCTCACGTTCGGCCGCAGTGCGGTCCGCACGGTGCTGCATGCGCAGCCGGTTCATCTCACGCGTGAATTCATGGAAGAACTCTTCGAACAATTCCTGATTCAGCAGCTTCTCCTGCAGCGCCGTAAGCACGCGCGCTTCGACTTCGTCACGGCGGATGGTCAGGCCGTTGTCGCAGATGCCCTTGTAACGTGCGCCGAAACACGACAGCCGGGTTGCGCTGGCCATGATGAATCCGGAGCCGCACACGCCGCATCTTGTCAGGCCTGAGAACAGGTACTGCGGCCGTCGCGCCCGACCGATGTTGCCGCCGTCCGCCACCGCTCGTCTCGTGGCCTTCTGCCGCTCCTTCGCGGCTTCCCACAGCTCGTCGCTGATGATGCGAAGCCTCGGGACGTTCTTCGTGATCCACTCGTTCGCCGGATTCAATCGCGAAACGCGCTTCCCGGTGTCCGGGTTCTTCACGTATCGCAGCCGATTCCAGACCATTCGACCGACGTACAGTTCGTTGTTGAGGATGCCTGTTCCGCGCTTGGCGTTCCCGTGGATCGTGCTCGGACTCCAGGTGCCGCCGAAGGGACCGGCGATGCCTTCTCGGTTGAGGGCCTTCACGATGGCTTCGGGCGAGATGCCAGCCACGAAGTCGCGGCAGATCCGCTCGACAACCGCGGCTTGTTCCGGGTGGATCTCCCGTTCGCCCGTTGTCACGGTCCCTGCGTTCAGCGTTTTCACCACGCGGTAGCCGTAGCAGAGCCCGCCGGCCGACTTGCCGTCCTCGACCCGACCGCGCAGCCCGCGGTGTGTCTTCTCGGCAAGGTCCTTCAGGAACAAGGCGTTCATCGTGCCCTTGAATCCGATGTGCAGGTGGGTGATGTCGCCCTCGGCGACCGTGACGATGTTGACGCCGGCGAACGTGAGCCGCTTGAAGAGTCCGGCCGTGTCCTCCTGGTCGCGGCTGAAGCGGTCCAGCGACTCGGCGAGCACGACATCGAATCGGCGGTTCAGCGCATCGCGCATCGAAGGGCACCTACTTCAACACGCGAATCGACGATCGCTTTCGTCATGAAGAGGTCTGACAGCTACGGTCCGGCCGTCAATCGGCCCTTCGCACGACCACAATCCTGTTGCTGTTCGTTCCCTTCTGATTGTTTGTCACGCCCCAGCAATTGGCCGTCTTCGTAAACGTCTGAGCGTTCACGACGACGAGACAGGCTTCGAACCCGGCGCCCAGCGCGGCCGGCAAAACCAAGTCCTCCAGCCTCAGCTTTCCACCACGGACCTCGCCGACCTCGAAGGCGACGAACCCGCCTGGACGCACGACCCGATACAGCTCATCGAAGACGTGACGCATGGCCGCCTGCCAGTCCGCTGGCCGCTTCGCGATCGTGATCGGCACGTCCTGAGGGTCGATCCCGCAGAACCAGCATCGCAGCCAGTTGTCGCCGGCGTAGTCCACGACATCCAGGAAGGGGGGGGACGTCACGACGAGATCCACGGAACGCGATGGGATCTGGGGCGTGGACGATGAACGCGCCGTAACCAGCAGACTGCTCGTGCGGCCGCGTGGCCCTCGCTGAGATAAATCTGGCGACACGTCCTTCAGGAGTGCGCGCGACTTCGCCAGGATCAGTTGCGGCACGTGCCGGCGCGGAGGTGTCTGCTCCCTCTGCGCATTGATCTTGACCTGTGAGTCGATCGACACGGCCTGATTCGGCGGCAGCGTGTACACCGAGAAGAACCCAGGCGAATGACCAGTCAGGCGGTTGACCGCGACCATTCGCAGCCAACGGTCCACATGGTCGAGATCGCCGGACGACTCCCGCTCTAGCAAGTACGTGCGTAACGCACAGATCTCCGCCAAGGTGTCGGGATGGTAGAAGATCAGGAGGTCGTCTCGAAGGCCCTCCACGTGAGACCACGGAATCTCATCAAGTCTCGACGCGATCTGTGCGAGCGACGGCGGGGAGAGCCTCGGCTCGAGAAGTACTCGGCTCAGCGGGTTGACATCGCACGCGACCGGGATGCGGCCAAGCAGCGCGGCCTCGAGCGCAGTCGTGCCACGTCCCGAGAATGGATCGTAAACAGTCTGTCCGGGCTCCGTCAGGCGCTCGATGAAGAAGCGCGGCAGTTGGGGTTTGAAGCATGCCCGGTACGACACTTCGTGGAGACTGTGCGCCGCACGCTGGCGACTCGTCCAAAACTCGTTGATGAGCAAAGGCACTGACAGGTGATGCCCGTTCCACTCGGCGGACGCACTCTCGACAAGGGTCTCCTTGCCATCCCACTTGAAGGCACGCAATTCGTCAAGAAGGGTCACCGCGCTCGAATGCCGCGGCGCACATGGAGTGTCGTCTTCAAATAGCGCGAGTTGATTCGAGTTCATGGCACCGTACGCAACAGGTCGAGGGCACGCGCCCTGGGAATCTTCGTAGCCGTCAAAAGCTGACCTCCGTCCCACCACTGCCGAACGCGGCCGGCCTCAACGAGCCAATACGGGACTCTGGGGAACTGGGTGATGTCAGAAATCACATATCCGTGAATCTGTCCAAGCTTTCGCAGAAACCCGTCACACTCAAGGCGGCGTCCAGATCCGACCATGTAGCTGGGGCAGAAGTAGATTCCGCCTGCGGACACTGATCGGACCTCCCACTTCCGTCCTTGAGCGTCGACGAGGTCGTGATCGTCGCCCTCCGAGGCCGCCACCCGCCGAGAACCTCCCGCATGATTCGCCGCTCAAGCATGAACGAAACCCGCCGGCCGTCGGTGAAGTATGCAAGGACGTCGTCAACATTGAGGTGCATCGCAGCCCGGAGTTCTTCGAGGTTCCATTCGAGGTATCCATGCGGCATGGGGGCGTTGATTCCAATCGGCGCTGCTTCTACGGGTCGAGTCTGGTGCCAGCCATTCGAAGTCTAGGCACAGCAGATTTTACCGCACCGCCGCCTGACAGGTGACCGGACGACGGTGTATCCTGAACCTGTGAAGCGAGGTGCGACGGTCATCGAAGTCGACCCTGCGGTCTTGAGCGGCACTCCGGTGTTCGCCGGCACTCGGGTACCTGCGCAGGCGCTCTTGGAGTACCTGGAACGCGGGCGGTCGCTTGCCGAGTTTCTCGCCGACTTTCCGACCGTGACCCGGGATCAGGCCATCGCTGCCCTGGAAGAAGCCAAGGACGCCTGGCTCGCACGTGCGCGGGTCCCTGCCGAATCTGTCATCGACCTGTTGGACTCGTGGCTCGAAGAGGATTCAAGGCGCGAGGGTGGTGCGGAATCCTGGGAGCAGTTGAAGCGCAGCCTAGATCGTGATCGACTATCCAGTCGACCGCTCTTTCCGTGAGCCCACACATCGTTCTCGACACGGGCGTGCTCGGCATGCTGGTTCACCCGTCGGAGGCGGGCGAACCGCACGAATGCAAGGCGTGGCTGAAGCAACTCGTGCTCCAGGGCGCCTCGGTCCACATACCTGAGATCGCGGACTACGAGTTGCGTCGCGAGCTTCTGCGGATGAAGAGCGACGAGTCCATCAGGCGTCTCGACGCGCTGAAGGCACGACTGACCTACGTGCCGATTGGTGGCGCACGAGTGTCACGGGCACGATGAGCGGAACGATCCCACGACGATACGCCTCGATCGCGTCGGCCAGCTCCGATTTCGAGGCCGGGTCGAGGCTCCGCTTGAAGTGCCCCGCCATATGCTGCAGCACGTTGGTGTGCCGCGCGCGCGTGGCGGGCACCGACAGCGCCGCCATGAACCCGTGAGCGTAGCGCCGCTCCAGCTCGTCGCGCGACACGGTGGTCGCCCGCGCCACGAGGCGTCCCAATTGCTGGTACGCCTGCGGTGAGTGCGCCATGAGGATCAGCTTGTTCGCCGTGTGGAAGCGCACGAGCGCGCCGACGGTCCATCGCCGGCCGAACAGTCCCCGCAGCCGCCAGTAGCCGAACACCCGATCCACGAAGCTCTCCCTCAAGCGCGGATCCGACAGGCGTCCTTCCTCCTCGACCGGCAGGTCGGGGTATCGCTCGAGCAGCTTCGCGGCAAAGCGGCCCCGTCCGCTTCGCGCCGGAACATTGTGCGCATCGTACACCTTGACGCGATCGAGGCCGCAGCTCGGCGAATCCTTCTTCAAGACGTACCCGGAGAGGTCTTCCTCCGCCAGCTCTGCAACCCGGCGCTCCGAGAACTCGTCCAGCGTCGCCGTCACATCGCGCGCGGTCTTGACAGTCAGCAGCCGCACGCCGCCGCTCCGTACGAGCCGCATCGCCTCCCGCGGCGTGCCGAGGCCCGCTTCCGCCTCCGGACACACCGGCACCCACTCCACGAACCGGCCGAAGGTGTCTGTCAGGAATGGATCGCGCTTGTGGCCGCCGTCGAAGCGCACCTCCTGCCCGAGTAGACATGCCGAGATGCCTATCCTGATCGGATGCGTCGAAGGGGTGTTGCCAGCCATGAGCGCCTAGACCTTTCGGCTGTCGTACGCCCAGTGGAGCACCGCCTGCCGCTGCCGCCGCCGGCACTCCAGATCGCGCGGCTCGCAGTTCTTCCGGATCGCCGCGATGTGACGGCTGATCGCCCGCCACCGTCGGATCTGCCGCGCATCGTCTGCGGTCCGGCGCCCCATGTAGTAGCGGCAGTACCACTGGAACCAACCGCGCGGATCCTGCGGGTGAATCCAGCCCTTGCGCCGCCAGGTCGCGAGCGACTGCGAGGCGTTGACGCCGAAGACGTTCAGCCGCGGATCGCGCCGCCGCCCGGTCGCCAGTGTGGCGCGCGCGAACCAGCTGGCCGGAAATTCGTCGCGGCAGTCCCTCATGTACTTTCCACCGAACACGCCGAACTCGAGCATCTGCTTCGGTGTCAGCTGCGGGTGAAACTCCGGCGCGACACGGCGGCCCACCGGCTCGGACCGGTAATACACGTACCCGCGCTGCATCCGGTCGTTCACGACAACCCGCCGCGCGCTCACCTTGCCCCGCTCCCCACCTGGCCGGCGTGCGTCGTCCTCATCAGGCGATCTACGTCAAAGCCGTTGGACCGCGCTGCCTCGAGCGCAGCGGCATAGTCGTCGGATGCGAGCGTGAGCCGGCGCGCAAGAATCCAGAGATACTCGCGATCCGGCGAGCCCACCGTGGCCCACCCGTAGTCGTCCGCGAGCCCCAGCACCCAGTAGTCGCCCCAGACGAACGGAAGAAAGGACAGGAAGGCCGGCGCGAAGCGCACCTTCAGCTTCGCAAACGTCCGCGAATCGACGACGCGAGCCACGCCCCGTGCCTCGATGAGGCCTTCCTCGGTACGGCACTGGTTGACAACGTCGAGGCGGCCGTCCGGGCGAACCGCGTAGCTGGCTCGCACATCACCGACACAGCGACGCTGAAACCTGTTCGGAAACCGCGCGATCTCGAACCAGTCGCCGGCGTACCGGTCGAGCTCCACCCGGTCCACGGTCTCAACCGGCGAGCGGTCCTGCGCCGCCGCGGGCAACGCTAGGGTTAAGCACAGCATCAGGGCGGCAGGGCGCCCCTTTGGAGCGATTTTCCGCGCCGCCTCTGGGTTCTTGCTCGCGCGCTCCGCGATGCGCTGGAGGAGGCTCATTCCGTTCAGCATTCCACCATGGCGCGCCGACATGCCTCGCGCAGCGGCATCGGGTCGATCGCGAACACCTGCCGCGCCGCGGGCGAGCGCACGATGGTCGCGTTCCTGAGCCCTTCGATGAGGGCGCGCCCGACCTGCGCCTGGGCCGGCGTCACCAGCTCGAGCCAGAGCCCGGACAGCTGCGGCGTGAGCATGGGCACTGGCAGCAGCACACGGCGCAGCCCGCGCTGGCGCGCGTACTCGTGCAGCATGTCGCCGTAGGAGACAACCTCCGGGCCTCCGATTTCGAAGATGGCGTCTGGTCCGTGCGGCAGATCGAGTGCCGCCGCGAGGTACGCCACGACCTCGTCGATTGCAATCGGCTGGGTAGATGTGTTGACCCAGCGCGGGCAAATCATGATCGGCAGCCGCTCGACGAGCGCCCTGATCATCTCGAACGACAGACTGCCGGCGCCGATCACGATCGACGCCCGGAATTCGACGACGGCCACACCGCCGGCGCGCAGCGCTGCGCCGGTCTCGGCACGGCTCTTCAGGTGGGTTGACAGCGAGCCGATGTCGTCAGCCAGGCCTCCGAGATAGACGATGCGCCGCACACCCGCGCGCCCCGCGGCGCGGCCGAAGTTGGCCGCCGCGCGCCGGTCGAGATCGGCGAACCCCGATCCCGCGCTCATCGAGTGCACGAGGTAATAGGCGGTATCGATGCCATCGAGCGCCCGATCGAGAGACGGCTCGTCGAGACAGTCGCCGGCGACGACTTCGGTGTCGGGTCGGCCGGGCGCAACTCTCCCGGGCTGCCTCGCCAGGCAACGTACGGCGAGGCGGTTCGCCTCGAAGTGGCGAAGAAGGCGGCCGCCGATGTAACCGGACGCGCCGGTCAGCAGCACGCGACCGCTCATGGAAACCCGTCTGCCCGTTGGTACCCGAAATCCATGCCACCGGTCTCCGCAGACGGCGGCAGGCGCCGGCGATAAGATCGAAGCGCCATGGTCGATGCCCCTCGCGTCCTGTCGCCGCAGCAGATCGCCGAGGCGATCGTGAGCGACCGCTGGTCACGGGGCAGATCCGCGTAGTCGACCGTCCGACGGTCTCGAATCGAATCGCGCACGCCGCCGTCCTCCGACCCCCTCGGCCTCGATCGAAACTCAGCCGTTCGATGTGACTTCTTGGAAATCCGTCGTGTCTCTGGTTCCAGGAGGCGCCGTTCTGCCTCCGATGCCGGGCCGCCACATAGCCGGCCGGCGAAGGTCAAGGAGGTTTCGAACCATGCTCAGTACTCATCGCAGCTCGGGTCGTCACTTATTGGTCGTGTCGCTCTCCCTGTGTACCGCGCTCGTGCTGGGTATCGGGAACGACGCACGTGCGCAGCAACTCTCGGGCCCGACCGCCCAGGCGTTGTACCAGTGGACGGCGCCGAGCGCCGAACAACAGCTCGCCCAGGACTCGACGGCGATTCCGAGCGGACAGGGCGCGATCTTCGTGCCCGTGATCTCGAATGGACAGGATGAGCCCGAGGCGCTGGTGTTCCAAGGGGAGCGTCAGGTGGCGAGCGGCCCCAACGGGCGGCGCGTGATCGTGCCGCCCGGGTCGTATTCGGTCCGGATTGGCAGCGGCCCGCGGCCCCAGACGGTGGAGGTATCCGTTGACGTCAAGGCTGCCGACACCACCGTCGTGCCCGTCATGTGGGGCGGCATCAAGGTGGACGTCGTGGACGAGAACAACATCCCGCACCGCGGCTCGTACGAGCTGATTCGCGTCCGGGATCGACAGCCGTA
>Ga0187893_10015632_pt1 | contig 10135 bp, 4 predicted proteins | sample MA1701074metaG_FD_139574 | JGI IMG/M metagenome (GOLD analysis project Ga0187893, IMG submission 139574) | White microbial mat communities from a basaltic lava cave in the Kipuka Kanohina Cave System on the Island of Hawaii, USA - MA170107-4 metaG ... | reverse complement strand
CCCCATGTGGCGCTAACATGGTCAATCATGATATTGCCAATTGGATTGCCGCCGATAGCATCATCTCTTCTTCCCACATTGGTTTCTCCTCTTCTGAAACGCATGTAACGAATAATTACATCATGCGTATTGATCCAAACGGTTTCGCCGGCAATACAAACTCCGTCGCCTGGTGCAGTTTGTCCTGCAATGGTTATATACGGTGCACGAATGATCAGAGGAGTTTTTAAACGAATAATACCAGCAACATTGAACACAACGGTTCTTGCACCGCCTTGTTCACAAGCCCAGCGAAAACTTCCGGGACCATCATCATTTAAATTGGTTACCACCAACACTTTTCCACCGCGGCCACCGAATGAAAATTTGCCACCACCCTCTGCACCGGGAAAAGCGGGAATATCAGACTGTGGAAGGTCGGTAGGACGTGATGCCCACGGAATATATGGCTTGCCTTTTTTAGCTTCGGCATCAATGCTGGGCCATGCTTTATTCCATGCGGCGTCGGAATGTTTTCTTGCGGCGTCTAATAAAGAATCAGACCATTTCTGAACATCAATCGGGATTTTTGGATATTGGGCAATCAAATTTTTACTGCATCCAAGAACAACTATTACTACAACCAATTTGAAAATGTTTTTCATATCCATAATTAAAACCTGTGTTTAAAATCTACTCTCAAAAATTATCGCTGAATGTAAAAAGACAAAGGGAGCTGCTCTCTCCCTTTGATTTGATTATTGCCGGTAATTGAAGTCCCCCATCGCACCACTGGCATCTTTCCAACCAATGGTTTGCTTTAACCATGGATTGGTAGATAGTATATTATCCGTTAACCCGGATATATAGTAGTTCTGCCTAAAGGTTATAAATAAGGGTTGGCCAGAGCTATTATCCATTGGCTTATCTGGTGCCGCAAGTGTCAGGTTGTTTTCATAAAATGTTTTTAGAGCATTCAGTTGTGTGAAAAAATCTGAAGCATCAGGATCAATTGAAATGCCGCCCCTGGCTGAAATTAATGGGTCATTTTTATCCGGAGCTGCAATTTTGTACTGCCAGTGATTGCCTGTACGTGCTGTGCCATTAATAGGTACAGTACCCAACATGACACAGGTATTATTTGCTGCCACAGCATCATCGTTATATAACATCCAGCGCTGAATATCCCAAAAGCGTTTTCCTTCATAAGCCAATTCAATACGGCGCTCATATAAACAAGCTTCGATTGCTTCATATTTTGTAGACAACGCGCCGATACCATAGTTGTTGGCAGATGATATTTTTACCCTCTCACGGATTTTACCGAGGTAAATAAGGCAATTACCGATGTCGCCTTTCGCTGCATAACATTCGGCAATGTTCAGCAACAATTCAGCGTACCGGTATTCAAAAATATCAGTGCCTGAGAACGACAGCGCTGCAGTGCTTGCGGCCGGGTTGCTCATTTTGCGAACAACAGCAGGGCTAACTACATTATTTCCGTCGCCATAGTAAGTTTTGTTGCTTCTATCCTTCCACCTGTAAAGCCATATTGTGGCATTTTTATCTTCCGATGTCGGCCATTTCGCACCTGAAAAAGCAAAAGTGCGGTAGAACCTGGGATCCCTGTTCATGAAGAAGAAGGTGTCATTATAATTGCTGCCAACTACCGGACGGGAACCATCTGCCAGCGGAAAAAGATCGAGCATTTCTTTTGGTGCTGCCACACCACCGCTGCCTGATTGATTTGTTACCCGGATCGTTCTTTCCCAACCATTGCTCTCTACACCGGAAGCAGCATCAGATTTTGACAACAGCCGCACAATGATGGCTTCCTGGTTAAATGCATTATCGTTTTTATACCACATTTCTCCCCAATCCTTAGCAGAAGATCCATATAGCCCCGCGCCTGCTGAAGTCAATGCAGTTTCAGCAGCCAGGCCGGCGGCCAATGCTTTTTGCCAATGTTCATTACCGGAATTATCCCAATCGGGATTAAATAAAGGACTTGCAGCTGTCAACAAAACACGGCTTTTCATAGCCAATGCTGCACCACTTGTATAGCGGCCATAACTGGTGGCTTCCCATGTTGCAGGCAGCAATGCAGCCGCCGAGTCGAAGTCATTTGCGATTTGAGCAAAAACTTCCGATGTTTTTGCACGAGGATGTTTTATGCCTTCATCATACGGACTGGCATCTTCAACGGTAGTAACAATTGGCACACCACCATAAACACGAACCAGGTCAAAGTACTGAAGTGCTCTCAGAAAAAACGCCTGGCCTCTGGCTGTGTTTCGAAATTGCTCAGACAATGCCTGACCTTTCTCATCTATTTTGAGTAAAAGGAAATTGCAGTTGCGTATGCGGCTGTATGGATTGTTCTGCACACCCGATGATAAAGGTTTACCGTAATAGTCGTCCGCATCCGATGCATTTTCCAATGTTTTTTGAGAATTGATCTGGTTCGGAACAGTGCCGCCCCATTCTTCAGTCATCTGAGTCCTGGTATTATTATAGAGACCCACAACAGATACAGTAGGCGATTTGTATGCAGAGAAATAATCGTAGTACATCTTGTCAATGTACCATCCGGTTTGTACGTCGCTGGCAAATATGCTTTCATCAAACTTATCATAGCTCTTCATGTCTTCGAGGAAGTCCTTCCTGCAGCTTGTTACAAAAACAACTGCCAGTGATAACAAACAAAGTATTTTAATCTTTTTCATAATCGTTGTTGCAATTAAACGGTAGAATTATTTTTTTAAAAAGTAGCATTCACACCCAATGCCCATGTTCTCAATGTAGGATAGCTCACGGTTGGGTCATCATACATGCCACGATACTTGTTGGGATACGGGTTATAAAAATCCCAAAGGTTAAAGCCTGCAAGAGACAGTCTCAGATTATCCATCCGTACTTTACGGGCAATGCTCTTTGGCAAAGTGTAACCAATAACCAGGCTGCGAACATAACTGCGGAACGAGGATATCTGCCAGAAATCTGATGGTGCAGAATTTTCATCATGATAAGCGAGGCTGGGCCATTTTCCGTTTACATTGTCCACCGGATCATACATGTCCATCAAGAAGGCCTCGTGAGACCAGAATATTTGATTTGAGCTCGTGCCTTGTTTTATAAAATCAATCTCATTGTATCCGCCCCATGATGTGGCAATCTGAGCAGACAGACTTAAATTTTTCCATGAAAAACCGAGGTTGGTATTTATAGCCTGATTTCTGTTTTTATTTTTTAATTTGGAAAAATCCTCATCTTCATTAATTCTACCGTTTTGACCGGCAATTGTGCGATTATCAACATCCTTGTCCCCTGCCAGATCCTGGTAAGCCAACATACCTTTTTTAAGAGCAGATTTATCGGTGTTGCCCAAATATGCAGGTGTAGTGCCCGCTTTGGCAGCGAGGTCAGTGAGATATGTCCAATAAGCATCAATATCTGCATCAGTACGCAAAAGTCCATCTCCCCCGGAAGTTCCGTTCCAGGTAAGGAAACCCCAGGCAGGGAAGATGGTAGAATAACCTTCCTGTCTTTGATTTTTTGAAGGATAATCAAATGGAACAGGAATATATTTTGTAACCTTGTTATCACCGATGCCGTAATTCATACCAACGCTGTACTCAAAGTCTTTTCCTATCCTGTCCTTCCAGGTTGCAGTGATTTCGGTACCCCAGGTTCTAACTGACGAATAGTTCTGTTCTGCAAAAGCACCTCCAACAGATATGGGAACTCCTACCATACCAGCCATCTGTGTCAGCATATTGGAAATATGATCAAAATAACGATCAACACTCAGCGTTAACCTGTTTCCGAGAACAGTTACGTCTACACCATAGTTTTGTTTTATTGTTTTGTCCCAGGTGACGTTCGGATTGGGAGTAGCATCAGGATTTAGCCCCGATACCAATGTTCCTCCGTTTTGACCAAAGGCAAACCCTTTGTCGGCTGCATAGGAATATAACTGTAGCCAACGCCAGGGTTTAAGATTATCATTACCTGTTTTACCAACAGATGCCCGCAACTTTAAGAAATCCACCCAGGGTAGTCTATCATTAAACCAGTTCTCTCCCGATACAATCCAACCGGCAGAGACACTAGGGAAAAATCCCCAATAGTTTTCAGGAGAAAACTTGGTAGAAGCATCTGCACGGAAAAGGAACTGAAGAAGGTACTTGTTGTCATAGTTATAATTAACACGACCGAGGTAAGAGAGGTTACCACCTTCTGTGCGTGATATGTAAGTATTTGAAGCGTTTAGCGTTCCTGCTGATGTGGATGCTCCATTATAGCCTCCTGAAAGCGGATTATCATAAATAATATATTTCTTTTGATAATCTTGTTGTCCCTTTTCAACGGATGCAAGAGCAGATACATTATGCAGACCAAATGAATTGTCGTAAGTAATGAAGAAGTTAGCCTGCTGAATCTTTCCAATCTCATCTGAGTAAGACACCCTCGATCCCCGTGGATTTTCCTGTACGTTCCATTCAGTAACTGCACTATACAGGTGTGTTCCTGTAGCATTTGTACCTTTTGCCGCTGCAAGGAGTTGCGGCAACTGCACCTGTTCTGTATTGTTTGCGGAATAGGTCAGGCCATAAGATCCTTTAACGGACAGTCCTTTTATAAAAGGGATATCATACTGCAGCGAAAAATTGGCGTTGTAAGCAAGTTGGCCTGTGGTTGTTTTAGAACCATTATTTAATAAGGCAAAATAGTTCCAGCCGGCAATATTATTTTGGTTCTTCGGATTTGTTTGAATTTTGTTTGCACCCAATGCCGGGGAAATGTATTGATCTACACCATTTACATTGTATATCCATGGTATGTACTTAGGCATGTGGGATAACGCAACATAATCGTTTTGCTCTGAGTTTACACCATATCCGCCGTCCTGAATACTTACTTTGGTAAATGATTTTTCAACACTGAAATTATTTGCCGAAAGATTAGCCGTCAATTTCAGATTATTAACAACCTTAACTTCTGTACCGGATCTAAATGTCCATCTGTTATAATCCTGGCTTCCGAGGTTAGCACTTTGGGTGTAATAAGAGCCACCGGCAAAATAGGTAGCTTTATCGGAACCTCCGCTTACATTTAGCGAATGTTGCATAGCGCCGGCAGATTTCCATGCTTCTTTTCTCCAGTCGTAATTCAAGGATTTCATTTGCTCTAACTCTGTACTGTCGAAGAAGGAGCTATTAGACCAATTTGATGCCCGTCCAAAACGATTCGAAAAAATTCCATATTCATAAGCATTCATTGTTTTAACATGGCTTACAGCATCATTATATTCGAACTTACCGGAATAACTGATTTTTGGAGCTCCAATTTTTCCTCTCTTTGTTTTCACTACGATGGCGCCCTGTGATGCTCTTGATCCATATATTGCAGCACTTGCATCACGCAAAACAGTAATGCTTTCAACTTCTGATGGATCAAGCAGATTAAACTGATCCAAAGTGGGAAGACCTGTATTTGGGTCAAGCTGGATTACATCATCAATAACAATCAAAGGCAATGGACTGCTGCCATCTTTGCCCCACCCAAATTGTTGGCGAATGCTCAATGTCGCATTCACGCCAGGACGGGCACTACCACCTGAAACATTCAAACCAGGGACTTGTCCTCTTAATGCTTCCGTTATGCTACTGGTGGGCAATTCCTCCAGTTTCTTAATATCAACCGTCGCTACAGAGCCAGTTAATTGCGTTCTCTTTTGTGCGCCATAACCTATTACCACTACATCAGTCAATTCATTATCCAGATTGATAAGTCCCACTGATAAATTGCCATTACCAGCTTTTGTTTCATATACCTGGTAACCCACATAAGTGATAGTGAGAACTGATTCCGATGAAGGTACTGTAACAGTAAACAGTCCCTTCTCATCCGAAATAGCCGAAGCTGTTCCATTCTTAACTTTAATGGTAGCGCCTACTAACGGCGAGGTCGTTTTACTGTCCGTTATTTTCCCGGAAACTTTTATTTCCTGGGCAAACAGACTTAGCGGTATTGCAAATACCAGTGTAAGCTGAAATAGTACAAGCAGTCGTTTTACATTCATATGCCGCAAATTTTAAAAATGAAACGGAGTATATATTAAAATTCTGAATTGATTTATGGGTTTGCTTTTTTTTCTTTTATTCTTTGTTGCCAGGCTTCGCTTTCTTTCTTCATATCATAACCGGCCATTGACAGATAATTATTGATTCTTCCTTTGTATTTGCCAAATATTGCATGCTTTTTTTCTGACGATTCCGCATCCATTGCCAGCTCCCTTGCTTCTTTCAGCCATGCATAGATCTGATTTTTTTGTTCGGCTGTCAGGTTGAGAAGCATGTCCTGGTAAGCTGCATAAGTTTTGGGCATTACACTATAGGTCATCCCGTCTTTTATTTTCTCCAGTTGATCGTTGCTGAGCCGTTCCTTTAAATGAGCAATAAATAAGTTATGTTGCTGCAAGAGCCAGGCTAATTTTTTTTCTTCCTGTTGCTTAACAGCCGCTTCTTTCTCTTCTTTGGAATGATCGCTTTGCCTGATGCCGTTAACCACGGTTTTATTTTCTTCATGAATGGTATTCAGGCTTGCATACTGATTTACCAATTCATTTAACACTTCAGCATACCTGGGTGGGTCAGTAATGCCGAGTGTATTGACAATCTTTGCCGATCTTTCTGTAATAACTTTTAAATACTGTTGTTGCGCCAAAGTCTTTTCATCCTGGGCATGAAGTGTGGCAGAACAAAAAATTGCCGTTATAAAAAAACTTGTATAAAAACGCGATACGGAAGTGTTGAAACTGTTTGTCCGGGCAGACAATAAGCGGTGAGAAAATAAAATTTTGCCGACAAGCCAAAACCGTTTCATACTGCAAGTGTTGTTTTCGTTAGTGGATAAATGAAAAACATATTTATCATTTATCATCCTAAAGGTACTGGCGCACATTACCGGGAACAATGTAAGGTTTCGCTATAAAGATGGAAGATTTTACTATCATAAAAATATTTTCTTCCGGCAACGATTGCATAAATGCTGTTCTATTCTTTTATTTTTCCGCATTAATTCTTCTGACTGCAAACGAGGGCTCGAAATTTTTACTGTAACACTCCTTTTTTCCCGGAGATTAAATAATACACCGAACAATTTTTAATCGTTTTTTTAAAAAAAAAGTTGTCACATAACTTCCCATAAAAAAAATTCTCCATCAGTTTGTACGAATAATGTATTTCTATTTTAGTTTGACAACATAACTGTAAGTTCCCGAACCAATCTTTAACGGTTTAGTATACTTATCGTTGGCAGGAAAATAAATTTCGGCAGTTGAATTAGCGGGTATCGTAACATTCAATGTAAACGTATTGCCTGTTTTTGTCCAATCTGTTTTTATCAAACCATAAGGTGAATGATAACTGGCAGCAGCTTGTTTTACATCTCCTGCCGGTTGTGGTTTTATTTCTATTTTTTTGAACGCAACAGACATAGCGGCTTGTTTTATTCCGCACAAGCCTGCATAAAACCATTCCATCAAATGACCGAGCATAAAATGATTGTTTGAAACAGAAGGGTAAGCCTGCCATGATTCTGTCAAAGCGGTAGCTCCGTGTTTCAATTGATAACCATAACCGGGCACATCATCCCGGTTGTTCATTTGAGAGATCACATCACTTCTTCCTGCCTCTTCCAACGCCCGCAATACATAACGATAACCAATATCGCCGGCGGTCAATGCATAGTTGCGATCATGTATATCTTTTACCAATGACTTTACTACAGCATCACGATATTGTGGCTCCACCAATCCCATATATAAAGCCATTGCATTTGCTGTTTGACTGGCTGAATCATATTGTAATTTTTGTTTGTCAAAAAATTTATCATTAAAAGATCTTCGAACATCATAAGACCATTGTTTGAATTTATTGGCATCTTCATTTTTATTCAGCAGTGTTGCCACTTTTGTCATAATAGTAAGATCATAATAAAAAGTAGCCGTGGCAGTAACACCCATTTTTGTCATTTGAGAAACACCGGGACGATTGGGCCCGATATCGTACCAATCACCAAGACCATGCGATAAGATATTCTCCTTTGCTTTATTCTTTAAATACATCATATAACCTTTCATCATATCATACGCTTCTGACAAAGTTTGTTTATCGCCATACCATTGATAATTATACCATGGCAATATAATAGCTGCACTTCCCCATTCCGGCGATTCATCAAAAGGTGGCGTGAATTGAACAAACTCCGGCGCTATCTCCGGTATTTTACCATCCTCATATTGCGCCTGCTTCATATCATTGATCACTTTGCGGCACATTGCTGCTATGTCATAGTTATACTGAACGGAACTTCCCATCAAATGTGTTTGTTCCAGCCATCCCAGTTTTTCGCGGTGCGGACAATCGGTAAATACACTCACTGTATTACTTTTAATCGCCCAGTCAATCAATCGGTTTGTTTTGTTGAAAAGCTCATTCGATGAAGTAAAGCTACCGATGGTTCTGGCAGCGTTTCTTACATGAAGACCCTCGATGTTTATCGCTTCAGGTAATGGTTGCAAACTATCTTTTGCAGTACAAAAGACCTGTAGATAACGAAAACCGTAATAACTAAACCGCGGCTGCCATGTTTCCGTTGCTTCTCCTTTTAAAATATAAGTGAAGAAAGAAGGCCCGCCGCTACCTTTTTGATTAGCAGAACCATCATTATTGATCAATTCAGCAGGTACAATTCTAACCGTATCACCCTTCTGCCCTTTTACAACTATTGAAGGAATGCCGGAAAAGTTTTGTCCTAAATCATAAACCAATATTCCCGGTTCCAGCATTGTTTTTTTTACTGATGAAAATTTCTCCATCACTTTGACCGGCTCAGCCGTTTGTGAATTAAGTATCGAAGGGCCTTTTGTTATAACTGCATTTCTCCATTTACTATCGTTAAAATCAGCTATGTCCCATCCGTCCTGCTCAAGATTAGCATCATAATCTTCGCCACCAAATATGCTGGAAAAAATTACCGGCGATGGAGCTGCTTTCCAGCTTTCATCACTGATGATATTTTCTGTGGTACCATCTGCATATTCAATAACGGCATTGATGATCATTTTAGGCAAACCATAGGCACCCGTCATTTTTCTGTAACGTTGGCCGGGTATATAATAAAAGCCATTGCCAAGCATAACACCAATTGCATTTCTTCCCTGCTGCAACTCATTTGTAATATCAAATGACACATATAAAGCATGTTTGCTATAATTCGTCCAACCGGGATCAAGAAAATGATCTCCTGTCTTTTTGCCGTTAACACTCATTTCAAAATGACCCAGGCCACAAATAAATGCGGTCGCTCTTTTTACATCTTTGGCAATAGAAAAACTTTTTCTCATCATGGGTAAAATGTTCCGGCGAGGGCCCCATGATTTTTTTCCGCCACCATGAATATGCGGAGCAAAAATCGCCGTATCATTGATCTCTTCATAAGCGATCCATTTTGCGCCGTTCCACCCGATAGCTATCGGGTTGTTTTCTTTCAGCAAACCCATTTGCCATGTCGCTACATTACTCCATGATGAAATATTTCCTTTATTATCCCATACCATTACTTTCCAAAAATATTTTTTTGCAGCCGTCAAAGGCTTACCCTTGTAAGGCACCTGTATTGATGCATCGGAAATAACTTTCTTAGAATCCCAGGCATTGCCGATATTCTTGTGCAAAACTGAAGAATCATCAGCTACTAAAACCCTGTAGGCAGTTTGCAATACATTTCTCTGGCTTGTTTGTAACTCCCAACTCAACTTTGGTTTCAATGCATCTACTCCGATTGGATTGTGCCGGTATTCACAACGGAGATTGATTACAGAAAGCTGCTGAGCCATTCCACTGCTTGCTGCACTCAGGAGTAATATAACTGCAATTATTCTTTTCATTTACTACTATCATTGTATTTCTATACCAGACACAGCCAACCCCGCTGCATCTTCAATGACCAATTTTACTGTATAATGACCGGCATTGATCATGTTGCCGGTATTAACCGTAAACTGATTCCACTTGCCGCTTCGTGTAAATGTAAATTTCACGGACTGATCAAGCATCATCGTATTTCCCGGCCCGATAAGTTGTATTCT
>Ga0187893_10015631_pt1 | contig 10136 bp, 6 predicted proteins | sample MA1701074metaG_FD_139574 | JGI IMG/M metagenome (GOLD analysis project Ga0187893, IMG submission 139574) | White microbial mat communities from a basaltic lava cave in the Kipuka Kanohina Cave System on the Island of Hawaii, USA - MA170107-4 metaG ... | reverse complement strand
GGGGACCCGCAACGGAGGGCTGAACCGGTACGTTGGCGGCGTGTTTGAAGCCTTCACGACGGCCGAAGGCCTGGTTGAAAACACGGTGCTGCAGATTCTGGAAGACGACCGCGGAAACCTCTGGTTACTGGGTGACGAAGGTATCTCCCGGATAAAAAAACACGAACTCGCCAAGGGCAAACGGGTTTCGAACGTCTTCTTTATGGAGCGGGAGGACGGCGGAGGCAACAATTTATCCATTCCTCCCACGCAGCCAGTCGCCTGGAAATCCAGATCGGGCGACCTTTGGTTTTCAACGGCAAAAGGGTTGGTGATGGTCGACCCGGCGAACGTCCACCGGAACGAGATGGCTCCGCCCGTGATTATCGAGCAGCTGATGGTGGATCGCAAACCGATGGATTTGAGGCAGACGCTGGAGCTGGCGCCCGGCCATGGAGACTATGAGTTTCACTACACGGGTTTGAGCCTCGTGGAGCCCGAAAAGGTGAAGTTCCGGTATCGGTTGGAGGGATTCGACAAAGACTGGGTGGACGCCGGGGCCCGTCGGGTTGCGTACTACACGAATTTGCCCTCCGGGCATTACCGTTTTCAAGTGTCTGCAGCCAACAACGATGGTGTGTGGAATTCGGACGGCGCGGCCTTGGCCTTTTACCAGAAACCATATTTTTATCAGACCGCCTGGTTTTATGCCTGCTGCCTGGCAGGTATTGCGCTCCTGGTCTGGGGGTTGCACCAGCAGCGAATTCGGCGGATGGCGGATCAGCATGCCGCAGTGCTGGCCGAACGCAGCCGGATTGCGGGCGAGATCCACGATACTCTGATTCAGGGCGTGGTGGGTATCTCGGCCAACGTGGAATTGGTGGCTGCTGAGCTGGAAGATTCGCCGGAGCGGGCACGCAACGTTCTCGACCGGGTGCGTATCCTTATTAGTAACACGCTGGACGAGGCCCGCCGCTCGGTTTGGAACCTGCGCCCGGCCTCTTTGGAACATCGCAACCTGGCTTCCGCTCTCCAGGACAGTGCCCGCGCAGCGGCTCTCAACACGCCCATCCAAGTAAAGGTAAACGTTGATGGGCAGCCGCGGCAGTTGCCTGGCCAGATTGAGAACAATCTGCTGCGCATCGGCCAGGAAGCCGTCACCAATGCCATCAAGCACTCACGGGCTCGGAGCGTGCAGATGGAGTTGCATTATGAGCCGGCATTGGTGCGCTTGCTGGTACAGGATGATGGGTGCGGGTTCGACCCGCAACGGTCCGTAACTGGCGTGGCGGACCACTTTGGTCTGATGGCGATGCGCGAAAGGGCAGAAACCCTCGGTGGCAGGCTGTTCATCACGACCAGCCCGGGTGAAGGCGCCATTATTGAAGCCGAGATTCCTGGATAGGGCGCAGGGGACGGGTAACAGCTTGTTGGCCATCTTCTTTCCCGCGAAAAGCGGGCATCCAGGCCCATCGTTGTTTTCGATGTCGCTATCTACAGTCCCCCGTAACCCGTCCACAGTCACCTAAACTCGCACGATGTCTCACAAGACACCCATTCGAATCCTGGTTGTGGACGACCATCACGTAGTGCGCCAGGGCTTGGTGGCCATGATTAACAAAGAACCGGGCCTGCATGTGGTTGCCGATACGGGCAGCGGCGAGGACGCCATAGGGCTATTTGGCAAGCTTAAACCGGATGTCACTTTGATGGACCTGCGGCTTCCGGGCATCGGTGGCGCAGAGGCCATTACTGCCATTCGTGCCGAGTATCCTCACAGCCGCTTCATTGTTTTGACGACGTACGATGGGGATGAGGATATTTACCGCGCCTTGCAGGCTGGGGCCCAGGCCTATCTTTTAAAAGGAATGTTCCGCGAAGTGCTCATCGAGGCGATTCGGGCGGTGCACGCCGGCTTGCGCCGTATTCCGCCTGAAGTCCAGGCGCGGCTGTCGCAACGCGTTGGCTCTCACGGCCTGACTTCGCGGGAAGTTCAAGTACTGAAGCTAATTGCCCGGGGCAAGAGCAACCACGAGATCGCCGAAACGTTAACCATCGGCGACGGAACGGTGAAGTGGTTCGTCAAGAACCTTCTGAGCAAGCTGGGAGTGAATGACCGAACCTTGGCGGTGACGACGGCGCTACAGCGCGGGATCATCCGCCTGGAGTAACAGTCTGGTTGAGAACTCCGTCTCGCTGGTTTTTAACAACCCTGAAGAATTCGTGAGGGCTTGTGCTTTGCTCTGAAATGGTCGCATATCTGCGCGGTCTTGGGGCAGCGTCCTTCTGCCCTCGTGAAGGTGCTCGATGCCAGAAAGAACCAGCGGGGTGACACACCTAAGGTGCTTCCACGGGTGCGAAGGAAATCGCAGACATCGCTCCAATTTGCAAACTCAGCCCACAATCAGTTCCTGTAACAGAGCAATAATAGGCTGACGACTTCTTCCCTCCCGATCGTGCAAGCATTTCCTCGAGGACTCACATCACGGACTGGTCCACGCGAAGACAGCATGACCATGATGAAGAGATCATTTTTCGCAAGATTGCGGGACCGCCCCGGTTGTGCAAGAGCTTTGATGGCGGTTTGTTTTCTGGCAATCGCCAGTTTCACGACCCGGAAGTCCAGCACCGTCGCGAAGGAGGAAGGAAGCAGCCTCAAGCTGTCGATTGTCGATCCCGCCTCGGGACGGCCCACTCCGGTCCGGGTGGAGGTGCTTGATGCCGCAGGCAAACCGTTCGTGGCCGAGGATGCCGGCTACAGTGATCGGGCAAAAGCGTGGAACGGAAACCTCGATCAGGCCCTGGCCTTGCTGTCCCAAAGTGTACAAAACCCCTATACGCGGACCACGCAATTTTACAGCACGGGAAATTCCCGAGTTGTCTTGCCACCGGGTTTCTACAAAGTGAAGGTCTATAAAGGACCCGAGCACGAAGTGCAGACCTGGCATACCTCCGCAAGAATCAAGCAGCCTTGCTTAAAGCCGTCGGGAGTGCCAGAAGACGTTTTCAGAGCAAGCGCGATGATCCTCGCAAGAACAGCGCACCGTACCGCGCGATATCTTGTACAAGGGTTTCAAAATTCTCTGGCTCTCCCCTCCCAAACGGGGGGTGACGGCGATGTCTCGCCGCTGTAGAGTCAACCTATTCAGTATACTCAGGGGCTAAGCTTTGGCGCTTGGATTCGCTAATTCTGCCCATGTAGCTCGGCAAATCATGCAACTCGCATTGATTCGGAACTCAATGCTCGAAGCGCCTGCCGTGGGCGTTCGAAACGCCACAGATTCAGTATCCGTCAAAGGCGGGTTTCTCTGATCTCAAAGCGTCTCTCAAAACAGGAGGGTTTATGAAGAAGGAGTGGACCGCGTTAGTGATTCTGACTGCGATTGCAGTTCTTTTTCGGGGCGGCAGCGCCCAGGCTCAGATAACTACAGCGACTATTTACGGGAACGTGACCGACCCGTCTGGAGCGGCAGTCGTCGGGGCTGAAGTCACGGCAACCAATGAACTCACCGGCGGAGTCGTCGCCTCCTCCACTAACGAAGTGGGCGAGTTTACTCTGACCTTTCTTCCTGTTGGCCGCTATACGATCGGAATCAAGGCTGTGGGATTTAAGGAACAGAAACAGACCGGACTGCAACTGGCCGGCGGCCAACGAGTCGGCAGGAATATCAGCCTGGTCGTGGGTGAAGTGACGGAGACGGTCTCGGTTACGGCGGAAGCGCCATTGCTCAACACAGTCTCGGCCGAACAACGCGAGAACCTGACCACAACTCAAGTTCGGGAACTACCCCTGTTCCGGCGCGACTGGACGAATATCCTGAGAGTGAGCAATGGCATCGCCACAGGAGTCTCGAACGCGGTCGGTTCTGGCATCTCTCTTAACGGGTTGGCTGGCGCCGGTGTCAGCCTGACGGTGGATGGCACGGACGCCTCTGCCAGTCCTGAAAGCAACTCGGTGTCGATGGCCCTGGGGTTCAATAACACCATCAAAGTTCTGAGTTTGGAAGCTATCCAGGAAGTCAACGTTACCAAGGGCATTGCCCCGGCTGAAATCGCAAACACTCTGTCGGGAAATATCAATCTCATCAGCAAGAGCGGTACGAATGAGCTGCATGGTAGCTTGTTTGAAAACTACCAGACGGCGGGACTGAACGCGCGTAATCAGTTCCTGTCTCGGAAGCCCGGAGCAGTCTTCCACCAATTCGGAGGTTCTGTTGGAGGCCCAGTTGTCAAGAACAAGCTCTTCTTCTTCGGAGTTTTTGAAGGCTTGCGCGAAAGTTCCTTTCGAGCACTCAGCGCGAACGTTCCAACCCAGGAGTATCGGACAAGGGCACTGGCAGCCGTGCCGGCGTATAAGCAGTGGTTTGATGTGGTTAATCTGCCGAACCAGCCGTATCCGACCGGACGCTGCACGGCAACTGACCTGGTCGGGTGCGTCGCTACGTTCAACGGGGCCGGTGCCTTTACGGCCCGCGACAATCACATTGTAGCCCGAGGCGACTACTATCTGACTCCTACCAACCTCGTTTCCGTACGCTGGACACAAGCCGAGCCCAGCCAGGAAACACCGAATGCGAACTCCCCAGCCAATGCGCGCTCGTTCGAAACAACGAGCAAGGCGTTGACAGCCAGCTTCACGCATACGCGGAGTCGATTCAGCACCGAGTCGCGCTTTGGTTTCCGCACCAGCGATCTAGGCCGGATTGATGCTCTGTTCAATCTCGGCGTGCCGGGGCTGATCGTGGCCGCCCCCTCGTTTGGGATGGCCGGCGAAGTCAACTTTAGCAGGGGCTCGAATTATAACTTCGAGCAGGTGGCTTCTCTGACCAAAGGGCGGCACTCTATTAAATTCGGTGGCCTCTTCCAGAGGCCTGATCAGACCCGAGAGAACGAAGAACTGCCGGAAATCCGCTATAACAATGACGCGGATTTCATCGCCAATATCCCCGGCACGCTGCAAGTGACCTGGGGCCTTTCGCCGTATCTGCTGAAGCAATGGGGTCTTGGTTTCTTCGTACAAGACGATTTCAAAGTGAACTCGCGGTTGGTGCTGAACCTGGGTCTTCGCCACGACTATTTTTCAGTGCCCACTGAGAGAGACGGGAAGTTGTTTAATCGTGACGAGCCTTTTGGATTTGGGTCGTTACGGCCCCCGGATAGTATTTGGGAGGCTGACCGCAACAACTTTGGACCGCGGGTTGGATTCGCTTATACGATGGATTCTGACGCCAAGACGGTGCTCCGCGGAGGGTTCGGATCGTTTTACACGCGGCTTGGATTCGCCAACGCGATTGAGACAGTGCGGGATTCTCTGGATCTGCCATTCCGCCGCGTCTTCAGTCAGGCGGAAGTCGTTCAGCTTGGTTTGAAGTATCCTGCCACTAACGACAGTACCCGGGCCCTTCGCAGTGCCCCGGGAGCTCCGTGGACAGGAACGACTATCAACCCTAACTTCCCAACGCCATATAGTTTGCAATGGACGATGAGTTTGCAGCGCGAATTGACGGGCTCCATGGCTGTGGAAACCTCCTATGTCGGGACCCGGGGCATCAAGCTGATCCTGAACCGCAACATGAACGAACCAGACCGTGTGACTGGGCTGAGACCCGTGCCTGTGGGATTCAGCCGTTTCCGTCATTTCGACACCTCAGATTCAAGTTACTATCATGCGTGGCAAACGTCGTTGCGAAAGCGTCTCTCCCGGGACTTCAGTTTCGACGCGCACTATACGTGGTCCCGGGCGATGACCCATAGTATCGGTGATCTTGCTACCCTGGACGGGCCGCAAGACAACAACAACTTAAGCCTCGAGAAGGGCCCGGCCCCGTTTGATATCGCGCATCGTTTTACTGCTGATTTCCTCTACGAGCTTCCCTTCGCAAAGCTAGCGGATTCGTCGGGCTGGGGTTCAAGACTGTTGCTCGGTGGCTGGCAGATCGCAGGAATCTATGCAGCAGAAAGCGGAACTCCGTTTCACATCTTACAAGGTGGCGCGCTGCTGAACCAACGAATCGACTATGTCGGCGGGAATGTTTATATCGAAGGCGGTGACCGTCTTGACTATTTGCGGCGCGCGGCTTTTGCACGAGCTCCGTTCAACACCACTCCGACGGGACAGGTTCAGGCCAGGCCGGGCACTCTGGGGCGCCTAGGGTTGAGGAACGCGGGATTCCACAATATCGATCTGGCCTTGTCGAAGAGCTTGGCGTTCACGGAAGGCATTCGCCTGCAGCTTCGCGTAGATATGTTCAATGCCTTCAACCACACCAGTTTCTCGAGCATCAACACGAACCTGGACGCCAGCACTTTCGGACGCTTCATTGCTACCCGGGGCGCGCGGCAGTTACAATTCAACGCACGGTTGACGTTCTAACCCAGAGTGGAAACGTTCGATCCAAGACCGCAGACCCGCCAACCACGCGGGTCTGCGCTACAAAAGGTCTTCTCTGTCTGATGTCTCTTCACCTTAAATGGCTTACGATTGGCCTCTGTACGTCACTGTGCCTGTGTAGCTCTTTAGCCTCTGACGCACAGGAGTGGCCGCACTATGGCAATGATCTTGGAGGTTCCAAGTATTCTTCGCTCAAACAAATCAACAAGCAGAATGTGACGCGCCTGAAGCCAGCCTGGACGTATCACACGGGTGATATCAGTGATGGAACGACTTATCCCGTTCGCTCTGCCTTCGAGTGCACTCCGCTCGTGATGGATGGCGTCATGTACGTCACAACGCCGTTTTGTCGTGTCGTGGCGTTAGAAGGGGAGACAGGCAAGGAGCTTTGGAGCTTCGATCCGAAGATTGATAAGGAGCGCCCCTACGGCCTGTTTGCAAACCGTGGCGTAGCTGTCTGGCAGTCGGGACGGGAGCGGCGCATCTTTGCCGGCACGCTCGACGGCCGGCTGTTCGCGCTGGACGCCTCGACGGGACGTCCAGTAAAAGGCTTTGCGAACGAGGGATGGATCGACTTGCGTGCGGGTGCTGCGGAGAAGTTCCCAACGAAGTCCTGTGGGATGACGTCTCCTCCGCTGATATACAAAGATGTTGTGATTGCCGGAACCATGGTCTCGGACGGCGAGCCGCACGGACCTTCCGGGGATGTCAGAGCCTATGACGCGCGCACGGGCCGTGAAGTGTGGCGTTTCCACACCGTGCCCAGGCCAGGCGAATTCGGACACGACACTTGGGAGGAAGACTCGTGGATCGATCGGGGCGGCACCAACGTCTGGGCGCCGATGAGCTGCGATGCCAAGCGGGGCATCGTCTACTTGCCGGTCACGTCACCCGCGCCAGACCGCTATGGCGGCGAACGCAAGGGTCAAAACCTGTTTGGCAACTCTCTGGTGGCTCGGGATGCGCTAACGGGCAAACGGCTATGGCACTATCAGTTCTTGCACCACGATTTGTGGGACTGGGACCTGCCTGCCCAGCCGAGTCTGGTGAGGGTGTTTCGAAATGGAAAGTCAGTTCCTGCTGTGGCCCAGATCACCAAAATGGGTTTTCTGTTTGTTTTTAATCGGGTGACGGGTCAACCACTCTTTGACATAGAAGAACGCGCAGTGCCGGGTAGCGAAGTCCCCGGAGAAGAAGCTTGGCCCACGCAACCCTTTCCCCTCAAGCCCCCACCGGTTGCACGGCAAACGATGGGGCGTGAAGAGGTGACGGATGTGACGCCTGAATCGCGGGCTGAATGCCTTAAGCTGCTCGAAGGCGCGGTGATCGGTTCGTTCTATCAGCCTCAGGGATTGAAAGTAACCGTGCTCTTTCCCAGCACCAATGGCGGTCCCAACTGGGGTGGAGTTTCTTACGATCCGGTCAACAACTGGCTTTTTGTAAACTCCATGAATGTCGGGCAAGTGCTTCGCATGGTGAAGGCGCGTGAAGGAAGCGCTACCGCGTACATTCCGCGTGGCGTTCCGAACGGGCGATTTTGGGACTCCAAAGAGTACCCTTGCCAGAAACCCCCCTGGGGAACTCTCACTGCCATAGACTTGAATACCGGCAGTTTTCGCTGGCAGGCGACTCTGGGTGTGATCGACGAATTGGTCGCCGAAGGTATCCCGCCAACAGGAACTTCCAACCTGGGTGGATCCATCGTCACGGCGGGCGGGTTGGTCTTTATCGCTGCCACAAACGACAGCCGCTTTCGGGCGTTTGACAAAGACACCGGCAAGGAACTCTGGGTTACAAAACTGCCCGCCAGCGGGCATGCCACACCGATGACATTTCAAGGGAGGAAATCCGGCAAGCAGTTTGTTGCGATCGCCGCCGGAGGAGGCAACGATTACAGCAAGACATACAGTGACAGCCTGATCGCCTACGCTCTGCCGTAGACCGTTATCTCAGACGCAACGAGAATGTTGTTCTGGTCCAGAACGCCGGGTGGAGCGGGCGCTCCGCGCACACCTGGGTTATCAAGGGTGACAACCCTTGGCCAGGTTAGGGGCGCTGCTGATTCGAACCCACGATGGTCATATTCACTACCGTTTTCTTGAGCTTGCTGGCTGTTGTAACGGGCACGTCGCAAACCGAGGCCCGTTCAGTTCCTCCACCACCGGCTCCGGTCAAGCAGCCTGTGGTGTTCAGCCATAGCCGTCACGCGAACGTCGGCTTTGAATGCAGCGTTTGCCATCCGGTGAGCGAACCTGGTGACTTTGCGGGAATTCCGCGAAAAGAGGACTGCTTGAATTGTCACCAGGACGCTGATCCTGAAAGCCACGCGTTTCGGTCACTCTTCGAGCACGAAAGGTCTGGACGAGACATCACCTGGGCGAGAATCTATCAGCTCCCCAATTTCGTCTTCTTCAGCCATCAGCTGCATCTGGACGCTAAGGCGGAATGCCAGACCTGCCATGGTCCGGTGGCAAGTCGAGAGGTATTGTGGAAGGAAAAGGAAATCTCAATGAAGGCATGCGTGGATTGCCACAAGGCGAACCAAGCCTCGATAAATTGCAAGCTCTGCCATGAACTCAATCGGTAGGAACCTGGACGATGAAATAACCCAGACGCGCTCCGGTACGTCTGAGGAGCAGGCCTTCTTTCCAAGTTCTGCCAACCTAGAAAGGTAACCATGAACATCAAATGCTTCATTCTCGCATTGTTCCTGTTATCCGGCGTTGCGCAGGCCGCCAGCCCGGTTGTTTTTAAATCTGAACCCGGAAAGATTGCTGTGGAAATCGACGGGAAGCTGTTCACGAACTACTACTACAACTGGAAAACGGCTAATCCCTTCCTGCATCCTTTGAAAACCACGACGGGATTGACGGTGACGCGCGGGTTTCCTGTTGAGAAGATCGAGGGCGAAAGCTCCGATCACATCTGGCACCATGGCCTGTGGTACTCGCATGGCGACATCAACGGCGTAGACTTCTGGCGGGAGATTACGGGCGATCCGGCCCAGGACAAGAAATTTCCAATGCCGGTCGGCCGGCTCGTGTCACGGTCAGAACCGAAAACGGCTTCGAAAGGGAACTCGGGAACCCTTACGGCCGAACTGGACCTGATGACACCTGAGAAGAAGTCGCTGGGCACGGTCGTGGAGTCATTCACATTCTCACGGCAAGGCGACAACCATGTGGTGGACTTGCATGTCACGCTGCGGGCCGACCGCGGCGGGGCCTTGAAAATGGGCGATACCGAGGAAGGTTCTCTTGGCCTGCGCTTCGCAGATGAATTCCGGCAGGATCGGGGCGCTACGCTATCGAACTCGGATGGTCTTGTGACGACCCAGAAGATTTGGGGTAAGCGCGCGAAGTGGGTAGACTACTCCACGACGCTCAAGGGGCAGAAGGTAGGGGTGGCCCTTCTCGATCATGCAAGGAATCCCAAGCATCCCACTTACTGGCACGCACGAGGCTATGGCCTTTGCGCGGCCAACCCATTCGGCGAGCACGATTTTCATAATGACAAGTCACGCGATGGGAGCGTGACGATCCCGCAAGGGGGTAAGCTGGAGTTTCGTTATCGCGTCGTGATCCATCCGGGCGACGCCACGGACGCGAAAGTCGAGCAACTAAGCGCAGGCTTTAAATAGTTCATCCTAGAAACGGCAGTTGAAACCAGTTAGGGAGCCGCGGCAGCCAGCAGCGGCGGCGGTTGAAGAATCTTTCCGCGCAGGAAACTCTTGAAAGCGGCACTCAGCATCAGCCGCCAGATCTGG
>Ga0187893_10015630_pt1 | contig 10137 bp, 5 predicted proteins | sample MA1701074metaG_FD_139574 | JGI IMG/M metagenome (GOLD analysis project Ga0187893, IMG submission 139574) | White microbial mat communities from a basaltic lava cave in the Kipuka Kanohina Cave System on the Island of Hawaii, USA - MA170107-4 metaG ... | reverse complement strand
CGGCGGGGTTGAATGTTCAACCCCGCCGGGGTTGTGGGTTTATAACATGACAACTACCACGGATTACATCCGTGGCTATTCAAATTAAACCCCTTCGGGGTAATTAAAATGCAAATTAACCTTACGCCAATGCGATAGCTTCGGGATCATTCAGGCAGGTATTAATCTTCTTATCCTGATGTAAAATATAATCTCAAAGTAAAATAAGGATAATCAGAAAAATAAGGCTGCAATCATGGTTCAGACAATTTACTGCAGTACAAGAGTGCGACGCAACGAAAGCCTCATAGTACTACAACAGCCGGGTACATAAAATGCAACCTCCTTTAAAATGAGGTTGCATTTTATAAGCTATTTGAATAATTTTATAGAGTAATCTGCTTTCAACAACTGTTTACTTCATTTTTATACTAACCGGGAGACACATGTTATGGGTGAAAATCAAAAAAGATGTTTTGTAGTAATGGGCTTTGGTACAAAAACAGATTTTGCCACGGGCCGTAAACTGGATCTCAATAAATCGTACAGGCTGCTTATAAAACCGGTGGTGGAATCAAAAGGCCTTACCTGTGTACGCGCAGATGAAATGATGCATACCGGAAATATTGATGTACCAATGTATATGGAATTGCTTATAGCCGATGTAGTAATTGCCGATATTTCAACCGCCAACCCCAATGCGCTTTACGAATTGGGTGTGCGCCATGCACTAAGGCCACGCACCACCATTGTAATTTCTGAAAATAAAATGCCCTACCCTTTTGACCTGAACCATATTAAAATAACCAGCTATGCACATTTAGGCGATGCAATAGATTATGAAGAAGTAGAACGTTTTCGCAAAGTACTTGCAGAAACGCTTGACAGTGTTTTAAACATTGAACAACCAGACAGCCCGGTATATACTTTCCTTAAACTGGAACCGCCATCCCTGAAAGAGCAGATAGAAAAAGCAGCAGAGGAACAAAAGAAAGAAATACAGAAGCAGGATACAGATGTAAAAGATCGTCAAACATTATCTGTTATAACGGAAGAAGCGGAAGAAGCGCTTGCAGAAAATGATTTTAAAACAGCAAAGGCTTTGTTTAATTCCGCATTATTGATCGGCAAACCAGAAGCCGGTGAAAATAAAACAGGCGTTAACACATATCTTATTCACCGGCTTGCATTAGCCACCTATAAAGCCAAAGAACCTGATGAGATAACTGCATTATGTGATGCATTACAATTATTGGTAGATATAGACCTTGCCCACACAAATGATACAGAAACTGTAGCGCTGGCAGGGGCCATAGAAAAAAGATTATACGAAAACGGGCAGGGGGAGGAACATTTAAGCGCCGGTATACAATATTATCAGCGCGGTTATTATTTATTGCATAACCGCTACCATGCCATTAACCTGGCCTTTATGCTTGACTACCGTGCGCAATCCCTACTCTGCACAAACAGGGATGAACGTACCGCGGATCTTGTGTATGCAAAAAGAATACGCCGCGATGTTATTGCTTTGTGCCATAAAGACTGGAAAGAAATTACGGCACGCCATGAAAGCGCGGCCATGAAAGAGGGCCTGCTAAAAAATGATACTTACTCTGTAAGCCAGCATAATGCAGATAAAGAACAAATGTTCTGGATACTCATCAACAGGGCTGAAGCTAATTTTGGCCTGGGCGATATGGATGCTTATAATAAAGCTGTTTCCGATGCAGAAAAAATAGAACATGATCCCTGGATGATGGATTCCCTGGCAGAACAAATAGAAAAATTAAAAAAGATGAAAATGAAACAGGATATAGTTGATAAAGAACTGCAGTTATAATTTACAGGTTTCTGTTTTTCTGTTGTATTTACTTTATAAATTTTATGCATACATATTAAAGCAGTGCTTCCAAAACAGAAATGCACTGCCCTGTTCAGTCTTTTTTTCAATTTTATTTTAGCATTAATGAAATTTTGGAGCGGTTTTTGTCTTTCTGCGAAACAAATAAAATAGTTCTGCAGGCTATTTTATGCGTACAAAAGAAAAACGATTTATTTAATTAAAACCCCCAAGTAATGAAGATCCAATTATCCGGTAACGGACAGGGCATGCTTATGCCCAAAAAAACAATTCTCCCCGTATTTATTTTCCTGTTAATCGGTGCATTTACAAGTTGCAAAAAAGACACAGTATCAGTACCAGGAACAACAGATGATGAGGCAACAGCAAGTTTATCTGCACAGGCAAGCAGTGATGCTGTTACCGCAGGTACTAATTTCGGAGCGCTTCTTTCCGGCAGCACCACTATTGATGATGAAATTAAGGTATGTGAAAAGCTTGGTGTAAATTATGTACGATATGCCATAATATTAAAAGATTTTACCGGCATAGATAAAGGCTACGAAAAATGGGTTAATGCCGGTTATAAAGTGTTACTGAACCTCAACTATGATAATGTAACCAGCCTCAGCGGCAAAAGGAACCCGGTGCCTTTTCCTACAAATATGACTGAATACAGGAACTTACTGGAAAATGTACTCGATAAGTACCACCCTGAAATAGCCGTAATTGAAAATGAGCCCACAACAGATGTATTTCACAGCGGCCCGATAGAAAATTATATCACTATGCTTAAGGTGGCGGTTGATGTTTGCAACAAACGTGGTATTGCCGTAGCAGATGGCGCATTGCATGTAGATTATGTAGAGCAGGTTATGAATGGTGTTCTGCGCGATGGCAATATAAAGGAAACACAAAAACTAATAGAAGCATACAGCACTATGAATCTTACGTATGTAAACACGCATGTTGCAGCGCCATTCAGAAACAGTTCCACATCCAGGTATCCCGATGGCCACCTCGAAGAAATAGCTGATTACCTGAGAGCAGAAACAGGCAAGCCCGTTATCTGCAATGAATATAATCAGCAAAACACTTCTAACACGCTTATGACAACAACTGTAGGCGGGTTTGAAAATTCTGATTTCAAATATGTTATTGCTCGTTCAGGCAGCGGCGATGATAAAGGTGCTTCACTAAATAACGGCACTTCTCTTACACCGCTTGGTGTTGCTTATAGGGATGCGATACAATAAATCTTCAAATTATTTATAAGAGATTTATGATAGAAATGCCACTGAAATATTTCAGCGGCATTTTACTTTTATAAAAATGAAGGCAATAATTTTCGGTGATTTTTTTGATACCAGCTTTTGTATTTCATGGCATCATCGTTGCGTCGCACTCTTCTACTAAAGAAAAATATTGAGCAAATAAAACCGCAAACCCGCCTGCAAAGACAGGGACAGAGAGGCGCGAAGAATAATAAATAACTCTCCGCCTTCGCGCCTCTGCGGTTCACAATTTCTTTTAATCAGGAATTATTTTCAAAGACCATTTGTTAAGCTTGCCAATATCCTGCCCTATCACATCTGAAACTTTCAGCTTCCAGGTACCCTGTATATTCCTGTTTCTCAATGCCTGCAGCCGTATATTGTTATTAAAGCTATAGGTCGTAATAATATTATCCGCCGATTCTCCTGTTCTGCTGTGCAGGCTTACAGCAATACCATCAGGCGAAACAAGATTTACAAGCAGGTCGCTTATATAAGTATGCGTAATGTCAATACCAACTTCTATTTCCTTTATAGTACCGTTGACAGGCGTAACCATGCTTCGCTCTATACCGGCAGGATTATTATCAGGGATTGTTATACCCGGCGCGTATTCAAGTATAACCGTATTTCCGGGGCCCGTATCAATATGTAATGTCCATTTGTTTAATACACCACTGTCAATTGCAGCAACATCTTTTATTTCCAAAGTCCAGTTACCGTTAGCAGGTTCACCGTTAAAGATTGCCAGCGACGGAGTAGTAGTAAGGTCGTATGTTTTATTAATGTTTTTTGCACTGCCGCCATTGCGGTCATGCAATATTACAGGCGTGCCTCCGGGTGAAATAACCCTTATTACAAGATCCCCGATATAAGTATGCGCAATATCAGCATCAACTTTTACAGAAGCTACAGTGCCGCCATCTGTTACGGTGATAATATCTGTAATACCCGCAGGTATATTATCAGGGATTAGCGTGCCCGGCGATGAAGATTTTGTAATTATATTACCACCTGGTGCAGGGGGAGGATTTAATTGCAATGCTGCTTCCACCGCGGCTTTTGCATCTGCTTTGCCAAAGCCAAACCACCCGCTCCATGTACCGTCTGTATGTCCTATGTCACTAAAATCACCATTGTCAAACGGTGCAACAGGAGAAATATCCCATGAAGTATTGGGGTCAAAAGATGCAGGTGGTGTTCTGTTATAACCCGTCATGTTCAGGTCCTTCGAAGCGGTACTTTGCAAGATAGAAACAACTTCAAATGCAGTAAGATTTGGGTTTGCAGAAATAACCAGGCCTGCAATACCTGCTGTTAGCGGTGTGGCACTGGATGTGCCCCCAAATTCTGCATCAAAAAAAGGAAATTGACCTGAAGCAGTGAGTATGCCAAGACCGGTAACAGCCATACGCCAGTATTCATGCGAATTACTCGATGGTGCACAGACAGAGATGCCATTTCCATAATTTGAATAATGACTGCGTTGCGCATTACTTGCCAATGCAGCCACGTGCATTACACCAGGTATGCCTGCAAGGTTATGTTCAAATACCCGTGATGTTGCTACACCCTGCCAGGTACCAAACCTGTTGTAACCATTATCGCAGGGCACATCTATATTGCCCGAAAAATTAACCGGGCAGTTCTCATTACCCGCCGCCCACAAAAAAACAATTCCTTTTCCCCTGCGTCCTCCATTCTGTGCAAGCTGTGTTATTTTGCTTATTACGTTTGACGGAAAAACAAATTCCGGCGAAGAACCCCATGAATTGGAAACCACATCTGCTTTATCAGCAATAAAGTTCAGTACCGTCATCATTTTACTGTCGCTGATCATTAAGCTTGTGCCGCTCGATTCCCATTTAACGGGCAGTAATCTGCAGCCTGGCGCGGCGCCTGCTGTAAGCGATGCATCTACTTCTGCAGCCACTACACCGCAGCAGCAGGTTCCATGATCCGCACCTGTTTGATACATCTTCGAAGGAACAGCGCTAACCGCGTCTCTCGTTATCAGGGTTGACCCGCTCATATAACCCCAGTTGGCAAATTTACCGGGCGAATCAAAATCAGTATGATCAAGTTTGCAGCCATCATCTGTAACTGCAATCACCACATCTGCGCTGCCAAAATTACCCAGTGCATGCCATGCGTCTTCACAATTAGAAGAAGAGAGCGGATTAAAAGAAGCATTGACAAGGCGTGTATGCAAATGCCATTGCTGAAGATATTTTGCATCTGCAGGAATATTAACGCTCATCTTCATGCGTTTGTTAAGGTCATGCTCGCAGGATTCAACAAGGTCATTTTCTGTTTCATTGATCAGCACCACAAGTTTAACAGGGTTCATACCTGTATGGTCTGTTAACTGAAACAGGTATTCCCTGCCTGAATATTTATCCTTCAGTATAAGCGCATATTTGGCCATGAATGCATTGAGCACATCATTATCTGCAGCATAGCGAAAGGTTACTATAATGCGGTCTGTAACTAAGAATTCAGCACCGGTATCTTCCTGTGTATAGGCATGGTGCGCCACGGTACTAAGCCGCAGTTGATCCATCAATGGATTTACCAGGTTGCGGCTCACCGTAACCCTCGTTGATGCAGGGGAAACTTTTTCAAATTCGCCTGTAATGCCTATACGCTGCAGATCTTCGGGTTGGGTACGCACCACAAACTGATCGGGTTCTTTTTTAAGATACACTTTTTTACCATTGCGGTAAGTGTATAGCTGTTCATTTTCTGTTGACATAAAAAAAATTTTCAGGTTATTAAAAGGTTAACAGGGTGTTGGATTTTTAAAACGAGGAGATATACAATGACATGAAAAAAAGTATTCACAACTTATCTAAATCAATTACCAGCAATGGTGCCTTTATTTTTTTTTGAGCCTGTCTGAAGAATATATATGAAGCTTTCGTTGCGTCGCACCCTTGTACGCCATAGCCTTGTGCGGCGGCGTACTTCAACAGTTTATTCATTTATGAGCTTTTAAAAACAACAACTCATTGATAAGAGCGGTAAGCAGGAACCGGCGTTTCTAATAATTTAGCAAACTATATTTCTTCTCTTAAATTAAACATCTTTGATGAGAGTTGCAAGCGAATTAAAAATTAATTGGTGTTAAAAATTTCCGGCAATAAATGGTACATATTTATTTTGTAGGGATTAATGTGTAAAAACATAATTCTCTAGTAATCTGCAGGTAAGATTTGCAATATGCTGAGATTATAATAAATATGCCCCCGAGGGGCAATCTCTTTGTAGAAAAGAAAAGTTTTATATTTAATGGGTCTTTGCCCCAGAGTGGCAACCTGTTAAAATAACATATCATGAGTGATACTTACACACAGTTGTATATTCAATTGGTTTTTGCCGTAAAGGGCAGAAATAACTTCATTCAATATGCATAGGAAGAAGATTTGTATAAATATATAACTGCTGTTGTACAAAATGACAGGCATAAAATGCTTGCTATTAATGGAATGCCCGATCACATACACATTTTCGTAGGTCTACATCCGGCAATTGCAATTTCAGATTTGGTACAAGACATAAAAAGGGCAAGCAATAACTGGATCAATGACAGAGGTTTTATAAAAGGAAAATTTGCGTGGCAGGATGGCTATGGCGCATTTTCTTATGGAAGATCACAAATTGACCATGTATGCAAATACATTTTTAGCCAAAAGCATCATCATACAAAGCAGTCATTCAAAACAGAGTATATAAGCCTCTTAAAATTATTTGGGATTGAGTTCAAAGATGAATACCTGTTTGAATTTTATGATTAAGCACAGAGATAACAGGTTGCCCCTCCGGGCCAATTTTTATTTTTGCATTTCACCATCTACAAACAGGTTACGCCCCCTGGCGTAATTGACCTTCATTTGACATTTTCAAAATAAACACTTGTTACAATACACGCGGCTATACACTTTACAAGTTACTTTATGAAGAGTACAATTATAATTTATTCCCCACAAGCTGAATCTGAGCCCAATAAATAAAGTGCATAACTGGAAGCGTGCTGTACCAGGGCAAAGAGAAAACAGAAAGTACAAGAGTGCGACGCAAGGGACGATGCACAATGCATTACAGCCGGGCTCATAATAAAAAAACAGGCTGTTGCTTATTTCATATTGATTTTTCTTCTTTCCAGAATTCGCGGCGTATGCCTGTAAGCAAATCGTTATGCAGCATTTTATCATCGCCACGGTTCAATGCCCTTAATGCAGAGAACTGCACAATATTTAAAATAGATGCACCGCTTAATTCATAACGCTGCGCTATTTCGGGAAGGTTTATATCGTTTGCCAGCTGCAGGTTTTGCGGCAATGATTTTTTCCATATCATTAATCTTTCTTCAGCGGCGGGCATGGGAAAATAGACCATGGCATGAAAGCGGCGTACAAAAGCTTTATCAAGATTGGTTTTAAAATTTGACGCAAGGATAAGCAGCCCCGGAAAGTCTTCCACACGCTGCAGCAGGTAAGATACTTCCTGGTTGGCAAACCTGTCATGCGCATTGCTTACATTGGTGCGCTTGCCGAATAATGCATCGGCTTCATCAAAAAATAATATCCAGTCTTTGTATTCTGCTTTACTGAAAACTTTCTCTAAATTTTTTTCTGTTTCACCAATATATTTTGATACCACCTGTGAAAGATCTATCCTGTACACTTCTTTATTAAACTCTTTGCCGAGCAGGGAAACAGTGAGTGTTTTACCTGTGCCGGGCGGGCCATAAAACAAAGCGCGGTAACCAGGTTTTATCTTTCTTGAAAGATTGTTATCTGCAAGCAATGCAGTGTTGTATGAAAGCCATGTTTTAATATGTTCTATTTCTTCTTTTGTTTGCTTGTGTAAAACAAGATCGTCCCAGTTCATCTGCGATGCAATTCTTTTTGCAGGAAATTCAGGGCTGAATTTTGGAGCGGTTATTTTATCGAATAAAAATTTATCAACCCAATCTGCACCCAGTAATAATTTACCGCTCATTACGGGTTCGCCGTCTTTTACATCTTCGAGCCAGAGAATTTTTTGCCGCTCAAAAAAATGATCGGGGCTGAATAATTGCTGCAGTTGCAGGCGGTGCTGCAGGTCGTTGCCTGCAAGAATAAATAAAACCGTTTCGCCGGTTGGCAAAATGCTGCGCTGGTTATTTGCTTTTACGCCGCCAAACTCTGCGAAATCGCCACCCTGTGGTAAAAACTCCTGTATGATGTTTTCAAAAAAAGTGGGCTGCACATGCGGCACCAATGCAATTAAAAGCGTAATATATTCTTCAATGGCAAGTTTATTTGCAATTATAAAATCGTGCAGCAAACTGCCATCTTCTTCAATTTTTATAGCGGGTAAAATTTCATTGGATTGTTTTTCTTCTTTATTAAAATGAGCTTGCAGGCGGTTATGTATTACCTGCTGCAATAACTGAATGGACTGAAAAATATTTTGAGCGTTGGCGGGCATTTTATTTTGTAATTGTTGAAAAAATTTTCTTAATAATCCTGTTATATTAATGAATTAAAAAAGATGGTCTCTCAAGTTTAGGCGCATCAAGTGCGGGGCACATGCTGCTGAACTCTATTTCAACCCTCCTGTTGCGTGCAGAAAATTTTTCGCCGGCTTCTTTATCCACAGGATTTCCTTCGCCTTCGGAACGTGTAAAAATAAGAAATGGCAACCCACCCGTTTGAATATCCATCAGACTTAACTGAAGTAAAAATTTTACATGGTCTGCCCTGCGCTGCCCCAAATTCATATTATGCTCCTCTGTTCCGGGTTTATCTGCAAAACCTGTAATGGTTATCATGCTTGCGGGGCATACTTCCATAAACTGGTGTATTTGTTTTTTTATTTTTTCAACATTTGGTTTTTGTCTTGTGTTTATAACCGATTCATCAATATTATAATCATCTATAACAGCAAGCTTAAATGTTAAACTGAATGTGGATGGTTTTGGTTCAGGCTTTGGCCTGCTCATACATACGCCGTCTATTACTTCAAGCGGTGGCATGCAACATTTGCCCGTGGCATCTTTTTTACCGGGAGATATACAAATAGTGGTAGGATCAACAGGCGCAGGCTTCATACATTTACCTGCAGCGTTAACTACTTCTCCGGGTTTGCAACAGTTGCTAACATCTTCATTTGGCGCAAACCTGTCTTTGGGGCAACAGGCCTGTGCGCTTTCGGTTGCTCCAAGACAACACTGGCCTTTAAAATCTCTTGAACTGCCTTCATGATAACCGGGTATGGCAGTACAGATGCTTGTGGATGGCGGTTTGCTGCCTGTAATTTTTTTCAAAATGCCTTCACCCACTTTTTTTAAACCTTCTTTGTATTTATCATCAATAGGTGCAAGGTCAATAATCTTATCCAGTATGGCTTTGGTAATTGTTTCAGGCGCATTATCTATTTCATCCAATATTTTCTCCTGTGCAAAATCAGGCAGCTTTTTAAACAGTTCATTATCCTTTAATGCTTTTCCTATATCGCTTTTGGGTTCCTTTTTTTTATCATCTGGCTGCCGCATAATCTTGCGTGATAAATTATGTTGCTGTTGTTGCACTACATGTGCAAGCTCATGGCCAAGTAATTTTTTACCACTGTTTGTATTTGGCGCATACTGCCCGTTATTAAATACAATATTATTTCCCGAAGTATATGCCAATGCATTGATAGATTGTGCAGACTTTGCAGCAACTGTATCTGTATGCACTTTTACATTGCTGAAATCATAACCAAAATGCGGCTCATAAAAACTGCGTAATTCATTAGGTAATGGTTGACCACCATTGCTTAAAGTACTAACATAGTTTTCTAATGAACTGTCTGCGCTTATTTCCTGCTGATTTATTTCTTTGCGCTGCATTTTCTTTTCTTCTTCTTCACAATGGGCGCACTTTCGTTGAAGCTGTGTAAACGGATTTTTTTTTGATTGAATAAATGGTTGTTCCATTCTCATTATCTTATCTGCAACTGCATCGGCTTCCTGCTCATAAACATCATTAGGATTGTTTATGGTAAGTTTGG
>Ga0187893_10015629_pt1 | contig 10137 bp, 11 predicted proteins | sample MA1701074metaG_FD_139574 | JGI IMG/M metagenome (GOLD analysis project Ga0187893, IMG submission 139574) | White microbial mat communities from a basaltic lava cave in the Kipuka Kanohina Cave System on the Island of Hawaii, USA - MA170107-4 metaG ... | reverse complement strand
CGGGGGCATCGACGGCCTGGTGCACCTGTCGGACCTCTCCTGGTCGACGGCGGGCGAGGAGGCGGTCAAGAACTTCAAGAAGGGCGAGGAAGTCGAGGCGGTGGTGCTCTCCATCGACGTCGAGCGCGAGCGCATCTCGCTCGGCATCAAGCAGCTCGAGGGCGACCCGTTCACCAACTTCATCGCCAGCCACGAGAAGAACAGCATCGTCACCGGCGCCGTGAAGTCGCTCGACGCCAAGGGCGCGGTGATCGACATCGGCGGCGTCGAAGGCTACCTGCGCGCCTCCGAGTTCTCGCGCGACCGCATCGACGACCTGCGCACCCACCTGAAGGAGGGCGACACGGTGCAGGCGATGATCATCAACGTCGACCGCAAGAACCGCTCGATCAACCTGTCGGTGAAGGCGAAGGACCTGGCCGAGGAGACCGAGGCGATGAAGCAGCTGCGCACCGAGCAGGCGGCGGCGAGCGCCGGCGCGACGAACCTGGGCGCGCTGCTGCGCGCCAAGCTCGACAAGAAGGATTCGAACCCGCAGCAATAAGCGGGGCAAGGGGAGAATGGTCGCCATGACCAAGTCGGAACTGATCGCGCGCCTCGCCCAGCGCTATCCGCAGCTGGTCGCGAAGGACGCCGAGTACGCGGTCAAAATGATCCTCGACGCGATGACCCAGAGCCTGCTCGGGGGGCACCGTATCGAGATCCGCGGCTTCGGCAGCTTCGGGCTCAACTACCGCCCGCCGCGCACCGGGCGCAACCCGAAGTCGGGGGAGAAGGTGCAGGTGCCCGAGAAGTACGTGCCGCACTTCAAGGCCGGCAAGGAACTGCGCGAGCGCGTCGACTCGGCCACGCCGCACCCGTCCGCGAAGCCGCAGGAGCGCGCCTCCCAGCCAGTTCGTTAGGTGAGAATCCTCACCTGGGCAGTCCGGCTCGCAGTATTCCTGCTGCTGCTGGCGTTCGCCGCCAAGAACACCGATCCGGTGACGCTGCGCTTCTACTTCGACTTCGCCGCGCCCGCGCCCCTGGTGCTGTGGCTGGCTGCGTTCTTCGCGCTCGGCGCGCTGTTCGGCGTGGCCGCGCTGCTGGCGACCGTCGTGCGCCAGCGCCGCGAGCTCTCGGTCCTGAGGAAGCAGGCGCCCCCGATCGAGCCCGCGCCGCCCCCCGCCTAGCCATGGAGTTCGAATACTGGTGGCTGCTCGGCTTCCCGCTGTTCTTCGGCCTGGGCTGGATCGCGGCGCGCATCGACATCAAGCAGATCGTGTCGGAATCGCGCGCCCTGCCGCGCTCGTATTTCAGGGGCCTCAACTTCCTGCTGAACGAGCAGCCCGACAAGGCGATCGAGGCGTTCATCGAGGTGGTCAAGGTCGACCCCGAGACGGTCGAGCTGCACTTCGCGCTGGGGAGCCTGTTCCGCCGCCGCGGCGAGTACGACCGAGCGATCCGCATGCACCAGAACCTGCTCGAGCGCGCCGACCTCGGCGCCGAGCAGAAGCTGCAGGCGCAGATGGAGCTCGGCCAGGACTACCTCAAGGCGGGAATCCTCGACCGCGCGGAGGAGGTGTTTTCAAGGCTCGAAAAGACCAGCCAGGGGATCACGGCGCGGCGCTTCCTCCTCGAGATCTACGAGCAGGAGAAGGACTGGCCGCGCGCCATCGAGATGACCAAGCAGGTCGAGACCGACCCGCGCGCGCTGGCGCAGTATTTCTGCGAGCTGGCCGCGTCGCAGGCCGCGCAATCGCGTCCCGACGCCGCGCGCCGGCACCTGGATGCGGCGCTCGAGGCCAACCGCAAATGCGTGCGCGCGAGCCTGCTGTGGGGCGACCTTGAGAAGAACGCGAACCAGCCCGAGCGCGCGATCGAGCACTGGAAAAGGGTCGAATCGCAGAACCCCGCCTACCTCGCGCTGGTCGCGCAGCGCCTGGTCGAGGCCCACCGCGACGCCGGCCGCGCCGAGGAGGGGCTGCGCCTCCTCGCGGGCTACCTCGAGCGCTATCCGTCGCTCGACCTGCTCGACACGGTGTTCCAGCAGACGCTGGAGGCGAAGGGGCCCGAGCAGGCCTACGCCATGGTGCGCGACGAGCTCAAGCGCAACCCGACGCTGCTCGGCCTCGATCGCCTGCTCGAGGCGCAGATCATCGCCGCCGGCGCGCCCGACAAGCGCCGCGACCTCGAGCTGGTGAGGAACCTGGTGCACGGCCACACCCGGCGCCTCGCGCGCTACCGCTGCGAGAGCTGCGGCTTCAAGGCGCGCCAGTTCCACTGGCACTGCCCGGCGTGCGGCGGCTGGGAGACCTACCCGCCGCGCCGCACCGAGGAGTTTGATCTCACACCATGACTCACAGAAGGAAACCTCTGAAGAAGCGGCAAATGGTCGTCCCCGCGAAGGCGGGGACCCAATTTTTTCTTTTCAGTACATGGGCCCCCGCCTTCGCGGGGGAACGTCACCCCCGAGTGCTTCAGTCGGGGGCGACTTCTTCAGACCTTCCCTCTAGGCGATGAACGTCACCGTAATAGGAGCCGGATACGTCGGCCTGGTCACGGGAGCGTGCCTCGCCGACGCGGGCAACGACGTGTTCTGTCTCGACGTGAATGCGGAGAAGGTCGCCGCGCTCAATGCCGGCGAGATTCCCATCTTCGAGCCCGGCCTCCAGCCCATCGTGCGGCGCAACCGCGAGGCGGGGCGGCTCAGGTTCTCCACCGACGTGGCGGCGGGCGTGGCGCACGGCGAGCTGCAGCTGATCGCGGTCAACACGCCGCCGGGCGCAGACGGCGCGGCCGACCTGCAGCACGTGCTCGCCGCGGCGCGGGCGATCGGCAGGCACATGAAGTCCTGGAAGCTCATCGCCACCAAGTCGACCGTGCCGGTCGGGACTGCCGACAAGATCAGGGAAGCCGTGAAAAAGCACACCGACCTCGAGTTTTCGGTGGTGTCGAACCCGGAGTTCCTGAAGGAAGGGGCGGCGGTGGAGGATTTCATGCGCCCCGACCGCGTGATCATCGGCGCCGACGATGCCCGCGCCGTCGCGCTGCTGCGCCAGCTCTACGCGCCGTTCCAGCGCAACCACGAGCGCGTGATGGTGATGAGCGTGCGCTCGGCCGAGCTGACCAAGTACGCGGCGAACGCGATGCTCGCCACCCGCATCTCGTTCATGAACGAGCTCGCCAACCTCGCCGAGGCGCTCGGCGCCGACATCGAGCAGGTGCGCCGCGGCATCGGCTCCGACCCGCGCATCGGCTACCAGTTCCTGTACCCCGGCGCGGGCTTCGGCGGCTCGTGCCTGCCGAAGGACGTGCAGGCGCTGCAGCGCAGCGCCGCCGAGGCGGGCAGGCCGCTGCGGGTGCTGGGGGCGGTCGCGCAGGTGAACGACGCGCAGAAGCATGTCCTCTCGGAAAAGATAAAGCAGAGATTCGGCATGAACCTCGAAGGCAAGCGATTCGCGGTGTGGGGCCTGGCGTTCAAGGCGAATACCGACGACATGCGCGAGGCGCCGAGCCGCACCCTGATCGCCGACCTGGTGGAGGCCGGCGCCTCGGTGCGGGGGTACGATCCTGCGGCAGGTCGCGAAGCGAGACGTCTTTTCATGAAGAATGTTGAAATTGTGGAATCCGCGATGGCCGCGCTCGAGGGCGCGGACGCGCTTGCGATCGTCACCGAGTGGCGGGAGTTCCGCAGCCCGGACTTCGCCGCGATCAAGGCAAGGCTGAAGACCCCGGCGATCTTCGACGGCCGCAATCTCTACGATCCCGCGGTGCTCAAGGGCCTCGGCCTCGAGTATTACCCGATCGGGAGGAAGACATAGATACCTCCAGGGCGCGCGTGCTGGTGGTCGGCGACATCATGCTCGACCGCTACTGGTTCGGCGAGGTGTCGCGCATATCCCCCGAGGCGCCCGTGCCCGTAGTTTTGATTTCAAATGAAGATCAAAGGCTCGGCGGGGCGGCCAACGTGGCCTGGAACTGCAAGGAGCTCGGCGCGGGCACGCGGCTGCTCTCGGTGGTCGGGCGCGACGAGCCCGGCCGGGCGCTCGAGAAGCTGCTGAAGAAGAAGGGCGTCAGGGCGAGCCTGCAGTACGACCGCGGCCTGAGCACCACGCAGAAGCTGCGGGTGATCGGCAGGCGCCAGCAGCTCCTGCGCATCGACTTCGAGCGCCCGCCGTCGCGCGAGGTGCTCGCCTCCAAGCTCGAGGAGTTCAAGGGCGCGCTCGCCGATTTCGACGTGGTGGTGCTTTCCGACTACGGCAAGGGCGGGCTCGCGCACATCGCCGAGATGATCCGCAGCGCCCGCCGCGCCGGCAAGCGCGTGCTGGTCGATCCCAAGGGCGAGGACTGGTCGCGCTACAAAGGCGCGAGCATCCTCACGCCCAACTTCGCCGAGCTACGCGAGGTAGTGGGCTCGTGGAAGGACGAGAAGGACCTCCGGAGCCGCGCGCAGGCGCTGCGCGAGAAGCTCGGGCTGGAGGCGCTGCTCCTTACCCGCGGCGGCGACGGCATGACCCTGTTTTCAGGAAAGAGAATCCTGAACGTGAAAGCCGAGGCGCGCGAGGTCTTCGACGTCACCGGCGCCGGCGACACGGTGGTCGCGACGCTCGCGGTGATGCTCGCCGCGGGCGCGAGCCTCGAGGCCGCGATGCGCGTCGCCAACCGCGCCGCCGGCATCGTGGTGGGCAAGCTGGGTACCGCGGCAGTGACACACGATGAGCTGTTTTCTTCCTGATTCATGTACACCATAGTCACCGGCGCCGCGGGCTTCATCGGCTCGAAGCTGGTCGAGGGGCTGAACCGCCGCGGCGTCGGCGAGGTGATCGCGGTGGACAACCTCGCGCACGCCGACAAGTTCCGCAACCTCGCCGGCTGCGAGATCGCCGATTACCTCGACCAGGCCGAGTTCATCGCCGGCCTCGAGCGCTACGAGGGCGCGGTCGAGGCGGTGTTCCACCAGGGCGCCTGCTCCGACACCATGGAGACCGACGGGCGCTACATGCTCGACAACAACTACGGCTATTCGAAGCGCCTGCTGGAGTGGTGCCAGGAGGAGGAGGTGCCGCTGATCTACGCCTCGTCGGCCGCGGTGTACGGCGCCGGGCCCGAGTTCCGCGAGGAGCGGCGCTGCGAGCGGCCGCTCAACATCTACGGTTATTCCAAGTTTCTTTTTGATCAAATGGTGCGCCGCCGCCTTCCTGAGAGTAGTGCGCAGGTCGTCGGGCTGCGCTATTTCAACGTCTACGGGCCGAACGAGGCGCACAAGGGCCGCATGGCCTCGGTCGCCTGCCACGCCTACCAGCAGCTGCTGAGCGAGGGCCGGGTCAAGCTGTTCGCCGGGTCCGACGGCTACCGCGACGGCGAGCAGCGCCGCGACTTCGTGCACGTCGACGACGTCGTCGCGGTGAACCTGTGGTTTCTCGAGCGGCGCGACGTTTCCGGGATCTTCAACTGCGGCACCGGAAGCGCGCAGACCTTCAACCGGCTGGCGGCGGCGGTGGTGAACGCGGTGCACGGCACCAGCGCCATGCTGCCCGACCTCGTGGCGAGGCGCCTGATCGAGTACATCGCGTTCCCGCCGGCGCTGGCGGGCAAGTACCAGAGCTTCACCGAGGCCGACCTGTCGCGGCTGCGCGCCGCGGGCTACGCCGGCGAGTTCAGGAACGTCGAGCAGGGCGTGGCGGCGTACGTCGCGGAGCTGCAGAAGAAGTGAAAAAGACCGTCGAGGACTTCATCGGCGACACGCCGCTGGTGAGATTGCAAAGACTTGGAGCCGAAGAGAATCGTCGCTCCCACAATGATCTACTTGCAAAGCTCGAGGGCAACAACCCCGCGGGCTCGGTGAAGGACCGGCCGGCGATCTCGATGATCCGGCACGCCGAGGCGCGCGGCCGCATCAGGCCCGGCGACACGCTGATCGAGCCGACCTCGGGCAATACCGGCATCGCGCTCGCCATGGCGGCCGCGATCCGCGGCTACCGCCTGGTGCTGATCATGCCGGAGCACCTGTCGGCCGAGCGGCGCCAGACGATGCGCGCGTACGGCGCCGAGATCATCCTCACCTCGCGGCAGGGCGGCATGGAGGCGGCGCGCGACCTCGCCGAGCGCATGGTGCGCGAGAAGAAAGGCACCATGCTCGACCAGTTCGCCAACCCGGACAATCCGCTGGTGCACTTCGAGACCACCGGCCCCGAGATCTGGCGCGACACCGACGGCCGGATCACGCACTTCGTCTCGAGCATGGGAACGACTGGCACGATCATGGGCTGCTCGCGCTTCTTCAAGCAGAAGAACCCGAAGATCCAGATCATCGGCTGCCAGCCCGCCGAGGGCTCGCAGATCCCCGGCATCCGCAAGTGGCCCGAGGCCTACCTGCCGAAGATCTACGACAAGAAACGCGTCGACCGCCTCGAATCCGTCAGCCAGGCCGAGGCCGAGGACATGACGCGGCGCCTGGCGCGCGAGGAAGGCATCTTCGCCGGCATCTCCTCGGGCGGGGCGGTGCACGTCGCCCTGAGAGTGGCGAAGGAGCTGAAGAACGCGGTGATCGTGACGGTGGTGTGCGATCGCGGCGACCGCTATCTGACGACCGGAGTATTCCCGGATTGACCCCGATCCTCGCCTTTGACATCGAGACCGTGCCGGACGTCGCCGGCATCCGGCGCCTGCACGACCTGCCGGACGACCTTCCCGACCAGGACGTCGCGGAGGTCGCGCTGCAGAAGCGGCGCGTGCAGACCGGCAACGATTTCCTGGCTCCCCACCTGCACCGCATCGTGACCATCGGCTGCGTGCTGCGCGAAGGCAGCGGCGTGCAGGTGTTCTCGATCGGCGAGCCCGAGCGCGACGAGGCGGCGACCATCCAGAAGTTCTTCGACGGCATCGAGAAATACACGCCGCAGCTCATCTCCTGGAACGGCAGCAGCTTCGACCTGCCGGTGCTGAACTACCGCACCCTGCTGTGCGGCGGATGCGCCGGCAAGTTCTGGGACCAGGGCGCCGACGACCCCGACTTCAAGTACAACAACTACGTCAACCGGTACCACTCGCGCCACGTCGACCTGATGGACGTGCTGGCGATGTACCAGCCGCGCAACAGCGCGCCGCTCGACCAGGTCGCCCAGCTCGCCGGCCTGCCCGGAAAGCTCGGGATCGGCGGCCCCGCGGTCTGGGCCGCCTACCTGAAGGGCGAAATCAAGAAGATCCGCGACTATTGCGAGGGCGATTGCGTGAACACCTACCTGCTTTACCTGAGATTCCAGCGCCAGCGCGGGCTCCTCACGCAAGCCCAGCACGAAAGCGAGTGCCAGCTGCTCCGCGCTTCGCTCGAGGCGACCGGCAAACCCTACTGGCGGGAGTTCCTGTCGCTCTGGAAGACCTGATCCTCAGCATCGACGCGCTCGACGCCGAGGGGCGCGGCGTCGCGCGCAACCCCGAAGGCAAGGTGGTGTTCGTGGAAGGGGCGCTGCCGGGCGAGCGCGCCGCGGTCAGGGTTTTTCGGAAAAAATCCAAATTCGAAGTCGGCCGCGCCACCTCGGTCCTCGACCACTCATCCGGCCGGCGCGAGCCGCGCTGCCCGCACTTCGGCGTCTGCGGCGGCTGCGCCACGCAGCACGCCGACGAGCGCACGCAGATGGCCGCCAAGCAGCGCTGGCTGGAAGACTGCCTGGAGCGGATCGGAAGCGTGAAGCCCGAAGCGCTGCTGCCCATCGTCTACGGGTCGGAGTGGGGATACCGCCACCGCGCCCGGCTCTCGGTGCGCCGCGTGCCGAGCCGCGGCGGCGTGATGGTCGGCTTCCGCGAGCGGCGCTCCACCCATGTCGCCGACATGCGCGAGTGCCACGTGCTTCCCGAAAGGATCAGCCAGCTCGTGGCGCCATTGCGCGAGCTTGTCGAAAAACTCTCGGTCCGCGAGCGCTGCCCGCAGATCGAGGTCGCCGTCGGCGACAACGCGACCGCCCTGGTGTTCCGGCACCTCCTGCCTCTGACCCCGGAGGACGAGACCCAGCTAGCGACATTTGCCGAAGCGCACGGCGTCCACGTGTGGACGCAATCAGGCGGGCCCGAAAGCGCGCAGCCGTTTCACCCGGCGCGGAGCGAGCTCCACTACGAGCTGTCCGAGTTCGGCGTGCGCATCCAGTTCCGCCCGACCGAGTTCACCCAGGTGAACTTCGCGATGAACCGCGTCCTGGTGTCGCGCGCCGTGCGCCTGCTCGACCCTCAGCCGGGCGAGCGCGTAGCGGATCTGTTCTGCGGCCTGGGCAATTTCTCGCTGCCGCTGGCCGTCAAAGGGGCGTCGGTCGTGGGCTTCGAAGGCAGCCGCGGGCTGGTGGAGCGCGCGCGTCAGAACGCGGCCGCCAACGGCATCGTGGCGCAGTTCGAGGTCGCAGACCTGTTCAAGACCGGGATTACCGCATTCGGCCCGTTCGACAAGATCCTGCTCGATCCCCCGCGCGAAGGGGCCGTCGAGCTGATCAAGTCGCTCCCCGGGAGCTGGCCGAAGCGCATCGTCTACGTTTCCTGCGACCCGGCGACGCTGGCGCGGGACGCCGGCGTGCTGGCGCACGCCAAGGGGTATCGCCTGGCCGCGGCGGGAGTGGTTAATATGTTCCCGCACACGGCGCATGTGGAAAGCATCGCGCTGTTCGAGAGGGAGGCGCCATGAGATGGAACCGTGCTGCGCTCCTGCTGGCCGCCTGCTCGTTCACGGCAGCGGCCGCGCCGCGCATCGACAATCTCGCCGTGAAGCCGAACCCGGCGGCGTTCGCCGCCGGCAAGGCGCCCGAGGTCGAGATCGTCGTCGGCGTGAGCCGCGCCGCCACCGGGCCCCGGGACTGCGGCGCCACGCTCGATCTCGGCGACGGCAGCCGCCCGCGGCAGCTCGACTTCGGCGTCGCCACCACCCGCAGCCTGCGCCACACCTACAAGAAGGGCGGGAGCTACCGCGTGACGGTCAAGGGCGCGGGGAAGCTTCCGTGCGAAGGCTCGCGCGAGGTTGCATTGGCGGTCACCGGTGCTCCCGAGCCGGCGAAAAAGCCGCCGGTCAAGAAAGACGCGCCGAAGAAGGAGGCGCCGAAGAAGAAGGATGTGAAGAAGGACGTGAAGAAGAAGGACGAGAAGAAGAAGGACACGAAGAAGGACGCGAAGAAGCAGGCGAAGAAGGAAGAACCTACCGCGAAATGAAACGGGTCGCGGGCTTGCTGCTGCCGGCCCTGCTGCTCGGGCACGCATCGGGCGCTGACGCGTCGACGGTTGCATCAGGCAGGAACTGGCGAATCTCCATCGACAGCGTCGAATGCGAAGCCGCCGCGTCGCTCATTCTTGTCGGGACGCGCATCCGCTACCTGGGTCCGAGAGGCCGGTCGAGGCGCCCGTAAGCCAGCTCGTCGACGTCAAGGGCAGGCGGTACTCGCCCAAGAGCCTGGTGTGGAAACGCGGCAGCACGCCGATCGCGGAATGGCTTTCAGCCGGTGGCCTGCCGAACATCCAGTCCGAAGACATCGGCGAGGTTCAGCTCAGGTTCGAGGCCGGGGGCGCGAGCGGCGACCTGAAGCTCGAATTCGGCGATATAAGGGCTTTCTCGCTGGGCGCTTGCGGGAGCTTGCTGAAGCCCGACCAGATTCAGGCGCCGCGCGCGCCTCGCCGGGCTGCCGCCGACAGCGCGAAGTCAGGCATCCGCGTGTATCGCAATGCCTACCCATGCAGTCCATCGTCGAGCCCCGCCTCGGCGGAACACCCGCCTTGCCTGCCGAGGCAGCTCTTGCTGTTCGGCCGCGGCTACCTGCCGAATGCGAGGCAGGTCGAGCTGCCGATGGGGAAGGCGCCGGCACAGTCCTATTCCTACGTCGGCCCGGATGATCTGAAGGCGGTCGAGGTCGCGGCCCGGCAGGCGATCCTCGCCGACTTTCCCCAATACGGCGGCGAGAAGCACTTCGCGTTCAACTGGGGCGCGCAGAAGGCCGCGAGCGGCAACGAGGCGTACTCGATCGGGATCTACGACGTGCGCCCCTGCCCGAAGTGAAAAAGCCGCCCGCACAGTCTGTGTAAAAACTGATGGCGTGCCAGAATGCCCGCGAGAACAACAACTCGCGGGCATTTTCATTTATGGGCTACGTGGGCGGGGAGTCGAGGGGGCAGGCGGCGCTGTTTCCGGTAGTG
>Ga0187893_10015628_pt1 | contig 10137 bp, 9 predicted proteins | sample MA1701074metaG_FD_139574 | JGI IMG/M metagenome (GOLD analysis project Ga0187893, IMG submission 139574) | White microbial mat communities from a basaltic lava cave in the Kipuka Kanohina Cave System on the Island of Hawaii, USA - MA170107-4 metaG ... | reverse complement strand
GCCCGTTGCGGCCCTCGACGAAGAGCAGCTTGTCATCCCTGATGTTGTAGGTGATCTGGCAGCCGACGCCGCAATAGGGGCACACCGAATCGACCTGGCGGTCCGCATAGCCGACCCGCTTTTGAGTCTTGTCCAGCAGGTTCGCCGGCATCAGCGCGCCCGTCGGGCAGGCCTGCACGCATTCGCCGCAGGCCACGCAGGTGCTCTCGCCCATGGGATCGTCGAAATCGAACACGATCTTGGCGCCGTGGCCGCGATAGGCCATGCCGATGACGTCGTTCACCTGCACCTCGCGGCAGGCGCGCACGCACAGATTGCATTGGATGCAGGCATCGAGATTCACGGCCATCGCCGAGTGCGAGAGGTCGGGCGTCGGCACGCCGTTGGTGCCGGCCCTGCCGCGCGACGGGAAGCGGCTCGTCTGCACGTTCATCGCGTCGGCCCAGCGCCAGAACTCCGACTGCGGGTCGCGCGCCTCCTCCTTCTTCGGCTGGTCGGCGACGAGCATCTCGATGACCATCTTGCGCGCCGTCTTGGCGCGCTCGTTGTTCGTCGTCACCTCCATGCCGGCCGTCGGCTTGCGGATGCAGGACGCCGCCAGCACGCGCTCGCCCTTGATCTCGACCATGCAGGCGCGACAGTTGCCGTCGGCGCGATAGCCGGGATAGGGCTGCCAGCAGAGGTGGGGGATCTCGTTGCCCAGCCGGTTCGCCACCTGCCAGATCGTCTCGCCCGCCTCCGCCGCCACCTCCCGGCCGTCGAGCATGAACTTGATGGGGTCACTCATGGGCATCCTTCACACGCAGTCATCCCTAGATGTTGTTCATCGCCACCGAATTGTCACCCCCACGAAAGGCCGCCCACAACTCGTGTAGGGGCGCGCTGCGCGCGCCCGTGTTGCCACAGCCGCAATGGTGGGAGTCCTGAATGAGACACGGGCGGGCGCAGCCCGCCCCTACAAACTCCGATGGTGGCAGTGTCGTACGCATTCACGCCTGCATCAGATCGAACGCCAGCGCCAGGCCGCCGATCAGCTGCACGACGAATTTGACCTGGAACCAGCTCGTCGGCGGCTGCTGCAGAAGTGTATCGGCATCGCAGGCCTGTTGATAGTTAACCGGCGTGAAGTTGAGGCCCTCCGCTGCTGCCAGCGCCTTTACCACCGTGTCGGCCATGGCCGCATAGCCGACCGTCGACAGATGCATATTGTCCAGGCTGAACAGCCCGCCGCCGCTCGCCGCGAAGCACCACAGCGGGAAATTGGTCAGGTGCACGTTGTCCTTGCCGTGCAGGGTCACGCGGATCTCGTCGCCCTCGGCTTCGCGCCCCTGCTTGTCGTCGAGCCGGGTGGACAGCGCATAGAGGTCGGCGAAGACCAGCTCGGTGTTCTTGCCCTTGAACGCGTTCCGCAAGCCGGTTTCGACGTCGCGGTTCACGCCGGCGATCTGCTGGTCGAATGTCCTGATCAGGGTCCCGGCGATGTTGGAGCTGTTCACCAGGTTGCCGTAGTAGCGCTCGAAGTAACCCGCGTCGTTCGGCTTGGCGCTGAAGGGGCGGGGAGTCAGGTTGGCGATCGCGCTCGGCCGCACCAGCGTGTTGAAGACGATGGTCTGCGGCATGTATGTGCCGAAGCGGGCGATCATCGCCTTCGCCAGATCCACCATCTTGCCGGGAATGGCGGCGATCGACTGGCGCGCGGCCTCGTCGTAGCGTGCCAGGAGTCCGCCCATGAACAGCCCCTCGTTGCTGCCGATGTTCACCAGCAGCCGCTTCGGCTTGCGCAGGGCGACGAGATCAACGGGCGTCAGGTCGTCAAGCTCGTTGACCACCGACGGATTCAGCAGGAACGCCGTGTTCAGGCTGTAGTGCAGTGTGCCGACGTCGCCGACCGAGAAGTTTTCTCGGTCGTTCAGCAGCGTGTTGATCAGGGCCAGCGCCTTCGCGCGGTGAAACCGGGCCGTGTCCGTGTGGAGGCTGCTGATCGTCGCGCCCGAGTTCGAGACGTTGTCGAAGAACGTCCGGTCCGACCAGCGGTTGCGCCGCTTGAACCAGCCCGCGGCATTCGCGGCGATGTGATCGAAGAGCATGCCCTTCAGGTTGACGAACGAGTCGAAGTCGATGTCGCCGCGCAGGAAATCTTCGACGTCCAGGAGGATCTCATAGGGATAGTCGGGCACGATGAAATCGAAGCCCAGGCTTCTCGCCACCTGCGCCGGCGCGCTGAGCGCGGCCAGCGGGGGCGTGATGCTGAGCGAGCGGACGCCGTTGTAGAGCGAATCGCCGATCGCCATCAGCTCCGGCGCCGGCTGCCCCGCCACCAGATCGGCCGCGCCCGCCGCCGGAGCCGCCGCGCCCTTCTTCTGCGCCGATTTGGGCTTGATCTTCGTCGCCACTCAGTCCCCCCGATCGCGCCGTTCCGCGCCCGAATCCCGCCGAACCACGCCGTTCTGAAGCACGAAACGACCGAATCCCGTCAAAGCCAACTCATTGTAAAACAAGGGCGATTTTTTGATCCATAGGGTTGTTTTGCAGAATCGCATAGTTCGGCCGGTCAGCCGATGTTTCACGTGAAACATAAATCCGCTACCGCAGATCCTCGCGGAAATGCTTCAGTACCGTCTTCAGCGGGTTGCACGCCGCCTGGCCGAGGCCGCAGATCGAGGCGTCGGTCATCGCCTGCGCCAGCTCGGTCAGCAGCGTGTCGTCCCAGGTCGGCGCCGACATCAGCTTCACTGCCTTCTCGGTGCCGACGCGACAGGGCGTGCATTGGCCGCAGGACTCATCCTCGAAGAACCGCATCAGGTTGAGCGCCGCATCTTTCGTGCTGTCCTGGTCCGACAGGACGACGACCGCCGCCGAGCCGATGAAGCAGCCATATTGTTCCAGCGTGCCGAAATCGAGAGGTATGTCGGCCATCGACGCCGGCAGGATGCCGCCGGAGGCGCCGCCCGGCAGGTAGCCCTTGAAGTTGTGCCCCTCCTGCATGCCACCACAGAACTCATCGATCAGCTCCCGCGCGGTGATCCCGGCCGGCGCCAGCTTGACGCCAGGACTCTTCACGCGTCCGGAAACCGAGAAGCTGCGCAGTCCCTTGCGTCCGTTGCGACCCTGGCTCTGGAACCAGTCCGGCCCCTTTTCGACGATCTCGCGCACCCAGTAGACGGTCTCGACGTTGTGGATCAGCGTCGGTCGGCCGAACAGACCGACCTGGGAGGGGAAGGGCGGCTTGTGCCGTGGCAGCCCGCGCTTGCCCTCGATCGACTCCAGCATCGCCGACTCTTCGCCGCATATGTAGGCGCCTGCGCCCCGCCGGAGATGGATGCTGCTCTCGCCGTTGAGCCCCCGTTCCTCCAGCGCTGCGATCTCCTTCAGCAGGATCTCCCGCGCTGCCGGATACTCATCACGGAGATAGATGTAGATGTCGGCCGCCTCGACCACCCAGGCCGCGACCAGCATTCCCTCGAGGAAGCGATGCGGGTGCGCCTCCAGATAGACGCGGTCCTTGATCGTGCCCGGTTCCCCTTCGTCCGCGTTGATCGCCATCAGCCGCGGCACCGGCTCCTGGCGCACGAACCGCCACTTGCGCCCCGACGGAAAGCCGGCGCCGCCGAGTCCGCGCAAGCCTGAGGATTCCATGATCGCGATCAGCTCGTCGGGCGTCCGCTTGCCCGATCGGCAGTCCTTGAGCAGCTGGTACCCGCCGCCTGCCAGATAGGGATCGAGCGCTTCGTAGGCCGGGATTGCCGGATGGGTGTGACCGCTGGCGGCGGCAGCCGCCACGCTGTCGATCGTCGCATTGTCCACGTGATAGTGACCGACCTCGGCCACCGGGGCGCGCTCGCAGCGGCCCATACAGGGCGCGCGCACGACGCGAACCTCTGCTCCGAACTTTGCCTTCAGTCCCGCCAGCAATCGTTGCGCACCCAGGATCTGGCAAGTCAGGCTGTCGCACACGCGGATGGTCAGCTCCGGCGGCGGCGTCTCTTCCTCGAGCACGACGTCGAAATGTGCATAGAAGGTCGCGACCTCGTACACCTCAGTCAGGGCCAGCTTCATCTCATGCGCCAGGGCGGCCAAGTGGGCGGCTGAAAGGCAGTGGTAGCGGTCCTGGATGAGGTGCAGATGCTCGATCAGCAGGTCGCGCTGAGGCGGCCGGTCGCCGAGCAGGGCCTGCACCTCGCGCAGCGCCGCTGGATCGATCTGCCGGCCCTTGGGATGCGGGACCGCCTGCCGGCGGCCGGAGCCGGGATGGCGGCGCGACTTGCCATTGGCGCCCGATCGCCCGGCTTGGTCGGAAGAAGGGAAATGACCGGCAGTCATGAGAGAACTCTACCTGTATGCGGCTTGGTTGTTGGTCGCGAAGCCAGGGTGTCAGACGTCGAATCGCTGATGCTTGGTCGCGTGATCAACCGCGTGGCCTGTCGTCGAGCTCGATCGTTTCCAGCAGGATGACGTCGCCGTTGATCAAGAGTTTGCCTGCGTTCTCGAAGTTGACGGTGATTCGCGAACCGACGACCGATTGCACTTGGCCAAGGCCCCAGTCCGGCCTCTCCGGGTGTCGCACCAGCGCGCCGGGAACCAAGGTCGAGGACATGCATCTGGCCGCGGAGCGAGTTTCCTTTGAATGACGGGAATTATCGTATAAGGAAACCGCCGCGGCTGAAAGTCCAACAGGCGACACGGAGGCCATGCGCCCGCGACATCGAGGCGAGGCGGTGGCGGCGATGGGAGGGTCCATGGGCGTAAAGGTCGACTTGCGGATACTCGAACTGCTGGCTTCCCGCATCTGCCACGATCTCATAAGTCCGATCGGTGCGGTTGGCAACGGGCTGGAGCTGCTGGAAGATGCCGGGCCCGACATGAGCGGCGACGCGCTGAAGCTGTCGGCCAACTGCGTGCGCAAGGCCTCTGCGCTGCTCGAATTTTTCCGCATGGCCTACGGCACCGCCGGCTCGGATGCCGGATTGCGCTGGGACGCGGCCAAGCAGCTGGCGGACGGCCTGCTGGAGGGGGGCAAGGTCGTCCTTGTGTGGTCGCCCTTGCCGGCGGGCTTCACCGCACCGCCCTCGGCCGCCAAGCTCGCGCTGAACCTGGTGTTGCTGGGAACCGAGATGCTGCCGCGCGGCGGCGAGATCGTCGTTGCCGTCCAACCCTCGGGTGCTCGCATCACCTTGTCCATGACCGCCAGCGGCCGGGATGCTCGTATCCCCGAGGAGATTGGGGCCGCCATTGCCGCCGGCACCGAGGCGACGTCCCCGCTCACCGCTCGGACCATCCATGCGTTCTTCACGTCTCGGCTTGCGGAGGCCTTAGGCGGCCGCCTGGAGCCGTCCGCTCAGTCTGCGGGTGTGCGCGTGTCGGCGTCGATTCCGGCGGCATAACCATTGGTTAAGCAGCCCGTTCCGGCTGCTTTCATCGGATGTTAATCACATTCTGACAGGGTTAATCCGGGCCCTCGCGGACGATGCCGGCCGGAATCGCTCCGGGCCGGCGGTCGGCGTGTGATCGCGTGTCAGTGGATTCTGGTTGGATGGACGACCTCCTCAAGGTCTTTCTCGGCGAAACCGCGGAGTGTCTGGCGGCGTGCTGGATCGCCGTCGACGAACTGCGTGAAAACCCAGGCGATTCGGCGGCCCTGGTAGAGCTTCTCCGTCAGGTCCGGACGGTGCAGGAGACGTCCCGGTTCCTCGGCATGACGTCCCTCAACGCGGCAGCCAGCCTGACGCTGGAAAGCCTGGAATCGGCCACCTCCCGGCGCCCCGCGTCGATCGACCGCATCGTGCCCATCGCGGTCGACGGGTTGCAGCGGGTCGAAGAAATCATCCGCGCCATCGCCGACGGCGAAGCCGGAACCGTGCGGCACTCGATTCGCACTGAGTCGACACAGCGGCCCGGTACCGGTGGCGCTGGTCCGGAGGAGGACCGTCCGCGGTCACAGGGCCGTACCAAGAAGCCCTCGGCGGCAGAGCCCGGTCCGCCGCCGGCGCGCCAGCTACGAACCAATGAGGATTTGCTGGCGGATCTGGTCGCTGCGGCTTCCGGCGGCGCGGCTTCGGTGCCGGGCGCCGATGGTACTGTCCGTGTCAACGCCGACACGCTGAGCTACCTGCTGTCGACCGTTCGTGAGCTGGCCGATGCGCAGGCCGAAATGATGCGGCGCCTGAATGCGAAGGAAAGCGCGACCGAAGCGCCACCGGTCGTGACGCCGCCCGCGACCGGATCGAGCTCCGACGACGTGTCATCCGCCCCGCCGACCGACCCGGTGCCGCCACCGTCTCGCCTCCTGGGAGCGGCTGCGGCCGGAAAGGTCCGCGTCCTGTTGTTTCGCGACGCCAGCGGCGCCTCGAAGGCCGTCCATCTCGACCGCGTGGCCCGGCTGGAGGAAGCCGATCTCAAGGCCGTAGATCGGAATCGCGGCCTGTGGGTGATGCGGTCGGGCAACGACCTCCTGCCGTTGGTGCCGTTTGATCCTGCCTACCGGCTGCCGGCCGTCGGCCGGGCGCCGGTGGTCGTCTTCACGATCGACCGCGACAGCTTCGGCCTGCTGGTCGAATCGGTGCCGGAGGTGGCAGACGTCGTGCCGGCGGAGCAAGCCGGCGATGTCGTGCTGCTGGACGGCCAGGCCATCGACGTGATCGATCCCGCCCGCTATCTTGAGCAGACGATCCGCGCCCGCTTCCAACGCCGCCGGGGCGAACGCAAGCGGGCGTCCGCCGCCGACGAGCACAGGATCGCGTTGCCCGAGGGCGACGATCTCTTCGTCCGCAAGCCCGGCCGCTAACCTCACAGACGCTCGGAGCCAAAAGAAAACGGGCCCGCGGAGGGGCCCGTTCTCGACCTTGCTTTGGCCGGGAGGCGATCGGGTCAGCCGACCGCGGCTTCCTTCGGCGCGACGGCGCCGTCTTCGCTCGGGTCGCGCAGCACGTAGCCGCGGCCCCACACCGTCTCGATGTAGCTGTCGCCGCCGGTAGCGGCCTTCAGCTTGTGGCGGAGCTTGCAGACGAACACGTCGATGATCTTCAGTTCGGGCTCGTCCATGCCGCCGTAGAGGTGATTGAGGAACATTTCCTTCGTCAGCGTCGTGCCTTTGCGCAGCGACAGCAGCTCGAGGATGCCGTACTCCTTGCCGGTCAGGTGCAGCGGCTGGCCTTCGACCTCGACGACGCGCGTGTCCAGGTTGACCGACAGCTTGCCGGTCTTGATCACCGAGTCGGAATGGCCCTTGGAGCGGCGCACGATCGCCTGGATGCGGGCGATCAGCTCGCGCTTGTCGAACGGCTTGGTCAGGTAGTCGTCGGCGCCGAAGCCGAGCCCCTTGATCTTGTTGTCGAGCTCGGACAGGCCCGAGAGGATCAGGATCGGGGTGTTGACCCGGGCCGAGCGCAGGCGCCGGAGGACCTCGTAGCCGTCGATGTCCGGCAGCATGAGATCGAGGAGGATGATGTCGTAGTCGTAGAGCTTGCCGATCTCGAGACCGTCCTCACCGAGATCGGTCGAGTCGACGATGAAATTCTCGGACTTGAGCATCAGCTCGATGCTCTGAGCGGTATTCGAATCGTCTTCGACCAACAAAACACGCATTGCGAACTCCGGCAGCAAGGTGGATGAAGCTTAACCTGTTAACCATTTTGCCGCCACTTTCTTAACAAACCTTTACCGGGCAGCAAAAAAGTTGTCGGGCGCGGTAACCGCTCGACCTTCATCAATGCTTAACGAATCTTCGCGATCATCATGGTAACTGTTTGATCCTAATAAAGTCTTTGCTCGCGAAGGCGTGTTGGGGGGGACTAAGCGCTCGATGACCTGCGCATTAGCCGCCGAAAAAAATCGATGGGACGCGATGAAACCGGCCTCTGACGGTTGCGGCGGGAGAGAGCTGTCGTGAGCGCGATCGAGCAGATGGTCCGCGTCTATCGCTGGGCCTGCAACGAGAAGCGGCGGACGCTCGAGGATCTGCTGCGCCTAGCCGAGCGGCTGCGCGCCGACATGGGCCGCCTGGACGGGTCGGCGATGTCCGGCGACGGGCAGTCGGCGGACGAACGCCGCGAGCGGCTGGTCCGCTCCGTCGCCGACATCGAGGTCACCATCGAGCGGGCCCGCGGCGAATTGGCGGTGGCCGAGGCCGAGCTGGCCCGCGTCGAACAAATGAAGCAGGACCGCGAGACGGCCGACAAGACGTCCACCCAGCGCCGCAACCAGCGTGCCGCCGGGCTCGGCCGGCAGCGCTGATTCTCCTCGCCGGAAACGACAAAACGGCCGGGCGTCAGGCACCCCGGTCCGCAGCTTCAGGCAATTTCGGTAGATCGGAAGGCGACTAGGTCGCTTCGCCCGCGGCGCGCTCGTTGCCGCGATAATCCTGCAGCCTGGTGACGCGCAGGCCGCGCAGGCCGTGGCGATCGATCAGGCGCTGCCAGGAGAGGAACTCCTCGACCGACAGAGTATAGCGCTGGCAGGCTTCTTCCAGGCTCAGAAGCCCCGCGCGCACGCCCGCCACGACCTCGGCCTTGCGCCGGATCACCCAGCGCTTGGTGCCCGGCGGCGGCAGGTCATCAAGCGTGATCGGCATGCCCTCCGGGCCGCGGACGGCACCCTGGCCAGCGTGATGATCTGCACTCATTCCAAACTCCGTCTGCATCGCGATCGGCATCTGCCGCTCTCGCAATCGCAACCATATGTCATGTCCGCTTAAAAAAGCCCTAAACGCGACGGTTAAGACATTGGCATTGCTTAATTCGCGACAGCCGCGACCGGTGACGAAGCCGGCTGCGTTCGGGCGATTGGCGCTGTCCGGGGGGCCGTGCGGTGCGGAAGCGGCGATCCGGTGCCGAACCAAGACGTTAACCCAGATCAGCCTGTCCTCGGCGCCGCCGAGGGCTCCGTCGCGCTTGAACACAACGTTATGATTTTTCAACCTTTTTCTGTGATTGTCTGGCGGATTCTCGGCCTTGCGGGCCGAACCGAATCTCATATACTCCGCCGCCAAATAAGTCGCGGCGACCATCGAGCGAGGAGATGCGACCGTTGCTTCCCCCGGATTACCGTCCCAACGAGGACGAAGAGTTCATGAACCCGCTGCAGCGGGAGTACTTCCGCCAGAAGCTGTTGTCCTGGCGGATGGAGCTGTTGCAGGAATCGTCGGAAACCCTCAATCACCTCCAGGAGGAATCCCTCTCCGAGCCGGATATCGCCGACCGCGCCTCGCTTGAGACCGACCGCTCGCTCGAACTCCGGACCCGCGACCGCGAGCGCAAGCTGATCGCCAAGATCGACGAAGCGCTGCGCCGGATCGAGGAGGGCACCTACGGCTTCTGCGAGGAGACCAGCGAGCCGATCAGCCTGCGCCGGCTGGAGGCGCGCCCGATCGCCACGCTCAGCATCGAGGCCCAGGAGCGGCACGAGCGCATGGAGCGCACCCACCGCGACGACTGACGCCGGAACCGCCGGCGTCTGGTTATCGATTCGGAGCAATGAACCCCATATCAAGCGGGAACGGACTGGCTATCGGGGTTTAGGGGCGAGCGGCGCTCGCCCGGCGACGGTCGGACCAGAACTCGGTCAGCGTGGTTGTCGGCACGATGGGCGAGCGCCGCTCGCCCCTACATTGGTCTTTCGAAATCGAGCGAAGGGCCCCCGGTCGATGGGAGACTTGCAGGGGCGCCCCCGCGTGGGCGCCCTGGTTCGGCGTGATGACCGAGAGGGCGGCCACATGGGGCCGCCCCTACATTTTCGAAATCGAGCGATCGACCCCATGTCCAGCGGGAAATCGGGCGTCCAGCGGTTGCGGACCCACCTTATCGGCCGACCGAAGGGGTCCACCGTCCAAACTCGGAAAACAACCTTACGCATCTCGGCTTCGGGAAATAGGTCAGGACAGCTGATCTATTTTTTTTGAATCTGAGGAACAACCCCATGTAAAGGAAGTTAACGCGTTGCCGCCGGCCAGGCAGGCGACGACGTCGCGGCTTGGGAAGCCGCGAAGGGTACGTCCTATCCACGATGTCAAAAATCGCCCCGGCTCGGTATCTCCGCCGGAAAGAACAAGATGGGAACTCCGGGCAGAGAAGTCAAGCTGCATGCAAAGCGCTCGAGCGCACGTCACCAAACGGACAACGCGCCATCGCGCAGCATTCATCGATC
>Ga0187893_10015627_pt1 | contig 10138 bp, 12 predicted proteins | sample MA1701074metaG_FD_139574 | JGI IMG/M metagenome (GOLD analysis project Ga0187893, IMG submission 139574) | White microbial mat communities from a basaltic lava cave in the Kipuka Kanohina Cave System on the Island of Hawaii, USA - MA170107-4 metaG ... | reverse complement strand
TCTCGGCCCGCGCCGCCCGGTGCTCGGCCAGGGCCGGCCCGGGCACCTCGTCGGTCTCCGGCCGCCCACCGGCCGGCACCCCGGCGGTGAGCCCGACCGTGCGGCGGACCCGGCACAGCGTTCCGTGCGATGGCACGGTCTCGGCCAACCGACCGGCCTGCAGGTCGTCGGTCAGCGTGTCGAACGCCGCGGGCGTGACCGGTCCGAAGTAGCGCCAGTTCACCGCCACCGCCGGCGCCTGGTCGCACCACCCGATGCACTCCACCTCTTCGAGAGTGAACTCGCCGTCGGGCGTGGTTCCCCCCGCCTTCACCCCGAGGGTCTGCTCGGCGTGCTCGAGCAACTCGTAGCCGCCGTTCAACAAACAGGCGATGTTCGTACACACCGACACCAGGTGCCGGCCCACCGGCTCCATGAAGAACATGTCGTAGAAACTGGCCGTCCCGTACACCTCGGCCGGCGTAATGCCCACCAACTCGGCGGCGTGCTCCATGGCCTCGGTCGTCAACCACCCGTCCTGCTCCTGGGCCAGGTGCAGGATCGGCATCAACGCCGAACGAGCCTGCGGATACAACGCAATCGCCCCCCGAGCCCGCCCCTCGTTCACCGCGTTCAGCCGGGCCATCAGGCCCCCACCCCCCCGAGCGCGAACGAGGTCACGAGGCCACCGGACCGGTGCGCCAGCGGCAGCCGGTGGCCGCCGGACGGCGCCGAAGGCGCCCCCTCCGGCTGCCGGCCGACAAGCCCTGCTGTGTGAGCCGCCCGGGCTCCGCCCGGGAGGCGAACTCCAACAACTCGGCGAGCAACCTCCGGTTGCGAGCCAATCGCGAACTCGCCGAGCAGGCTCTGCCTGCGAGCGCGAAACTTCACCGATCAACTCCCCCCATGACGGGGTCGACGGAGGAGATGACGGCGACGGCGTCGGCGATGAGGCCGCCGCGCATCATGGTCGGGAGGCTCTGGAGGTTGGCGAAACTGGCGTCGCGGATATGCATCCGGTACGGCTTGGCCGAACCATCCGACACCAGGTAGCAACCGACCTCGCCCCGGGGCGACTCGATGCCCACATAGACCTCGCCCTCGGGGACCCGGAAGCCCTCGGTGAACAGCTTGAAGTGGTGGATCAGGGCCTCCATGGACTCGTTGATCCGCTGGCGGGGGGGCGGCGTGACCTTCTTGTCCTGCACCCGGTAGTCGCCGCTCGGCATGAGATCCACGATCTGGCGGATGAGCTTGATGGACTCGCGCATCTCGTTCAGGCGTACGGCGTAGCGGTCGAAGGTGTCGCCGTAGGTGCCGACCACGACGTCGAAATCGAGCTGGTCGTAGAACTGATACGGCATGTCGCGACGTAGGTCCCACTCGACGCCGGTGGACCGCAGCACCGGACCTGTCGCCGACAGAGCGATCGCCTGCTCGGGCGTCAGGACCCCGACACCCTGGGTGCGTTCCTGGAAGATGGGCTGGCCGGTCAGCAGCGTGTCGTACTCGTCGAGGCGAGTGGGAATGCGCTCGCAGATGGCCGCCACGTCCTCGCGCCAGCCGTCGGGCAGGTCGGCGGCCACGCCGCCGGGGCGGATGTAGTTATGGTTCAGCCGTAGCCCCGAGCACTTCTCCAGGAAGGCCAGGATCATCTCCCGCTCCCGGAAGCCGTAGATCATCATCGACACGGCGCCCACGTCCATGCCGTTGGTGGCCATGAACACCAGGTGCGACGACACCCGGTTCAGCTCGCACAGGAGCATGCGGATCCACGTCGCCCGGGGTGGCAGCTCGATCTCCAGGAGTTGCTCGACGGCCATGGAGAAGACGCACTCGTTGAACAGCGGCGCCAGGTAGTCCATACGGGTGACGTTGGTGCAGCCCTGGATGTAGGTCAGCTCCTCGCCCGTCTTCTCCATGCCGGTGTGGAGGTAGCCGATGACGGGCTTGGTGCGCAGCACCGTCTCGCCCTCGAGCTCGATCATGAGCCGCAGCACGCCGTGGGTCGACGGGTGCTGAGGACCCATGTTGATGATCATGGTTTCTTCGCCGCTCACCTCGATGTTCACGTCGCCCGGGTCCAGCGAGGGACCTTCGGGCAGGCGCAGCACGCCGCCTTCTTCGCGCCGCAACTCGGCTGCCGCGGTGGCGGAGCGGCCCGACATCTCCTGGCCCCCCTCCGACGTGCCCCGGCGGTCGACGGGTTCGGCCGGGACGCTCATCGGGTGGCTGCCGCGGCCTTGAACTGCACGGGGATCCGGCCCACGGAGTAGTCCTTGCGCAACGGGTGGCCCTCCCAGTCCTCGGGCATGAGGATGCGGGTCAGATCCGGATGGTCGGTGAACTCGATTCCGAACATGTCGAAGGCCTCGCGCTCCATGGCCTCGCTGCCCGGATAGAGGTCGAACAGCGACGCCACCCGGGCGTCGGTCGCCGGCACCTGGACCCGCACTCGGATGCGCCGACGCTCCCGCCGATTGACGAGGTTCACCACGACCTCGAAGCGCTCGGGCACCACGCCCTCGGGCAGCGGCCGGCCCGGGTGCGACAGGTAGTCGGCCCCGCACACGTCGGCACACAGGTCGAAACCCTCGTCCCGCAATGCTTTCACGACGGCCAGGTAGGCCTCCCGGTCGGGGTGCACGACGGCTTGGCCCCGCGATGTCGACATCGGTGCACCATGCAGCAACTCCGGTTCGGGCCCCGGCGCGTCGTCCGGTACGGGGACCTCGGTGGCGTCGCTCATCGGACGGCGGCCGTCGCCGGGAGCTGGATGCCCGCCCCGGCGCCGCTGCTCTGGCGGCGCTTGGTCAGCTCACCGGTGCGGATCTGCTCGTGCAGGGTGACGATGGCGTGCAGCAGCGTCTCGGGGCCGGGCGGACATCCCGGCGCGTACACGTCCACGGGCACGATCTGGTCGACGCCCTGCACGATGGCGTAGTTGTTGAACATGCCCCCGCTCGATGCGCATACGCCCATGGAGATGACCCACTTGGGCTCCATCATCTGGTCGTAGACCTGGCGCAGCACCGGCGCCATCTTCTGGCTGACCCGCCCGGCCACGATCATGAGGTCGGCCTGGCGGGGCGAGGCCCGGAAAACCTCCATGCCGAAGCGGCTGATGTCGAAGTGGGCGGCGCCGGTGGCCATCATCTCGATGGCACAACAGGCCAGGCCGAAGGTGGCCGGCCACACGCTGTTGCGTCGCGCCCACTTGACGACGTTCTCCAGGTTGCCGGTGAGAAAATTGTGGTTGAGGTCACCGAGGCCGGGCACTCAAACCACCTCGGGCTGCTTGGCCACCCGGCGGATCGTCGAGTCCGTCGTCCGGCCCCGGGGAACCTCGGACTGCGATCGAGCCCGCTTGGCCGGCCCCCAGTCCAGCGCCCCGTTGCCGAGCAGATACAGGAAGGACACGAACACGGCGACGGCGAACACGATCATCTCGACGAGACCGAAGAGCTCCAGGCGGCGGAAGATGACGGCCCAGGGGTACAGGAAGATGATCTCGATGTCGAAGATGATGAAGATCATGGCGACGAGGTAGAAGCGCACCGGGAAGCGCTCGGGGGGCTCCTCGCCGGGCACGATGCCGCACTCGTAGGGGGCCAGCTTGGCCGCCGTCGGCTTCTTGGGATTCAGCAACGCCGAGGCCACGAACGACACGGCGGCGAACAACGTCGCCAGCACCAGCAGGGTGAAGATCGGAAGGTACTGGGCCACCGCTGCGGACCCTATCGCCTCGGCCGGACCGGCGACAGGTCTTCATGCTGGCGACGCCCGGCCGAGTTCGGGTCCGTCCCCCGGCCCGGAAGGTCGCCGCGGCCCGGGCGGCGGCATCGAGGGGAACGCCCCTATCGGGACTGGTGGCCGAGGGTCGGTGACGGTCTTCGCCGACTCCTCGGCGGTTGTCAAGCTGTACGCGGACGAAGCGGGCCACGAGGAGATGCGATCTCTCGGGCCGGTCGCCGTGGCGCAGCTCGCTCGGGTCGAAGTCCCGTCGGCGTTCTGGCGCAAGTGCCGGCTGGGTGAGTTGGCGGCCGAGCACGCCCAGGTCCTGGCGGGAGCATTCGAGGAGGACTTCTACGGCACCGACCAGGAGGTACCACGCTTCGCCGTCATCGCCACGACGGTCTCCATCCTGGACGACGCCGCCAGACTCTGCGCCGTCCACGGATTGGGGGCCTACGACGCCGTCCAGCTGGCGGCCGCCCTCGCCGTCAGGCAGGCCGATCCGCAGTGCTCGTCGATGGCGGCATTCGACATGTCCCTTCGCGTTGCGGCCGCCGCCGAGGGCCTCGAACGCGCACGGCGGGTGCTTGCGCTTCAGTCCCTAGACGCTGACTGGGTCGGCGGGCGTCGATGCCGGTGCGGCGGGCGCCGGTGCGGCTGCGGCGGCCTTGGCCGCCATGAGGGCCTTGTCCCGCTGGTGGAGTGAGTAGCAGGCGACGCCGAAGATGGTGAAGGAGGTCACCATGAACATGAACGGCGGGAAGCGCAGGCTGCCGAGGTCGCGGATCATGACGACACTGGTGGTGGGGGCGGAGAAGTCGGGCTGCGCCCGGATGCCGGGCGGTGTCGTCTCGAAGAACGAGGGCTTGACCCGGATCACGGTGTAGTGGGGACGGTGGCGGAGAGTGAAGAAGTACGTCTCGCCACCCCGGGCGAATCCGTCGAGCAGCACGTAGTCCGTCGTGGCTCCGAAGGGAGCCTCGAACTCCTCGACGGGCTTCTCGCCGATGCCGGCGCCCGCCCCGTGCTCCTCGCTGGCGGCGGGGGCCAGGACACGGTCGGCGGCCGCCACGGCGTCGGCGAGCTGGGCGTCGCCGCTGGACAGGCGCTCCCAGCCTTCGTCAGGAAAGCCCTCGGCCATGATCTCCTCGGTGGACTGCGCCGCCTCGCCGGTGATGATGTCCCGCACCACCCAGGCCGGTTCGTGGCCCTTGAGACCGATGCCGAAAACCATCCACACCGCGCCCATGGTGCCCATCCAACCCATGAGCCCGGCGATGGCCAGCAGCGCTCCCAGCCGGGCACCCATGTTGGTGGCCAGCAGCAGGTACACGCTTCCCATCAAGATGAACACGCCCGTCAAGGTGATCGCCGCGCCGCGAATCTGGGGATCCCAGGTCAGCGCGGCCAGCGCTCCCGTCACGATGGTGTTCATCTACAGCCCCCGCTCGTAGTCGACGATGGCGTTGATCTGCGCCGGGGTCAACGTGGTGCCGAAGCCCGGCATCCCGCCTCCCTCGTCGCCGCCGAGGCCGCGGACACCATATGGCTTGGCGTACTCGGCGCCCTCGGTGATGAAGTCGATCTGGCTCTGTCGGTCGGGGAACTGGCGCAAGGTGGCGCCTCCGGAGAGGCTCGGGCCGTAGGACCCGCCGCCCGGCTGCTCCGGTTCGCCGTAAGCCCAGCCCTGGGTGTGGCAGCGCGAACAGAACGCGTCGAACAGTTTGGGGCCATCGGTCCCAAAGGCCGTGAAGTTGTCCGCCTTCACCTTTGCCGGGTCGAGCTGGATGCTCTCGAGGTAGGCGATCAGGTCGTCGATCTGCTGGTCGTTCATCGGGCCTCCACCGAGTACGCCCCAAGGCGGCATCGGCGTGCCCGCCCGGCCGTAGACCAGCACCGACTTCACCTCGGCCTTCGAATAGCGCAGCAGGACCGTGTTCAACTCCGGCGCCCTCCAGGTGACCTGACGAGGCGGGTTGTCCGGGTTGAGCGGGTCGGACAGGGCGAAGCTGGTGGAACCACCCTGGGCCTCGGTGCCGTGGCAGCCGCCGCAGCCGAACTTCCCCACGTTGCCCGCCTCGACCGGTGAGTCGGCCGGCTGGAAAAGAACGAACCCTCGCCCGGCGGCCCGGTTGTTGAACCCGCGGACGGCGCCTTCCTGGCGGCTCGGTTCGTTGGCCCAATAGACCGGTAGACCGACGGCCACGATGACCATGAGAATCAGGCCGCCACTCAACGCGCGGGTGAGGCGGGGTCCTTCGAGGCCCTCGTCATCGAAGTACGGCCGGCGGTTGGGTGCCAGCGTCATCTCCGAACCGATCGGCTCCTGTTCGCGATGGCGGAGGTGGGTCACGATGTAGATGACCCACCCACCGATCAGGATGACGACGGTGGCCAGACCCAGCTTCTGTTGGGTGGTTATGGCGTACATGCTCAGCGGGCGACCTTCATGCGCAGTGGGGGCCTTCCGCCTCTTGACCGGTGGTGTTCGTGCCGAGCACCGGCCCCTGGATCACGGCCTTGGTGTCGACGAAGGCCACACCGCCGGTGACCTCGATGGCGAAGCGGTCGAGACCACGTGGCGCGGGGCCGGCCTTGTACTCGCCGACCCGGTTGTAGCGCGAGCCGTGGCAGGGGCACTCGAACCACTGGGCGCTCTTGCACCACGGAACCCGGCAGCCGAGGTGCACGCATTTCTGATACAGGGCGACGAGGCCTTCCTCCATCCCGGTGAGCACACCGCCGGAATAGACGGCCTGCGCCTTGCCCAGCGCCTCGACAGGGTAGGAGGAGATCCAGCTTCGAGCCGAGGCCAGGTAGAAGGGCTCTCGTTTGGAGTTGATCTCGCCGAGGATCTCGTCCACCTTGCCGGCCCGGATCTTCGAGCCGAAGCCGCCCGACAGCGTGGGCCACAGAAAGCCGATGCACGCCGCCCCGAAGCCGGCCAGGCCCAGGGTCATGAAGTTGACGATGCCCCGATTGAGGAACTGGCGACGGGTGACGGCCAGGGTCTCGGGGTCCATCGGGGCTCGCACGGCGGGCGGACCGCTGGCGGCGATGGCCACACCGCCATGGCGTTCTGCGACCTCCGCCCGCTCGACCTCGCGGCCGGTGGGCCCGGTCGACACCATGACGTCGGTGCCGTGGCTGTCGGCCTCGGCACGGGTCCGCAGGGCGGCCGAGCGGTCTCGGCGGGCCGAGGTGGTGAACACGAAGGCGGCGGCCAGCGCCACGAGGACGACGACGGCGATCACGAGGAGGGTGCTGTTGGCCACGGCTCGTTCCTAGAGGTCGAAGATCTCGTGGATGCCCTGGCGCCAGGGCATGATGAAGTTGAAGCCCTCGCCGCGGAAGAACGATCCGATGATGACCAGCGTGGCCCAGAACATGAGGAACAGCGTCATCAGCGCAATGGCGAACTTGCGGTCCTCGGGTTTGGCGCTCGGGTTCTTGTCGATATAGCCGGCCGCCCCGAGAGCGAACAGGCCCATGCCGGGGATGGTGACCCCGGCGACCATGGGATGGAACATGGTCAGCAGCTCCTGGAGGCCGAGGAAGTACCACGGGGCCTTGGAGGGGTTGGGCGTGAGGTTGGGGTTGGCCAGGCCGAGCAGCGGGGCGTTGACGAAGGCGGAGAAGACCAACAAGAAGGCCGTCATCGCCAGACTGGCCACGAACTCGGCGATCAGCAGGTGCGGCCAGGTGTGCACCTTGTCCGTCGGGGTGGCCTTGACATCCTGGATGGAGCCCGCCTTGACCACGGTGAGCAGGCGCTGGGTGTGACCGGCCGGGCCGGCCAGGCCGGTTGCCGGGCCCGCGGCCGGACGAGTGGCCGCCGGGGCGGTCGCCGTCGCCGTGGCTCCGCCGCCGCCTCCCCCACCGCCGACGGTGCTGGCCGCCAGCAACTGGGACGGGATCTTCTCGCCGTCGTCGCCACCGCCGCCGGCAGCCGCGCCGCCACCGCCACCGCCCAGGAAGGCGCGTCGTTCCTCGGAACGGCGCAACAGGTGTTCGGGGACTTCAGCCATGGGCGTCTCCAGTGCAACGAGCGACAGTGCAACCAGGTGCGGTGTTTGTCATCTACAGGGGACCGGAGATCCCGCCGTCCTTGCGGACTCGCCAGAAGTGGATGGCCATGAAGATCACGATGACGAACGGCAACATCAGCACGTGCAGTACGTACCATCGCAGGAGCGTGTCGGTGCCGATCTCGACGCCGCCGAGGAGCACGAAGCGGACCTGGTTTCCGAATACGGGCGTGTAGCCCATCATGTTCGTCCCCACCGTCACCGCCCACAGCGCCAGCTGGTCCCAAGGAAGCAGGTAGCCGGTGAAGGACAGCAACAGGGTGAGCATCAAGAGCATCACGCCGATGACCCAGTTGAATTCCCGAGGCGGCTTGTAGGCCCCGTGGTAGAAGACCCGGGCCATGTGCAAGAACACCGACAGCACCATCAGATGGGCCGCCCATCGGTGCATATTTCGTACCAGCAGCCCGAACGCCACTGAGGTGTGCAACGTCTGGATGTCGTTCCAGGCCTGGGCCGCCGTCGGTCGGTAGAAGAACATCAGGAAGATGCCCGTGACCGTCAGGATGATGAAGAGGAAGAACGAGAGCCCGCCGAGGCAGAGCGTGTAGCTCACTTTGACGGCGTGGCGCTTCACCTTCACCGGGTGCAGGTGGTACAGCACCGAGTTCATGATCACGTAGGACCGGTTCCGGGGACTGTCGGTGTAGCCCTTCCGGAAGATCGATCCTGGCCGGAACACCGATCCCCAGAACTGGCTGCCCTGGACCTTCTCCTTGCGCTCGGCCAGTTTCTTCGAGAAGTTGGCCCCCACGTCGGGTCGCTTCGCCACGCCTGCTGCTCCCTCTCCCTCTAGAACCGCATGCCGTAGGCGTAGCCGTGGCTGCTGTCACGCTGATGACGGTCGCCCTCGCGAGGCGACACGCCGGTCTTACCCATGATGATCACGCCGGTGGGACAGCGGTCGACGCACAATCCGCAGCGGGTGCACACGTCCTCGTCGACCACGAAGATCACGTGGTCGTCGGGGTCGAGGCCGGGCTGCTCGGTGTCGATGGCCTCGGCGATGGTGTCTGTGGAGAGCATGTGGATGCACTTCCACGGACAGATGTCGACGCAGCCCTCGCACATGATGCACTCGGACTGGTCGATGTGCAGGAACTGCTTCGGCTTGACCGACCGGGACAGCTGCTCGGGCGCCATCTCGGCCAACGTGTACTCGCCGGGGAACGATGGAAGCGGTGGGTTGGCGTCGGTCTTGGCCATGGGTGGTCTCCCTCCTCAGGCTTTCTTCATGAACGGACGGCCGAAGGCCGACGTCTCGACACGGCCGACGGCGGTCGACTTGCGGCCCCTCGTCTGCCACTTCTTCCAGGCCACGATCTGGCCGACGAAGCCGATGCCGTAGATGGTGGCGGCGATGACGTCGGCAATGGTCTGGGCGGAGATCATGATGCGGCCACGCCCACCGAAGGTGATGCCCTCCTCGAAAAGCCGCCCGAAGGGGGTGGGGATCCCAAAGGAGTCGCTGCGCCAGCCGAGGTCACCGCCCGCCCACAGCAGCCACTGGTTGGGCACCACGCCGTAGAGCATGAGCATCAGGGCGAAGAGGAACGTGGCGGCCACGAGAGCCTCGCCCCAGGTGAGGGGCGTGCCGGACGGCCTGTGCCGGCCCACGGCAACGATGATGCCGCACATGATGCCGGTGATGATCACTGACGCCAGGAAGGCGACCATCGGTTTCTCTCCTGCGGGGGACGGCTCGTGAAATCGATCACATTGTACCCGGAGACTCCCGTCTCCCTGGTAGCGCGACGTGTCTACCATGGGTCCTGCGGCGGCTTCATATCGCGGCCCGGACCACGAAAGATCGGCCTGCCGCTTGGTCGATTGCCCATGTGCTCGCCTACAGTCGGCCAGCGTGACCGAGGTTCCCGAGCACCTGCTGCGACGATCCCGTGAACGCCGCGAGGCCCTGGGCCTCGGCGGTGGTGGCGGCAGCAGTGGAGCCGGCGGGGAGAACTTGGTCCCGGCGACCGCGGGCGTCGGCGCCGTCGAGCCCGCCGGAGGGGCGCCCGCGCCGTCCTCGCCCTCGACCCCAGCCGCGCCTGCGGCTCCCCCGGCCGTTCCGGCGGCACCAGCCGAGCCGGTCATCCCGCCGTACATCGCCTATCGCGAGACCACCCGCACCCGCGTCCCGCCGTGGATCTTCCCGGTCCTGTTGTTCCTCCCGTTCTGGGCGATGCTCTACATGGGTTCCTTCGGCGAGCGGGGCGGCGGCGAGGAGCTGGATCCCATCGAGCTCGGCCGTGAGGTCTATGGCGCGGCCGGCTGCGGCGCCTGCCATGGGGCGACCGGCGGCGGCGGCGTGGGACCGGCCCTGGCCGGTGGCGAGT
>Ga0187893_10015626_pt1 | contig 10138 bp, 9 predicted proteins | sample MA1701074metaG_FD_139574 | JGI IMG/M metagenome (GOLD analysis project Ga0187893, IMG submission 139574) | White microbial mat communities from a basaltic lava cave in the Kipuka Kanohina Cave System on the Island of Hawaii, USA - MA170107-4 metaG ... | reverse complement strand
GCGCGCACGACCATGGCCATGGCGTTCCAGCGGATGATGCTTCGGATGCGGCGCTCCAAGTCGCGGTTGCCGGGGTAGGTGACCTGCTTCGAATGGTGGATCGAGTTGACGTACGGGGTGTTGGCGGTGAAGGGGAGGCGGATCCCCTTGTAGAGGATGTGCATCTGCAGCTCGCGAAGGAGCCGCTGGGCCTTTTTGGGGCCGCCGGTCCGGAGGACGTCCTCCAGGGAATCGAGCCAGTCGCGCAGCTCCTCGTCGTCGAGCTCGGCGCCGGGAGGAATCGGGTCCTGCGGGTGTTTTTCGAACTGGTCGTTCATGCGCGAGAAACGCCCAATGTACCCGCGGGGGAGGACCCGGTCAAACCGGCCCCCGGCTTTCACCCCGCCTTTCTTTGGCGCCCGCTCCGCCCGTTTGCTTGACTTGACTTCGCGCCGCTAGCATAATCCATGGGTGGAAGAAGGGGCGCTCGAAGCAACGCGAACGAACCCGGCCATAGAGAAGGAGAAGACCATGAACCTGCGCAACGTTTCGAAGAACCGGCGGGGATCGGCGATCCTGTCGGTCACCCTGCTGGGGCTGCTGATCCTCGCGATCTCGGCGGCCTTGATCTCAATCACGACGACGTTCAACCAGCAGAGCTACGCGTCGAACAAGCAGATCGTGTGCCGGTACGCGGCGGAGGGCGTGCTGCAACGCATCAAGTATCAGATTCAGCTGGAGGATGCGGGCGATGCCCCCGGCGGATGGTTCGACACCGCCCGAGCCGCTGCGGATCCGGTCGAGACGGTGAACATGCCCCTCACGACCGGGCCGACGGCGGACTCGTCGTCGGTCTCTATCCTGATCTATGACGCCGCCGAGGCTTCGGCGCAGCTGGGTCTCACGCTTGGAACCGACGAGTACATCGTCGAAGCCCGGGCGAATTCCGCGGGTCATACGGCAACGCTGCAAATGAAGATCAAGTACAACCTGACGACGACCACGACGACGACCAGTACCCCGAACCCACTGGGGGCTTTTTCCAAATACGTCTTCTGGACCAACACCAGCGCCACCCTGACCCCCGGTGACGTCAATGGATTCTGCCACACCAACGGCAACCGCACGATCGGGGCGGCGGCAGACCGCTTTGCGCTGCCGATCACGTGCACGGGGACGCTCACCTACCAGGCGGCGGCGCTTTGGCAACATTTCGACTGGGATCGCAACGGTGTGTTGGACACGATCCCCCGCCCCGAATTCGCCAATTACTCAGAGGCGGACGCGTATAACGAATCGGGAGGCGGGAAGCCGAGCGTCGACAAGCCAAGCTACGCGGGCGTCAACACCACTCTTCGCGACGGGGCGATCAGTCAAACGATGTTGAATCCCACCCTTGCGGGCTTGTATGTCGACGCGTCAAATCCTCTCTACTCGACCATTGGAACGCTGCAAACTTCCGCTGTGAACTTTGCACACAATGCCGGAACCGGACTGACCACAGCTACGATTACGGTCACCGGCTCGCTCGGAACCAGGACCCAATCCGTTATTATCCCCCCCGGTCAGCCCCTGGTCCTTTATTCCACTCCGAGGGTGAGTTCGCTAGGTGGGTCCCTGTACGGCCAGGTCACCATCGCCTCGCCCTTCAAGGGTACGGCGACGTCGGCCGACATCGGCGGAAGTCTCCAAACGGTGATCAGCCCGCCCTCGATCAGCGTTACCGACCATCTGATGCTCGTCGATCAGGCCGGACGGCCGAAGTATTGGCTCTATGACACCGCCGGGAATCCCAAAGCGCAGCCCACCCGGCTGAGTTACACGGGGATGCCTCAGAGCAGTACAGCCAACATCGACAATGACACTGCCGGCTGGAGCTCAACGTCCTACGCCTACAGACGAAACCTCTCGTACAGCGCAGCGACGGTCCCCGTCCTCGGCTTGATCGGTACCGGGGATATCACGTTCAAGCCTGCAAGCACACAAAGGAACATCATCGTACACGGAGCCCAATATGCGGGGGATCCGGACACCCGCGTCTCCGCAGATCCCGCCCTGATAGACTCGAACCATACGAACATATGCTTTGCGGGATCCCGCGTCAGCAGTCTACTGGGCGCACTAGGCGACTTTGAGTATTCCTTCCGAACGTACGACACGGACATGCTCACGGTGGCGCCGCCCTACTGGGTCGCACCCGCCGGGATGACCACCACGACGGCCACGACCACCACGATTTCCGCCGTGATCGGCAACGTGTTCGACAGAACGCGTCGAAAATAGCTCTGATTTGAGGGATCGCCCAATGAATGTCGACAAGCTACCTCCCGTTCCGCCTAGGAACATCACCCCCCCGCGCTTCGGATTGCCGGCCAAAGTGGGATTGGGCGGTCTTGTGATAGCAGTTTCTGTAACGCTCGTGGTCGTCCTTGCGAGCGGCGGCGACGAACAGGTAATCCGGGATCCCGCGGAATTCAAAAGCAGGATCGAAGCAATGCCTTCAACGCACGATCCTTCAGGTGCGGTCACTCCCACCGCCGGAGATCCCGCCAAAGCGGGCGGGGATCCGGCCGGGGGCGCCGCTGCCCCGGCAGGGGATCCGAAGAAGTGGATCTACAAGACCAACACCGTCCGGATGGAGCTCGCGGCCCCGGACCCGACCGCGCATCAGCCTCCAGGGACGAAACGTTACGACGGCGAAGAGGCGCCCCCCGTGGATGACGATACTCGCCCCGACTCCGAGTCAGGGCCGGCTCCCAAATAGCAGGAACAGGCTTCCCGACCGATTCTGGTCGATCGGCTACTTTCCGCCTCCCTGCTCCTTCTTCCACGTCTCCAGCCGCTTCTTGTCCACCTTTTCGAGCGCGGATTTGATTTCGCCCTCCAGCGCGTCCTGCTTCTTGTTCGCGAGCCCCTCCCACATGACTTTGCCGTCCGCGCCAATGAGGTACACCGTCGTCCCGAACTTGATCCCGTACGTCTTTTGGTTATCGCCCGGGTCGCGCATTACGGGGTAGGGGATCTTGCCCTTCTCGACATGCTTGCGCAAGTCGTCCACCGACGGCGTCAACCCGTCGTAGACGCTCAGCACCACCAGCCCCTTCGGGCCGTACTCCTTATGCCACCGGGCCAAGACCTTGGCCAGCTTGGCGCATTCGGGTCAGGTGTGGCTGGCGTATTCGTACAGCACCACGAGCCCGCGCAGATCCTTGAACGTCAGCTTTTTCGAATTGATCCAGTGCTCTGGCTCGGACACGAGCTCGGGGGGCTCTTTGTCCTTGAAGCTCTCGAAATCCTTGCGCGCCGGGCGGTCCTGGGCAAGGCCGATGGCCGCCAGCGTGGCGACGGCCGCGGCCAAAGGGATCAAGCGGCTCATGGCTCTCACGATACCATATCTATCAGTACCGCGAGGAGGGGGGAGGTTAACAACCACGCTGAGCGTGGTTGTTAATCCCCTCGGATCTCGGCCACAACCTCCCGGCGGGCCGTTTCCAGCTGCGGCTTGAGCGCCAGCGCGCGCTCCAGGGACTCGGCCGCCTCTTTGCCGCGCCCCAGCCGATGGCACGCCAGCGCCCGCGCCATGTAAAACTCACCCTGGCGCGGCGAAAGTTGCAGGGCCCGCTCGATCAGCTCCAGGGCCTCCCTGCACCTCGCTTCCGCCGCGTCGTCGCCGTCCAGCTTCGCGCGATCCAACAGCGCCGTCGCCAAGTCCCCTAATGATTCCGCCCAAGTCGGGTTGAGCGCCAAGCTCCCCCGGCTCAAGCCGATGGCCTCCTCCAGGTATCGCCGGCGCTCCTCCTTCGAGAGGTTCGGCCGCTGCGCGCACAGGATCAGAAACCCCGATAGCACCTCCCGCGGGTAGACGTTTTCCGCGTCCAGCGACACGAGTTCGCGCGCGGCCCGCAACGCCTCTTCATAGTCCGCCGCGTTCGCCAACCCAAGGCGCTTCTTCTCCTCGACGCGATCGCACAGCTGCACCACGTACGTCCGTCGGATGCGCAGGTCGTCGGGCGCCAGTCGGACCGCCTCGGCGGCCCGCGAAATCGAGGCCTCCACCTCCGGCAGCGCGGTCTCCCCGAGCACGCGCTTGGCGTTCGCGGCCGACGCCCACATCACCGCCTCCAGCCGCAGGCACAGCGGGACTTTTCGAATCGAATTCCCCCGGGTGAACGCCTCCAGCGCCCCCGGGAAATCCTCGTTCATCATCCGCGCAATTCCGAGCGACAGCCACGCGTCGCCGTCGAGCGGCGAGACCGCCAGCGCCTCGCTCAGGCGCGCGATCGCGTCCCCATACCTCCCCTCATACAGATCCAGCACTCCCGCCAGGAACCCCGGCCTCGGATCGGCGGCGCGCCCGTGCATCCGCTCGACCGAACGCAGATCCGCCGTGAACGCGGCCCGCAGCTCGCGCTCCTCGTCCGACTCGCGCTCCCACGGCTCGACGGTGACCACCCCTTCGAAAAAGAAGACCGGCGGGATGCCGCGCAGCGCCTGGTACTTGCGCACGGTCGCGCGGCCGCGCCACCCGAGGGCGAGGGACGAATCGGGCGCCAGATGCGCCGCCTCGTCGAACGCGCGGATCGCGCCGTCCCAATCGCGCCGCAGCATCGCCAGCCGCCCCCGCACGACCCACGCGCGCGCGTGAGCGGGATGAATCCGCAGCGACTCGTCCACCCCGGCCTCGATTCGGCGCAGATCCTCTTCGTCCAGCGCGCGGTCCGTAAGCTCATAAAGTCCCAGCAGCTGCTCCGCCGCTTCCAACGGCACGTCGGCTTCTCCCCGCTCGCGCGCGGAGGGGACCGGCTTGATCGAGCGTCGCGTCCCCTTGCGCGGCCGGGCGGGCCCTCCGATCAGCACCTCCCGAATCGCCGCCCCCATCGCCGCGGCGGTCTCGAAGCGCTGGTTCGGATCCGGGTGCATCGCCGTCAGGATCACCTTTTCGAGCGCGGGGTCGAGCTCCGGGTTCAGCGACGACGGCCGCGCCGGGCTCTCCGTCGCCATCCGCCGGATGATCTGCATCGCCGACGCCTCGCTTTCGAACGGGAGATGCCCCGTGGCGATGTGGTAGAGGGTGGCTCCCAGCGAGAAGATGTCGGTCGCGGGCCCGATCCGGGTTTCCCCCCGTGCCTGCTCGGGCGACATGTAGTGCGGCGTCCCCACGATCGAACCGGTCACCGTCACCCCTTCGCCGCGCTCCTGGATCGATTTTGCGATCCCGAAATCGGTGATGGTGCCGCGCCCCGCGCTGTCGACAAGGATGTTCGTCGGCTTGACGTCCCGGTGAACGACGTTCTGGCCGTGCGCGTAGTCGAGCGCGTCCGCGATGTCGGCGACGATCCCCAGCTTTTCGGCGAGCGCCCGCGGCGCGAGGTCGAGCGTCTGCCCTTCGACGTACGGCGTCACGAGATAGAGCACGCGGAACATCTCGCCCACGAGCGTGCCGTACGCGAGCACCGGCAGGATATGCGGATGGCGCAGGCCGGAGGCGATCCCGGATTCGCGGCGGAACCGCTTTTCCTCCCGGTCGGTGAACTCCAGGATCAACTTGAGCGCGACGGGGCGCTGGTGGGCTTCGTCCCACGCGAGATGCATGCGCGTCGAAGGGGAAGAGGCGATCAGACGGACGATGCGGTAACCGCCGACGTGCGGACTCCCTGTCAGCCAGGGTCCTGCGCACTTGGGACAGGTCTGAGCCGAATCGGCGGCTTCGACCGCCGATCCGCAGCGTAGGCAGATCGTCCGGTCGCTCGACACGGCGGCTACGACTCCTGGGTGGCCAGGTACACGGCAAAGCCGACCATCCCCAGGCCCGCCGACAGGCCGAACCAGAAAGGAAAGTAGACCCCCGAAGTCGTCGACAGCCCGTACGCGACCCCGAAACCGCCGATGCCGAGCGCCGTTCCCCCACCGATCAGCAGCATCGCGACGAGGTTCGAGTATCCGAGGAAGATCCCGTCGTCCAGCCTTCGCGCGACCGCGCGACGCGCCATCAGGGCGCCGGCCGCGATCGTCGAACCCAGCGCCGCCGGAATGAGGAGCGTGACGGCGAGCGGCTTGCCGGCCCCCCAATTCAGATTGAGCGACACCGCGATCCCGATCAGGAGGAGCGCATCGAAGGCCATGATGGCCAGCGGAATCCTGCCCCATCGTTTCGCCTGGGCGAACGTCATCATGAGCGAAGGCACCACGATCGGGAGCGCCATGACGAAAAGAAGGCTGTCGACAACCTGACTGACGGGCGTCGGACGGGGCCGTTCGAAAGAGCCCTCGACCTTCGGCTCGGCCGGCGCAGGCGGCGGGGCGGGAGTCTGGTCCTTTGGCATCCAGATCAGCCCGGACGGAACCGGACCGCTCGACGTGCCGCAGTACAGGCACCGGGGCTGGCCCATCGGGATCGGCCGTCCGCACCCCTCGCACTCGGACGGCAAGGCCACCGCCGTTCCGCAAAATACGCAAACCGCGCTCGTTTCAGCGACCGGCTTGCCACACTTCCGACACGGCGACGGCATTGACCCCGAATTCTAGCAGGTCCCCTCCCGCTTTCCGCTTTCCCTCTTCTCCCTTCCGCCTTCCGTCTTATCTGTCCAACTCGCCCGCGATGACGTTCAGCCCCGCCATGATGGCGACCATGTCCGGCAGCATCACGCCGCGGCAGAGCTCCGGGTAGACCTGGTAGTTGTAGAACGAGGGCGGCCGGATCCGCATCCTCCACGGCCGCTCCGTCCCGTCGCTCACGAGGTAATAGCCGAGCTCCCCGTTGGGGGACTCGGTCGCGGCATAGATCTCCCCCTTGGGCGGCCGGATCCCGTGGCCAAGCATATAGTGCTTGAAGTGGAAGATGTGGGCCTCGATCGACGAGTGGCTGGACGCCATCCCGGCCGGCGTCTTCAGGTTGTTTCGAAGCTGGACCTTCGGGGGCAGCACGATCCGGGGATCGTCGACGAGAATGGGACCGTCCGGGATGTTCTTGAGCGCCTGGTCGATGATCCGCAGGCTCTGGCGCATCTCGTCGAGCCGGATCTTGTATCGCGCGTACGTATCGCCCTCTTTGAACACGGGCACTTCGAACTCGTACTGTTCGTACGAGAAGTAGGGCTCGCTCTTGCGGAGGTCGCGCGTCACGCCCGCCGCCCGTGCGATGGGGCCGGTCACGCCCCACGCGATCGCCTGCTCGCGCGTCAAAACGCCGATCCCGCGCGACCGGTCCGTGAAGATCTTGTTTTCGGAGAGCATGAACTCGATCTCGTCGCAGATCTTGCCCGCCTTGGAGCAGAACGCGCGCACCCACGTTTCGAAATCCTCGGGAATGTCGCGCGCCAGCCCCCCCACGCGACCGTACGACAGCGTGAGGCGCCCCCCCGTGATGTATTCGAGGATGTCGTACACCTTTTCGCGCTCGATCCACGCCCACAGCATTACGCTGAACGCACCCAGGTCCATCGCCATCAGCCCAACGCACACAAAGTGGTCCTGGATCCGCCCGAGCTCGCTGAGAATCACCCGTACCGCCTTGCAGCGCGGGGTGACGTCGATGCCGAGCAGCTTTTCGACCGCGTGGCAGTAGCCGATGTTGTTGTTGATCGCCGACATGTAGTTCGTGCGGTCGGTGATCGTGACGACCTGCTCGTACGTGTGCGACTCGGCCTGCTTTTCGAAACCGCTGTGGAGGAACCCGATGTCCGGTTCGGTCGACGCCACGCGCTCGCCGTCCAGCTGCACGATGTTCCGAAGCGTCCCGTGCGTGGCCGGATGCTGCGGTCCGAAGTTGAGGATCATCCGCTTGGCGCCGAGATCCCCCTCTTCGAGGACCTGCTCGACGTGCATGCCGCGCCCGCCCAGCGCCCCCAGGGTTCCCATGTATTCCGGCATCAGCGGTAGTACCGTTCGAACCCGTCGCGCTCCCCCTTGCCCTGCACCGGATACTCCTTTCGAAGCGGGTGGTGCTCGAACCCTTCTGGCAACAGGATCCGGCGCAGGTCGGGGTGTCCCTCGAATTTGATCCCCATCAGATCGAAGACCTCCCGCTCGGCCCAGCCCGCCGCGGGCCATACCGCGGTAGCGGACCCGACCCGCGGATCGTCCGCCGGCAGGAAGGTCTTGACGCGAGCGCGCGCGTTTTTCGCGGACGAATAGAGCTCGTAGACGACGGCGAATCGGCCTGGCGCCGAGTCGGGGTACCCCTCGGTATCGACCGCGGTCAGATCCACAAGGCAGTCGAACCCCTCGCGATCGCGCAGATGCCGGAGGGCCTCGACGATCTTCTCGGGCGGGACATGCGCAATTTCGCGCCCCCGGTCGGTGCGGATTTCGGCGCCGAACTGCTGCTTGAGGGCGTCCATGATGGCAGGATTCTAGTGCTCCAATTCGCAATTTGCCATAGGACTGAGCGAACCATGGAGAACCGGAGGGACGTCCAGTTCATGGTCTCGGCTCCGCTTGGCGGAATTTGCCCTCCATTTCGGAAGCACTCAGAGTTCTTATTGAAACGGAGGACTTGCGAAACGGCGCACGAGCGCCCTATGTCGACAAACCCGATACGGATTCCCGAAATGGGGTACTCGTGACGCCCCGGAAGGGTTGCAAACGCTTGCGATGCTCGGCCGGTCCTGTTAATCGTCGGACATGCCCGAGTTCCACGGGACGCTCACGCCCCTGCGCTTCGAGAGCCGCGTCCTCAAGGGCAACCCCCTGGGCGACCCGCACGTCCGCGAGGTGCCGATCTACCTGCCGCCCCACTACTTCACGAATCCCTCGCGGCGCTTCCCTGTCATCTATTTCCTCACCGGCTTCACCGGCAAGGGCACGATGCTGCTCAACGACTCGATCTGGGTCGAGCGGCTCGACGCGCGTTTGGAGCGGCTGATCCGCGCGCGAAAGCTCGTCGAGTCGATCGTCGTCATGCCGGACTGCTCGACGCGCTACGGCGGCAGCCAGTATCTCAACTCCCCGGCGAACGGCCGTTACGAGGATCTGATCGTGCGGGAGCTCGCGCCTTTCGTCGACAAGAACTACCGCACGATCCGCGACCCGCGGGCGCGCGCCGTCATGGGAAAATCCAGCGGCGGCTATGGCGCGATCGTCCTGGGGATGCGCCACCCGAACGTGTTCGGGCTGGTGGCGTGCCACAGCGGCGACATGCACTTCGAGCTCTGCTACAAGCCGGACCTGCTGCAGCTGCTGACGACCGCGCCCAAGCTCGGGGGGGTGGCGCGGTTTTTTCGGGACTTTCCGAAATGGACCCAGAAGCAGGGCCGCGAGACGATGCCGCTGCTCAACGCGATGGCGATGGCCATGGCGTACTCGCCGCGGCCGGGGAAGACGCCGCCGTTCGAACTGCCCTACGACGAACGCACCGGCGAGCTCAAGGAGGCGGTGTGGCGGGAGTGGCTCCGCTGGGACCCGATCGTCATGGCCTCGCGCTGCCGATCGAACCTCAAGAAGCTGAGCCTGCTCTATCTCGACTGCGGCACGCGCGACGAGTACATGCTCCATTTCGGCGCGCGGGCGATGGCGGCGCGCCTGCGGGCGCTGGGGGTCAAGTTCATCCACGAGGAGTTCGACGACGGCCACATGAACCTCCAGTACCGATACGACCGTTCGCTCGCGCTGATTTCCGCCACGTTCAAGCGGCTGGGCCGAAAGCTCGTATACTAGGGAGGGCAATGACCTACGATCGGATCCAGTACCTCTACTGGGCTCGTCAGAATCTCGACACCGTCAAGTACGACCTCACGCGAAGCAACCTGGGCGGCATCACGAAGGAGGACATCGGTTTCAGCGGCGCGCACGTCGAGCTGTCCAAGCCCGTCGAAAAGGAGCCGACCAAGTTCCAGGAGCTGCTGGCCGCGCGCTACGACGTCCCCGTGTCGCAGATCCGCATCACGATCGGGAGCACGATGGCCCTTTACGCGATCGCCGAGGCGCTCCTGGACAAAGGCGACGAGGTGCTCCTGGAGGTGCCCAACTACGAGCCGCTGTACGCGAATCTGCACCGCAAGCGCGTGGCGATCAAGTCGCTGGAGCGCGCGTTCGAGGACGGCTGGGAGATCCGCCTCGAAGAGGTGGAGCGAAAGATCAGCCGGAACACGCGCGCGATCGTGCTGACGAATCTGCACAACCCGACGGGGGTCGCCACGAGCCCGGACAAACTGGCGGCCCT
>Ga0187893_10015625_pt1 | contig 10138 bp, 10 predicted proteins | sample MA1701074metaG_FD_139574 | JGI IMG/M metagenome (GOLD analysis project Ga0187893, IMG submission 139574) | White microbial mat communities from a basaltic lava cave in the Kipuka Kanohina Cave System on the Island of Hawaii, USA - MA170107-4 metaG ... | reverse complement strand
GGTGGTGCGGGTGTGGGAGCACGAGCCGCCGGCCGAGGCGGCGGCCGCCCTGGCCGCGCTGCTGGCGGACCGCCAGCGCCGATGAGCTGGGGGCCGCACCCTTTCTGGCCTGCCGAAAGGCGCGTATTGGGCGGGTTTGTGTAGGCCAGTTCGGGAGGGCGGCCTGCTGCGCCTCCCTCCTCGCTCTAGAGCGGAGGAGGACCCTGACCTGCGGTTATGTGGGTCGGCGGGCCGGTATGCGCGGCGCGGTCCGGTCACCGTTGGGTCTAACGGTGGAGCGGCCCTTCGTCGGGGCTTCCCGAAGTGTGGCCGGCGGGCAGGGGAAGCGATCACGCCTCGCCCCAAGATTCCTACTCAGGGTACGATACCCGCCATGGTTGTGTCGAAAGTGTCGTTGAGCATCGACGAGGCAGTGCTGGCTGAGGCGCGCGAGCGTGCGGGACGCCGGGAACTGTCGTCGTATGTGACCGATGCTCTGCGCCGCCAGCTGCAGCACGACCGCCTCGGTGAGCTGCTGGCTGAGATGGACGCCAGCGCGGGCCCTGTGCCCGATGAGCTGATGGAGGAGGCCCGCCAGCTATGGCGAGACGTCGCCGACGCCCCCAAGCCCCCCAGTCGCCGCCGCGGCTGATTCTCGACGCGGGCGCGGTCGTTGCCCTGTCGCGCGAGGACCCGCGCGTACGGGCTGTACTCGCGAGCGCCCGAGAGGCCCGTGTCCACGTGTCGATCCCATCGGTCGTCGTCGCCGAGACCGTGCGGGGCGTGGCGACCGACGCGCCGGTGAACCGCGTTCTGAAGGCGGTCGGCGAGGTCGACCCCGCCGACGAAGCCGTCGGGCGCACGGCAGGGCGGCTGCTCGGTGGGGCCAGCTCGAGCGCGACGGTCGACGCCATCGTGGTGGCAACGGCGGTCGAGGCGCGTGGCGCGGTGGTGCTGACCGGTGACCCCGGGGATCTCGGCGCTCTCGCCGGCGCCAACCCCGAGGTGATCATCGAGGCCCTCTGACGGGGGTCACCGACGCGCCGGCACGCGGTTGCGGTCGATCCAGGCGTCGTTCTCCTCGGGATCGAAGCGCCGCATATGCCCAACTTCATGTGCGGGCTGCGGCGCTCCTGCACGCGAGGCGGCGAGGCGGCGAATGTGGCTGTCGCCGAACCCGAGGCGTTCGGCGACAGCGACTAAGCTTGCGATTGAACCTCGGGGTCAGTTCCTAGCGAGCGTCTTGGAGGATGAGTTCGGCGGCCAGAGCTGCCTCTTGCCGCATCGCTGCGACCAGGCTTCCTAGCCGCCGGTTGTTGGAGATCCATTCCTGGTAGCGGGCCGCCTCGGCCGCGGTCGGCTGCCTTCCACGCGCCGGCGCCCGGTCGCTCACGCGAAGAAGGGCAGGCTCAGGGCGTAGACGCCGAGGAGGGTGGCGGCCTCCCAACGGTGGAGGCGGCCGCCGAGGCCCAGGAACAGCGAGGCGAGCACGGCGACGGCGATCATCGCCGACGCCGCGACCACGGTCAGCCCGGCGTCGGTGATGCGCGCCGGACCGAGCAGCGCCGCGGCGCCGGCCACGGCGGTGCTGTTGAAGATGTTGCTGCCCAACACGTTCCCGGCCAGGAGCGCGGTCTCATGACGGCGGGCCGACTGGATGGCGGTGACCAGCTCGGGGAGCGACGTTCCGATCGCGACCAAGGTGAGGCCCACGAAGCCTCCCGACAGCCCGGCGTCGGTGGCGATCCGCTGCGCGCCCACGACGAGGATCTGGGCGCCGGCGACCGTGCCCAGAAGGCCCAAAGCGACGCGGCCGACGTCCCGGGAAGTGGAGGCGGCGGCCACCTCCGGCAACGATGTCTCGCCCCGTTCCTCGACGAACTCCTCCACCTCGCGCATGAGGTGCGCTTCGCCAGCCACCTCCCGCGGGGGGAGTTCTCCCGGTCCGTGCTCGGCCCCGCGCAACATGAGGGCAAGGGCGCCGGCCAACGCCAGCAGGAGGGCCAGCCCCTCGGCCCGTGAGAGGCCGTCCTGCAGCAGGACGGCGAAGAGCCCAGCCGCGGCGAGGGAGATGGGCACCTCCCGGCGCACCACGCGCGGCACAGTCTCCGGCCGGGCGATGAGGCCGGCGACGCCGAGGACCAGCGTCAGGTTCGCCAGGTTCGATCCGACCACGTTCCCGGCGGCGATGTCGAGCGATCCCCGGGCCGCCGCCAGCGACGAGACCAGCAGCTCGGGCGTGCCGGTCCCGAAGCCGATCACGACCGCCCCGACGACCAACGGCGAGATGCGGAGCGTGACCGCCAGCCGGGCCGCGGCCACGACAAAGGCGTCGGCCGCCTTGGCCAGCAGCGCCAGCCCGGCGACGAGGAGAGCGAGGCTCAAGGCCATGTCGACATCGTCGCACCCGCGAGGACCACCACGGAACGGCCACGGGGCGCGCCGTCCGCAGGGCGGCAACTTCGCTCCGTCTGCGCCGGCGTGACGGTACCGTGGGCTAGCAAAGGAGGTGGCGACGGACATGGATTTCGGCTCCCCGGACACGTGGCGCTGGGTGTTCCTGTTCGTGGCCGCGGCGTGCACGATCGGCGAGATCGCGCTCGCCGGGACCTTCTTCCTGCTCCCCTTCGCCGCCGGCGCCCTCGTCGCGTCCGTCGCCGGTTTTGCGGGGGCGGCGGTCGGGTTGGAGTGGCTGTTGTTCGTCGCCGTCTCAGGCGCGTCGTCCGCCGTGCTGTGGCCCCTCCGCCGCCGGCTGGACGCACGGAACCCGCGGGCCGAGATCGGCGCCAACCGCTGGGCGGGCCGCCAGGCCTACGTCCTGCGTGACATTCCCGGGCCCGGCGGCCAATCCGGCCTCGTGCGCCTCGACCGGGAGGAGTGGCGGGCCGAAAGCCTCCTCGGGATCCCCATCGCCGCCGGATCGACGGTCCTGGTGAGCCGGGTCGACGGTACGCGGCTCATCGTCCTCCCTCTGGACGAGCAGTACCCGACGGCGCCCCCCGCGACCGAGAAGGAGTAGACCCATGTCGGTCATCGTCGTGCTTGCCGCAGTGGCCACCGTGCTCTTCGTCGTGGTCCTCAGCGCGGTGAAGATCATCCGCCCCTACGAGCGCGGCCTGGTCGAGAGACTGGGGAAGTACCACGCCACCGAGGAACCCGGCCTGCGGCTCATCTTCCCGTTCATCGACCGCATGGTGCGGGTGGACATGCGCGAGCGGGTGGTGGACGTTCCTCCCCAGGAGGTGATCACCTCCGACAACGTGGTGGTGTCGGTGGACGCCGTCGTGTACTACGAGGCGACCGACCCGCAGCGGCTGGTCTACAACGTGGTCGACTTCTACCTGGCCGTGACCAAGCTGGCGCAGACGAACCTCCGCAACGTCATCGGCGACATGCAACTGGACGAGGCCCTCACGTCCCGGGACACCATCAACACCCGCCTGCGGGAGATTCTCGACGACGCCACCGACAAGTGGGGGACCAGGGTCGTGCGGGTCGAGATCCAGCGCATCGACCCGCCCACCGATGTCATGCACGCCATGCACGAGCAGATGAAGGCGGAGCGCACCCGCCGCGCCGTCGTGACCGCGGCCGCCGGGGAGCGCGAGGCGGCGATCACCCGGGCGGAGGGGGAAAAGCAGTCGGCCATCCTGCAGGCGGAGGGCCTCCGGCAGTCCGCCATCCTTGAAGCCGAGGGCACCGCGGCGGCGACCCGCACGGCAGCGGAGGCGGAGCGGTTCCGCCAGGAGGCGGTGTCCGAAGGCGAAGCGGCCGCCATCCGGGCGGTGTACCGGGCCATCCACGACGGCAAGCCCTCACCCGATCTCATCGCCATCAAGTACCTCGAAACCCTCCAGGCGGTGGCCGACGGGAAGGCCACCAAGCTGATCGTCCCCACCGAGATGACCGCCGTCCTCAGCGCTCTGGCGGGGATGCGGGAGCTGTTCACCGCCGACGGGACGCCGAAGCGCTCCTCCGGGCGGTCCGCCAGCGAGGGCTGAGCCGGCGAGCGGCGGCGGCCGCGGGCGGCCACGAGCGCCGCGGGACGAATGGCGCGAGGTTTGGATGTTTTACCCCGCTCCACGGGGTCAGATTGACAAACCTCGGCCGATCCGGCGGGCGGCGGGCGGCGGGCGGCGGGCGGCGGGCGGCGGGCGGCGGGCCGGCGGGCGGCGGGCGGCGGGCGGCGGGCGGCGGGCGGCGGGCCGGCGGGCGGCGGGCCGGCTGTCACCTGGGGGCCGGCTGTCACCCGGGGGCCGGCTGTCACCCGCCGGGCCGGCTGTCACCTGGGGGGCCGGCGGTCACCTGGGGGGCGACTTTCTCGCAGCGCTTCAGGCGAGGGGATGGCCCTCTGGGCACTGCGCCTGCCAGCGGAAACCCTCGTACCCGCACACCTCGCACGTCTTGCCCGGGACGTCGCTGAACCCGGTCGAAAGCGCGGTGCGGCGAACGCGCCGTTCCAGTGGGTGGATCGGGCGTGGCGGCGGCGGACCGGCGTCATCGCCGGCCGGCTCGGGAGTCTGCTGGCTCATGGCCCGCATGGTAGAGGCGCGGGCGAGCCTGCACCTCCCTCAGCGCCGGGCGCGCCGGGTGGGGGCGGCAGCGGCGCGTTCGACGAAGCTGCCGTACTCGTTGCGGCGGCGGGACGCCAGCGCGGCCGCGGTCGCGACCACGGCGTCGTCGACCGGCAGGCGCTCGCCCTTGTTCCGCACCGGGCCGGTGTATCCGTTGGGCCCGGGCCACCCGGTGATGCTGGGGCTCCAGGGCTCCGGCGTCACGAAGACTTCGCCGCTCGGCGGCCCGTTGTGCCCGTGCCCTCCGCCGTGGTCGTTGTGAGATTCGTTGGCCATGGCCTCATTAAACCTGCCGCCCCCGTGGCTGGGTAAGTGTGCGACGTATCCAGTCCTCGGACCGACAGCGCCGGCGGGGTAGATCCTGCGCCGCCCGGGTAGGACCAGTAGCTGCGCTGTACCGGAGGTGGAACGCATGTCCTTACGTGAACGCTTCAGTGTGCCGGCCGAGCCCCTGCCGCGGTACGACCCGTCGGGCCCTGTCGAGGCGCCGCCGCCGGGGACGATGCCGCCCGATCCCTTCCCGGACATCGGTCCCCTGCCCACCGATCCGCCCGTGCACGAGCCGCGCCGGATCGAGCCGCCCGACCGCCGAGAACTCGAACCGGCGTAAGCGTCCGGCGCGGCCGGGGAACCTCCCGGGGAACCTTCACGGGGCCTTCCGGCCTACTTCGGCCGCCCGGCGCCGGGCGTGGTCCACGAGGCTGCGGAACAGCCCTTGCTGCTCGGGTTGATCTTCGAGCATCTCCGGGTGCCACTGCACGCCGACGGCGAAGCGCTGACCGGAGATCTCCACGCCCTCGACGCTGCCGTCGTCCGCCCACGCCACCGCCTGCAGGCCGTCGCCGACCCGCCCGATCCCCTGGTGGTGGATGGAGTTCACTGACAGCGCCACCTGCCCCAAGGTGTCGGCGAGCCGGCAGCCGGGATCGATCTTCACCCCGTGGACGAGTTCGTGGGCCCGCTCGTACTGGTCGTGCGCGTGGCCCGTCGAGGAGAGGACGTCCTGATCGAGCGTGCCGCCCATGGCCACGTTCAGCACCTGCATGCCCCGGCAGATCGCCAGCAAGGGGATCCCGCCGGCCGCGGCCCGCACGACCAGCTCGATCTCGAAGGCGTCCCGCTCGGTGTTGACGGCTCGGGTGGAGCCGTGGGGGTGCTCGCCATACCGCGACGGCTGCACGTCCCCGCCCCCCGTCATGACCAGGCCGTCGGCGATGCGCAGCACCCCGGCCACGTCCTCGGGCTCGGTGACGGGCAGGATCACCGGCGCGCCGCCGGCGCGCTCGATGGCCTGCACGTAATGGCGGGAGGCGGTGTGGAGAAGGGTCGGGCCGAAGACGGTCTCGACGGTGCGCGGGTAGGCGCCGATGGCGATGACTGGCTTCATCGTGCGCCCCATCGTACGGGCACCCTCACAGCGGCCCGGGGCTGGCGGCCCACCGGAGGGTGGGGAAATCTACCCGTCGGCGGTGAACCACGGGAGATTTCACTACAGATCCCCGACCGCCCTGGCGGGGCGACCATCGACGGATGAGAACCCCGTGGGGGTGCGGGGGGCGCTGCCCCCCGCAGGACGGCCGCCGATCCGGCTTCGCCGTGCCGGCGGCCTGAGGCCGGCCGAAGGCCGGCACGATCAGCTCCGAGCCGAACCTCTGGTTCGGCGAGGATTCTCCCACAGCTGCTTTTCGAACCAGTGGCGGGCGTAGGGGTTGCCGTTGTAGTCCGGGATGGGCCGGTACCCGGCCGCGGCGAACAGCCGGAGGGCGGCGGGTTGCTGCGGCCCGGTGTCGAGGCGGAGGGCCTCATAGCCGGCCCGACCGGCGACCAGCTCGAGGTGTTCGAGCAGCGCCCGGCCCAGGCCGCGGCGGCGCGCCTCGGGGCGGACGTACAGCCGCTTGAGCTCGCCGACACGGGGGTGAAGGCGCTTCAGGCCGCCGCACGCGACGGGCCGTTCGCCGTCGTACCCGACGAGGAAACACCCGTGCGGCCGCTGGAAGTCCGCCGCGTCGGCGGACGGGCCGCGCGACGGCAGCCAGCCGGGGTACAGCTCGGCGATCTCGGCGAAGAACTCCGCCAGGAGGAGCTGGGCGGCTTCGCCGTCGAAGTCCTCTTCGCGGAACGCGGGGAGTTCAGCGCCGCAGCCATCGAGGCGTGCCGTCACGGCGGCCATCCTGGTCGAAAAAGCGCGACGCCGGGACGGCGCGGCCGCGTAGTGTGCCAGCCCGGTGGCAGGGAAGTCCCGGCGGGTCCTCATGCGGCAACTGCCGGCGGCGAGCAAGCCCCTGACCGCCGCGGCGGCGGCGTGCGTGGTCATCGGCGCGGCGCTGCCCATCGCGTTCGCGGTGGCGACCGGCGCGGCGGTGGCGGCGGTCCCCGGCGCCGTCGGCGGCGGCCTGAGCTCGCCCACGGGCCGCCAACTGCTCGACGCAGTGATCGTGGTCGGGGCCATCCTCGCGGTCCAGCAGGCCCTGTCGCCGGTGCAGGAGGCGGTCACCGCCATGCTGGCCCGGCGGGTCCAGATGGCGATCTACCGCCGTTCCATGGCCGCCGCCCTCCAGCCCCGTACCATCGCCCACCTGGAGGACCCGGAGCTGCTCGACCTGGTCGGCGCCGCGACCCTGCTCTCGCCCAGCGGCCCCAACGGCGCGGTGCGCAACGTGCTCAACCAGTCGCGCCGGTACATCACCGGCGCCAGCTCGCTCTTGCTCGTCGCCCACTACCGCTGGTGGCTCGCCCTCATCCTCTTCGGCGCCGAGGTCGCCCTCCTCCAGCGCCACCGGGCGGTCTACAGCGAGATGGTGGCGTTCCGCGCCCGCCACCTTCCGGGCCTGCGCAGGTCGGTGTACCTCCGCGGCCTGGCCATGAACCCGGACGCGGCCAAGGAGACCCGCATCTTCGGGCTGGGGGAATGGGTCGTCGACCGTTTCCGCGGTTCTTGGCTGGAGACCATGACCCGGCTGTGGGGGCAGCGCCGGGGGTCGGTCCGGCGGCTCCTCGTCGCCTCCCTACCCGCCTTCGCCGTCCTCCTGCTGGCGGTCTGGCTCCTGGGCCGGGACGCCATCCGCGGATCGATCGGCCTGGGTGCGATGGTGGCGTACGCCTCGGCGCTCTTCACCAGCATGCAGCTGGTGATGCCCGGCGACGACTTCGCCATCGAGGAAGGCGCGGCGGTGGTGCGCAAGACGGTCGAGCTGGAGACCGTCGTCGCCGCCGACCCGCGGCTACGGCTTCCCGGCCACGCTCCGCCGCCCGGCGGGGCGCCCGCTCGGGAGATCCGGCTGGAGGGCGTGCGGTTCGGGTACCCCGGCCGGGCCGAGGACGTGCTGCGCGACCTCGACCTGGTCATCCCCGCGGGCCGGAGCCTCGCCGTCGTCGGCGACAACGGGGCCGGGAAGACCACGCTGGCGAAGCTCCTGGCGCGGTTCTACGACCCGTCGGGCGGGCGGATACTCGTGGACGGCGTCGACCTGCGGGAGGTGGACGCGGCGGCCTGGCAGGCAAGGGTGGCGGCGGTGTTCCAGGACTTCGTGCGCTACCCGTTGACCGCGGCCGAGAACGTCGGCTTCGGCGCGGCACGCGACGGGGCCCACGACGACGCCGCCCGGCGGTCGGGCGCGTTGGCGCTGATCGACGGCCTGCCCCACGGCTGGGACACCGTGCTGACGCGTGAGTTCGAGGGCGGCGTCGACCTGTCGGGCGGCGAGTGGCAGCGGCTCGCTCTCGCCCGGGCCCTGTTCGCCGCGGCCGCCGCCGGCGGCGGCCTGCTGATCCTCGACGAGCCCACCGCCCACCTGGACCCCCGGGCCGAGTCGTCGTTCATCGACGGCTTCCTCGACGTCACGCGGGGGTGCACGACCATCGTGATCTCACACCGGTTCTCGACGGTGCGGCGTGCCGACCGCATCGTCGTGCTCGACGGCGGCCGGGTCACGGAGAGCGGGTCGCACGAGAAGCTGGTGGCCGCGGGCGGCCGCTACGCGAGGATGTTCGCCCTGCAAGCGGGCCGGTTCACCGATGCGTGAGAACCTGCGCGCCGCCCGCCTCGTCTTCCGGTACATCTTCCGGGCCGACCCGGTGCGAGCGGCGGTGAGTATGGCGCTCGCCGTCGCGGTGATGGTCGGCATGCTCTTCGGGGCCTTCGTCCTCAAGTTGCTCACCGACGCGGCGGTGAGCGGCGATGAGGGCAAGGTGGTCGCCGCCGCCGCGCTCATGGTGGCCAACACCGCCCTCATGGTCACCGGCAACTTCGGGAGCCTCGCCGTCGAGATGGGCCTGCGGGAGCGGGCGACGCTCTACTTCGACACTCGCATGGCGCAACTGGCTGCCGGGATCCACCACCTCGAGCACCACGAGCGGCCCGACTACCTCAACGAGCTGTCCACGCTCCAGCACAACCACCAGCATCTGGTCGGCATTCAGGGCGCGCTGGTGAGCAACGTCTCCACCGTCCTGCGCCTCGGGCTCGCCGTCGCGCTGCTGGCGGCCATCCACCCCCTGCTGGTCCTGCTGCCCCTCGCCGGGACTCCCTCCCTCGCGTTCAGCGTCCACCTGATGCGGTACCGCCACCGGGTGGAGGATCTCGTCGCGCCGCCGCGCCGCCTGGTCCTGCGCCTGTTCCAGATCGCCACCACCCGGGACGCGGCGAAGGAAATCCGGCTGTACGACGCCGGCCGCGGGCTGCTCGATCGCAGCGACCTCGCCCGGCGCGAGATCCACGACCGGGAGGACCGGGTCGACATCCGGATGGCCGTACTCGGCGCCATCGGCTGGCTGCTGTTCGGGGTGGGGTTCGTCTTCGCCATGGCGCTGGTGGCGCGCGAAGCGGCCGCCGGCCGGGCGACGCCGGGCGACGTCGTGCTGGCCCTGACCCTGGCCGGGTCCATCAACCACGGTGTGAGCGGCCTGGCGGGAACCACGACCTGGCTCCTCAGCAACCTGAAGACCGGCCGCCGCCTGGTCTGGCTCGAGGACTTCGCCGCCGAGGCGGCGGCGCGCGCCCGGCCCGCCGACCCGGCGCCGGCGCCGGCGGCGGCCCTGGTGGCGCTGCACGACGGCATCCGGTTCGAGGGCGTGCGGTTCCGGTACCCGGGGACCGCCGCGGACGTGCTGCACGGCGTCGACCTGTTCCTCCCGGCGGGCTCGACGGTGGCGATCGTGGGTGACAACGGCGCCGGCAAGACGACGCTGGTGAAGCTCCTGTGCCGGTTCTACGACCCCACCGACGGCCGCATCACCGTCGACGGCGTGGACCTGCGCCGGTTCGACATCGACGCCTGGCGCGGCCGCCAGTCGGGCTGCTTCCAGGACTTCGCCCGCATGGAGCTGCTCGCCCGCGAGGTGGTGGGGGTGGGGGACGTGGCGCGGGCCGGCGATGACGGCGCGGTGGCGGCGGCGCTGGAGCGGGCGCACGCATCCGACGTGGCGGGGACGCTGCCCGGCGGGCTGGCGGCGCAGTTGGGCCGCTCCTTCGACGGCGGCGTCGAACCGTCCACCGGCCAGTGGCAGAAGCTGGCGCTGGGCCGGGCCATGATGCGCGACCAACCCCTGCTGCTCGTGCTCGACGAGCCGACGGCCAGCCTGGACGC
>Ga0187893_10015624_pt1 | contig 10139 bp, 19 predicted proteins | sample MA1701074metaG_FD_139574 | JGI IMG/M metagenome (GOLD analysis project Ga0187893, IMG submission 139574) | White microbial mat communities from a basaltic lava cave in the Kipuka Kanohina Cave System on the Island of Hawaii, USA - MA170107-4 metaG ... | reverse complement strand
TCGCCATGATCGGTGCCGGTGGCCAGCGTGGTGTGCAGGTTGCGGATCAGCCCCGGCAGCTCGGTCGCCACCTCGGCGAACTGGCAAGCCCGCAGCTGCGCGTGAATCTGGGCCACCTGGTCACGGAGCACGGCTACCGGCAGGACCAGCCCGTTCGGCTCGTCGCCCTCGACCGCGTTCAAGGCCCGCCGGACCGCGCTGATCGTGGAGTTGGTGTGCCCGTTGGCCGGCGCTGGCACCGGCAGCTGTACCAGGTCACCGGGCGCGATTTCCAGCGCATCGGCCAGCGCGACGATGTCGGAGAGCTTGTCGAGAGCGACTTCCCCCCGCTCGATCCGGTCCAGTTTCGACTTGCTCATCCCCGCCAGTCCCGCAACCACCACCAGCGACTTGCGCCGGGCTTTGCGGATCTGCACCAGCCGGCGACCGATCGTGCTCGCTTCCTCAGCGTCGTCCATGTGAGCACCACCTCAATCACCGGGAGACAGACTATCCTGCCGCTTCCATGCTGAAAGCAGCGCATGTGCTGGCCGTCCTCAAGCGTGACAGGTGGGTTGAGATCCGCCGCGCCGGTCACATCGAGTCCTTATGAAGGATGATCTCCAGCGCGTGTGGGCTTACCATGACGGAGTGGATCTCGGCGGTCCCGCTACGGCGCGGGCCGCCAAGGACTACGGGTATACCCTTGCTGAGCTGCGCAAGCTATAGGACGGTGATCCAATGAACACTACCTTGCGGGCAGAGTTCTTCTTCGACGACGAGGCCCGCAACTGGCACTATCGCGTGCCTGCTCTGCACATCAACGGCGGGGGGACGGCGAGCCGCGAGGACGCCGAACGCGAGTGCATCGAGGCGATTTCGTTCGCGCTGCAGGGTGACCCGAACGACTACGACAGCGACGCTGTGACCCTCGACGTCCTCGTCGCGTCGGCCGCCTGACCACGTCGCAGCAAGGCCGTCCACTCCCAGCACACCATGCTGGGTCGTCCCTGACCACGCTCCGCGACAACCTCGCCGAACCGCTGAAGACATCAGCGTGAACTGCACTCCAGACGATGCTGCCAGCGGATCAACGCGCGGTCTTCGGCCGGTGGAGCCCACACGATCACGATGTCGTGCTCGGCGGCGAAGTCCTTGACGTTCTCGGTCACCAACATCCGGTCCTCCCGAGCTGCGGCTGGCGACCTCCCGGTCCGGGCGGGCATCCACTCCGAGATCACGGACATGCACCGCGTCGTGACCGCGTTCGACGAGCCGCGCGTAGATACGTGGCGGGAACATCTCGTCATCGGCCTCGCACACCGCGCCGGAGTCACCACAACGGTAGGCGACGCTCTCGCCCGGCTCGACGAGGCATATGTCCCGCTGGAGATCATCGGCTCCGACGAAGCGGATGCGATGACGACCAGGCTCAGCGTGGCGCTGCTGGCGCTCGGGCTCGATCTCGATCACGAGCCCGGCAAGTCGGCTGCGCCCGACCGGGACCCGGAGGCTGACGTCAGGGAGATCCAACGGCTCAGGGAGGGGCTGCGGGCACAGTTTCGGAAGGATCTTGCTGTCGTGCTGCCGTCGAAGCCCGGAGGGCGACGGCGGCTCGGGTGGCGTGGGCCAAAGGTGCTCACCGCAAACGGCAACCTCGCCGAGAGGGAGTACGCGGTGGAGAGTCGATGGCACAGTCCCGCCGTTGATCGGACGCGTCCGAGCGCGCAGGTAACACTCGCCGTCGTCGGCGGGCCAGGTCAGATCTTCGTTACCGCGCGTGTCGGTGTCGCTGCGTCTCGCCCCGCGTCCGGCTACCTTCATCCCGACCAACGATCGCTTGCCCGACTCCTGAGCCCCTGTTTGCGCCGGTCCACCGGGGAGGGACCGGCCTTGTTCCCACCACAGGGCGCCTTGGTGATGCACCCGTCCACTGACACATCCTCGCTGGTCGGCGAACAGCACCGCCGCGACCTCTACCTCTGCATTACTAGGTCGGTAATGGCCGAGCGGTCCCGTCGCCCTCGCCAGGCGGCCGCAGGCACCCGCCCGGACCTGGTCCTGGTGGACCCGGACCGGATGTACCACGGCGACTGAGCCGCTGCGCTGTCCGCAGAGCTGGCGTCGGCAGACGCAATCTACTCGTCCAGTGCAATCCGTCGACGGAGCTGCCCGAGCGCGAAGCCCAGCCGCTCTGGCCACAGCTACCCGCCGCACCTCAGGGGACCGCTCCCTGCGGGAGCTGAGATCAGGCGGCCGACCGCACCGTCGGCAGTCGGAAAATCTACTCGGAAGACTCAGTCGCTTCAAGCTTTCCGAGTTCCGACTGTTGGACACCGCACGTTCACGCCGTCCCAGGTCCCAGATGCTCGAACTCGCGCGGCTGGTCTACGCCGATCCTGCGAGCGTCGTGCTCGACCCCCCGCCCACCCCGGTAGCGATGACGGCGTCACCGAGCTGACCGGCCTGCTCGGCGCCGTCGACGGCCGCTCAGGAGACGAGCCGACGGCGTAGCTGCTCGATGTCCCGTGCGATCCGGTCAACAGTCGCGGCGGGTGAGGCGTCTGTGTCGGCGCGCAGCTGGGACAGTATCCAGCCGCGTACCAGCGTGGAGGCGGGTAGTTCCAGCTGTTCGGCGTGACGGTTCAGTGCTTCGAACTCGTCCGGGTTGAGCCGGATCGAGAGCACCTTGGCTCGGGCGGGGCGGGTCGCGTCCGCGGACAACGGCGCGTCACGTGTGGCCTCGGCTTCGTCGCGGTACTTGCGCAGTGCTTCTGGATGGACCTCAGTCATCGGATCGTCCTTCCATGTATTGACGGCGCGGCCGACCGGTGGTGCGCCAGGCCGTGGCTCCGTGCAGCACCCCATCTGGGTCGCTCAGTGCGACGACCGTGATCACCATTGCCGCGCTGGGCGAGTATCCGACGACGCGGACGCTGTTGGCGTGTGCCGATTGGGGGTCGGGTTCGTCAACGATCCGGTCCGGGTCGTTGACGACCTCGACGGTCCAAGCGGGCTCTATGTTGACAGCGTCGGGGTAACGCAGTGAACGGGTACGGATGTGGTGGGCCGCGTCTCGTCCCACTCGATCCGCTCGGGCACGTATGACAGTGTACGACGCCCGGACTGGATCGTCGACGTTCCGGTACTTCACGCGAGAACCATGATCGAGGCGACTGACGCGGACTCACTACGCCGTCCCGGATGCACGCAGTCCCGCTGGACTGCCTCTGGCGGTGACGGTCGGTAATACCCGCCGATCCCCGCAGATCCAGCCCCGACAACACACGCTCTCATGAGATGCCACTCCCTTGGTCCACTGGGTCGTCGCGCCACGGTGTGCTGATGGGGACTGCCCAGAGGCGTTCGCCGAGGGGCAGGGTGTGCGCGCCGGTGTGGATCACCAGGCCGACGGTGGAGCGGGGTCCGAAGCGGTCCCGGAATACCGCGAGTGTCTTGGCGTGCCGTTCGGTGGGGGTGGCGGTGAGTTTGATCTCGATGGCGGCGAACTCGCCGGTCCGGCGGTCGGACACGATGAGGTCCATCTCCGCCTCAGGGCATAGTGGAGTCAGCCGCCACGAAAGGTGATCAAAATGATCAATCCGATCGTTTACGGGATGTCTGGCCAACCGATCATGATCGGAGGCCAACCAGTGCACCGCGACATGCGTGGCCAGTTGATCGCGATCGGAAACCAGCCAGTGCACGGCGATATGAGCGGCCGGCCGATCGCGATCGGAAGCCAGCCAGTGCACTACGACCGGAACAGCCGGACGAGCGAGGCTGTAGGCGGCCTACCAGTGCTGCACGACATGACTGGCCGGCCAAGCGCGGTCCTGTGCCCTCCGCTCGGCCCGACCCCTCCCCCACCGAGGACCGCTGCCCCTCCGAGCGTGGTCCGCACCGCCAGTGTCATCGCCCCTGCACCGACATCTTCCGTTGACGCCGCCACTGCGGCAACTTTTCGCGAACTCATGGCGGACCCACTCGCGGCAATCCGCAAGAATCCTGGAGCCGCCGTCCGTGCCGCTGAGACCTACGCAAAGCTCGCTCAGGCTCAGGGTCCGGATAGCGGTAGACCTGGTGCGTTGACATCGGAGGAAGTCCGTAAGGCAAAGGCCCGAGCGGTTTGTGTGGGAGTGCTAGCCGGCGTCGAACGCGCCAAACAACCCGGTGCACCCAGTAACGTTCGTGAGGTCGCCCAGCGCTTTATCACCGCTGGTCTGGTAGATGATTTCGTGGCTGAAATACGTCGTTGACCCGGGTTCAGGCTGTGGGCCGTCTACTCGTCCAGTGCAATCCGTCGACGGAGCTGCCCGAGCGTGAAGCCCAGCCACTCTGGCCACAGCTGCCCGCCGCACCTCACGGGGCCGCTCCCTGCGGGAGCTGAGATCAGGCGGCCGACCGCACCGTCGGTGGTGGGAGCATCGCAAGGAAGTCGCTGGGCAGCGTGCGGCTCGCGTTCCAGTATTCGAGACCGACGATCTTGCTGGTCTCCGAGTCGATTTCCCGCAGCCCCGATTCGACCTCCTCCGCCACGACGGTCGCCGGGTCGTAGCCCTCAAACCGAAACCAGGCGATATCGATATCGCGGTCGTAGTGACCATCGATCCTCATACAGCAAGATTACCGCTTGCGCCCCACGGTGACGACGCGAGCTGCGGATCGATCGCCCGGGTCGGGATGTTGATAGACGATGACGAGACGTCCGGCGTTGATCCGCCAAGCAGCCGCGCCCGGGTTCTGGCGCCGGACGTGAGCGTACTCGAGGATCGCTCGCTAACTAAGCAGCCTATGGCGCGTCTCCAATAAGTTTGCTCACTGTTGCCGTAGCCACCGCTGGCCAAGTAGCCGTATCTCAGAAAGATCAGCCCACCCTGCCGGATTCACCGGTATGGTATCCAAGACTCCTGCTGCGCCGTGGTCGCCGATCCGCTTGCCATCCAGCACATATGCCACAGACTCACCACGCCGCCAGCGGATCGTCAGCCCTTCTGTACGGTGGCGGTCAAGAAATACCCAGCCGACCGGCGCTGTCTTTGGCATAGCCCCGCCCCGGGTCATGAACTATCACTCTCCATGACCGCACCGCTTCCGCCCTGAGGTTTAGGCCGCACACTTCTCATCCGCCTCGCATCATCCCGAGCCTGAACCAGTGTCCGTATCACTACATCAACTTTTTCCGGATCAAGGATCGCTTCCTCGGTGAAATACGGCACAATGGACATCCGCACCTTGCCCCACCGCACGGTGACCATAATGGTGGCTGGCTCCCCGCTGCTGCTGGGGACTGAGACTCTGCGGTGTATCTCCGAACCGACGTATACGGCCTGTCCACTGGCTCTATTGCCAGTGGCTTCAGAAGACTGCCGCTCCGCAGGGGAGCCAGGGGAGGAGCGCTCAGTTATGGCACACGCCTCTCGCCTGTGACCGCTCGTCACGGTCGTCACCGTGACGAATCGCCCGTACGTCACGCACTTCGTCCTGAGAGCCCTCACTCGATGCCTGCTCATCCGCTTCCTGCATCAGCCGGTTACCTCCACGCTTCTGTTCGTCCCCGTTGGACGGCACCCAGAGCCGGGGCGGACATCACCAGGGCAGCACGGCTACGGGAGTCAGTGCCGTGCCGGTGCATCTCTCACGCTCAGGGGAGGACGTGAGTGAACCGGTCAAGGCACCCGCCGTGTTCCCGGATGATTCGTCATCCCGGCTCTGGGGCCTGGGAAGGAAGCTACGGTTCTGGTGATCAAGAACTGTCGTACAAAGTGTCTAATGCCTGGGGCTCAGGAACAGTGGAGGTCTGCCGGTAGGCGTTGGAGCTGCGCGAATCTGCTCGTTGCCCGCGCTGTGCGGTGTGTAAGACTTCCTCACTCATCTTCGACTTGGAGGTACAACGACGGTGTCCCTGGACGACGCCTACGAACGGCGGCGGGAGATCGGCCGGCGGGTTGCCCGGTGGCGTGGCCGCCGTGGTCTCACTCGCAGGCAGTTCGCTAACCTGTGCGGCCGGTCGCTGAGCTGGGTGGACAAGGTGGAAAGCGGTGAGCGCGGCCTGCTGCGCCTGCCGATGCTCGAACGGGTCGCCGAAGTCCTGCACGTCTCGGTCGAGACGTTGACCGACGCCACCGAAGGTCGTCAGGCCCGGAACTGTCTTGATCTTTTCGAGGTGTCTGCGATCCGCGCCGTTTTGCAGTCCTACCAGGCCATCAGCCGGGTGTTTGTACCCACGGACAGGGAGATCGTCGAACCACCGGACCTTGACCGGCTCGCCCAGCAGGTGACCTACGCTTGGACGGCCTTCCAGAACGCGCACTGGCCGGTGCTCGGGCAGGTGCTGCCGCGTCTGCTCACCGCCGCGCAGTGGGCCGTTGCCGCCTATCCAGGCGCCGACGACCAGGCGCGGCGTGCTCGCGCGGTGCTGTCGATGACATACCAGGTGACGGCGTCAACGCTGTGGAAGCTCAAGGAGGGCGACCTTGCGTGGCTGGCTGCCGAGCGTGGGCTCGTGCTGGCCGAGGAAACCGGTGACAGTCTGCTGATCAGCGATGCGGCCCGCCGGGCCGTCCAAGGGCTCACGGTCATAGGTCACGACGATCAGACGCTGGATCTGGTCCGGGCTGACATTGACCGTCTGGAGCCAGGGCGTGGGTCTGGCTCGCCGGCGTACCTTTCGCTTTACGGCATGCTGTTCCTGATGGGCGCGGTGGTCGCCGCCCGCGCGAGCAGGCAGGCGACCGCCCGTGATTGGCTGGAGGAAGGTCACAGCGTGGCCCGCCAACTCGGCTACGACGGCAACGAGTGCTTTACCGCATTCGGTCCCACCAACGTCCATCTGCATCAGGTCGCCGTGCTGCTCGACCTTGGCGACGGTGCCGGTGCCGTCCAAGCCGCCCGCCAGGTCACGCCGGAAGGTCTGAACCGACTGCCCAAAGAGCGGCGCGCCAATTACTACCTCGATGTAACGCGCGGGCACAGCCTCGCCGGTCACTGTGATGAGGCCATCAGCACGCTGCTCACAGCTGAGAGCTTGTTCCCGGACGAAATCCGCTGCCGTCCCATCGCCATCGACCTCCTTGACACCCTCCGGCGTAGCGCATCCGGTACACGCGCCCAGGAGCTGGACCAACTCGCTGCACGTGCTGGGCTGACCAATCATGGGTGAATTGGCGGCGCGCGGTGTGCTCTACCTCGTGGTCTGCGCATCCCCGCGGGCCCGGCGGGTTGGCGAGTTGGTCACCCGTGCCCAGGCACGGGGGTGGACGGTCTGTGTGATCCCCACGCCGCAAGCGCTGAAGTTCATCGACCGGCCAGCGCTGGAGGAGCAAACCGGCTTTCCCGTGCGGGCTGAGTACGAGCCAGGCAGCACCGCAGACCCGTGGCCACCGCCTGACGCCATGCTCGCCTGCCCGGCGACCTTCAACACCATCAACAAATGGGCATATGGACTGGCAGACACCTTGGTCCTGTCCCTGCTCACTGAAGCTGTGGGCCTGGACCTGCCGTTAGTGGCGGCACCGGCCTTGAACAGCGCTCAGGCTGCCCATCCAGCGTTCGAGCGCAGCGTGGCCGCACTACGGGAGATGGGCGTGACCGTGCTGTACGGGCCAAGCGTTTACGAGCCTGGACCACCGGGAACTGGCGGACGGCCGTACGACTGGGAGCTGCCACTGCGGGCGTTGGAGGAAGAGGCGGGACATCAACAGACCTCAGAGGAGTAATACTGAACTGTTCGCCGAGTTGGTAAACTATTGCGCTTGCCGTGTAGCCTAAGATGATCTTCTAGGAACAGTCGATGCGGACATCAACGGCGGGGGCACTGCGAGCCGTGAGGACGCCGAGCGAGAGTGCATCGAGACGATTGCCTTTGCGCTGCTGCCCACTGATCCAGCACCGAGGCCAGGTGCTCGTCCATGCCCTGCTGGGGCAGGTGGGACTTGAGCACGCACACGACCACGAGGTCGTGCTCGGCGGCGAAGTCCTTGACGTTCTCGGTCACCAACACCCGGTCCTCCCGAGCCGCGGCCGCGGCGACCTCCCGGTCCGGGCGGGCATCCACTCCGAGGTCGCGGACATGCACCGCGTCGTGACCGCGTTCGACGAGCCGCGCGCAGGTACGTGGCGGGAACATCTCGTCGACGAGAAACCTCACGACGCCATGAGGCGGGCCCGCTGCTCGGCGAGCTGAAGCGCCCGCTGCGCCGCCACGTCGTTGGCGGACACCTGCGCGTCGATCTCCTCCCGGTGCGTGACCGCGAAATCGATGGCGGTGCGGATGTGCCGGGCGTGCAGGCCGAACTGCTCGGCTAGCACCGCCACGCGATCCTCGTCGCTTCCGCCGGTACCGCAGGTGTAAGCGTAGTGTACGCAACGACCTCGAAATGGCTTGGTGTCGAGGTCCTGATTGGCTCAACGATCGTAGACATTGCGACGGTGGCCGAGCGTCACGACGACCACGAGGAGCACGTCGTCCGCCACGGTGTAGATGACCCGGTAGTCCCCGACTCGGACGCGAAGACCGGGGCCGACCCTGCAGTGCCAGTGCGGCTGGTGGACGCGGGTTCCGCGCCAGCGAGGCGATCACGCCTCGGAGGCGTTGTTGAATCTCAGGGTCCAGCTTGCGCAGGGCTTTCGCGGCCGCTGGGCGGAACTCGATGCGGTAGGGGGTCACGTCCAGCCGAGGTCGGTTTTGACCTGCTCCCAGGGGATGTTGGGACCTTCTTCCGCTATCGCGGCATCGAAGGCCGCGATGTCCTCGGCGTCCTCCAGGGCGGTCATGAGCTGTTCGTAGCGCTCGGGCTGATCAGCACCGCCGCCGGGCGACCGTAGCGTTCGAGGAAGACGGCTTCAACGCGCGCCAACTCGACGGCGTCGGACAGGTTCTCCCGCGCTGCACTGACCGTCATCTTGGCCATATAGCTACTGTACAACTCTTCGCGTGTTTTGTACAAGTTGGGTAGACGTGGGTGGCTGATCGGGCCGGTGAGGCAGTGGAGACGAACCTGTCGTGGATGAGGCGTTGCGCGCCGGCGTTGGCCGACGTGATCTGGCTAGATCAGGCGGCCGACCGCACCGTCGGCGGTGGGAGCATCGCGAGGAAGTCGCTGGGCAGCGTGCGGCTCGCGTTCCAGTACTCAAGACCGACGATCTTGCCGGTCTCCGGGTCGATCTCACGCAGCCCCGGTTCGACCTCCTCCGCCACGACGGTCGCCGGGTCGTAACCCTCAAACCGAAGCCAGGCGATATCGATGTCGCGGTCGTAGTGACCATCGATCCTCATTCGGCAAGGTTACCGCTTTCGCCACACGGTGACGACGCGCGCCGCGGATCGATCGCCCTGGTCGGGATGTTGATAGACGATGACGAGACGTCCGGCGTTGATCCGCCAGGCAGCAGCGCCCGGGTTCTGGCGCCGGACGTGGTCGTACTCGAGGATCGCTCGCTCGATCTCGACGCGGTCGATACCGAGGATCTCCACCTTGGCGAGTGCATGGGCGGTCCACCGCACCAGGTAAGGATTGCCAGGCATGTCGACCACGGCCTTTCCCCGGAAAAAGTCGCGAAGGCTGCCCAATGCCTTGCTGAAACTCGTCTCGGCGAGGGAGAAGCCCGCCTGCTGAAGGTCGGTCACCAGCCGGCGGACGATCTGAAAGACCAGGTCCTCAGGCGCGACGTCGTCGAGGTGCACCCAACGCTCGGCGAACAGGCATCGACACGAACACTCGGCGCCCGTCCACGCCGTCTTGCAGCCGCTGCCGCACCCGGTTCAGCTCGGTCGTCTTGCCTGCGCCGCGATGCCCGGTGAACAGCCGTGTGACCGGCCCCGGGCTGCGGGCGATCGAGTTCGCCAAACGCACCTTGACGTCGTCGGCGATGTCGAGCTGGTTCTGCCAGTCCACGTACAGGTCGGTCTCGCCCGCCTCCAGTGGGCGCAGCGGGTCGAACTGAGCCGAAAGCCTGGTCAGCGGGTCCACGGTCAGATCCTACTGAGACGGGTCCGCCTCCCGACCCATAGGAGGTGTTCACTCCTGGTCAAGCATGGCCAGCAGACGGTCGCGAAGATCGTCGGGCTGCACGCCGGCGGCCGTGATCAACTGCGTGCCGATGCCCTCGCCCTCCCGGAGCAGGCCGAGCAGGATGTGCTCGGTGCCGATGTAGTTGTG
>Ga0187893_10015623_pt1 | contig 10139 bp, 6 predicted proteins | sample MA1701074metaG_FD_139574 | JGI IMG/M metagenome (GOLD analysis project Ga0187893, IMG submission 139574) | White microbial mat communities from a basaltic lava cave in the Kipuka Kanohina Cave System on the Island of Hawaii, USA - MA170107-4 metaG ... | reverse complement strand
ATTACGGTAGCGCCCAACGGCAATCTGTACTGGACCTGCTCCAGCGCTGGTGTCATTGTGGAAGCGGAACGACTCGGAGGCAGGTAGGCAGCTATTCCCGTGAAACTCGGGCAAGGGTTGGCAACTGATCAATTCAGCCTTCCTTTGCCCACTCGCCAGGGCCTTGGCTTGAGAAAGCAGGCATCATAAACTCGGCCTTCGATTCCCTGAGAGGAAGCCCGTTCTCTTGCAATGAACTAGTAGTTCCCAGCAGTCCCCGCCACTGTTTTATTCGTCCTTCACAGGGGGCAGAGACGACTGCATCGCTAGAAACAAGATCTGGCAGTTTCATGACGGAGCAAACCAATTCGGCTGGCCGTTTTCGCGCAAGACCTCTGCAGAGGAGGTTTGGAGTTGCTTGTTGCGACGACAAGAAATCTGAGAGCAAACACAGGGTAGCAGCCATAGTTCTGAATCTGAGGGCCCGTAGTATATAGCTGCCCCCATCTGCTCAGAACTCCCGGCTAACTGCGAAGACAAACCCGCCTCCCGCCAGAATATTCTTCCCTCGGAGCGGACGGTAATAGCTCCGACGGCTCGCTCGATGTCAGGCTCGCTGGCTGGAAACAATCCCATTACCGTTCCGTCACCCATAAAGCAGAAAACAGATGGTTCCCGGCATTCACGAAGTAGGAAACCTCGTCGGTATAGCCGCGTGTCCTGAAGTTGTACCCTCCGACTGAAAGAAACGTATTTCCCTACCGAAAAGCGAGTGATGCGTAAATACTGACGCGGGTGTTGAATTCTCCGTCCCCCCGTAGGCAAACGAAAGCTGCCGTCAGGCAAGCCCTACTCGCGGCCAGCTCTGGACCGTAAGAAGTTCTCCATCTTCCCTCCTTTAGAAGGCCCCCGGATGTCAACGGCAAAGGGTAATCCCGCGAACCCGTGCGCGGTTCAAATGCTTGCATTGATCAGCTGGAATTGAATCCTGCACACACAGACGAAATGGGTGAGAATCTCTTCATAAAACGTGGTGTTTCTGGTGAAATACAGACCACGCAAGTTTTTTCAGATTTCGAAAGCCAGCAGTAATCATGAATCATCAGTCTGAACCTGAATCCACGAACACCGTGGTCACCGATTGCCCTCACAAGGTGTCTTTTGGAGAGTTCGTCTTCGATTTTCGCAAGCAGACTTTGGGAGGGCAAAGCGGTGAAATCGCTTTGAATTCCAAGGCTCTGGCAGTCCTGGAATATCTTTTGCGCCGCCCAAATGAGATCGTCTGCAAAGAAGACCTTTTTCGCGCCGTTTGGGCCGAAGTTGCAGTGACCGACGACGCATTGGTGCAACGCATTCTCGATATCCGCAAAGCCTTGGGGGATGATCCTAGGAATCCTCGCTTCATCCGAACGCATTCGAGGAAAGGCTATGAATTCGTTGCAGAGATCAGGCCGATTGAGAAGGTCCTTTCGAACGTCGTCTCGAGTCCTGTTGAGATTCCACAACATCGAGGCCGGCCTCGGCGCTTGATTTGGGTTCTACTGGCCGCGGCCGTGGTTTGCTTGATCCTGTTGATCGATCGGTTTTGGAGAGTCCTTTCCCCGCAGAGACAGACCCCTGAGCTTTACATCTCGAGGCTTACGTTTTTGCCAGGAATGGAGGATTACCCGACGTTCGATCCGAGTCGGGAGCGCATCCTCTATGCTTCGGATGAAGACGGAGTTTCCAATCTTTGGATTCTCAACTTGAAGTCAAATGAGCGCATCCAATTAGGCCACGAAACCTGGAACAGTTCTGAACCGGATTGGTCACCGGATGGGGAATGGATTGTCTTTCGCTCAGAGCGCCAGAGTGGGGGGCTGTTTCTTCGCTCGGTAAGCTCAGGAAATTTGGTCGAAGTCGCCCCTTACGGCCATCACCCTCGGTGGTCGCAGGATGGAAGCCAGATCGTTTTCCATACCGAAGGAAGAAGAGGGGAGATCTTTGTCTGGAATCTCAAGGATAAGTCAGTTCGAACGGTTGACGTCATTCGTCCCATATTGTTCAACCAATCGTTCCCCGTGTGGAGCCAAAATGGACGTCACATCTACTTCGTTGCCTCTGCCCAGGCTGCGGGCAGGAGCTTTCCTACTGAAAAGTCAAACGACTGGGTGGCCCTGGGACACCAGATCTGGAAGGTTCCGGCCACCGGGGGAGAAGCCCAGGTAGTCACCCCCGGGTTTGGCATTGTCCGTGACGCAGGATTTGACCTTGATGCTATCAACTGTTCGCTCATTTTCACTGGTCTTGATCACAGTTTATGGCTGTTGAAGCTCACTGGACCCAGCAAGGAACCTGCGAGAAACCCGACTCGGCTGACCTTCACCACCGAAGGCCACCAGCATCCGCGCTTCAGCCCACTCGGAGATATTGTTTTTTCCACAATTTCTTCGCCAGAGGCTCTATGGCTGCTTCCGTTTGCTCAGGATGGGAAGCTGCAATTGGATCGCATGGAGAAACTCACGCATCACGTGGCGTCGGCGCGGGGGCCAGCCGTATCGCCCGATGGGCAGAGGCTCGCCTATTTTACTTGGCAGGGGGAACGGTTCGAGATCTGGTGTCTGGATTTGAAAGCGAAGAAAAGCTGGCGCGTGTCCCCTGCCGACCGTGTCTCCCGGACCCTTCCGGCGTGGTCTCGAGACGGAGCAGCACTTGTCTATACCGTCCTCGATGGCAGTATCCGGGAACATCGAGTAGCCTGGTTTGATGCATCTCGAACCACTCTGAAAAACGAGGTTAAGGTGAATACAGAATTGGGATCTGATACATCCCAGTTGATTAATGGCAGCTTCGTTGTCAACGACAAAGGGGACATGATTTCGTCATCGAGTGGTGAAAATCAGGCTGCCCCTGGGGGAGGCTCCAGCCCTTCGAACTGGGACCTGGTGTCGTCCTCTCCTTCGGGCCGATATATCATCTACTCGACTCCAGAAAGACATTTTCGAAAGTTGTGGCTGGCTCGGTCCGATCGATCCAACCCGGTCCTCCTGACCCAACAGCCTGGCAAATATCTGAATCCGGCTTGGTCAGCCGGCGAAAGGCATGTGTTCCTCCAGGCCGATACGGATGGCTGGTTCAATCTTTGGGGCTTTCAATTTGATCCCGAACAAGGAAGAACGCTCAGTCACCCGACCCAGCTGACCTTTTTCCGTGGCAACCCATTCCTCCTGTCTGACATGAACCTTGGATTTACAGTGATTTCTCAGGGGCTGGTCGTTTCCCTGAGAGAGAATCGCAGCGATCTCTGGCTCATCAAGCAGACTCTCCAAAGTAACGTGAACTCGCGCTAGTCCGATTTTCCACCAAGGAATAGTGGCATCAGGTGTTTCCCCCGAGAAGCAGCTTCGTGCAGGGCCATGAGGCTGATGAATTGGAGGGGAATCGGACCATCGCAGCGAGGGCCCGCAAATCCCCCAGGCTCCGTTAGGTGCACCATCGGTATAGAGAACGCCTCCGCTATATTCACGTTCAGCTCTCATAGGAGCGGCTTCCATGCATCGTGGCGGCTCAGATGACCTCCTAGCGGAGCTGGCGCCTGCGCTAGTTGCCAGTTCTAGGCCGAATCTTTGTTTCACAATTTGTCCATCTCGAGAATCCAGAGGCTCGTGCTGAGAATTCAGGGCTATTTTCACACCTTCGTCGTCCTGTCGTTGAAATGTAGTCGAAATGTTGTCCTTTGGTCGTTACTCGAAGGCTCTGGTTCGACGAAAGTTTTGCCATCGTCACAAAAATGCCAAGTCGGGAGGTATCCCATGAAGGTGATTTCCCATCTTGAGGCAAAACTGCTGATACTTGCTTTCGGTCTTGTCACCTTTGCCATTCAGCCGATCGCGGCCCAGTCGATTACAGGCAGCATCGTTGGCACGGTTTTGGATCCTGGTAGCGCTGCGGTCCCTGGGGTCGAGGTCGTGGTTCGCAACCAGCAAACTAACGCGGTGCGCAGAACCGTGACGAACGAGTCGGGTAACTACATTGTGTCTCTGCTGCCGCCGGGGACCTATATCGTTGAGGCTGGCGCTACAGGATTCAAGCTCTTTCGCTTCACCGATGTTCGGGTCGATATTGATAAAACAACTCGGCTGGACGTTACCTTCCAGATAGGGGAGGTCACTGAGAGCATTTCCGTCTCCGAAGGCGGAAGCGCCCGTCTCGAAACCGACACGGTTTCTCTAGGGCAGGTTGTTAACCAGAAAACCATCGTCGACCTGCCCATTAGCCGCAACTTCATTTCACTGGCAGCCATCACTGCGGGCGTCGTTCCAGTAAGCGGCGAAAATGGGCAGAGTCTGCAGACTGGCTTTACCAATCGCGGCAACCTCAGCGCTTTTGTTTCGGGACAAAGAGAGTCTTCGGTCTCCTTCCTGATTGACGGAGTGGAATCGCGCGGCGAACGCTTGGGCAACGCCAGCATGCCCGTGTCAGTGGATGCCATCCAGCAGTTCTCCATGCAACGCAACAGCATGTCTGCCGAATATGGGAACTCCACGGCTGTTGTGAATGTTTCGGTCAAGTCCGGAACCAACGATTTCCACGGAACGCTCTTCCACTTTCTCCAGAACAGCGTGCTCAATGCCCGTAATTTTTTTGATGGGGATCAGAAATCTCAGACCCGGTTCAACGACTTTGGCGGGAGTGTGGGCGGTCCTTTAAGAAAGGACAAGACCTTTTTCTTTTTCAACTATGAAGGCGTCAGGACCCGGCGGAATAGCTCACTTCTCGGACGGTTTCCTACCGTCGCGCAGCTGAACGGCGACTTCTCGGCATTGCCTGTTTCCATCTACGATCCTCTCACTACCAATCCGACGACAGGCGAACGATCGCCATTCCCCGGCAACATCATTCCTCCAGACCGAATTGATCCTGTGGTGCGGAGCCTGAGCCGATACATTCCAGCGCCCAATCTCTCAGTACCGGTAAACAACAATTTTAACTACCGCGTTTCACCGAGTTCCAAGGACGACAGCGACCAATACCACATCCGGATTGACCATCAACTTTCGTCCAAGGATTCGCTCTTTGGCCGCTGGTCCTCTTACGACGCCTTCAACAATGCACCGGGGCTTGCGCCTCTCTATGGCCAGGAATTCCCGTGGACCACTTTCAACTCTGCTCTCCAGGAGACTCATGTCTTTGGGCCCCGAGCGCTTAACGAGTTTCGCTTTGGATACAGCCGCGACAACATCTTTCAAACCCCCGAAGGAGTACCCGGGGTGATCCTGGCTCAAGAAATCGGCCTCCGGAATACCGTGACCAGTCCGCGAGATGGCGGCGCGCTTCCCTTATTCATTATTCCGGGATTCAATTCCATCGGTGGCGGTCGCCCCACCGGCTATATTTCGAATCGTTTCCAGCTTTCTGACACGTTCACGATTACCCGCGGCAATCATTCTCTTAAGCTGGGCGCTGATATCCGGCGACTACACTACAACGTTTACAGCTCGAACGTGCCAAATGGACAGCTGAATTTTGCCCGATCGTTTACGACCCGAACCGCCGGTGGAACGATAGGTGGAGATGCGCTGGCAGACTTCCTGCTCGGTGCTTTCAGTAGTGCCTCAGCCGCGCGAACGGTAAACAGCCCGGCATTCCGCAACTCGACGGCCAATGTTTTCATTCAAGACGAATGGAAGGCAACTCAGCGGTTGCACTTGTCCTTGGGATTGCGCTGGGAGTATCCGCAGCGACCGCATGACGTACACGACCGCATAGCCGTGGTCGATTTTCAGCCACCTGGCAGAGTTCTGTTTCCGTTGCAGAATCCCTTTAACCCCACTGACAAGACACTCGGCAACGAGGTACGGAACCAGATCCTCGATCCAGATTGGAACAACTTTGGCCCGCGCCTCGGACTGGCGTACGATGCAGGTGCGAACACCGTCATCCGGGCAGCTTACGGAATCTTCTATGATGTGACTCAAGCAAATGAGTTGAACTTCCTGGGATTTGTGCCGCCGTTTCAAACGGTGAGCGCACTGACAAACCCGCCGACCGCTGCCCGACCAGAAAGGTCTGTGCGAGAGCTCTTTCCGGACCCTGGACCGCCCGGAAGCCTTGACCCACAAACTTCCATCTTCTCTCACATCCGTACCGACAAAACGCCCTACGTTCAGCAATTCAACTTTAACGTTCAGCACAAGCTTTTGAATGGCTATATCGTTGAGGCCTCGTATGTCGGTTCCCTCGGGCGCAAGCAGTCGAAGCGCAGAAATTACAACCAGCGGCGAATCAATGCTCCTGTCCCTTTTGTGCCGCTACCTAACCTGGGATTCATTCTTACCTCGGAGAAGAACTCCAACTCGAGTTACAACGCGGCCCAATTGCGCTTGGAACGACAATTCACCAACGGCTTCTCATTCCTTGTCAACTACACTTTCTCGAAATCGCTCGATCTCGATTCCGCCGGGGCGGCCGCCGCGGAAAACCAGAACGCCGATGATGTGGGAGCGGATCGAGGCTTGTCGGACTTCGATGTGCGGCATCGCCTGGTTTCGAGCTACACGTATGAGCTACCTTTTGGTCAAAGCAAGCCGTTCTTGGCGGACGTTGCCGGAATCATGAAACTGCTGGTAAGCGGCTGGCAGCTGAATGGTATTACCTCCTTTCAAAGCGGCTTTCCATTGAACATTATTGCTGCCGATACCTCGGGTGCAGGCTCGTTTACGGTATTGCGAGCTAACCGCGTGAAGGATGGAAATCTGTCTAGCGGCGAGAGAACGATACAGCGATACTTCGATATCACCGCATTTGAAGCACCCCGGCCCGGAACCTTTGGCAACGGCGGCCGAAATACCATCATTGGGCCCGGAATCAACAACTGGAACTTCTCCCTATTGAAAAACACGGTTGTCGGTGAAAAGAAGACGCTTCAGTTCAGGGCGGAGTTTTTCAATGGATTCAACCACCCTCAATTTTTTGCTCCTGGCAACAGCGTAAGTTCTCCCGCTACTTTCGGCAGAATCAATTCCGCTCGCAGCCCGCGTTCCATTCAGTTTGGGTTGAAGTTTAATTTCTAGAGAATTCTTCATGCCGTGCTTCGGCGCCACGTGCGATGAAAATGGCGGGTCTGACGGTCTGGAGGTAAGCCGAAAACCCCCTTGATCTCCGCCTTAAGCGGGCTGGCTCTGTGAAAAAATGATCTGGGAACGTTCTGACTGCAATGGCCGAACTCACAGCCGAAAATGCGAGCGGAGCGCGCGTTTCACCTGGGTGGAGCGGGCGTTCCTGTGCACGCTTTTGGGGAGTGAAGCCGATTCTTGAATTTTTTCACAGCTTCCGGCTTCGTTAGGGAAGAAACCTGCGACTCAGGAACTCTGAACCCATTCTCAAGGGGCACTTTCGCTTTGACCGCCCGTTAGCGTCCTCTGGACATTACAAAGGGCTCCCTATGCATCCAACGAGTTGGTCTACGCGGTTACTGCTGATCACAGGACTTTTGCTTGTCTCACTGACTTCCGGGATTCCAGCTACCGATGGAAGCTACGATCTCGTGGTGATCGGTGGCACGCCGGCGGGCGTCGCTGCTGCCATTGAAGCCGGCAGGCTGGGATTCTCTGTAGCGTTAGTGGAGGAAACGCCCGTACTAGGGGGTCTGCTCAGCAATGGTGTTCAGCGGATGGACGATGCCCTTGTGGAAGGCAACAGTGGCCTCATCGACGACTTCCGGAAGCGAGTGCAACGCTTCTACCTGAATAGCCATCCGGACGACCCGGTAGTTTCGAAACACAAGAACACACTGCCACTTTCTGGAACAGGCCTGTGGGGACGATGGAACGTTGCAGAAGGGCGGGCGTGGGAGCCCAAGGTTGCTGCGCGGATTTACCGGGAGATGGTAGCCGAAGTCTCCACAATTAGAATCTTCTTCCGTCAAGTACCGGTCGAAGCCATCACGAATGGAAAGCGAATTCGGGGCGTTGTCACGGAAGACTCTAGCGGCCAGAAGCATCGTTATCTCGCGAAGGTTGTCATCGACGCCACTTACGAAGGTGACGTGGCTGCCTTCGCCGGCGCCGCCTTTCGCATAGGACGCGAACCACGCTCCCGGGAAGAACCCCATGCCGGTGAGATCTACACGGATGCTTTCTGTGAAGGCGCCATGGCTCTCCCCGGAACAATCTTCCCGGGAAGCTCAGGACGAGGAGATGAAAGGATCCAAGCCTACTGCTATCGCTTTGTCGTGAAGGACTATGGCAAGAGCGAAGGGCCGCACCGGCTAAAGAGCCCGCCGCCCAGCTATGACCCCCAACTTTACAAGTGGGATGCCAGTCGCAGCCGGGCCAATCTACCCAACGGCAAATCGGACATGCTGGGCATCAACTGGGGAGGAGATTGGGCCGGCCCCAACTATCGCTGGCCTCTCGCGTCGTGGAAGGAGCGCGGCACAATCGATGCGGAATACAGAAATCATGCGCTCGGCTGGCTCTACTATATTCAGAATCACGGCTCACCCAATCTCGGCCTGGCCAGCGATGAGTTCACAGACAATGGAAATTTTCCTTACAAGCTCTACGTACGCGAAGCTCGCCGCATCGAAGGAACCTACTTGCTGACTGAGAGCGATATCCATAAGGACTTTCGAGGAAATGGGGTTCGCGGTCCCCTGCAAAAGGACAGCGTCGCCATCGGTCTCTATGAGATGGACTCCCACAATGTTTCGAATCCAACGGATCAAAATTCTCCTTGTTCTGGAGAAGGCGCGATCAACCTCCAGGACGTGACTGGCCCCTTCCAGGTCCCTTATGGAGTGATCGTTCCGCGAGATATCGACGGTCTACTGGTTCCCGTGGCAGTTTCAGCAACCCACGTTGCTTTTCAATCCATCCGCATGGAACCTGTCTGGTCAGCCTTGGGACAGGCTGCAGGAGCAGCGGCCGCTCTGGCACTGCGCAGCGCAAGGGAGGTCCGGCATGTCGAAGTCACCAAACTGCAACACCATTTGTTAGACCGCCAATGCGTGCTTTTCTTTTACCGTGACTTGGACCGCGAATCTGCCAGTTTCGCTTCCGTTCAAACCATGAGCCTTCTCGGGGCCATTGACGGCGACGAAAACTATGACTTCCGGCCCAACGACCCGATCTCGATGGGGGACTTCGCGCGTCTGGTCGTGAAGGGACTGGAGTTGCCTTTGAGCATCACTGCGGCGCATTTCCAGGACGTGCCGCGCAGCCACCCGGCCTTCAGATACATCGAAACGCTGTATGACATGAGCACCCAGTCTTCAAAGCCATTCTTGAAGTATGAGATTCGTGGTTACTCCACGTATCGATATCGCACTGGAAAGATGAATCCTCTCGTATTCGCTAACCCGGAGCATCCGTTGAGACGCCGAGATCTGGCGCGTATCCTGGCTGGCATCTTCTGCTTTACCCAAGAAATTTCGCCGCCTAGAGTCTCCTCGAATTTCAGGGACGTTCTTGCAGATGATGTCGATGCCAAGAGTATTCAGCTTCTGGCTTCCTCGGGAGTTCTCAGTTTGTATGAGAATCGATTTGAACCCGAGGCAATCGTCGATCGTGCTGAAGCTTGCCGAGTTATGGGCGACTTCCGTGGGCGCCTTCGCCGAGCTAGCGAGTGAGATACCGTTCCAAGTCACCTTTGTGACCGTCATGAAGACACTGGAAGAGACAGCATCTCGCGAAAGCGTGGCACCGGGCTCCGTGTTCTCGGGCTTATGGTGTGGACATCGGAGCTAGACGGTCTTTCAAGGTCTCTGTGTAAATCCAAGTGAGTCAGAACTCCCGGCTAACTGCGAAGACAAACCCGCCTCCCGCCAGGATATTCTTCCCTTGGAGCGGACGGTAATAGCCGAATGAAACACTCGAGCGTTTGGTGAAGTTGTATTGGATTTCGCCGCCGGCGGTCACGTATTCGACCCCTTCCCCCACGCCAAATCCAACGGCGCGCTCGATGTCAGGCTCATGGGCCGGAAACAATCCCATTACCGTTCCCGTCACCCAGAACGTAGAAAACAGGCGATTACCAGCGTTCGCGAAATAGGAAACCTCGTCGGTATAGCCGCGTGTCCTGAAGTTGTACCCTCCTCCGACTGAAAGAAATGTGTTTCCCTCCCGAAAAGCGCGTGATGCATACGTACTGAAGCGGGTGTTGAATTCTCCGTCCCCCGT
>Ga0187893_10015622_pt1 | contig 10139 bp, 9 predicted proteins | sample MA1701074metaG_FD_139574 | JGI IMG/M metagenome (GOLD analysis project Ga0187893, IMG submission 139574) | White microbial mat communities from a basaltic lava cave in the Kipuka Kanohina Cave System on the Island of Hawaii, USA - MA170107-4 metaG ... | reverse complement strand
TGAGCACACTCTTGCAAACCTTTACAGCCCATTCTGATGATAATGGAGAGCTCGACATCTCTGAAAATGAAAAGACGCTTGAGCTTATACGAAAAGCCAAAGAGATGGGCGTTGTCATCGCAGATCAGAAAAAATTTACTAAGCAAGAGCGAGACGCCACCATCCGCAACATCGACCAGGCGCTTAAAAACTTAGACTATGACATGAAAATAGGCTTTAACGACGCTCAAGAAGCCCTTCAGCAGCGCAACACCTTCTACCAAGAGCTGAAAATGTGCTGGGATAAGCTTACAGAGGCAATACGTCGATTTATTCAGGGCATTACAGGAAGATAGTATGCAAAAGCGAAAAGCACGCGACAAAATCCTTCACTACTACGCCTACAGCTGCTACACGCAAGGGATGTGGGCAAAATCTATTGCCACATACCGCCATCTTGTAATGTTTAATCCCGGCAACTACAGCTACTGGTATGGTCTTGGGTCAAGTTTGATGATGAGCGGCAATGATGAAGAGGCGGCCCATGCATTTGAAATCGCATCCATACAGGGCCCAGAAGATCCACGGCCGCAGGCCTACCTAGCAGAATGTGCAAGCCGTCTTGGGCGATCGGATTGTGCACAAGATGCCATCAATCAGGCAGAAAAGTTGGCAACAGCAAAATTTGCCCCCTTTTTAGAGCAAGTTCAGCTAATAAAAGAGAGAATTGTAGAGGTGAATAATGGTAGTAGATAAAATTTCACTTGATGAAGAGCGCCGCCAGGCAGAGCTACTGAGTGCCTGCATGATTCCCGCTGCCTCATTTTTTGCACAAAAACCGCTTGTCACGCATGTCCCAACAAAAGACACTATTGGTAAGGCTATCACCAATATTTCCACCACATTTGGCCCAAAATCCTCCTATCCAGAGCTTGACGAGCCGGAAGATGCAGACTATGATGAAGTGCGACTTGGCGTCGATTCCTTGCGCGAGCTCATCGATCGCGAAGGTGATTTAGTAGATGACCAAGTGCATGCCCTTTTTCTTCTTATCCAGGATGCCTTTACAGAGCGTTTAGCTACAACAAGAGATCTGCTTGTTGCCGAGCGGACCTACTCTGATCAGATCGAAAAAAAGCGCTCAGACGAGATTGAAAAGCAGCTTGCTCTTACAAAAGATGTAAGCACATGGACGATGGTTGAAAAATCACTGAGCACAATCGGCCTTATTGCAGCAGGTGTTGCAGGCATTACTGCAGGCGCTATCCCTCTTGGAGCTGCAGCAATAACACTCGGCGTATTGCAGCTACTTGACCAGATTATGGAAGAGAAGGCAAAAAAGACAATTGCCCTCTGGATGGCCCGTGCAACAAATGAAGAGCAGCAGGCCTGGCTTGATCGCATACACCTTTTTTCTGCCGCTGCCGCTATGGCAATAAGCTTTGGCATTGCAGCACCAGTTGCTGCGCAGTATGGCGTAGCTGTTGCCACAAAATACGCGGCACAAATTGCTCTGCAGGTAGCACAAACCGGAGCAACGGGCGTAAAGGGCGTCTACGAATGGCTGCTTTCTAACCAAAAAGCGCTAATGATTGAGCTTGATGCCTTCTGCACGCTAGCGCAAAAAAACGTAAATAAGCTATTCTACGATTTACAGGAAAGAAGCAACGTTATTTACGAGCTTTATAAAAACATGCACGACATTGAATCTAAAAGAGATTCTCTATCGCGCCAGATGCTACGCATACAAAATTCATAATTTAGAGAGGAAACTATGTCAATCGATGCAATTAATCCACTCACAAACGAGTTCGCACATCTACCGATGGATGTTGAGTACCTTCCTGAAGTTGCGCTTCCACCAGCTCCTACTAATACGCGCCAATATATTGATATAAACCAGGTAAAGCAGGCTGTTGAGGCCGCAAATAATGGCGACGATATTGACTTTGAAACTGTCATCACCGAAATGGCAAAGCTGCTTATCCAAGGCCAAAAGACGCGAGAAGAGCACTTTTTTCATGTGTCACAGCGCTGCCAAACAGTCTGGATGTCAAATGTTCACCGCCATGCAGCAGAATACTCAAATGCTAACTGGCATGTCTGGTTCTTCCCTGTTGTCAAAAGCGGATTAGATGTCGCAAAAATTGGCGGCGTTGTCTTTAACCAAGACTCTATAGTTAAACTTTCCGGCTTTGTCCAATCGTTCTTTGAATCAGGCAAGGAATACTTTGGAACAATTGACACAGGCAAAAGAACAGAGATGCAAGCCTATGTAGAGCTCTCAAATCTGCTCTTCGAGCGCAACGAGCGGGAAAATCAGAGCTACTCGCAGCAGGTACAAGAGGCCTTCCGCAAGTACGACGAAGCAAAGCGTCGCCGCGAAGAGATCGAAGCCGCCATGGCGCGTGCGTAAAATAAAGCAGGATACCAGGATCGGCAAAGCCGACAGGATAAAAAACAAAAAAACAGGATAGTCAGTATCCTGTTTTTTTGTATTTTATCCTGTCGCCGATAGGCGATCCTGGTATCCTGCTTTGATCTTATAATTCGGTGATGCGTGCGCGGCCGTGATGTGGGATCATCACATACACCTTCTGGCCAACGTGAAGAGGCGGCTCTAGCGCCTGTACGATGGCCTTTTCTTCGCCATTATCGAGGCGTACGATGTACTGTATGGCACTTTCGGTGCCAAGTTTTTCTTGGAGGGCAGCGCCGCCGGCAGCACCTGCTACTCCGCCTACTACTTCAGAGACAAGCCGACCATCTCCTCGGCCAATTGTAGAGCCTAAAAGTGCACCGACAACGCCGCCTCCGATAAGGCCTGTGGTATTGTTTTGGATGCCTTCGCCATTTTTTACAGTAACTTCTCGCATGTCGAGTATAGTGCCTCTGTAGGTGGTTGTCGCTTCGCCAAAGGTTTGGCTGTCGTAGACATTTGATGATGTCTCGCGTCCACAGGCAGCAAGTAGTGATAATCCGAGTAGTGTAAGAGCTAACGTTCTCATAGCGCCCCTTTTTTCTTTACACATATATAATTAATAATTTATTTATCAAGAAAAAGGAATGGTAGTATGGAAAATGGGCCACTTATAGACCTCATGAGGCGCTACAAAAAGCTATTTATTATAGAAGGGGTGCTCTTTACCCTTATTGGCATCTTCGCCATCATGCAGCCGATGCTTTTTTCCCTAACATTCAACTACTTTATCGCCTGGCTCTTTATTTTGAGTGCAGCGGCTACCGGCATAGGCTCAATGCGAGCCCACGAGCTTCCCCACAGAAATATCTCTATTTTAATGGCCGTTTTGTACTTTACTTTGGGGGTACTTTTGCTGATCTATCCCCTCTCAGGCATTATGACGCTGACGCTCTTGCTTGCCTTCTATTTTTTAATCGACGGAGCAGCAAAGCTCTATAAGAGCACGCAGCTGAAACCGATGCAAGGGCTTGGCTGGCTTATCACAAGCGGCATAATCTCGCTTATGCTGGGCGCACTCCTACTGGGCTTTTGGCCAACAGGCGCCTCTTGGATGCTCGGCATGCTCGTGGGCATCAACCTGCTCATCACAGGCCTTGCGACATTGATATTTATCTGGACGATCTCGAAGGTAGTTTAAATAGGGTTTACGCTTCGCGCTGCCTTTTAAAGGACATAAGGGACATAAAGGACCAAAGGGACCAAAAGGACAACAATTGAGTCCTTTATGTCCTTTTGGTCCTTTTGGTCCTTTATGTCCTTTAAGAAGCTTCGCGCAGCCTGAAACTTCTACCTTACAGAATTGTAGCCACCCACAACCCCATCTTTAGAAAGCACCACCTGCCAGAGCTGGATTTCGCGGGAGCGAAAGCCGCCGGCACATGATAATAAGTAGTACTTCCACATGCGATAAAAGCGCTCGCCATACTTTGCTTTGAGCTTGGGCCATGCTGTAGTAAAGTTATGATACCACTGCATGAGCGTATGTGAGTAGTAGTCGCCAAAATTGTGCCAATCTTCCATCACAAACCTATTTTCGATCGCTTTGCCTATCTCGGAAATAGAGGGCAAGTTGCCATTTGGGAAGATATACTTGTGAATCCATGGATCGGTAAGAAGCGATGAGCTATTTGCACCAATTGTATGCAGTAAAAAGAGGCCATCAGGCTTTAGTGCCCTGTGGGCAATCTGCATAAATTCATCATAATTTTTGCTGCCAACGTGCTCAAACATGCCTATAGAGACGATTCTGTCAAATGTCCCCTCCACATCGCGATAATCTTTTACTAAAATGTTCACAGTCTGGCCTTGGCATACTTTGCAGCCATGTTCTGCCTGATTTTCGGACAACGTTACGCCGACAACCGTAACTCCATAATGCTCTGCAGCATACTTTGCAAAGCCGCCCCAGCCGCAGCCAATATCAAGTACAGTCATTCCAGGCTTCATCTCAAGTTTGCGACAGATTAGGTCAAATTTTGCCTCCTGAGCCTTGTCGAGCGTGTCGACATCCTTCCAGTAAGCGCAGCTATAGACCATAAGTGGGTCGAGCATCTCTTCATAGAGGTCATTGCCTAGCTGGTAGTGCTCGTCAATTACCTGCTTAGCGCCGATTTTGTCTTGGAGGTTACATGCCCAAGCCTTTAGCCAGGTCCAGCGCATCTCCCAAGTGGGTGCCACCTGATCGCCTATGCTGCTCTTAAAAAGATGCTCTATAAACTGGTCTACAGCCTTTGAATCCCACCAGCCATCCATATAGCTTTCGCCAAGGGCAAGCGACCCACCAGTCAGCACGCGATCATAAAACGCATCATTATGCACCTGAATATCCCATGGCCTTGAGCCATTAATCTCGATATCTGCCTGGGCAAAAAGTGCCTCCAGCTGCTTTTTTGCGCCCGATGATGAGGGCGAGCAGGCAAATGTGGTGAGAATTAGCGCCAAAATAAGAGAAAGTTTTCGCATATTGGGTTCTCGTTACAGTTTTTTCCTACATACTAAATTCACGAAATAAGGTCGAGTCTATGTTTTTTGATGAGCTGCCAGGCAGCGTTTCGCTCGCTTGTTACAGCGGCAAAAAGAAGCGCTGTACTTGCAATGATCTCAAGAAAGCTTACGATAATAAGCAGCATCTCGGCCGTAAAATTAACAATAAAAGGGCCCGCTCCCGTAGCTATGGGGACGATAATAAAAAATGTGATAAATAAGATCGCTAGCGTCACACCATGAAAGCTAAAGCGGTATGCCACCCAAATGCTATAGGGAATAAAAAGGTAGCCTAAAGGATAGCCTTGGAGCGTAAAGTAGCCTATAGCCGCAAAAAGAAGCAGCATACAGAGATTTTCCCAAGAAAAAAACCAGAGGCGTGTATCTGGCTTTTGCAAAGCCCAAACCACAATGAGTGGTGTAAAGATAAATATCCCCATAGTATCTCCAAGCCAGAAAGTAAGCCAAGTGAGGGGTATATTTTCTGCAGAAAGCTCACCAATAGCATATAACGTGCTCACACCAATGCTGCTTGCAATAAAGCATGTTATGCTGCCGCCAAAAAGCAAAAAAAGTACCACATCCTTCATCGTTGTAAGATAGCCCGAAGTGGCATATTTTCTCATCACAAAGCCCCCTACAAGTGCCTGTGCAAGTGATCCAAGAGAGATACATGTCGCTGCTAAACTTGTATGCAGAAGGTCTTGTCCTGCCCCATAAAGGTGCAAAAAATTGTAGCTTAGGTTGCCAAGAAGTATTCCTGGCCACATTTTGAAGCCAAAAATCAAAAGAGCCGCCAAGCTAAAGCCTGTTGCCGGCCAGACAGCAGAAAAATTGAGCGCAAGCGACTTTATCCCCAAAAGCCTGCCAGCTTCGGCATTGAGATAGATTAAGAAGGCCAAAACCAGATTCAGCAGCCAGGTAAATGCGAAATCATATTTTTTTGTCATAAGGGCTTGACTTTTTCTTCGCTTTAATATAAAATTATTCTTTTACTTTGTGGGACTTATGCGCATTATCAATATGTATACAATTTTGTCACTGCTTTTTCTTATGCCGCTCCAGGCAATTGAGGTGCGCACCTCTCAATCAAAAGTAGAAAAAAGCGACTTTCACAACTATCAGCTCTATGCAAAACAGTTTGCAGAAACCATTAAGAGCCATCCACCAGTTGAAGAGTGCCACGTGCTGCTGCACGAGGCTGAAAAAACAGTTGAAATCCGCATTGAATTTGTGCGCGAAGAGCTACTTACCTACCTAAGCCTTGCTCATAACATCCGTTTTGTGTCGCAAGGCGATGTCGATCGCTACGCGAACAACTTCAAATCTGCCGTCAAAAGTTCAGCTTCTGAAATATTTTCAGAACTTGAACAAAATTCAATCAGAGTTGATTTACAAATAAAGTAAGAGTTTATTACACTCCGTCCAAAAAAATAAAACGGAGTTTACTATGTCATTATCTATAGAAATAATTGGAGCAGTTCAAGAATGCTACAAAGGCACCCGCTCAGTCGACGATGTATGCCGTCTCGTGCAAACGAACCGAGAAGTTATTGATCCAATACTTACGCAAATTGCAAGCGCCTCTCTTCGACAACCAAATATCTTCGGCATTGATTATAATGACCACATTATCACCCTTGCGGAAAGACTCACCTGCATCATCAGCGCTCCAAGCGCTGTTGCGGCAAGCCATTTTGACACATCCCTTATCGAGCTTATAGGAGACCCACTTGATAAAGCAGATATACTCTCCTGCATGTTTAGGCAGCATAATGGTGAACTTACAAGAGAACACTTTGAGGCTTGTACACAAGGCTATGGCCCTGTTGCACTGACAGTCAGCTGCTATTCAGAAGGGCTCTGTAGCAGCCTGCAAGCACTTGGAGCTACTTTGGGGCCTGTTGTTTCATTTACTATTCGTAATACTCTCGACGAAGAGGAGCTTTTGGAAGTGATCAAAGCACTGCCCGCAGTAAAATCGCTTAAACTTTCGCAAGCAACAGATGAGTTTGTAGAAAAGGCAGCCTGGCCAGAAACTTTAGAAGAGCTCGACCTTTCAGGCACAAGCGTAAGCGCTCAAGCCGTCGCCCACCTTCTGGCTACCTGTCCACTTCTTACGCGGCTCAATCTTAGAGGCTGCGAGGGTATTATTCATGAAGAGCTTATCTCGTTGCCCTGTCCAGACACATTCACAGACATCCTCTACGACCCATACTGGAACAGCCACACCTCTTTAGACGCCCTCAACAGAGTTTCTCAAGAAAGCCTTCTCTCCCCTATCGCCATTATCATGTACGTGCAAGCACAGCTAGAAGGGACTCAGCCAGAAAAAACAAAGGCCTTTAGACTGCTCGAACCATTCTGCAGAACACACCCACTTATCGGAGCTCATATTGCCCTTATAGACCTTTTGCGAACAGGTAGCTATGGAGTTATACAAGATCATGCAAAGGCAAAGCGCTATGCCGCGGCCCTTAAAGGAGCTTCAACCCCACGCATGCAGGCAATGTATGCACGTGAGGCAAAAATCTTTTCTCTTGCATACGCTGCCTATAAGAAAGCGCCCTTTGATGACTATGTCATAGCAGCTCTTGCCGAGCTTGCACTCGATGATGAAAATGAGCATCTTGCCCGATATCTTGCCCAAAGAGCTATAGAGATAAATCCTCGAAACTCTTCAGCGCACGTGACGCTAGCAAACCTGTGTTCTGTAACAGCTGCAGACATTGCCCAAGCGCATTATCAAATAGCTCTTGCGCATAACGCCCATGATCGAAAGGCACTTTTGGGCCTTGCCGCCCTTATTTTGCCAATAAATACAGAAGAAAATAGCCGACAAGCAGCGCTTCTTCTCAATACGCTACTCTCGCTTGAAAAAAACCCCCAAGCCGAGCTTATGCTTGCTAAGCTCTATACGAGAAAGAGCATGCCAGATGAAGCAACAGCCTGCTTTCAACGAGCATTGACCCTTGATCCCACAAATCCTGAAATTCAGAACGAATATGCAGAGTTTTTGCGCCTCAATTCTGAAGGGCAGCATGATACCGACAGGGCAATTGCCCTCTTTCACAAAGCGGCCAAGCCACGAAAGAAAAAGCAGAGAGCTGTTGCAACAGATGCCAATGCAGGGCTTGCTGCCATGAAAATGGAAGAGACTGCAGGCAGGTGGGCAAATCGTGATGAAGCACTGCTGCATGCAGAGCATGCCCTTGGGCAATCTGATACTCCATTTGTACGAGAGGTGCTAGGCGAGCTCTTGCTGCCAATTGATCCCGTGCGCGCTATTGCCTACCTAGAGCCGCTCGTATATAGTGCAGATGTTATAAGTATCCCTGCATGTGCTGCTCTTGCTACCTATTACATCCCAATAGATATATATAAGGCAGAACATTTTCTAGAAATCGCTTCAGCACATGGTGAAGAGGATGTACGAGTACTTATAGCAAAAGCGAAATATTTGCTCTGGAAAGAAGAGTATGGAGCAGCAGAAGACTGTTTAGCAACTATAGATCCTCAAGATCCTGAAGCGCTTGTTCTTTTGACTATGACACAGCTTGCCTTGCATAAAGATGAAGATGCTAAAAAGAGTGTAGAGAATCTTATGCAGAAAAAATTTGGATATACAACTCGAGTTGAACTTTTTGCACTTTTTGCAAACTATCCACACTTTTTAGCCGGTGGCGAGCGTGCACAGATTCTGAAAAAACTTTGCACAAACTAGATTTTTTTGTTGTGTAATATGTATCAATGTGTTTTTTTGTTGAGGAACAAACCAACAGGGAGATTAAGCCTATGAAGCTGTCGCTACTGCCAAAAGTTGTTACACTTTTGATGACGTCGCAATTGCTTTTTGCTGACGCACCGGCAAAACCAAAAAAGAATTATCCAAAGCCCGCTGGAAAGCAGGTTCAAATTAAAGAAACGCCTATTCAAATGATACCTGAAACAGGTTCTGGATGGGAAGAATATATTCCTGGCGCTATCCGCGAGTCTATCGCATATAATGGACTCGGCGGTCCACAAGGTCCCCAGGGCGATGTTGGCCCACAAGGTCCTCAAGGTGATCGCGGTGAACGAGGCGCTCCAGGTCCCATGGGACCCAAAGGCGAAGTTGGCCCACGAGGTCTTCAGGGAGATAAAGGTGATACGGGCGAAACCGGCGTCCAAGGTCCGCAAGGAAAGCAGGGACTGTTAGGTGCTCGCGGTGAAAAGGGCGATGCTGGTCCTCAAGGCATCCAAGGCGAAGTTGGACCTGTTGGCCCGCAAGGTGAAATTGGACTTCAAGGTCCACAAGGCGAGCGTGGTGAACAGGGCATCCAAGGCGAAGTTGGTCCTAAGGGCGAAATTGGCCTCCAGGGTGAAACTGGACCTCAAGGTGAAAAAGGCGATGCCGGCCCACAAGGTATCCAAGGTGAAGTAGGCCCGCAAGGCGAAAGGGGCTATCAAGGTGATACCGGTCCTCAAGGCCCACAGGGCGAAATTGGCCCGCAAGGTATCCAAGGCGATATCGGCCCACAAGGTGCTCAAGGTGAGCGTGGTGAACAGGGCATCCAAGGCGAAGTTGGCTCGCAAGGTCCACAGGGAGAAATTGGCCTACAAGGTGAAAAGGGTGATCGCGGCGAACAGGGACTTCAGGGTGAAGTCGGTGCGCAAGGCATCCAAGGCGACATCGGCCCGCAAGGTGAAAAGGGCGAGCGCGGTGAACAGGGACTTCAAGGCGATGTTGGCCCGCAAGGTGAAGTTGGCCTACAAGGCCCACAAGGTGATCGCGGTGAACGCGGCATCCAAGGCAAAGTAGGCCCGCAAGGTGAAATCGGTCTACAAGGCCCACAAGGTGAAAAGGGCGATCGTGGCGATCAGGGACTTCAAGGCGAAGTTGGCCCACAAGGTGAAATCGGCCTTCAAGGACCTCAAGGTGAAAAGGGCGATCGCGGTGATCAAGGACTTCCTGGCGAAACCGGTCCACAAGGCGAAATTGGTCTGCAAGGCGTGCAAGGTGAAAAGGGCGAGCGCGGCGATCAGGGACTTCCTGGTGAAACTGGCCCGCAAGGCGAAATCGGCCTGCAAGGCGCGCAAGGTGAGAAGGGCGAGCGCGGTGATCAAGGCCTAAAAGGTGATCAAGGCGATGTAGGCCCACAAGGTCTACAAGGCGATGCAGGTCCACAAGGCGTGCAAGGTGAAAAAGGCGACG
>Ga0187893_10015621_pt1 | contig 10141 bp, 9 predicted proteins | sample MA1701074metaG_FD_139574 | JGI IMG/M metagenome (GOLD analysis project Ga0187893, IMG submission 139574) | White microbial mat communities from a basaltic lava cave in the Kipuka Kanohina Cave System on the Island of Hawaii, USA - MA170107-4 metaG ... | reverse complement strand
GTTCGTTTTCAAATCTTTTTGATTCCAGTGTCAAAGGCTCGAGTTCTTATATCAGTCTCAATATATCGAAACGATCCCCGGCACAGGATATCGATTCATCTAATACCTGATAGTATTTTTTCTCCCTCCGGGCCCTGGCGTAAGCTGAGGGCTTTTTTATTTTTTTCGGGAAGAAGTTTTATTGTTTTTACATGCTCTTGATTTGGTTGGTAACAAATGTTATGTGGTGATTAATACCTGCTTGCAGTCATGTTCCGGCATTTCCTGTGTCCGTTGTTTGCTGGCTCATGGTTGCTATATACTCATCTCCAGCACTAAAATCCGCACCACAAAATTCTTTTCTCTCGCACAACAATTGCGCATTGGCGGAGTACCCGGCATAGCCGGGACCATTTTTGTTGAGAACTCCTTCTCCACGCATAATGACCCAGTATTCATCAGCCGTATATCTTATACTTGCGCTAGGGTTACCGCCTTGGAGAGGTTCTACAAAAACGCCATATTGTAAATGACCGCCACCTTGATAAATAGGGTAAGCATCCACAAACATTGGAAAATTTGGGGATCGAATTATCAAAAGTTTGATAGTCGACCAATGCGTCTACCTGTTCTGGTTTGACATTTAAAAAGGACAACTGTTTAAAGCTCATTTCCTTCCATAAAACTTCAAGTAGATGGGAGGATTGAGTAGTTATTCCACAAACTAAACCAAGATCTATGAATATTTGCGGAAAACCTGTACATCTGTTTATCTCTTCCGCCTTCTTTCTTAAAACAGATTTCGGATCTGGCCTGTGTTTTCCTTGCTTGGACTGAAAATCGCGTGGAATAATTTCAATAAGCGGAATTATTTGGCTTCTATCCGCGTTAGGCAACTTTTGCAAGGCACTTTATTCAGCGGGTTTCCAGCGCAGTATCGGCACATACTTTCTATGATCAAACATATCCACTACTTGCTCCAGTTTATATCCAGAAAATGTCGCCGCACTTCCCCGTGACCAACCAGTTGATTTAAAACTCGATGATCTTTAAATTCATGACGCATTCGTCCAGCCACGATTGCGGGATTAATGTGTAATTGATTCGCTAAGTGTTGAGCAGCTTCTGGCGAACGTAATCGACTTGCCGGGCTTTTTTTCCAATCGCTTTTTGGGATAAGAGCTTCGCCGGCTAATTGATCAGCCTCTTGTTCGCGTGGATCACCTTGGCTTTCGACATCAAGGTCATCATAGAACTGTGTTATTCCTGCATCGAAATGAAGCGCGATATGAGCCAACTCATGCATCAAAGTGTGCCAGAAGTTGTCTATACGATCATATCGTAAAGATAATCCAATGACAGGTCTATCATGTTGAATCAGTATCGCAGCGCCATCAAGATGAGTATGCGGCAAATGTGGCTCGACAATCAGATGAATACCATTTTTAGCCAAAAATTCGCGCGCCAACAAAGGCCCGCTGTCGAATAAGCTTAATCGCGCTACATTGCGCATGAATTCTAAATCTACAATGCCAGGCTTGTACTCAAGTGGTGAAGATTCTTCCGAGGCTCGCATCATCACTCGAGCCGTCCAAGCCGTCAGAGCATAATCATCCATAACCCTCGCAGAACGCACTCGATCCGTCTTCCGATAAAGCGCAACAGTAGATTTTATAGGTCCCAGCCTGTTAAAGAATCGGCGGAGAACTTCTTCCGCCTGACCACGTTCATCAACCACCTTTTCTTTAATCCACCCTCGTGCGACCATTTCGCGAAGAGGAAAGCGCTGCCATTCGATGCCGGATTTATCCAAGTCGGTTATATCGCGTTCTTGTAGTAGTATTTTTGCAGGAATGCCTAAACCGGAATGAAGAGCTCGAATCATGGATAATGTCAAAGGACGCTTGCGTGAGAGCACTTCTGAAACTTTACTTCGGCTTCCAATAAAAGGTATCAGATCGCGCTGCGTAAGACTTTGTTGTTCCATTCGAAATTTAATGGCCTCAATAGGATCTGGCAAAGCTTTGTCCATTGTTTTAGATTCGTAATTTTTGGCCAGAACGGTCAAAAGCTCTAATTGGTCTGCTTCTGGCGTGCCTACGTCGGGATCAATATCGATGAAATTCTCAATGGCGACGAGGGCGGCTTTGTACTCCGATTCGGATTTGATCATTTTAATCATGTTGATAGCCCTCTTTAAAATTTCCACTTCGAGTATTCGGCATGGGTGCCGATTCTTTTAATAAAAACAATTTTGTTTTTGTAACTAACTTTAACATCCAGGCGATATTTGTTTCCTTTTAAATTGAATATAACGCGATTATCAGCCCAAAAGCTTGCATGCACATAGCGAGTTTTTATATCAGTGGGAGTTTGCCATTGCGCTTCTTCAACTTCGTGAACCCAAATTTTTAGCAGTGAACCTACATCAGCGTGACGCTTGCCGAATTCATTGAGAATTGTTAATCCGGCTATGTTCATGAAAAAATTGTCGTTTATGAAACATTCCCAAAACATTTAAATATAATTGTTCCCACACAGGGAATAATATATAAAAACGACATTCAAAATGCAAGACCTTTTTTAAAAAAACACAAAACTGAGAACAAAATTCTTTTAACCCTAAAGTCACAGAATATGGGTATAACATGACTTTAGAAAACCTCACAAGTGTTAAAATTAAGAAAGGCATTTTATGGGCAAAAAGTAAGCGAAACTCGGTAGAGGTTTTCTTCATACGGGATCCACCCTCTCCTGCGCCGCAAATTGCAACTGATACAGCCGGTAATAAACTCCCTCCAGCGCCAACAACTCTTCGTGCGTGCCCATCTCGCGGATCTGGCCTTTGTGCAAAACGATGATGCGATCGACGTGCTTGATCGTTGAGAGCCGGTGCGCGATGATGAGCGAGGTGCGATGCTCCATCAAGCGTTCGACGGCCTCTTGAATGAGCAGCTCGGTTTCGGTATCGACGCTCGAAGTCGCTTCATCGAGAATGAGAATCGCCGGATCGTAAGCCAGCGCCCGGGCAAAAGCGAGCAGTTGTTTTTGCCCCACGGAAAGCGAGTTGCCGCGCTCGATCACCGGCTCTTGAAATTTTCCGGGCAGGCGCTCGATGAAACGCAGCGCATTCACATCTGCGGCGGCCTGCCGAATGCGCTCCGAGGAAATATCCGAGTTGCCGAGACTGATATTCTCGGCGATCGTCCCCGCAAAGAGAAATACATCTTGCAACACGAGGCCGATTTGTTGGCGCAAATATCCCAGCGGCAGATTTTGAATATCTTGCCCGTCCAGCAAAATTTGCCCCTGCTGCGGCGTATAGAAATGGCAGAGCAAACTGATGATCGTCGTTTTGCCCGAACCCGTCGCGCCAACGATGGCGATCTTCTCTCCAGCCGCAACTTTGAAAGAAACATTTTTCAACACCATCTCATCATCGCGATAACCGAACGTAATGTTGCGAAACTCGATGGCGCCGCGCGCAAGTTGTCCGTTGTCAGTTGACAATTGCCCGTTGCCATCTGCCAATTGCTCTTTGAAATTTGCAACCTCGACGCTCACATACTTTCCATTTGCACCGTTTTCACCTTCTGCCCTTCGCTCTGCGCTCTTCGCCCTCCGCTCTTCGTTCTCCGCTCGCTGCTCCGCCGGCTCATCCAGAAGTTTGAAAATCCGTTCCGCGCTGGCCATCGCCGTTTGTAAGATGCCATACTTCTCGGCCAGATCGCTGATCGGGCGCCAGAAACGATCCATACATAAAATGAAAGCCACGAGCGCTCCAAAAGACAGATGATCTGGCGCCGTGAGCGGCGTCATAACTTTGCCGCCGCCATACCAGATGATCAGCGCCACCGATAACGCAAAAATCCACTCTACCACCGGATAAAAAACGGCGTGATAGAAAATCGTGCGGCGATAGGCTTCGAGATGGTCGCGGTTGCGTTCCTTAAATTGCGTATAATTTTTGCGTTCGCGATTAAAAAGCTGCACGATCGCCATGCCGGTGATGTTCTCCTGCAAAAAAGCGTTAATCTTCGCCAGCAGCAAACGAATTTGGCGCTCCGCGTCGCGCACTTTGTTTTTGAAAATCTGAGAGGCGATGAACAATAAAGGCACCACGCCCAGCGTCACCAGCGTCAGTTTCACGTTCATGGTGAACAAAAAGACGATGATACCGGTGAGCGTGAAAATATCACCAAAGATCGCCACCAACCCGGACGCAAACATTTCATTCAAGGCCTGCACGTCGGAAGTCACACGCGTCATCAAGCGCCCGACCTGATTGCGGTCGAAAAAGCGCAACGGCAAATACTGCAGGCGCGAAAAAATTTCAAGACGCAAATCGTACATCGTGCGCTGTCCGATCCAGGCCATCATATACATGCGCGCGTAGTTGAAACCAAACTGCAGCAGCAAGACGCCGAGATAAAGCAGGGCGACCCGGGTCAGGCCGGAAAACTTTTCGTCAACGGGCTTATCGCCTGTAATGTACTGGTCAATCCCGATTTTCGTCAAATACGGGCCGGCGATATCGAGCACGCTCGCGACGAACAGCAACAGCACCGCCAGCGCCATGCGTTTCCAGTAGGGCCGTACGTATTGCAACAGCCGCCGCATCAACGCGGCGTCATATGATTTGCTTAGCTTTTCTTCTTCGTGGATGTTCATGTAGGTAAAGAGCCAAATTTTTGATGCGGCAAAGTTTGGCTGCGCCTGTAAGGTTGCGGTCAAGGCCGTGTTACGTTTTTTGCAGGGCCAATATTTTAGCAATGATTTGACTCGTGGCGCGGCCATGCGTTAACGGAATGCGCTCGACTCTGCCGCCTGCCGCCTGCACGATGTCGTGCCCGACGATTTCGTGAATTTGATAATCCTCGCCTTTCGCCAGCACGTCCGGCTGCAAAGCGCGAATCAAATTCCTCGGCGTGTCGTCATCGAAAAAAACCGCGTAATCCACACACTCAAACGCAGCGAGCACGATGGCGCGATCTTCCTGCGGCGTAATCGGCCGGCCCGGGCCTTTGAGCCGCTGCACCGAAGCATCGGTATTGATGCCGATCACGAGCACGTCGGCTAAAGCGCGCACTTTCTGCAAATATTCAACATGGCCGCGATGAATCAAATCAAAACAGCCGTTGGTAAAAACGACTTTCGTGCCGTAATGCCGCCACTCGCGACGCATCGCGAGCAGGTCATCTAATTCAACAATGCGTCCCATAAACTCTAACTGGATTAATGGATTTGTGGATTGATGGATCGTTGAATTTTTTAGAGTGCTGGATTCTCGGGCTTCCATATAATCCAAAAACCATTATTCCAGAACTCCAGAAATCCATTTATCCATCACTCCAGTTTTGATGATGCGCAATCGCTTCAGTGAGTTTTTGCTTGTCAATTGGCACGGCGCCAACTTCACCAACGACGACGCCGGCGGCATAGTTGGCTAAAGTTGCGGCTTCGAGAATATCCGCGCCGGAAGCGAGTGCGGCGGTGAGTGTTGCAATCACCGTGTCGCCGGCGCCGGAAACGTCGTGGACGCGCTGCGCCTGCGTCGGAATGAGGTGACTGCCGCCGTCTTTGCGAAACAGCGCCATGCCGCGCTCGCCAAGAGTGATGAGCACGTTATCGCATTGCAAGCGTTTCAGCAGCGTTGCCCCGGCTTGGTCGACGTCGCCGTCTTTCGAGAGCTTCACGCCCAATACTTCTTCGGTTTCCTTGCGATTCGGCTTGAAAACTGTGACCTGTTGATATTCGAAAAAATGATTGAATTTTGGATCGACGGTGATGATACGATGATGCGCGCGCGCCAGTTCGATCACGCGCGTGAGCAGAGGCTGCGCGATAACGCCTTTGTTGTAATCTTCGATGAGAATGGCGTCCAGTTTCGGCAAAATTTTTTCGAGATGGCACCATATTCTTTCCTGCACGGCGGGCGTCAAATCCTGGCGCGACTCGCGGTCGGTGCGCACCACGTGCTGGTTGTGCGCAATGACGCGGGTTTTGATGGTGGTGGGGCGTGTTTCATCGACGAGCAGCCCGTCGTTCGGGAAGCCGGAATTTTCGATCAGCTCCAAAAGCCGTTCGCCGGAGCCGTCTTTGCCGATGACGCCGATGGGATGCGGCAACGCGCCAAGCGCCGCAATATTATTTGCCACATTCGCAGCGCCGCCGAGATGCTCGGTTTCGTTGTCGATCTCAACCACCGGCACCGGCGCTTCCGGCGAGATGCGCGTGACGCTGCCCCAGAGATAGCGGTCCAGCATAAAATCGCCGAGCACCGCGATGCGCTTGCCTAACATCGCCACAAAAAGATCGTAAAGTTTTTCGGAGGTGAATGAGATCATCAATTCATTGCAGCCGTTTGAGCATGTAAAAGGCGAACAGCAAATAGCTGAAAATCAAAAGAGCGCGAAGCCGCCGGATGAGCCTGCGTCCGGCGAGGGGCCGGTTATCAATAAATTCGGCTTCTCTGTTGTTGGCGGTTGATGCCGAGAATACCAACAACATGGTCTCCAGTAACTGTCGTTTTTGCATCTGGCTCGAAATTCTGGCGAAAAGCCCCGGGCATTTTTCGATGAATTTCCAGAGGAAAACGAAAAGCGGCGGCGCCAGGATGATGAATGCCAATTCGATCATAAGACGTATCGTTTTGTTATTCGATGGGAAACTTAAGATACTAATTGCAATATAGCCATCACGTTAATTTTTTTCAAGAAGATGAAGATGCGCTCGATTTGAGGCCTCAACTTGATCAATCGAGCGTTTCAAAATGTCGGATAAGTCGTTGTGGTGTTTGCAGAAATTTTAACGGACGGCTCAACCGGCAACGACTTTTAAAATTTGTTCTGAATAAACGGCGTAAAATCCATTCTCCAAAAACCTTTAGTCGGATTGTCCATGTCGAGTGCGTAACCAAATAAAACTGTTACTGAAAACACCGTGCATGAACAAATATATGTGCTTAAAATTAGAACTTCTTAACGTCAAAATCAAATAATTTTTCAAGTTTTAAAAACAGCAATACACTTCATCAGGAAACGATATTTACATCGAATTGGAACGCTAGAATTTGAACAACAAAATTACCCTTGTTTCTCAGGCTTTTTTGCGTTATTTTCATATTCGGTAATTGTAGACGGGTAATGAGCGTCCGTCAAATAGAAGTCATTTTATAGGGAAGTTGAACCATGAGCATGCAACATAAAAAAGTGGCGATTCTCGTCGGCGGCGGTCCGGCGCCGGGAATCAACAGCGTCATCGGTGCGGCGACGATTCGCAGCATTCTGAGCGGCGCGGAAGTCATCGGCATTCGCGACGGCTTTCAATGGATTATGAAGGGCGAAATTGACAAAGTCAGAGAGCTCACGATTGAAAAAGTGAGCCGCATTCATTTTCGCGGCGGCTCGTACATCGGCATCGCGCGCGCCAATCCGACGAAAGATCCGAAGTTGCTGGAAACCACTGTCACCTCCTTGCTGCGTTTGAACGTCGACCGGCTGATCACGATTGGCGGCGATGACACGGCCTTTTCCGCGCTCAAGCTGGAACAAATGGCCGGCGGCCGGATTCATGTCGTCCACGTGCCGAAAACGATTGACAACGATCTCGATTTGCCGTTGGGCATGCACACCTTCGGCTTTCAAACCGCGCGGCACATCGGCGTCGATATTGTGAAGAATCTGATGGTCGATGCGCAAACCACCTCGCGCTGGTATTTCATCGTCGCGATGGGGCGCAAAGCCGGTCATCTCGCGCTCGGTATCGGCAAAGCCGCGGGAGCGACGCTAACGTTGATTCCTGAAGAGTTTGCCGGCGCAAAGTTTAGGCTGCCGCAGCTTGTCGATATTCTCGTCGGCGCGATCATCAAACGCATGAGCTACGGCCGTCCCGACGGCGTCGCGGTGCTGGCCGAGGGGCTGGTTGAAATTCTTGATCCGCAGGATTTGCAAGCTTTGATAGAAATCGAACGCGATGCGCACGACAACATTCGACTCGCGGAAGTCAATTTCGGCGAGATTCTCAAATACGAAGTGCAAAAACGGTTGAAGGAGTTCAACCTCAAAGCGACAGTGGTGGCGAAAAACATCGGCTACGAATTGCGTTGCGCCGATCCGATTCCGTTCGACATGGAGTACACGCGCGATCTTGGCTTCTGCGCGGCGCGTTTCATCCTCGAAGGCGGCAACGCCGCGATGGTGTCGATTCAAAACGGCCGCTTCGTGCCGATGTATTTCAAAGACATTATCGATCCCAAAACCGGCAAGACCCGCGTGCGCATGGTCGACGTCAGCTCGGAATATTATGAAATTGCGCGACGCTACATGATTCGACTGTCCGATGACGATTTCGACGATCCGCACGAGCTGGCGAAATATGCGGCCACCGCCGGCATTTCGCTCGAGGAGTTTCGCAAACGTTTTCATTATCTGGTTGAATCAAGCAACGTCGCCGGCAAAAAGAATTCCGGCGTGGTTAAAGCGGCGAAGTTGATCCAGGAAGAAGCCGTCTAATTGAAAGTGGAATGCGAAACTAAAGTTTCGCCTGGCGGCTTATGTTCAGCAATGATTCCGTGATAGCGGAATGGGTCAGATAAAAAAATCGGCCAAGGCTGACAAACTAAAGCTTGTCACTCCGGGGTTTTTCGGAAGGGAAGATGAATGTGGCGCGTTTATTGGCAGCATAAAAAGCTCATCATTATTATAGGAATACTATTTTTCGGGTGTGCTGGGCGGCAAATCGCCATTCTGGAGCGGCCCTTGCCGCCGCCCAAACCTGCGGCGAATGCCGCGGCGCTGGAAAAAGATGCCGAGACGCTGTGGGCGCAGCGCGGCGAGCCGCAAAAAGCCCGGCAGGCGCTGGACGCTTTCAAGCGCGCTTATGCGGCGAATCCCAACCGCGAGCTGGGCACCAAGCTGGCGCGGGCCTGCCATTTTATCGGCTATTATATCGAGACGGATGCCGATTCGCAGGCGGCGCTTTTTTTGCGCGGCGTTGAAACCGGCGAGCGGGTATTGTCGCTCGACAATGATTTTCGCATGAAGTATCTCAAAACGAAAGATGACCGGCGCGCGCTGGCGTTGCTGGATCGAAGCTGGGCGCCCACGATTTACTGGACCGCGGCGAATTTCGAGCAATGGGTCGAGGCGCAGGAATGGCGCGTGCGCTACGGCAATAAAGGCCGCGTCGAAACTTACATGCGGCGCGTGCGCGAGCTTGATCCGAATTTTTATTACGGCGGGAGCTATCGTTTTTTCGGCGTCTTGCCGACGCGCGGCCGCGCGCCGTTTGTCGATCTCGACGATTCCAAGCCCGCGTTCGAAAAAGTTTTGGAAATCGCGCCGAATTTTCTGGGCAATAAGCGCCTGTATGCCGAAACCTATGCGGTGAAGAAAAAGGATCGCGTTTTGTTCATGCGGCTCTTGCAGGAAGTGGTTGCCGCAAAAATCGATAAAGCCTCGGACATCGCGCCGGAGAATAAACATGAGCAGGAGAAAGCGAAAAAGATGTTGGCGCGGATTGACGAATATTTTGCAAAGAAATGACTATTTGTTGAATATGAAGCGGATAGTTTTAACAATTTTCATCATCATCTGTTTTGCAAATGTCTTTGGGCAAGCCAGCGGAAAAGCGGAATCCAAAGTCGTTGCTGTGACGGTCTTTAGAAATCGCGCGTTGGTCATGCGAGAGGCGAGCTTAAGGTTAACCCCGGGCAAACAGGAAATCGTGCTTTCAGCGCTGCCAGCCGATCTTTTGGATGAATCGGTTCGCGTATCTGGAAAAGGCGGCGCCAAAGCCAGAATTCTGGATGTAAAAATCGAAACGGAACACACCGCGGAAATCCAGGACCGGGAAATTAAAATTTTGCAGCAGAAGATTGATTCGTTGCAGTTGGAAAATCAAAAAGCCGCCGACGGGATCGCCATACTTGAAACCCAGAAAAGCTTTATTGAATCGCTTAAAGCGGAAACTGCCCGCGACATCAGCCAAAAGATGATAAGCAATAAGCCTTCGCTGCAAGACTGGCAAAATATCGTGGAGTTTTTCAATAAAAACCTCGCGCCAATTTACGACGGCTTAAGAAGAGAAAAGTCGCGACGGAAAGAATTGGAGAATGAAAGCAAAGCCGTTGAAAGAAAAATCAGCCAAATTCGCTCCGGCC
>Ga0187893_10015620_pt1 | contig 10141 bp, 10 predicted proteins | sample MA1701074metaG_FD_139574 | JGI IMG/M metagenome (GOLD analysis project Ga0187893, IMG submission 139574) | White microbial mat communities from a basaltic lava cave in the Kipuka Kanohina Cave System on the Island of Hawaii, USA - MA170107-4 metaG ... | reverse complement strand
GGTTTTCATGATCCAGCGCATCGACGCCGGGAAAGAGCAGTGTGCGGTGATTTCTCTTGAGCTTGCGGACGTTGTCACAAGGGCTTGAGCGGGCTTCCTGGCTATCTGGAACGGGACTAGGCCCGATGGGCCTCTTGTCCCTGGAAATGCGCTGGAGGCGTTGCAGGCCGTTTCCAGGGCCTGCACCAACGCTACCAACGGTCGCCTTGCAGGAGAACTGGCAGAACTGACGGGACCTGGCAGAACTGATAGTCCCCGACCGGGCTGCGGAGCGCGATGCTCTCCGCGGTCGGAGCAAGGACGCTGGTTTGGACTATGCACATCGCGCGGGCGTACTGCGCTGAGGCCGGCAAGGTCGTCGATATCTACCAGGCTCGGGCCTTGTTCTTCGCGCAGGAGGAGCCACGACACAGGTTTGAATTCCTCTGCTCGGACGACGCCTGCCGAGCCGCGAATGCGACCAGAGTGACCGGTGTCAACTACGACGAGCTGGTCGAGGACGAGCGCGATCGGGTTGTCGTCAAGCCGCACTTCCGCATGAACCCAGGGACACCGCACGACGCTGCGTGCGAGTGGGTCGCCCGAGACAGGGCCTTAGAAGTGCTCGACTCTTCCAGCGGAGAACCGGAACGGCTGGGCCACGCACGTAGTTTTCGGCATTTGAAGTCCACCGATCTTGTTGACGTGTTCTTGCCGATGCACTCCGAAACTTCGGCGATGCCTCCTGAATCTGCGGAATCATCGCCACCGACAGCGGGGGGTGGAGAACCAACCGGGGTTGACTACGCCGATACGCGTCACCGGGCACGCCTCTCGAATCCGACTCGAGTCGACTTCCTCGAGACCGTCGTGAGCGCGTACGAGCTGCTTGAGCCGGAGGAACGGCGGGAGGCCGAGCTTCGGATCGGGCGAGGTCCGAGGCTTTCCTACAGCAAGGCGTTCTGCCGGATCGAGCACTACTTCGCCGCACGCGGCGAACGCATCTTCCATGGCGGGGTCCGAGTGGCGCTTCATGGTCCGAACTTGGCAATACGGTTCTTCGATCACATTGTCCGAGCCAATGGACCGCGTAAAGACGATGTATTCGACGTCTCGCTGTACTTGAAGCGCGAGTCCCTGCTTGAGCACTGGAACGGGAAGTTCCTCGTCGCACAGCTCACCGAGGCGGCGAAGCCAGGTCACTACGCGCACTGCTATTTCTTCGGTCGACTTGTTTCCCATCCGACGCGGAGCCTTCGGCTCGTTGTCGAAGTTGAGGACCTCGACCATCTGACCTTTACTGTTCGCCGTAGAGCCGGGTCTTGCGTTCCATTACCTTTGCGAGAATGAACGTCGAGGCAATGCAGCAAGGCTCGACAAAGCCGAACAAGCTGAACCCGATCGGCAGGGCTACGAAGTCGAGGAAGGGGAGTTTCCCGTCAGGGCGGGGGCTTCGTGAGCAGCGCTACTTTGGAACCTCGATTGCTTTTGCTACGCGCTCATTTTTTTCGATCACTTGGGTGATAACAACGGTCTTGCCGCGCAACGCCGGCAGGTACTGGGTTTCGCCTCCGCGGGTGATGGGCGTGCCGAGCGGAACATTAAAGGTCAGCTCCTCCTTCTTGCCGTCCGCTTGGCGCTCCATCGTAAGCTTTCCCGCGCAACCGCCGATTTTCACGTTCATGTCGCAATGCGTCAGCTTGGTGCTGACGACCTTGCCTTCGATCTTCTCCTGAGCGCGGGCCGCGCCGGCGCCCATTGTCAGGGCGAGAACAGTGCCGAGGGCGATATAGCTTCTGCGGTTCATACCTGGTTCCTCTTAGGTCAGCTGGGTTGCCACAAGCCGTCCGTCCCGGATGTGCAGGACGCGGTCGGACATCTGCGCGAGCGGCTCGGCGTGGGTGACGACGAGCACCGTGCGCTCGCGCGCGATCTCGCGCAGCAGCTCGTAGATCATCGCACCGGTCTTCGAGTCGAGATTGCCGGTGGGCTCGTCGGCGACGACGAGCGGCGGGTCGTTGGCGAGCGCGCGGGCGATGGCAACGCGCTGCTGCTCGCCGCCGGACAGCTCGCGCGGTTTGTGCGCAACCCGCGCGGCGAGACCGAGCCGGTCGAGAAGTGCGGTCGCCCGGCGCCGCCGCTCGGGCGCCGGCACGCCGTTGAACTCCATCGGCAGCATGACGTTCTCGAGTGCCGTCAGGTTCGGGATCAGGTTGAAGGTCTGGAACACGAACCCGACCGTCTCGCACCTGAAGCGGGTGAGCTCGGATTTGGGGACGGCGCCGAGATCGCGGCCCGCCACGCTCACCTCGCCCGCGGTCGGTCGGTCCATCGCACCGATGATGTGCACGAGCGTCGACTTGCCGCTGCCGCTGGCGCCCACGATGGCGACCATGCTCCGTTCGGCGACCGCGAGATCGATGCCGTCGAGCGCGCGGATCTTGACGTCGCCCTTGCGGTAGAACTTCGTCGCGCCGCGCAGGGTGATCAGCGGGTCTCCCGTCCGAGCTGGCTCATTCATGTCGGATCGCCTCCACGGGGGAGAGCCGCAGGATCTCGCGGATCGCGTACGCGCCGCCGACGACGGCGACCGCAAACCCGACCAGTGCGGCGAGGCCGAGCGCGGACCAGCCGAGCTGGCCGGACAGCGCTACGGTCGCACCGAGCGTGTCCTTGTACTGGGCCGGCAGGAACGGCGCGATCCCGATGGCGAACAGCCCGTACGAGGCCGCGCCACCGATGACACCGAACAGCGCGAACCCGACGAGCGCGCCGATCGCGCACAACGCCAGAGCTTCGGCGAGCGCGGCGAGGGCGAGGCCACTATCGGAGGCGCCGAGCGCTTTCAGCGTACCGATCTCTCGCGCGCGCTCTCGCACCACCAGGATCATCACGAAGAACACCACGCTCAGCATCAGCGCCGCGGCGAGCCAGACGCCGCTCCCGGTGAGCCTGAGCACCGAGGAGTTCCCGCAGCCGTCGCTCGACGGTCGCGAGATTCGCCGACGAGTCCGCCTGCGCGTAGAGCCATGAGACCCCCTCCGGCACGCCGTAGATCTCGCGGAACGTGTCGAGTGGCATGAAGAGCTGCATGTCGCCGAAGACGTAACCGCTCGCATAAATTCCGACGATCTCGAGCGTCGCCGGCGGGCGGTCGAGCGCAAAGATGACCGGGTGGGTGCGCTTGAGATCGAGCGTGAGGCGCGCGCCGGCGAGGCTCTCGGGGCGAATCCCCGCCCAGCGGGCGAGGCCTTGGCCGATGACCGCGACCCGCTTGCCCGTGTCTTCGGGCGTGAGGTCACGGCCGGCGATGATTCTCGGATTGCCCGCTTCGCCATGGGATTCGAGCCGCTTCGTATCGCCCGGGACGACGCCGACGATCATGCCGAAGTTGTGCCCTTCAGTAGGGGTCATCGCGAGGAGATAGGGCTCGACTCGGACGACGTGCTCGATCCGGCGCACGTGCTCGAGGGCCTCCTGCGGCAGGATGTCCTGGTTGCCGACCATGTTCACGTGGCCCATCGAGCCGCGCGCGCGGAGCTGCACCGTGTTGTTGACGTTGGCGAGCAACCCCTCGGTGTGGCGCTCGACGGCGTTGCCGATCGCCGCCATCGCGAGGAGGAGGAAGTAAGGCAGACCGATCAGCACCGCCACGAGGACGAGCCGCAGTTTGTTGCGCGCGGCGTTGCGCAGCCCGAAGAGCACCATGGGGTTCAGGCCCTCCGCATCGCCTCAATCGGGCTCAGGCGCAGGCCGCGCGCCACGGGATAGAGGCTGCCGAGCACGGCGAAGCCCGCGCTCCCGATCAGGATGGCTGCCGCGATCCGCGCGTCAAATGCGAGCGGGAGCGCGAGGAGCCGGCCGATGAGCGGCGCGAGCCAGAACGCGACGAGCATCGAGCCGATGCCGGCGAGCCCGCTCACCGCCACCGCCTCGGCGACGAGCTGCGTCACGACCTCCGCACCGGAAGCGCCGATCGCCTTGAGCGTGCCGATCTCGCGCACCCGCTCGCGCAGGCTCAAGGCCGTCGCGAACGCGATCAGCACCGCCCCGATCGCAAACAGCAGCACCGCGGCGACGGTGCTCGCAATCGCGAGGCTACCGAGCGTGGTCCGCGCGGTAGACACCGCCTCCGGCGTCGTCACGACATCGGCCTCGGGAAGCCTTCGCAGCTCGGCGACGACGCGCTCCACATTGGCGACGGAATCGACCGTCACGAAGATCTTGGAGAGTTTCCGGCCGGGATTGAACGCCGCGCGAAACGCTTCGAGCGGAACGAACACGTGGTTGTCACCGAAGTCGTTTCCCGTCGAATAGACACCGATCACCTCGAAGGGCTGCCCCGCGAGGGTAAGCTTGCGGCCGGCGAGCCCGGCGGCCGGCGGCTCGGGGAGCCCCAGGCGCTGCGCGGCGTACAAGCGCCCCACGACCGCGACCCTCGCCTGCTCGTCTCCCGGGCGCAAGCTCCGCCCCGCGACGATCCGCGCCGCCTCGTAGTCGACCTCGCCGATCGCGCGCAGCGCCGCGTCCGGACGCAGCCCGATCACCATCGCATAGGCGTTCTTCTTCGACGGATCGATGTCGGGGCGGTAGACGTACTCCTCGACTTTCGCGAGGTGGCGGCCGCTCGGGATGCGCAGCACCGCTTCCAGCGTGTCGAGTGAGAAGTGCTCCTCCCCGACCGGCTTGTCGCCGCCGAAGCCGCCGGTGCCGAACGCACCGGCCTCGCGTAGCTCGACCAGGTTGCGCACGCGCCCTTCCATCGTTGCAATCTGTTCACGGCTCAGCAGCATCGCTTGGCCAAGCAGCGCGAGACACCCAGTGATGAAGGCAAGCAGCACAATCACCACCACCGAGCGAGCCCTCGATCGCCAGACGTTCCTCACTCCGCGCCGGACGCTTCCCGCGAGCATGGCTCGAGCGCGGCGTCGCTGCTCAGGCCGCCACCGGCACCCGCCCGACGCTCAGGATTGCGTCGAAGAGGATCCGCGGCCGGCCGCGCAGCGAGTTGAAGAAGATCGCGGTCACGCTGACCGCCATCGCCGCCATCGCCCAGATCGGGTAGACGAGGCCGGTGGCGGCGAGCGGGACACCGATGCCGTTGAACATCACGGCCAGGCACACGTTCTGCACCATCTTGCGGTAGCTCCAGCGGCTCACCTCTCGCGCCGTCACGATCGCGTCGAGGCGGTTGTTCAGGATGATGATGTCGGCGGCGTCGAGCGCGATGTCGGTCCCAGCGCCCATCGCAATGCCGACGTTCGCCTGCATCAGCGCCGGTGCATCGTTGATGCCGTCGCCGACCATCGCCACGTTGCCGCCCCGCTGCAGCTCACGCACGAGCGCCACCTTCTCGTGCGGCAGCAAGCCCGCGTGCACTTCGTCGATTCCCGCCTCGGCGGCGATGCGCGCGGCGGCCGCCTGGTTGTCGCCGCTCACGAGGAGCGTTCGCACGCCGGCGCGCTGGAGCGCGGCGAGCGCCTGGCGCGCACCGTCGCGCAGTCTGTCGCCGAAGGCCAGCAAGCCGCGGAGGCGCTCGCCATGCGCCGCGACGATCACCGTCCGCCCCGCGTCTTCCAGCGCAGCGATGCGCGCCCGAAGGGGATCGAGCGCGATACCGTTCTCCGAAAGGAAGCGCGGGCTGCCGACGAGCGCGGACCGGCCCTGGATCGTTGCCCGGATGCCGCGCCCCGGCACCGCCTCGAAGCTCTCGAGCTCTGGCGGCGCGATGCCGCGCTCCAGCGCAGCGGCCGTCACCGCCTTGGCGAGCGGATGCTCGGAGGCTGCCTCGGCAGCCGCGGCGACGCCGAGGAGTTCCGCCTCCGATCCGCCGACCGCCTCGAGCTCGCGCAAGGCCGGCTTGCCCTCGGTGAGCGTGCCGGTTTTGTCGAACACCACGTGGGTGGCGAGGCGAAAGCCTTGGAACGCTTCGCCGGTCCGCATGAGAATGCCGCGCTCAGCTGCCTCCCCGGCGCCGCGCACGATCGAGAGCGGCGCCGAAATCCCGAGGGCGCACGGGTAGCCCATCACCAGCACCGTGAGCCCCGCGAACACGGCGCGCTCCAGATCCGCCGCGCCGCCGACAAGCCACGGGACGATCAGCCAGCCGAGCGCGGCGGCGAGCGCAAGCCCGAGCACCGCCGGCGCGTAGACCTTCAGCACGCGGTCGACGAGATGCAGCATGCCGGGCTTGAGCGCGCGCGCGTCCTCGACTTCCCGAGCGACACGCTGCAGGAAGCTCTCTTCGCCGACCGCGGAGACGCGCACGAGCAGCGTGCCCAGACCGTTCAGCGAGCCGCCGATCACCGCATCGCCCGCCGCACACTCGACCGGCAGTGGCTCGCCGGTGACGAGCGACTGGTCCACCGCCGAGTGCCCTTCGACCACCGTCCCGTCCACAGGGATGTGCTCGCCGGGGCGCACGCGAACCAGGTCGCCAACGATGATCTCCTCGATCCGGATCTCCGTCTCTCGCCCTTCGCGGACGACCCGCGCGGTCTCCGGCTGCAGCGCGAGCAGGCGCCGCACGGCCTGCGAGCTTCGCGTCTTGACGATCAGCGACAACCATTCCGAGAAGATGTGGTAGTTGCACACCATGACGGCGACACAGAAGAAGGGCGCCGTCGGAAAGTCGGGCCCGCCCGCGGCGAGTCCGTACACGCCGCCGGCCAGCCCGGCGAAGGCGGCCGCCTCGAGCAGCACGTGCTGGTTGACGATCCCGCGCCGCAAGGACTGCCACGCCATTGCGAGGATGTGGCGAGCGACAAAGAACACGACCGCCACGGCAAGCGCGGCGGCGAGCCACGCGTCCAGGCCCGCGAGCCGGTCCGTCTGCTTGAGCCAGAACAGCGCCAGGACAAGTGCCAATGCTCCCGCTGTTCCCGCGACCGCCTTCGCGAGCCCCGAGGAGCGCAGCACGAGGAATACGAATCCGAGCAAGCACGCGGCCACAAAAGCTTCCAGCACCGCGTACCAGAGATCGCCGGGCCGCGAGATGAGCGTGAGGGAGCCGAGGCTGAAGACGGTGGCGACGAGGAAACGCCGGCGCTCCTGCACCAGCTGGCGCTCCTGTTCCTCGAACGGCTGGAGCTTCCGCGGGTCGGAAATCGTGTAGCCCATCTGCCGCAGCGTTTGCAGCAGCGCCTCCGGCTGCACTCGGCGCGGCTCGTACTCCACCAACGCCTGCTCGTGGGTGAGGCTGACCGCGACCTTCTCAACCCCGGGATGTCGACCGAGCGCCTTCTCGATCGTTCCGGTGCAGAGCGAGCAGTGCATGCCGGCGATGCGCGCCCGGATGCGGGCGCGGTCGGGCCGGCTCGCCGGCTCGTGAGTCCAGAGGGGCAGTGCGGCTTCTGCGGTGCTGCTCATGGGTCACCTCTTCAAGCGGATCTCATCATGCTTCCACCCTAGCAGCCGTACCAAGATACCGAGTCAAGGGCTATTTGAGGGTCACGAACAGACCGAACCAGACCGACCACAGGCCGAGCGCGATCAGCAGCAGGCCGGTCCAACGCGGCATGCGCCCGGTGAGACTCGCGAGCCAGTCGAGCGCGCGCCGCGCGCGCTCGAAGAGCACCGCGACAACCAGTGGGAGCGAGAGTGCGAGCCCGAACAGGGCAAGCGAGATGAAGCCGCCCGCAACCCTCCCGGCGGTGGCGCCGGAGGCCGAGGCGGCGAGCAGCGCGAGGAGGAGCGGTGCGGCGCACGCGGGGATGTTCAAGCCAAAGAGCGTCCCGAGCGCCGCGGATCCGCGCAGATCCCCGAGCCCTGCGAGCCGCGGCCCGATCGAGCGCATGAGCCAGGCGATATGTCCGGTGAGATACAGGATTCCGATCGCGAGATAGACGAGGCCGAGAACGAGCCAGCCCGCCTTCTGGAATCCGAGGAATACGGTGCCTATCACCGCAGCGGCTGCGCCGAGCAGGCCGATGAAGATCGCACGGGCGAAAGCGAACGTAGCGACCTGTCCCACCTTCACCGCCGCGGGCTTGCCTTCTATCAGCTTGATGAAGAGCAGCGTCGAGCCGATCGAGCAGGGTTCGACGAAGCCGAAGAGGCCGAGCCCCATCGGCAGAAGGAACGTCGCCGCGAACTCTGCGCCGCTCACGCGCGGCCTGCCCCCGGATCGTCCGCGACGCGGTAGCCTGCTCGCTCAATCGTTGCGGTGATCCGGGCGGGATCGGTCGCGGCCGGGTCGTAGAGAATCTGGCCCTTGCCCGCGGCGTAGGAGACGTTCGCCCCTTTCACACCGGGCTCGCGGGCGAGCAGCGCCTCGATCGTCCCGGCACAGCCGTCGCAGTGCATGCCTTGGATCTTCAGCTCGAGTGACTTCATGTCCGCTCTCCTTGCGTTTCGACGCCGCGCCGGCTCTGGGGTGGGCTCGGCGAGCTCAGCGAGCGCCTCGAGGATCGTGCAGGTCGTGACCGCCCCGCGGCCGGGACAGGCGGCGATCAGCTTCGTTAGCGCGCCGCGGATGCGCTCGAGCTCCGCGAGGCGCACTTCAACCTTCGCGAGCTTCGCAACCGCGCGCGTCCGCACCGCGGCGCAGTCGGTCCCGGGCGTGACCCGCAGTGCGAGGAGTCCGTTAATCTCCTGAAGCGTGAAGCCGAGCGCCTGCGCTTGCCGGATGAACCGGATGCGCGCGACCGAGTCTTCGGGGTAGACCCGAAAGCCCGTGCCGGGGCGCGGCGGGCGGCGCACCAAGCCCTTGCGCTCGTAGAAGCGGATTGTCTCCACGCCGACGCCAGCGCGGCGGGCGAGTGCTCCGATCGTAAGGGGTTTCATATCAAGATCATTCTGCACCCTGTACCTCGGTACGGACGCAAGGCCCGCGGCTGCCCAGCCGGGGGCGGCCAACGTGGGGAAGAGTCTGACCATGGCGGCAAGGGCGAGCGCGGCCAATTCGATGGGCCAGAGAGCGCGTTAACGACGACTGCCGCGGACCACGCCAGCTTCCGAGGGTCGCTCGTGTGGTCCGCGTTAACGTGACGACACGAGCGCGGCTCCTGAGCGCGCTCCTGTCGTGAGGCTTGGATTGCCCGTGCTCGCGCGCCAAGCCGCGCTCGCACCGGCACCCGGAATCCAGACGGAAGCGCGGAGCTGCGTCCGCGCCTCCGTCCCCGAAGGCGCGGCCGGCCACAGATCATGACTGCGCATGAACTGTGGCTCGGCCGCCAACAGCTATCGGTGCCTCGACGCTCCCATCTCGCGTCGACGCACCGATTCATCCAAACCGGCGAACTCCGCGTCGAAGTTCGCCGACGCCTTCGATCCCCGAAAACTCCGAAGCCGGGCGATCCCCACAAAACCCGCGCCCGCGCTCCAACCCCGCGAGCGCTGTCACGGGTTTTGAGGGTGCTGCTTGGTGACGCCCGTAATGTGGAAAGTCGGATGAAAACTTGTTGAGCCAGCGGCCGCGACGCTGCCGCCGTTCACCCCCCTCCGCCCCCGATCCACAAGTGAGGGGGACTTCGGGGGGATGACCGGCAGCAGCGAAAGCCACGCGGCCGGTTCCTTGGCTCGTAGACAGCAACCCCACCCACCCCCCGCCCGCCCGTGAGGGCGGGAGCGAGGGTGGTTCCAACGAGAGGATGAGGTTTCAGAGCAGTTCTCCTCTCGAAACGGGTTCTGTCATCCAAACGAGCAAGGAGTTTTGCCATGTCACTTGTCGAAGTTCGCCAGATCGGCCACGTCGCCGTCACGCCAACCGTCGAAACGCTTTCCGTCAGCGGTCGCACGCAGACCAAGGCCCTCGTCACGGTCATCTCCAACGCGCGTTGGAAGGATCGGGAAGGGAAGGCCCGGGAGAAGGCGACTGCCATTTCGTGGACCCTGTGGGGTAACGCCGCAGTGAATGCAGGCCGGTATCTCGACGTCGGCAGCAGGGTCGCGATCGCCGGGACGTTGGAGAGCCGCCGCTATCCGAACAAGGAGGGGAAGGAGGTCTTCGGTTTCGGATTCACCGCCCGATCCGTCGACTACCTGGAGTCCCGAGCGGACGCCGAAGCCCGAAGGAATCGGCACGCAACCTCACCGGGCCAGCAAGCCGGGGATGCGGCACGCAACGGGAGCGGCAAGTCTTCTCGTTCGGCCGCCTCGAGGAAGGGAGCGTAGGACCATGGGCCGCGACTTTCTCGACGCCGGCAACTTCTCGCCGAAAGAG
>Ga0187893_10015619_pt1 | contig 10142 bp, 8 predicted proteins | sample MA1701074metaG_FD_139574 | JGI IMG/M metagenome (GOLD analysis project Ga0187893, IMG submission 139574) | White microbial mat communities from a basaltic lava cave in the Kipuka Kanohina Cave System on the Island of Hawaii, USA - MA170107-4 metaG ... | reverse complement strand
TTGTCACCCCCGCGAAGGCGGGGGTCCAGGGCGAGCGACGTTGCGGTTGCCCTGGTTTCCCGCTTTCGCGGGAATGACAATGTGGGTGTGTCTAGGCCTACGAATCCCTGCCTACGTATCGGGCGATTGCGGCAACGAGTCCGTGATCGGCCACCACGGAATCTTCGAGGTCACGCAGATGTGCCGCTCCCCGCCGGAGGGATGGCCGGGATGGGCGCCGCCGTCCAGCGTTCCGACCGTGTAGAAGCGGACATCCGGCAGGCTGTCGACGTCGCTGTAGATCTGGCCGCCGCAGCGAGAGCAGAAGTAGCGTTGTGCGCCGGAGGAGCTGTCATAGCGCGTCAGCCGCTCGGCGCCGTGCTCGATCGTGAAGCGGTCGCGTTCGACGATGGCGAAGGTGGCGAACACCGCGCCGTGAAGGCGGCGGCAGATGCTGCAGTGGCAGTGGCAGAGTTCGCGCGCCGGCGCGGCGACGCGATAACGCACGGCGCCGCAATGGCAGCCGCCGGTCAGCGCGAAGCTCGCGGTCAAAGACGCTTCTGAAGGCCGCGGAACCACGCCAGACGGTCCCGCAGCTGGCCGGTATCGTGGTCGAGCCAGTCGACGAGGTGGTTGGGTCGGCCGTCGTAGTGACGGCGCAGGTCGGTCAGGCGGGTCAGCTCGCGTTCGCAGATCTCGGCCAGCAGCTCAACCTGCAGGCGGCGGGCCTCAGGTTCGAGGACATCGAGGAAGCGCAGCTTGAGGCCGATGACCAGCTTGTTGAACTCACCGAGCGGGCCGCGGATGTTGGCGCCCAACAGCCGCACCAGCTCCTGTCGCCCTGCCTCCGTGATGCAAAGACTGGCGTTCGAACCGGCGCCGCCGGCGGTATCGATCAGACCCTCGACGCGCAGGACCTCGATGGGCGGGCCGATGAGGTCGAGCGAGGGACCGACGATGCGGCTGATGAAATGCCGCACCTCGTCCGCAAGCTCGGCATAGGAGCGCGGCCCCTCGGTCAGCAGGCCGAGGGCGGCCAGACGAACGGCTTCCGTCGGGATGAGGCTGTTGTCCTTGTACATGCCTGGGCTCCGGCGCTGCTCTTCTCAATGATAGTCAGTTGCGCCTCGAATATCCACCCTGGGGCCGGAATTCTTTCGGTTTCGTTAAGTCGCGTCAGCCGCGGATTCCGCGCAAACGTTCGGATCGCCGGCGCAGCAACTCCACCGTCGTCAGCATGATCACCGAGAACAGGATCAACAGTGTCGCGGCGGCGGTAATCGTCGGGCTTATCTGCTCGCGGATGCCGCTGAACATCTGTTTCGGCAGTGTGCGCTGCTCCGGGCTCGCCAGAAACAGCACGACGACGACCTCGTCGAATGACGTTACGAATGCGAAGAGGGCGCCGGAGATCACGCCTGGCAGAATGAGTGGCATGATGACTTTGAAGAAGGTCGTTGCCGGCGGCGCCCCGAGGCTCGCGCTTGCACGCATCAGCGATGTGTCGAATCCGGTCAATGTCGCCGTTACGGTAATCACCACGAACGGCGTGGCAAGCGCCGTGTGAGCGAGAATCAGCCCGATGTAGCTGTTGTTGAGTCCAACGGACGAGTAGAAGAAGTAAAGCCCCACGGCTGTGATCACGACCGGCACCACCATCGGCGAGATCAGAAGGCCCATGATCAGACCGCGCAGCGGAAGATTGGCCCGGCTCAGCCCAAGAGCGGCAACCGTCCCGAGGGCCGTCGCGAGCGCGGTCGTCGCGCAGGCTACGAAGATGCTGTTCTTGAGAGCGATTTGCCAGCGGTCCGACGTGAAAAAGTCCTCGTACCAGCGCAGCGAAAAGGCGGGCAGAGGGTAGGTGAAGTAGGGCTCGCTGTTGAACGACAACGGCATGATGACCAGAATCGGTGCAATCAGGAACAGCAGCACCAGGGCGCAGATCGCCCGGAAGATGTAGTGCCATGCGCGTTCGATGGGCGTTGCGTAAGGGGCGACAGCCATTCGATTAACCAAGCTTCACTTTATCGATGCCGACCAGCCGGCTGTACAACAGGAAGAGGAGAATGGTTGCCGTCAACAGCACGACTCCCAACGCCGAAGCCATGCCCCAATTTAGCTCTTCGCTGATATAATACGCGGCGAAGTAGCTGATCATCTGGTCGGTTGGTCCGCCGACCAGCGCTGGCGTGATGTAGTAGCCGAGCGCCAGGATGAAGGTCAGCAGGCAACCGGCCGCGATGCCGGGTACGGTCTGCGGAAAGTAAACGCGCCAGAAGGCGTAGAACGGCCCTGCGCCCAGCGATCGTGCGGCGCGGACGTGGCTTGGCGAGATCGTCTTCATGACGCTGTAGATCGGCAGCAGCGTGAACGGCAGCTGAATGTGCGTCATCGCCACGATCGTGCCGAAGCGGCTGAAGATGAGTTGCAACGGCTTGTCGACGACGCCAAGCCAAAGGAGGGCGTCGTTGACCACACCTTCTGTCTGCAACAGGACGACCCACGCGGTCGTGCGCACGAGCAACGCGGTCCAGAACGGCAACAGTACCAAGATCATCAACAGATTGCTCATTCGCGTCGGCAATGAGGCGAGCAGATAGGCGAGCGGAAACGCCAGCACCAGCGTTGCCGAAGTCACGGTCACGCTGATGACGAGCGTCCGCCAGAAAACGCCGAGAAAGATCCCGCCGTCGCTCGATGGTATCCGGGTCAGCTGATTGTCCGCGTCGAGCCGCATGTCGATCGCGGACAGCAGATAGAAGCTCGTGACCGGCCGTACGGTCCGCGCCAGCACGGCCCACGTCTCCCGTGCCGCCCATGTTGGATCGATCTTGACCAGGACGTCCTTGTACGGGCCCTGCTCGACTTCTGCTATCTTGCGGGCGGTCGCGATGATCTTGCTGCGCGTGCCCGGAATCTCGTAATTGAGCCGCTTGCCGATGAGGGCGGCGGTCTTATTGGCGTGCGCCTCGGCGAGGTCGGCGGCCAGCGCAGCGAATACCGCCTCGTCCGGCAGCCCTTGCCCATGCCAGCCCTTCAAGGCCACGGCCGTCCGCGGCAGGTTAGCCGCGAGCTCGGGGTTGTCGACGCTGCGATAGAGCATGGTCGTGATCGGCACCACGAAGGTGACAACGATAAATAACAGCAGCGGAGCAACCAGCGCGAACGCCCGCAACCGTCGGACCCGTTCAACGCGCTGCAGCTTTGCCTTGAGTGGCACGCCGTCGGCCGTGCGGACGATAGTGGGGGCGGTGATTGCGGTCGTCATGGGATGCTGCAATTTCGGGCATCCGCCCGTCCCGGGCGCGGGACGGGCGGATCGACCCGCTTACCCGTTATTGGGCGAGCCACGCATTGAAGCGCTTCTCAAGTTCGTCCCGGTGATCGGCCCAGAAACGCGAATCGAGCGTGAGGGCGGTCTTCAGGTTCTCCGGATTGGTCGGCAGATCTGCCAGCACCTCCGGCGCAATGTGTGGAATTGCGTCGGTATGTGTCGGCCCGTAAGCGATGTACTTCGACTGATTGGCCATGACCTTCGGGTCGCTGGCGTAGGCGATGAACTTGTAGCTCAGGTCCAGGTTCTTCGGCCCTTTCGGAATTGCCCAGAAATCGAAATCCGGCATCTGCGCATCCCAAACGATCTTGAAGTTCTTGCCCTCGTTCTTGACGGCATTCTGAATGCGGCCGTTCCAAGCCGAGGTGATCACGACTTCGCCATCGGCAAGAAGCTGCGGCGGCTGAGCGCCAGCCTCCCACCACACCACCTGGCTCTTGATCGTGTCGAGCTTCTTGAACGCGCGGTCGACGCCTTCGGGCGTGTTTAGCGCACCGTAGACGTCTGCTGCGGCGACCCCGTCGGCGACCAATGCCCATTCGAGATTGACGAACGGGTCTTTTTGCAACGCTCGTTTCCCCGGAAACTTCTCCAGGTCGAAGAGATCCTTGATCGAGGTCGGACCGGGATTGAGCCGATTCGCATCGTAGGCGATGATCGTCGAGTAGACGATCGTGCCGATGCCGCATTCTTCCGCCGCGCCGGGGACGAACTTCTCTTTCGGTTGACCGAGCTTGCTGTAGTCGATCGTTTCGAAGATGCCCTCATCGCAGCCGCCGAGCACCGTCCGCGTATCGACATCGACTGCGTCCCATGTCACGTCCCCAGCCTCGACCATGGCGCGGATCTTGGCGATCTCGCCATTGTACTCCTCCTCGGTGACTTTGACCCCGAAGTCCTTCGCAAAGGGCTTGTAGTAGGCCTCGCGCTGACTGTCGGAGTAGGCGCCACCCCACGACACGATGGTCAAGCTGTCCTGTGCCGCCGCCGGAGCAGCATCCGCAAATGCACCGGCGGTAATGCCCGCGAGCAATAGGCCGGAAAGGCCGAGTCCTGTTTTGATTGTCATGCCATTCGCTCTCCCTGTATTGCCGGTCATACCGGCAGTTGCACTCACTCTACGGCTTACCCCGGGCTCATTGCATGATCCTGGTGCTGCCATCGAGTTCACAATGTCAGAACGCATCGAGCGCCCGACAATCCTCCTTCTTCCAGCCGACGGTGATATTCGCACCCGGCGTCAGGCTCGGCACGCCCTCGGAGTTCGGCACCTTGATGACGAAGTCCTGGTTGCCGCAAACGGAAGCGCGCACGCGCGTATGATCGCCGAGATAGATAAGCTCTTCGACCCGGCCCGAGAAGACGTTGCTGCAGGCGCCGTTGACCGGATTGAGCTTCACCCGCTCGGGCCGCAGCGACAACGTCGTCGCTGCACCCAGGCCGTCGATCTTGATCGGCAGGGCCTCCACCTTGGCGCCGTCGACCTCGACGTGGCAGGCCGTGTCGTTGACCGCAACGACAGTGCCGCGCAGCCGGTTGTTCTCGCCGATGAACTGCGCGACGAACGAATTCTGCGGCCGCTCGTAGAGATCGTCGGGTGTCGCCAGCTGCTGGATCGCGCCGTCGTTGAACACGGCGATTCGGTCCGACATCGTCAGTGCCTCGCTCTGATCGTGCGTGACATAAACGACGGTGACGCCGAGATCGCGGTGGATGTGCTTGACCTCGAGCTGCATGTGCTCGCGCAGCTGCTTGTCGAGGGCGCCCAGCGGTTCGTCCATCAGAACGAGCTTCGGCTCGAACACGAGCGCGCGCGCCAGGGCGACGCGCTGCTGCTGGCCGCCCGACAGTTGCCCCGGCCGCCGCTTGGCGAAGCCCGAGAGCTTGACCATGTCGAGGGCGCGGCTGATCTTTGCCTCGATCTCGGACTTGGCGAGTCTCCGCACCTCGAGCGGGAAGGCGAGGTTCTCCGCCACCGTCATGTGCGGAAACAGGGCATAGTTCTGGAACACCATGCCGATGTTCCGCTTGTGCGGCGGGACGTTGTCGATCGGCCGTCCGTCCAGGAAAATGCGGCCGTGCGTCGGTACCTCGAAGCCAGCAAGCATCATCAGCGTCGTCGTCTTCCCCGATCCCGACGGCCCGAGCATGGTCAGGAACTCGCCTGCCCGGATGTTCAGGTTCAGGTCTTTGACGACCAGAGTTTCGCCGTCATAGCTCTTCTGGACTTCGGAGAATTGGACGTAGTTATCCTGTCGCGTTGCCATCCCTTGTCCGTGAAGCCTCTACACTCCCTGGTGTCTTGTTCGTTCTGATTTTCTACTGCGGCTGGCGGTTCCGTAAGACAGTATGCCACCGCCGCTGACGACTCCTATACGGCAATCGCGCGGAGAAATGGAGTCCTTTTTTGCACCGCAGCAGAGGGATGGGGAGAGTTACTTTCGAACGATATTGTTCGCCGGGCCGTACGGGAATTTCGTGATGTTCTCATGGCCCTCCGGAGTCATCACGAGGATGTCGTGCTCGCGGTAGCCGCCGGCGCCCAGCAATCCCTCGGGGATCATGATCATCGGCTCCATCGATACGACCATCCCCGGCTCCAGGATGGTGTCGATATCCTCGCGCAGCTCGAGTCCGGCTTCGCGGCCGTAATAGTGACAGAGCACGCCGAACGAGTGGCCATAGCCGAAGGTGCGATACTTCAGGAGATCGTGTTCCCGGTAGATTTCGTTGAGCGCCGCCGCCACGTCGCCGCAGCGGTTCCCGGGCTTGAGCAGCTTCTTGCCCTCGTCATGGACCCGGCAGTTGATCTCCCACAGCCGCAGATGCTCGTCCGAGGCGTCCTGACAGAACAGCGTGCGCTCGAGCGCCGTGTAGTATCCGGCGATCATCGGAAAGCAGTTGAGGCTCAGGATGTCGCCGCGCTGCAGGCGCCGCGACGTTACCGGATTGTGGGCCCCGTCGGTATTGATCCCGGATTGAAACCAGGTCCAGCTGTCCATCAGCTCCGCATTCGGAAACGTCCGGGCGATCTCCCGCACCATCGCCTGCGTCGAATGCAGGGCGACCTCGTACTCCGGCACGCCCTCGGCGATGGCATCGCGGCACGCATAGCCGCCGATGTCGGCGATGCGCGCTCCCTGTCTGATCAGCGCGATCTCCTCGTTCGTCTTGACCATGCGCAGGCGCATCACCGCCGGCGAGATATCGACGAATTTCGTCTTCGGCAGGGCGGCGCCGAGTTTCTTTCTCGTCTGCAGGTTGACGTGGTCGAACTCGATGCCGACCGTGCCGCCATCCCGGACCAGCTTTTGGACGGCGCGGAAGTAGTTGTCGCGCCGCCAGTCAGTGAACGCGATGTTGTCGCCGATCGTCCGGCGCCAGGGTTGCCCGGCGTCGATGTTGGCCGAGATCGACGTCGATTTCGAGGCCGTGACGACGAGGCCGTAGGGCCGGCCGAACGAGCAATAGAGGAAATCGCTGTAGTAGGTGATGTTGTGATAGGAGGTGAACAGCACATGGCCGATGCGCTCCTTGGCCATGTGCTTCCGCAGCTTCGCAAGGCGCCCCTCCATCTCTGCCAGGGAGAAGGTTCCCTGGACCTTCTCTCCGTTGCGGATGCTCTTGAGGTCAGGCAGGTCGGCGATGCCGCCGGCGCTCGCCCGCCGCGGCGCCGTCGCGTTGCGTTTCGCTGCCTTGCCCCTCCTGGCGGGCGTCATCGCAGTGCGCGCCATGCTGTCTAGGCCGCCAACAGGCCCTGCTGACCGACCCAGGCGTGCGTCTCGTCGAGCGCCCGGCCGAACCGCGCGAGCATGTCGCCGATCTGGGCCTCATTGATGATGAGCGGCGGACAGAACGCGACGGTGTCGCCAAGCGACCGCGTCAGGAGCCCATGGGCCTGCGCCCGTTGGACGGCATAGGGACCGACGGCCGCGGTGGCGTCGAACGGTTCCTTGGTCGCCTTGTTCCTGACCAGCTCGATGCCGCCGATCAGGCCGATGCCGCGCACCTCGCCGACCAGCGGGTGTTCCGCGAACTTGCGCAGCCCGGTCTGCAGCGCCGGAGCGACACGGCGGACCTGGGACAGGATGTCGCGCTCCTCGTAGATCTTCAGAGTCTCCACCGCGACGGCCGCGCTCACGGGATGGCCGCTATAGGTATAGCCGTGACCGAAGGTGCCGATCTTTCCGCTGTTGTCGCGCAGCGCCCGATAGACCTTGTCGTTGATCGCCACCGCCGAAATCGGCAGATAGGCGGAGGACAGCGCCTTGGCCATGCTCATGATGTCCGGCTGCAGCTTGAACGTCTCGCTGCCGAACATGTTGCCGGTGCGGCCGAAGCCGCAGATGACCTCGTCGGCGACGAAAAGGATGTCATACTTCCGCAGCACCGCCTGGATCTTCTCGAAGTAGGTCTTCGGCGGCAGGATGACGCCGCCGGCACCCTGGATCGGCTCGGCGATGAAGGCTGCGATCGTGTCCGGCCCCTGGTCGAGAATCATCTTCTCCAGGTTGGCCGCGCAGCGGCCGGCGAAATCCTCTTCGCTTTCGCCGGCTTGGCCGAAGCGATAGTGGTGCGGGCAGTCCGTGTGGAAGAAGCCCGGCAGCGGCAGGTCGAAGTCCCGCTGGTTGATCGGCAGGCCCATCATGCTGGTCGCCGCGACGGTGACGCCATGATAGGCCTTGGCGCGCGAGATGATCTTTTTCTTCTGCGGCCGGCCGATGGCGTTGTGGTAGTACCAGACCATCTTGACGACGGTATCGTTCGCCTCGGAGCCGGAGTTGCAGAAGAAGGCGTGCGACATCGGCACCGGCATCATCTTGATCAGCCGCTCGGCCAGCTCGACGACGATATCCGGCACCTTGTGGGCGAAGCTGTGGTAGTAGGGCAGGGTGCGCATCTGCCGCGCCGCCGCCTCGACCAGCCGCTCCTCGCCGAAGCCCAGCGCCGTGCACCACAGGCCGGCCAGCCCCTCGATATATTCCTTGCCCTCCTCGTCATAGACATAGATGCCCTTGCCGCGCGCCAGCACCAGCGGACCCTCGGCCTCCTGCTTCACCGCGTTGGTATAGGGATGCAGGTGATAGGCGATATCGCGAGCGGCCGTCGAATTGGGCATGACGGTCATGAGGTCCTCTCTATCTGTGGGCAAAACCGAGTAACGGGCCGCGGCAGTCGTTTCTGTGCGTTCTCCGCAGTGCGGACGGCGCGGTACTATTCGGCAGATCGCACCGCAAGTCAAAGCCAGCGTGTTGTCGCGGCCGGCCGCCCGATGATAGTTTGAGACGTGCCGCATTCATTCGGGGACATCTCCATGGGCCACGGGACGTCGATTTGCGGGAAGGTGATGCTGGCTGCGGCGGTTGCGATCGCCGTGCTTTCGGGTGCTGCGAGCGCCCGCGCCGAATCGAACGTTCTCTTCATCTTCGATGCCTCGGGCTCGATGAAGAAGAAGCTCGAGAGCGGGGAGAGCCGGATCGCCGTCGCCAAGCGCGCCATGGGCGAGGCGCTCGGCAACATGCCGGCGGACGTCCGCCTCGGTCTTCTCATGTACGGTCACCGCAAGGCGAAGGACTGCACGGACATCGAGCTGGTGTCGCCGATCGGCGCGGATGATGCGGCCGCGATCGCGGGACTAATCGAGGCGGCGCCCGCCAAGGGCGAGACGCCGATCGCCGAAGCCCTCAAGCAGGCGGTGCGGAGCTTTGCTGCTCTGAAGGGCCAGTCCAACCGCATCGTGCTGGTGACCGACGGCATCGAGGAATGCGGCGGCGACCCCTGCGCGGCCGCGCAGGCCGTCAGCGCCGCCGGTCTCGACCTCAAGGTCGACATCATCGGCTTCACCTTGACGGAGAAGCAGCGGCAGACCGTGCAATGCGTCGCCGACGCGACCGGCGGACAGTATTACGATGCCCAGGACGTCACCGGGCTGACCACGGCGCTCCAGGAGGTGCAGCAGCAGGTGGTTCAAGCCGAGCCCGCGCCGCCGCCGCCGGCGCCGGCGCAGCCGACGCGGTTCAACCTGCTGTCGCCGAAGAATGGCGGCGCGATTCTTGCTGCCCCCAGCGATGTCTGGCTGGCGACCAACGACGACAGCGAGCAGGCCGCGACCTGGATGCGGACCGATCAGGAAGGCGTCTACGGCTTCCAGGACGACCGTTCCGCGACGTTCGACAGCTTTGCGATCTATGTCGGCGGCACCGATAACGGCAATCCGCAGCAGGTCGAGCTCCTCGCCGGCGACGAAGGACCGACGGGCCAGTTCCGCTCGGTCGGCATCTGTAAGTTCCAGAACGTCAAGCTGATCAAGACGCCGTACCAGGAATGCAAGTTCGCGCCGGTCACTGCGCGCTACCTCAAGGTGCGCCTGGGGCCGAATTTCGGCGGCGACGGCTACCTCTTCGCCACCGAGTTCCAGCTGTTCGGCGAGCTGGGCGAAGGCGGAGCCCCGGCGGCCGCCACGACGGCGGCGATGCCGGCCTCGCGCATCAACCTGCTCTCCCCGCGCAACGGCGGCGGCATCCTCGCGGCGCCGAGCGACGTCTGGCTCGCCACCGTCGATGACGGCGAGCAGACGGCGACCTGGATGCGCACCGATCAGGAGGCGGTCTACGGATTTCAGGACGAGCGGCCGGCGACCTTCGACAGCTTCGCGATGTTCATCGGCGCGACTGAGAACGGCAATCCTCAATCCGTCGAACTGTCTGCCGGCGACGAAGGACCGCTCGGGTCCTTCCGGCCGATCGCCAGCTGCAGCTTCCAGAACGTCAAGCTGACGAAGACGCCGTACCAGGAATGCACGTTCCCGCCGGTGACGGCGCGCTACCTC
>Ga0187893_10015618_pt1 | contig 10142 bp, 10 predicted proteins | sample MA1701074metaG_FD_139574 | JGI IMG/M metagenome (GOLD analysis project Ga0187893, IMG submission 139574) | White microbial mat communities from a basaltic lava cave in the Kipuka Kanohina Cave System on the Island of Hawaii, USA - MA170107-4 metaG ... | reverse complement strand
TGCTGGCGGGCGCCGTCGCTGTCGCCCTGGTCGGCAGCTTGGACGGCCTCGAGGAGTACTTCACGCTCTTGGCCGACGCCTGGGGCGTCGCCACCGCCCTCATCCCCCTCTCCTTGCTGGCGGCCCCCTTGTTCGGCGCCGCCGGCGCCGCGCTGGGGGGCCGGGCGGCGGGGTGGCGGCCCGGCCGGCTCGGGCTCCTCCTCGCCGCTGCGGTGACCGCCTTCACCGCCGCCTGCGTGCTGCACCGGCCCGTCGGCATCGCCGGCGTGGCCGTGGCCTACGGCCTGTACCACGCCGTCCTGGTGGTGACCGACGCCCGCCTCCAAGCCGCCATCCAGGGCCCCGCGCGCGCCACGGTCACGTCGGTCGCCTCGCTCGGCGCCGACCTCTGCGGGATCCTCCTGTACGCGGCGTGGGCCACGGGCCAGCAGGCGACGCTGGCGGTCGCCGGGCTTGCCCTGGCCGCCGTCCTGCCAACGCTGCTCCGGGCCTATCAGAGCGAAGGCAGGTCGTCCGAACTCGAGCCGAAGAAGTAGTCTCCCTTGTCGTAGGGACGGCGGATGCGGCAATGCGGGCACTGGAGGGTTGCGGTCGGCATGCGGGCGGCGGCGAACGCGTCCTCGTCCAACTGCTCGGGGACGGCGAACGGCGTATAGCAGCCCTTGCACTTCACCATCAGCACTGGCGGAAGGCTAGGAGGGTGCTGATTTGCGGGTCGACGGCTCCGCCGTCGACGGCCTGAACAGGACTTTCGCGTGCGGCGTGCGGCCATCAGGCCTCTTAATCAGCACCCTCCTAGGGGACGTCGGTGCACCCCGTCGTCGGGCCACGCGGCCGCGGGTCGCTACCGGGGCCGTTCCTTGATGCCCTCGTTGCACAGCCGCACCACCTCGGCGATGCGTTCGGCCCGCACGTCGGGACGGCGCTTGGTGGCGTCGATCCACCGCAGGTAGCCGCGCCGGTAGAACTGAGCCAGCGAGTCGAAGAAGGCCGCCGCCTCCGGCTCGCCGTCAAAGGCGGCCGCGACGTCCGGCGCCAACTCGTCGCGCTGCGGTCCTTCCGGCGCCAGCGTCACCGCCACCGCGTCACCGGGCCCGACGGGGCAGCCGCGCCGCCACGCCGCGCCCAGCACGACGCCCGGCTGACCGTCGAACCGCTCGACGACGGCCCGCACACCCATGCCGTTCACCGTGCCGTGGACGTGGTGCTCCCGCTTCGGCCCCCACGCCTCGTCCGGGTCGAAGGGCACCGGCACGTAGACGCGCTTCCTTCGGTCGGCGGCAACGACAACCGTGAAACTCCGGCCCCGGTCCGTCACTTCCCCCGCCCGACGACCGGGTGGCGCGAGCACCGTTCCATCACGGTGAACATACGCCGGCCGATCCGCCCAGTCACTCGAACGCCGCTATCGTGGGTCCGCGGGCTTGGGCGCGCAGCCATCGGCGATGACCAGGAGGCGGCTCAGCATGTCCGGCTATCCATTCACCAACCTGGTGTTCGAGGGCGGCGGCGTCAAGGGGGTCGCGTATGTGGGCGCCCTGGAGGTCCTCGAAGCCCGTGGCATCCGGGCCGGCGTGGCCGCGGTGGCGGGTACCTCGGCCGGTGCGATCACGGCCGCGCTCGTCGCCGCCGGGTACACGGCCGGCGAGTTGAGGACGACAATGATGGCCCTCAACCTGAGGAGCTTCGAGGACGGTCGGCTCGAGGGACCGGTCCGGCTGGTCGAACACTACGGGTGGTACAAGGGCGACGCGTTCCTCGCCTGGATCCGCGCCCGGCTGGCCGAGAAGCTCGGGTCGGCCGACATCACCTTCGCCCAGCTCCAGCAGGCCACACGGATCGATCTGCGGGTGGTGGCCACTGACCTCTCGACCCGCCGCCCGGCGGTCTACTCGGCCGCAACCAGCGCCGGCGTCCCGGTCGCCGAAGCCGTCCGCATGTCCATGTCGATCCCGCTGTTCTTCGCCGCGGTCACGGTGGCCGGCGCGGTGTTCGTGGACGGCGGCGCGGTGTGGAACTTCCCCATCGAGATCTTCGACGGCCCGGCGGGCGCCAACCCCGCGACCCTCGGCCTCCACCTCGGCCTCCTGAACCGAACGCCGCCCCCACCGTCGCCGATCCACGACGCGGTGGACTACGGCAAGGCGCTGTACGAGACCATCACCCGGGTCCAGTCCGACTACTTCGAGCGAAGTGACGCCGATGTGTCCCGGTCGGTGTTCATCGACGACCTCGGCCTGAAGGCCACCGACTTCGACATCACCGACCAGCAGAAGCTCGCGCTCATCGACGAGGGGCGGAAGGCGACCACCGCGTTCCTCGACCAGTACGGCTGAGACGGGGGGGGAGAGCGTCGGGCGAGTTGCTAATGTCGTGGCCAGAAGGCGGTAGTCCGGGCTGGGCTCAGTGCAGTCGTCTCACGAGGAGAGAGCGGCATGACCGACGACCAGGCCGGCAGTGAGATCGGCGACTTCGCAGAAGGTGGCGAACTCGGCCGCCGGCGGCGCGCCCGGGCCCATGACTCGGGCCGACCGGCACCCGAGCGGCGGGCGGCGACGGAAGCGCTGCCCACCGGCGCCGCACTTGAGCTGCACGTCTGCATGGGCCTCAACTCCTGCCAGGGTCACGACGTGGACGGGACGGCCGTGCTCGCAGGAACCGGCGCTTGCGCCACGGTCTCCCACGTCTGCCACGGCGGCAACAACTGCCGCGGCCAAGGAGGCTGCGGCTACGCCGGAAGCGACGTCGAACAAGGCAAGCCCGGCGACCAGTCGTGCAAGTGGAACGGAAGCTGCGCCAGCCCGATCAACATCAGCCGGGTCAGCTCGGCCGGCGTCAACAAGGGAAAGAGCGTCTGGAAGCTGGCCCGCCAGATCTTCGAGCAACGCATGTGGGAGGCCGGGATCCCCTTCGGCCCGTCGCCCGGCGAGGGTTACCCCGACGACCTGGTTCCGAGTTACGAGTCGGCGTACGAGGACTGCCCGAGTCCGTGATCACCGGGCCGGAGGGTCGGCAGGCGCGGCTCGGTCACCCCGATCTGGGCGTCGGCGTGGGCCTGCGCGCCGCGCACTTCCGACACTTGCTGGACGACAAGCCGGCCGTCGACTGGTTCGAGGCCATCACCGAGAACTTCCTCGACTCCGGGGGCCGGCCCCGTCGCGTCCTGGACGAGGTGGCCGAGCGCTACCCGGTGGCGCTTCACGGAGTCTCGTTGTCGATCGGCAGCACGGATCCCCTTGACTTCGAGTACCTGGGCAAGCTGAAGCGCCTGGCGGAGGGCATCGCCGCCGTCTGGGTTTCGGACCACGTCTGCTGGACGGGCGTGGGCGGGGTGACAAGTCACGACCTCCTCCCCCTGCCCTTCACCGATCAGTCCCTGGCTCACGTCGCCGGGCGCGTTCGGGTGGTGCAGGACTTCCTGGAACGCCGGCTGGTGCTGGAGAACCCGAGCACCTATCTCACGTTCACGGCGTCGCAGATGCCCGAGCACGAGTTCCTGGCCCGCCTCGCGGTCGATGCGGACTGCGGCCTCCTCCTCGACGTGAACAACGCCTTCGTTTCCGGGACCAACCACGGCTACGACCCGGCCGACCTGATCCGCGCGATCCCCGCCGACCGGGTGGTGGCGATCCACGTCGCCGGCCACGCCGACCTCGGCACGCACCTGGTGGACACGCACGACCGGCCGGTGCCCGAACCGGTCTGGGCGCTGTACCGCCGTGCGATCGAACGGTTCGGCCCGGTCTCCACCCTGTTGGAATGGGACGCCAACCTACCGCCGTTCCCCGTGGTGCACGCCGAGGCGTTGCGGGCGCGCGCCGGAGGCTCGCCGATGGCGCCAGGGACCACCGCAGGCGGCCCGGCCACAGTGTCCAATCCCGTGGCCCACCTCGTCGGAGCGGGTCTGGATGGGTGAAGGCCTCGGGTTGGCCGAGCTCCAGCGGTGGATGATCGGGCGCCTCCACGACGAGTTGTCGGGAGTGGAGGTCGACCGCGTCGTCGCCCCGTCGGCGACGCTGACCGCCTGCGAGCGGTTGGCGATCTACCGGCGCGGCTACGAGCTGCGACTTGTGGAGTGCCTGCGGGCCATGCACCCGGCGCTGATCCACCTCCTCGGGCACGAGGTGTTCGACGCTTTCGCCCGGGACTTCCTCGCCGCCCGCCCGCCGGCTGGGTACACGCTCTTCCGGCTCAACGAAGGGTTCGCCGACCACCTCGCGGCGACCCGGCCGCCCGCCCCGGAGGCGTGGCCAGACCTGCTCATCGACGTGGCTCGTTTCGAGCGGGCCTTTCTCGAGGTGTACGACGGCGAGGGCGCCGAAGGCGAGGCGATCGCCAGCTCCGCTGATGTGCCAGCCGCGGCCGCCGCGGCCGCCGCAGGCGGCTGCTGCCGCGGCTGCGGCTGCCGCGCCGTCGCCGTGACCCCGGTGCCGTGCCTGCGCGTGCTCCGCAGCCGTTACCCGGTCGGCGCGTACGTGACCGCCGTGAGGCGGGGCGAGGAACCGCCGATCCCGTTGCCGTGCGACACCCACCTGGCGCTGGTGCGGCGGGACTACCGGGTCGAGTTGGTCGGCCTGGCGCCGGACGGCTTCACCGTGCTCGACGCCCTCCGGCAGGGCGCCGACTCGGCCACGGCGGGGCGGAGCGCGGGCGTGCCGTGCGCGGCCGTGCTCCACATGATCGCGGGCTGGGCTGACAAGGGCTTGTTCCGCCGAGTCGTCGACAAGGAGGGCTCATGCTGCTAGCGCCGAAGGTCCGCCCGCTCAATGTGGAGAAGCCGATCACGACGGTGCACGAGTTGCGGGATCACCTGTACCACGCCATGCAGGTCGAGCTGTCGACGATCCCGCTTTACCTTTACGCCGCCTACTCGATCAAGACGCAGGGGTACTCACAGTGGTCGCCAGGCCTGTCCGGTTTCCGCTCCATCCGCAGCGTCGTGATCGAGGAGATGCTGCACCTCTGCCTGGCCCGCAACCTCATGGTGGCCGCCGGCGGCGGAAGCGAAGCGAACCTCTACGACAAGGTCATGATCCCCACCTACCCGAGCGACATGCTGCACCGCACACCCCCGCTACCGCTGCATCTGGGGGCGTGCTCCACCTCGCTGATGACCGAAGTGTTCATGCCCCTCGAGCTGCCTGCCAAGGCCGGGGCCCCGCCGCAGGGCGGGGAGTACAACACCCTCGGCCAGTTCTACGCCGCCATCCGCGACGGCTTTACATACCTCGACCGGGAACTCGGTCCCGATCTCTGGGCGGGCAACCGCCCCGACCTCCAGTACTACTCCGGCTACTGGAACCAGGACGGTGGCGGTTCGCCCATCGTTGTCTGCGACCTGAAGACGGCCTCCGAAGCCATCGCCACGATCGTCGAGCAAGGCGAGGGCGCCCGGCCGGGCGACGATCAGGTGCCCCTCGACCCCACGAACCCGACGCCGGGCATGTCAGAGCTGTCGCACTTCGCCAAGTTTCAGCGCATCGCCCAGGGCGTCGATCTCATCGGCGAGACTTGGCCGGTCCCGACCGACCCGACGGCTGAGTCGTTCGAGGGACCGGTGCGGGATCTGGCCCAGTTCTTCGACGCCGCCTACTGCTACGTCCTGTGCATGATCGACGCCATCTACCAGGCGAGCCGGAAGGAGACGGTGGCCGGCCAGCGCAGCGCCCGGTACGGCTTCGAACGGACCTTCATCGGGGCCATGGGCGGCGTGCTCTTTCCCATCGCCGAACTCCTGGTCAGCACGCCGGTCGCCGACGGCGGCAACGCCGCGCCGACGTTCGGCTACTACCACTTCGAGGGCGTCGTGCCCAAGAAGCGCCAGCTCGAGGCCCTGTGCCAGCAGGCGTCGGCCCACTACCCGAGCCTCGCCGGCGACGCTGGTGTCGCCCGCCAGGTGGCACTGCTCCCGCCCGTGTAGCCCGCGCGAGCCGATCTGCCCGGTGCGCCGCAAGCCCTGGGCCGGCGAGTCGCTCCACGACCTCACGCGGGAGTTCGGCGTGCCCGCCGACCAGCTCGAAGGCGTGCTGCGTGTCGCATCCCGACGCGCTGCCTGACCTCTTCCAACCGCAGCCTCGGTCGGATCGTCGTCCCCGATCTGCTACGCGTCGCCGGCTTGCGGCTCGTCACCCTCGCTGAACACTACGGCCTACCCCGGAACGAAACCGTGACCACGCAGAGTGGCTCGGGTCAGATCCCCTTTTCGGGTCCTCACGTTCCGTGACCGCCCTTGCCTGCGATCGGCCACCTGGCGTCCGAGCACCCCCGCCGTGACCGAGTGGGGTCAGCGGCGAACCATCCAGTCGGCGGCCGGTCCGGCAGCCTGCCCGAACACCGAGGAGGGCGTTGGGCGCGGGCAGTACGGAGTGCGGCAGGATCACCAGCCAGCGATGGTGACCGCGCCCGCCGCTCGCAGCGTCGCGACGACTGCCATCGACCACCCCGTCGTTCGGGTCGCCTCGTAGTGGCGTACATGCCTGGTTGTTAACCCGGCTACCGGAGTAGTATGGTGAGGTAACGCCCAGAGGGAAGCCGTCACCGAAGTTGGCGATCACGGTCGACGCCGACGTGCACGAGCGGGTCCTAGCTGCCGCTGCCGCCGAGGGGGTCAGCGTCTCGGCCTGGATGACGAAGGCAGCCCGCCAGGCGCTGCTCGCACGCGATGGGCTTGCCGCCGTTGCCGAGTGGGAGGCCGACCACGGCGCGCTGACGGAGGCGGAGGCAACTGCCGCCCGCCAGCGTGTCGTTTCACAGGTCAGGGCGACATCCGCCCGAGCGAAGAAGCGCTCGGCGTGAGCGTCGTCTATGACGCCGGCGCCTTGATCGCAGCGGACCGCTCCGACCGCGCGGGGTGGGCCGATCATCGGGCCCGCCTGGATTTCGGCCTTGTGCCGCTCACGACTGCTCCAGTTGTCGCCCAGGTGAGCCGGTCCGCGCGACAAGTGCAGCTGAGACGCTTCTTGCGGGGCTGCGACATCGTGGCCTTCGGCGACGACGAGGCGCACGAACTCGGCGAACTCGCCGGCAGATCCGGCTCGACCGACGTGGTCGATGTCCACGTCGTCGCAACCGCTCATCGGCGTCGATTCGGTGTGGTCACGTCAGACGAGGTTGACCTCGAACCGATCGCCGACCTCCTCCGGCCGAGAGTCCACATCTCTCGCGTCTGAGGAATCCCTGGGCACGGCTCTAGCACGATCGGGCGCGCGAACCTTCGATCGGTTGCGGGTCGACCCCCCGCTCGATACGCGTGTGGGTCGACGCAGCCCCATGCACCGCAATGCGGACGCTCGACCGCTGAGCGAGCACGTCATACACCGCCGCCTCAGCTTGCCGGCTGTGCTCGACCAGGAGGCCCGCCACCTGGCTCGCTTGCGGTTCGTGCCGTTCAGTCCGGCGGCTAGGACGTCCTCACGGCATCGACGGGCATGCCCATTGAGCGGAGCAACTGCCGGCGAGCCGCGCCGCCGGGCCTGTCAAGGGCCTACGCCCAGCCCGCTGACCACCTCGAGGCGTTGCCGGAGGTGGCTGGCCTTCGTCCGCCAACGCCCCTCACGAGCCGCAAAGTTCCGGCCCGTTCTGGCACGACGGGCCCATCGAAAGGAAGCCCGGACCGGCAAGACCGCCTCTGACCAGCCCGTATCCAGTGGTCGGGACCGGCGTCGATCCGGTGACCTCGCGCTTTTCAGGCGCGCGCTCTGCCAACTGAGCTACCCGACCAGCGGTCCTGACGGGATTTGAACCCGCGACCTCCGCCTTGACAGGGCGGCGAGCACAGCCAAGCTGCTCCACAGGACCTCGTTGCGGCCAACCAGCCTTTCACATCCCGCGACCCTTGGGCGCAGAGTTGGGCGTGGGAGCGTACGATGCGCCTATGGTCGCGTCGGCGGATACGAGGACGGACGCGGAGCTGGTCGCGTCGACCCTCGGCGGCGACTCCGCCGCCTTCGCCGAGCTCTACCGGGCCAACGTGCGGGCGGTGGGCCGGGTGGTGCACGACAACGTCGGCAACCGGGAGGTGGCGGCCGAGCTGGTCCAGGAAGTGTTCGCCCGGGCGCTCGAGCGGCTGAGCACGCTCCGGGAGCCCGACCGGTTCCGCCCGTGGCTGCTCGCCATTGCGCGCCACCTCGTCGTCGACCAGCACCGGATCGCGGGGCGCCACCCCGTCGCGAGCCTTGTGACCGAGTCGTTCCTCGAGCCACCTCAGTCGGGCCCGACCACCGAGGAGACGGCCGAGCTGGCCGATCTGGCCGACCTGGTGGCCGGCTGCGTCGCCGGCCTGTCTCAGCGGGACGCCACTGCCATCGCCCTCGTCACTCACCTCGGCTTCTCGCCGGCCGACGTGGCCCAAGCCCTCGGAGTCACCACCGGAGCGGCCAAGGTCATCGTCCATCGGGCCCGCCAGCGCCTCCGGGCCGCGCTCGCCCTCGAGCTGATGGTGCGCCGGCGAGCGCCGAGCTGCCCCGCGTTCGCCGCGATCCCGAAGGGCGATGCCGTCGCTCAGGCCCGCCACCTGCGGACTTGCGAGGATTGCGCCGATCAGGTGGTCGCCGAGATCTCCCTCTACGGCTCAGAGCCCGAGGCCCTCGACGCGCACCCCAGCACGCCGTAGCTCCGTCGCCAGCGCCTCGGGCAGGTCGTTCGGTGTCCAGCCGGCGACGCCGAATCCCTGGACGTCGTCGTCCCGGTACGCCTGCGCCACCCCAGGCGTGATGAGGGTGGCGAACAGCGCCCGCTCCTCGTCATCCAACTCCGTGGCGATGAAACGCCGTAGCTTTTCCAGGAGGCGAGCGGCAGCGGCGCGATCCATGGTCCATCTAGACGCACCCCGCCGCTTCCGGTTACACCGTGTAACCAAGGATACCCCGAGGCGTCTGGAAAGGTATCCGACGGAGAAAGGCACGGTAGCCTGGATGACAGCACGGGGGAGCGGCGGGCACCGAGTCGCGGCCGCGTTCGCGACCCTGCTGTTGCTGGCGGCGTCGCTCCTCCACCTGCTCCTGGCGCCTGCAGCCGGCGCGGCCGTCCCCGGGGTGACGCTCGACGCCCGGATCGACGACCAGCGGGTGCGCGATTCGAGCGAGATCCGGCCCATCCGGCTTTCCCCCAAGCGGTCGGCGCTCCTCGTGGTCGAGATGACCAACGGCAGTAGCCGGCCGATCGATGTCCGCACCGTCCGGCTCGAAGGCCAAGTCATCGGGCTGACCTTCTTCGCCTACGACACCGCCGTGGCCATGACCGTCGCACCGGGCGCCAAGGGGACGCGGCGGTTCCCGCTCGATCTGGGTGGCCTCGACGGCCAGGCGACCGGCCTGATCCCTGGCGCCGTCAAGCTCCTCGACGCGGACCGCAAGGTGGTGGCCGAAGAGGCGGGCGTAGTGGACGTCCGCGGCTCGCTCTTCTCGGTGTACGGCCTGTTCGGCATCGGCGTGGCCATCCTCACGCTGATCTCGTTCCTCGGCGCACTTGTCGGGCTGGCCCGTCACCGGCTCCCGCCCAACCGGTGGCGCCGGGCCCTCCGGTTCATGACCCCGGGCATGGGCCTCGGACTGCTCCTGAACTTCACCCTTTCGGCCACCCGGGTGTTCGTCCCGGGGGTGGGCCGGTGGTTGACCATCGTGGTCGTGAGCGCCCTGATCTTCTTCGGTCTCGGCTACCTGACACCCACGCCCGAGCTCGAGGAGGAGGAGGAGGAGCCGCTCGCCCTTCCCGCACACCCGCTTCCTCCGCAGATCGCCGCGCCGCCCCAACCGCCGGCGCTGGAAGAACCAGCGCCGCAACCCCAACTGCGGGCTCCCGAGGAACCCCCTGCGCTCGACCCCGCCGCGCCTGCAGCGCCGCCGAACGTTCCTCCAGTCCCCGACACCGAAGTCATCGACGGCGCGCCGCAGGCCGCACCCACCGAGCCCGAGCCCGAAGCGCCGGCCGAGCCCGAGCCGGCCGACGCCAAGCCCCCCGCGCCCCCGACCGAGGTCGTCGCGGTTGCGATCCCGGCCGAGCCCGAACCGCCGGCCGAGCCCGAGCCGGCCGACCCCAAGCCCCCCGCGCCCCCGACCGAGGTCGTCGCGGTTGCGATCCCGGCCGAGCCCGAACCGCCGGCCGAGCCCGAGCCGGCCGACCCCAAGCCCCCCGCGCCCCCGACC
>Ga0187893_10015616_pt1 | contig 10143 bp, 13 predicted proteins | sample MA1701074metaG_FD_139574 | JGI IMG/M metagenome (GOLD analysis project Ga0187893, IMG submission 139574) | White microbial mat communities from a basaltic lava cave in the Kipuka Kanohina Cave System on the Island of Hawaii, USA - MA170107-4 metaG ... | reverse complement strand
TCTCTTTCAGTTTCTTTTATCGCCCTTGATTTTTGCGGCACCTTTTACCGCATTCACCATCATAAATCAACGGCATTCATTCTCTATGAAGTAAAGATAATTCATTGAATCAAACGATCCCAAAGAAAATGACTCTTCTTCCTGATCGGTAAAGAACTCTTCTCGCAAGGGAAACTTTTTCAAAAGAAAAAGGAAAAAAAGAAAGCAGTCCAAACAGGCGGGCGGTGGTAAAAAGCAAGGCTGGACGATGCCAATAGAATTAACTATACATCGGCCACTCGCATTGGCCTTGCTTTTTAGCGGGTGCGGAGGGAGGTGGGAGCCCGCCTAACTTTGCGGAGCTTTTAGACGACGGTTGTTTTCAAGACCTGGGACTTAGATTATATCTCATCGCTATGCATACACCTTAGTTCTCTTAACGCGGAGTGCTTTCAAGAATGAGTGAATCCCCCTAGCATAGTCATCAATAAATTTCCGTTTGTAAACTAAGATATACGATGGATGATGAATCGGAACGAAGAGAATATCATTGTGCGCGAATGACTTGAATCTGAATTTGTCGTTGAGATCCACCTCTTCAGCGCTTACCTTGTTTGCCACAAAACTTGCAACTTGTTTGCCTAAAAGAAAGACCAGCCTTGGTTTTAACAATTCAACTTCTGATTCGAAATTTGGAAAGCAATTTTCCATCTCAAGTTTTATGGGGTATCGAATCTTATCCTTATGGAGGGGTAAGCACTTCACAAGATTCGTCTTATAAAACGATATCTTGTCGTTAAAAGGCTCTTCAATTCTTGCGATTAAGCCGCCAGATCGAGTGAACGGGGATAAGGGAATCTTTTCTTCATCATCGGCAAACTGCACTGCCGAAAGACCCACCCAAAAAACACTTGGATTTTTGCTTTTGTCGAATATCGGGAGTTGATTCAGGTATAAACCACAAGACTTACATGTCTTTCGCGTGGTTGGGTCGATGCTTTGGTTCAATTCCTGCGAATATGTCGGCACTATTTAGGTTGGTAGTCCGGTAAATATAGGAATGGACCGTTTCTAAATCAACGCCGGCTACATTCCTGCTGTGGAAATTGAACTGAATACGTCCGACCAGGTGAGAAAGCTCCTGATTAGGAGCGATTTGCTCAGCGTCTAGGTTCATACCCCGTTCTCTCAACTCATTATAGATTGCTGTTGCGTGATATGGTCTATACTGAAACACGCTAGTTCTAAACCGCGCATTACATTCAAGGGAAATGTCTTTCAGCGACTTCGCCAACTGGTAGGTCAGTTCCATATCCTCCTGTTTTTCGTCAGGGAAACCATAAATGAAATAACCCTTGATGTCAATGCCAGCCTTCAGAACGCGAGTAAGATTGTCCACGATAAGTTTCAGGTCGTGGGCTTTCTTGATGCGCCGCAGCACATTTGGAGAGCCGGACTCAATACCAATGAATAGCTCTTTGCACCCACTTGCTTTTAAGGCCTCAAGTGTCTTTGAATCCACATTATTGAACGTGTTGACGTGTGCCATGGATCGCCATTGAAAATCACATTTTGAGAAAACATCAATGGCTTTTTGAACGCTGTCCTTGGTCTTGAGGAAGAGATCGTCAAGAACACGAATGGAATTCACTTTCGGGAATCTGGATTTGATTTCCTGAAGCTCTTTAATAATTGATTCGTTTGATCTTTCGCGAATTGGGAATTCCCTGTTAAGAACTCGCGATGCGGCGCAGAATGTACAACTGTAAATACAGCCGCGGCTGGTAACAATGTTCGCTTCAAGAAATCCAAACGGATGTTTTACTGGCTCGTTCAAAAAAAAGCTCCTATTAAGGGGGATATTTGAAATGTCTGACGGAAAGTACTTGGAACTCCCGTCGACCTTAAACGCCCGGAACCTATTGTCTTGTTCGAAGGGCTCCTCCTTTAAAGAACCATTAACTATATCCAGCGTGATAAACTCTCCATCGCCGATGACTACATCAATCCTGCTTTTCGTCTTCCAGGTTTTTATGTCATTATACAGTTCTTTGGTTGAAAGGCCGCCGATGATAAAATGTGGATCGCAAGCAACTGACTCGACAAGTTGCTGTACGAGGTGCCGATTGGTGGTAAAAATATTCAAAGCCAGGAATTGCGGCTTCAGGTAATCAATGGTCGCGATCAAATCTGCAAGTGATACTCTTTGATCAACCGCATCAATCAGTTGAACTTCAATGCCGTTATTTTGCAAGTGTGTGGCAATGTATCCGAGCCCTATCGGCGGCAAGGAGTCTTCATCGTACAAGGGGTTGACCTCTCTAAATAGCGGGGAATTGACAATAAGCACTTTCATATTCACCTTCCATTTCTGAATCTTTGCTTAAATCCGTCGATCTCGCTGGCTGACGGCTTCTTGGTCAAACTCCAGACCAGATTCCAAATCTTCGTGTACAATGCTCCGTTAGAATTTGCGGTATCGGTTTCCAGGGCCTGATACCTTCCCGACTCAACTTTGACATACATCAATAGCTTATCGACGCCATGCACCTGCGCTATTCTTCCGCGCACGCTCAAATCGGCATTACTCGGATCGTAGAATCTAATCTCAGCACCTGGCATATCAGCCAGAATCTTGCCATATCTTATGTGGGTGATTGGCTCCGATGATTCTTCACACAGAATTGACACCCTTCTAAACCCCCTTGCTTTCAAAGCAATGTATTGAGAGTTCTGATCCATATCAGTTGGAGTGTTGCCAAAGAAATTCAAATCTCCGCCAAACAACTTGATTTCTGACCTATCCGCGCTGTTCGTAAACTTATTCACTTTTGGATCTAGCTCTTTCGTCTTATATATATCCTTCACCACCAGAAAAAACCACGTGGCCGCTGCCAAACCAATGCTGGAAATAAATGACACTATTATCAATGTTTGGGCGGATCCCCAAGAAACGGACGCCCCGTAGCAGGCCAGCAGAAAAAGCAATGCGGAAAATAGATAGAACAAGTAGTGAAGGGTCGTCTTAACCTTTGAAGCAAAAATCTTGGAGCGAAGGATGCCAAATGCGGCACCGATCGCAGCTGATACACCTATCGTCAGCAAAAGGGCTAGGTTCTTATCCATTTGATTGTTCGTTACTCGATATTCGGTTAATCAATCGTTCAATTTCACTGTGCGGAACCCTGGTATTCATTTCTCGATATAAATTTAGTTTTTGGATTGCCATTTCTGCAGTGACCAATTTGGTATCATGTAGCTTTTCGACTACCCAAAGAACTCCACGAACAACCAATTGCCGTCTGACTGAGATCGCTCGTAGGCTTCCATCTGAAGTTAGAATTGCAACCTTCCTTCTTATGGCCAATTCCAAGACTGAGCAGTCAGCGAAGCTTAAACCCCTGTGTTCATTTTTGAGCGATGTTATCATGTCTATTGGCCCCAAGCTATCAATCAGCAGTAGTTGGCTCTCTAGAAATTTCGAAACCTGCGTCATTTGATCAGCGTCAGTGACCTCAGATATTACTTGAGGTGTTGTCAGCACAACCAAATCCAGCTTAAAGAACGGCTCGATAAGACTCAAGTCAATCAGATCAAATAGAATGCAAGCATCCTTCACAACAACTTCCTTTTCAGCTGACACTTATGAGACCCCTCCGGATGTTGTTTATGTTGGTGTTGCAAAGCGCCGCCGCCTTGCTCAAACTAATCACCTCTTCCGCTAGAGCCCTGGTGATGAGTTTCTCGAAAACCTTAGGTTTTTCATTCCCCTTGTAGTTTCCTGGTTCATTTCGTGCACCATAAGTCTTGCTTAAGTACACGACCCATCTCTGATAGTAATTTTCGTTAATCACTGACAACTCCCGAAGGCGGTGAACAATTGCCCTGATTGATATTCCACAGTATTCCTTGATGTCAATTAGTTCCTTTATGTTAATGTAAGTCCTATGGCTGCCCCCGATAAGTTTGATGAGAGCCTGGCTTGGAACCAAGAAGCAACTTGCGAAGTAGTGGCAAAGCTTTTCCAGCGCCTTCGAGTTTCGTTTTATCTCCTCTGAGAAATCAAGGAGTATGTGAGCCAATTCATGTATCATAGTGAAACGAATCCGTTCGATAGGCTTCTCTCTGGTGTTGATGGCTACAACTGGAACTCCATTAGAGGTAAAGACTGCGAACCCATCGAGTTGCTCTACATAGTCGAACAACAGCACCTTGATGCCCTTTAGCTCGAGCATTTCAATCAGGTTTGGTATTGCATCAGTTCCCAACTCCCAGGCTTTTCGAAGTTTTATTGCCGCTTGCTCGACATCCTCCTTGGTTGAAATCTTGTCCCGTTGAAGGGGATTCTTGAATTTCTCAGACTGTCCTAGAATACTTTCAATTTCCAGGTATCTCTCGACGTAGTCTCTTGCCCTTTCAACCGCGGCCTCCTCGTCTTTCTTTCTCAGATCGGCCTTCTTTCTAAACGAGATTTGCCCAAGCTCAACTTGATCCACCCTCAACAGGTAGTCCTGTTTAACATTTAGAATTCTCGCAATTATTCCTAGGATCTCGCTGTTTGGCTTCATTGCCCCGATTTCATACTTGCTCAGCGCCTGCTTGGTAACTGCTCCTTTTAGGGCGTCGGAAAGGTCCTGAAGCGACATCCCAGCCATCTTTCGGGCAAGCTTGAGACGATTCCCAAATATGTTTTCTACATCCAAACTCATATAAATTCTATAGGTTGACAAATATACATAAATATCTGGTTTTGTCAACCCGTAATAATACATTGGCCACTTGCCTTGACCATGTTTTAAGCTCGTGGGAGGAATTCGGGAGCCAGTCTAAATTTGGTGAGTATCTTGACCCTGACTGGCCTTCTCTTCAAGCTGAATATAGCCGTGACCTATATTTGTTTCGACAAACTTATCCGACAGTGGGTATCCAGCAGATGTTAGAATGTTTGCCTTTAGCTGCTGCGGACTTAAATGCCGTCCCAGGTGATTTCGTTTTAATGGTTTATGTGATCCGCTATACTTGAGCTTTTGATGCTTCATGAAAGGTGAATCACAATTCGCTGTTGTTCAATGCGTCCTTTACTAGTTTTTGGCCTGCTTTTAAATCGAGTTTTTCAGAACAGTAATCGCTAATCCTTCTTTCACCTCCGCCATCAACCTGCTTTGTTGTTCTTATTTTGCATTCTGTTTGAGATGTCATACTCATATCTACCCGATACGTCTTTTCATCCTTGACGCACTCCCATGCTGCTCCGTCAGCCTTGGGGCTCATTTGCCAATCATATAGCACATCAACTCCTGCAAGATCATTCAATAGATCTAAGACAGTCTGGTATCTATTGGCCGGGTCAGCTGCCACAGCCTTACGAACATAATTTCGAATCCTTTGAGGGACATGATCTAAGTATAGACCCCGATCAGGGAATTTTTCCTTAACAATCCAATCGTAATATGTAGCGGCATCAAACAATCCACCTACAATGAATCTCGCTAATTGCTGTTTAAAAAGCCGATTTCCATTGCAAAGCCTGTAGATGGTTAACCCCGCCTGAAAAATATCGCTCTGCTGGCTAATAACATTGGCTTGCAATGTCTCTGGAGCCCTATGCCAGTTGTAGAATTTCTCAATAGTTGCTGTATTGTCTTCAGCCAGAAATTTAGCCAAACCAAAATCCGTTAGGATCGCATCATCAGAGTCGGAAACAAGTATGTTCGTAGGCTTAATGTCACAGTGAAGTAGTCTCTTTGTATGAATGTGATGAACTCCAGATAAAAAATCTAAGCTGTACTTGATTACCTCAGATGGCCTCAGGGGTCGTGAGTCAATTATCTTATTAAGTGAACCTTTGGTGAATAAGGGCATCGTGATGTAAATATTTTCATCATCTTGACATGAATACTGAATTGGAGCAATATTGGGATGATTTGATGAGTAGAGCTTCTTAGCTTCGTCAAAGAAAGTCTTCGGGTCAGTAAAGTCAGCCTTCTTAATTTTCTTTACCACGATCTCCGTATCCAGTTGATAATCATGAGCCAGGTGAATAGTTGAGTTTTTTCCTTCATTGCTAATGTCTCGCAGAATCTTGAAATGCAATGAGGTATTTGTATAGTCGATCATTGCCCGCTTTATAAGTTATAGGTTGCAAAGGCGACCAAAATGCACTCCCTATGTTCTTTAGAAATCTTGCTCCAGCCAGGAATATCTTTGAATTTTTCACCTCCCTCTACTAAAGTCGAAATAGATCCATCATTTGAAAGTCCTAGCTTAGATGCAATGGAGACTTTAATTCCCAAAAAATACTTCTGCACCTTACTACTTGCAATCAACTCCTGAATATTTCCTTCTAACATAATTCGGAAACTGTCGTGCGCCCCGAAGGCGGATGCAGCGGGCTCGGCGATTCTAATTCCAGCGAATTCTACGTTGTACTCGTTAAAAATGTCCAGCATTGTCTTTCTTACATACTTCAGCTTTTGTGGCACGTCGAATGATACAGGGATTATCAGTTCTTCATTTGAAACTGAAAATGTCTCACCGCTGATGTTAATCAGGGAGTAGAATATCTTGTTGGGGTTAGCCCTTATACCAATGACTTGCATCTATAACTCAAAACCCATCATCCGCGGTCATTCTGCGAGACGATGGGCTCATAATTAAATATATAACATTTTGTGCTTGGTGAAGCAAGGTCAATTCTTGAATTCGCTGAGGGATTTGGCTGATCTCATTTTTGTGACGACTTGCCTTTTGTCTTTGCGCGATGCTTTCTTTTAAGGTCGTCGTTTTTCTTTCTTGAATTCAATACCCGCCTTTTCGACCAGGATTCAGCCCAGATAACTTTATTGTTTCGAATCCAGTAGTGGGAACGACAATCCAACCCCCAGTTACCAATTGACGGATAGATTGAGACTGATTCACCGTCAAAAGTAATTTTCCAGTCAACCGGCGAGAACTTAACAACGATTTCGCTTCCACAACCACATGGACAAAGATGAATGGATGTCGCGAAAGGGATAGAAACATAAAAAACACCTCCTTCCAATTTTTCAGGAATATGTTCAATGAATCTATGCTGAAATGTCTTCATTGTTTATTTCATTGGTGTATATCGAAAACGTCGTCTGAAACTCCTTTTCATGCTCTCTGTAAAACCCAAATATTTTTTTCCACTTGATAATTGCCAAGGTCGCGCATAAGGAGTTGAGATCTGCTATTTGAATGTTGCGGTCATAGTCGTCATTCTTGTTTTCCGCGTAAGAGATCCGTTTTTCTAAATGACCCGTTTGTTCTGTTGTGCTGGTGGTTACACGGACCTTACCAATAAGTGATCCATCAATATCTTCAACACCAATTCCAACATCTATGAACGACGCTTTATTCTCCACCAAAAATGAAATAATCCTCCGCTTTTCTTCTCCTGTATCCATACAAATAAAGACGAAGCTCATAGGCGTCAATTCCGCAAGATTACTTTCGTCAACATTGACAGGATGGGAGATAATATGACGGTGCATGCTGGAATAAATCTCGTGTAGATAGTCCGTTTTCTTTAGGTGCTCGGAGAATTTCCCCTTAGGGGTTGCACCAGGGCTTCTGAATGCGTTGTGTTGAAGGAAATCATCTCCATCAAATAGATGAATTTCTGCAACTGGTGTCTTCGCTAATAAGTCGAGTATATACGACCCGGTGCCCCCCAAGCCGATAATAGCAATCCTTTGACCGCTTAGCTTCTCGGTAATTTGGTTAATCTCTACCCTGCTGGAATTCGTATCCAAATAATGAAACACCGATTCAGCTTCAGTGGCTTCAACCACCTGAAACGTCTTTTCGGTAATGGAATCATCAATTGATTTGGCTGGATTGGAAATTACCCTGATATAGCTTGTTAACTTTTCGTAATAGTCTTGAAAGCCATTCGCGGGTTTGTTAGAGAATGAGTGGTTAACGCGCAACTTGCCCGGAACCAGATCATTGTCTTGAGTACTATGAAAAATTTGCTTGATAGATGTTCCGTCTCGATTGCATGGATACTCTCCAATAAAGTGAATTACGTGTGTTTCCGGCGTCGTGGTCTTATCAGGCGTAGCCAGATTGAGCGAGGTTACAAGAGCTCCTCGCCTAATCTCAGTTTTGGAGTTGACATAAGGAATATCTCGGACCACAAGGAATCCATGGGTGACTTCCATTGAATGGCCTTCATCCCAAAGCTTCTTCAGATCGGGACTATGACTTATCAGTTCTGATAACATCAAACACCATCCCCTCTTTTACATGAACCGATTGACCTTCAACCAATGAGCCCTTGGGCTTTTTGTCTATCCCCTTGCTGTAATCAACAGTGTAGACAATTTGATCATTGTTGAACGGGTTTGGTCCAAAGGCCAATTCGACGACCTCATTGTAGGAAATTTCCTTTCCTACAAATTTCTTTGGCCGTGTATTCACAAAGATTGTGAATTCCTTATTCTGTCCTGGGGCACCACTCTTACTTTCTTCACTTTCCGTTTTCATCTTAAGATTGTTTATTAGTTTCTAAGAATTTCTAGTGTTTCTTATCCTTGGGTGGATTTGAATCACTGCCATAACTGTCTTTGTCACGAATTTTTCCATCCGTTCCATGAATAACTACCTCTGAGCGATTATTCTTCGCAATATCCCTTGCGACATTTATCGCCTCCTTTTGAGTTTCTACCACTTTAGTGGCCTTCTCATTTCCAGCGCCTTTGACGGCCCATCCGTCTGGGTGCTTAACTACGTGCTGATCTTTGTTTTTCATTGTATTGTGCATTTATGAGTACAAAGATAGAAAACAATCTCAGTTTACCAAACGGCACTTGGTATCCTTAACTTAAGATACTTATATAATCTTGATATTCTTAGATTTTAAGCCTATTTTTGACCCTAAATAAAAAAACTATGAAATCGCTAGGTAGTACTCTCAAGAGAACAAGGGAGTTGATGAATTTAACTCTCAAGGATGTAGAGAAGGCGACAAAAATTTCAAATGCTTATTTAAGTCAAGTAGAAAATGATAAGATTAAGCAGCCTTCTGCAAGTGTTCTTTACAAATTGGCTGAAGTTTACAAGCTGGAATTGAATGACCTATTGGAGGCTTCTGGGATTGTTAAGAAGCAAGAAAAGAGCGAAAAAACTGTCTCTAACGAATGGTTAAAGCGGCTTGCATTTTATACAGATGATCTTGACACCGAACAGAAAGAAGAAGTATTGAAATACATTAAGTATGTAAAGCATCAGAAATAATGTTCGAAGGCCCGACTAAAGATGAAATAGAGACAATAGCCTCGGCCTTACTCAAACAGAGTAAGGCTCTCCATGTTTTTCCAACCCCTGTTGATCAAATCATAAGTTATGCAGATCTGCATTTTGATGGCAAAGTAGACTTATCAGTAGTTAATAAGACGTTTTTAAGGACGCTTTCAGAAAGGCTCTCAGCCAAGTTTAGGCAGGCAATGGAGGCTGTCCGAGGAATTTTGGACAGAAGGGAGAATACAATATACCTGGACCTAAGTCAATCTGCTCCAAGGCAAAACTTTGTCAAGCTCCATGAAGTAGGACACCACGTTCTGTATTGGCAAGGACAGATTCTTGAACATCTGGAGAGTGACATGACTTTGGATCAGAATACCATCGAGGAATTTGAGGCTGAAGCCAATTACTTTGCTACGTGTATGTTGTTTCAGCTGGAGAGGTTTGAGCAGGAGGCGAAGAAATTCGAACTAGGCATAAAGACACCAATGCATCTTGCCAAGCTCTTTGGGGCTTCCGTGCACGCAACGTTGAGACGCTACGTAGATAATTCGGTCGCCATTGTGCCAGCCATTTCGGTCATGTTGTGCCAGTCGTTTCAGTGATATGGTGCCAGTGATGTAGAGCCGTTTCGGTGGCCATTGTGCCACCTGTTTCGGTCGCCGTTGTGCCAGTGTCGCCACGACGAACCGGGCAGTTCGATCTCATTTCGGTCGCCATTGTGCCACTTTCTGTGTGTTTTATAACTCGCGTTGAAAAAACAACGCGATGGCAGGCAAACGCATAGAAACGATGGATCTCAGACAACTCATCAACCTCAAGAAGCAGGGACTCAGCAACCGGAAGATCGGTCAGCTGCTTCAGATAAGCCGTAATACGGTCAACAGCTACTCGCAG
>Ga0187893_10015615_pt1 | contig 10144 bp, 10 predicted proteins | sample MA1701074metaG_FD_139574 | JGI IMG/M metagenome (GOLD analysis project Ga0187893, IMG submission 139574) | White microbial mat communities from a basaltic lava cave in the Kipuka Kanohina Cave System on the Island of Hawaii, USA - MA170107-4 metaG ... | reverse complement strand
TGTTCTCGGGCGGACCTCAGAAAATTTCCAGCGCATTCTTGACAACATCATGTCCCAGTACACGAAGATTGTCCCCACGATCCGCGTGGATCAAGGTAAGCGGTTGAAGATCTATCTTTCGGACGACGTACTGATCTCGCCGTACGCCAGGATCACCGACCGCAGCTACTATGCAAACCGGTAACCGAACAGGTCTTTCCTTTCGACGCTGGCGGCCCTTGCCCCCAGCGCGCGTGGCTGTAGTTTTAGCCCTTTTGTTGTCAACCGCAGCGACTCTGCCTGGCGCTGACCGCCCAGCGGTCGATCCTCGCGAGTATCTGGCCGAACTCCGCCGCCTCGGTACACGCAAGCCATTCTTGACTGATTCGCCCGATGTCTATCTGGAACCGCAAAGCCTTGGCCATTTCTTCACAGAAAAAATCTACCGTGAGCTTCGTGGTAACGCCTACTTCGGCTATGACTATGACGAGGGTTTCGTGCTGGAGGGGAGAACGGTTCAGATAAAGGTCCTGAAAGATCTGACGCCGGGCACCAGTTGTCAGGTTGCGTATCGGATGGCTCTAGAGCAGGCTCTTAACGCTGCGGGCCTTCAGCTCAAACTGGCGGCACCGATTCAGATCGGAGTCTGTATCGTTGGCGTCGAGTCTCGCGAGACCCAGAAGACTTTGGCTGGAGTCATGGTCGAGGCCTACCTGCGAAACGCCAATCGGAAGAAGTCCTTCTTCATCCGCTACGGCTCCGGCCACCCCCGTGGCCTAGGGGCCGCCATCCGCCTGTCCGCCGAGATGCTTGCGGGTCAGCTCATGTCACGACCTGAATCCTTGGGTCGCAAATGAACTGACTTCACAGGAAACCCCCGGGATGTTCCTGATTTTTCTTGACATGGTTGTTGAGACCTGCACAATGGTTGACTTTCGCTCCTCAAACTCAAAAACCTTCTCTAACCAGGATGGATCCAAAAGCCTGACCGCGAATCATGTTCAGTGTCTACGACCCAAGCGCAGATTACATCACAACCTACTCCAGGACTGGAATGCACGGATGGCTTAGCCGAAGGTCGCTCGCGAAGCGGGATTAGTCAAGTCGGCAAGGCCCTGGCGACCAACCGGAAAGCCTCTTGCACCGAACAAAACGACTGATCACCTAAGGCGGTGGCGTCAGAACTTCGCACGGATCCGATGAGTGGTTGCGCAGGCACTCCACTGCAATGAGGAAGGCTTCGTGGTTTTTCAGTTCTACCTTCCTCAGACGCATTGCCTCTATTTGTTTGTTCGTCAGATTTGCTGTCGTTTTGTAGTTGGATCTTTTTTTTGCGGGCGGGATGACTTCATCTTCCCAGTCTGGGAATTCAACACGAGGCACGATCATGCAAACAAAACACAGAAGAGCCGCGGTAGCATCGGCCAGAACTATCTTGCAGGTTAAGACCGAATCGAGTGCCATCACAAAAACTGTGAGAGTCAAGAACCGATCTCGCAAGGAGAAAATGAAGGCAGTTCATTTCCTTTATCGTAATCATGGGAGTAGTGATCCGAATGGAAAATACCTGATCGCGACTGAATTGGGCGGCCGACAGCAAGTTGCAAGAGACCTATCCGCTTTCGGCCTGATCATTGTCGAATTTCGATTCGAATGGCTCTACGGAAATTATCCCTACGGTTCTAACCCGGTTCGAGCAACACCAGGCTATTGTTTTGAATCAATTCGGGCGGTACTCGAGCCGAATGGATCTGTCGCCTCTTTTTCTTACCTGCAAAAACGCATCTCTGGTTCGTCTCAAGGCCAAGCAACTTGCGTTGACTTCTTCCAACCTGATTTAACGGTATCTCATCTCTCAGGAGACAACTATGAGCTTGTGTCTGCCACGCCCACTCACAACGCTTACTTTCGCGCAGGCACTCCGCCGACGGGGTTCGGGGTACCACCTGGTTTTCGTGTGCCTTCGATTGCAATGCCGGTGCTCCTGTTCTTAGACTACATGAACCCGAAGCGTGAAAGACGCTCTGGAAATGAAGTGACGACTGTATCCCCCGTAGTAAATCACTCAACGACTCTTCGGCGAAACCCACTTCATACCCAAGTAGTCGCCTTCGTTATCTTTAAGGATGCCGTTCTAGGAGCCGGACATGCAGCGTTTTAGATAGACGTCAGTCCGATTAGGTTGACAAAGCGCGGAGAGAACGGCCCTTCTGTGGGGCATTTCCCACTTCAATATGGTCTGGTGTCGAAAATCGAAAGGCGACTATTGCCGGGTTTCATTCTGGCGAAGGAGCTGACTGAAAGTCTGGTAAGGAAATTCAGCCAGACCTCTTTCCGCTTGTTCGAAGATGAGGTGTGGGATGAATTAGTGAGTCTGACGCTGGGCCTGCTCAGTTGCTAATGTCACACGACAGATCATGCTCAATAGCATTCGTGCGAGTCCAACGGCGCACAGTGTTTAGGCTAGTTATCAGATCGTCCACCTACTGGAAGAGGAGGGAATTGTGAGCAATTGTGTATATGCCGGCCAAGAGTATTCCGAAGGCGCGGAAGTTTGTCATGAAACTAGAGTAATGAAATGCGTATCAGGAGCGTGGATCGATACCGGTCGATCTTGTGAAGCGAATGAGGAGAGCGAGTTGGAGGTCACCTCAACCATAGCGCGAAGAGTCGCGCCAAGCCAATGCACATTCTGCTGCCGATTCTTCAACATCGGCCAAGTAACTCGAGTTGGCCTTCGAAATACTTGCACCGAATGTAAGGTTGCGGTAATTAATTTCAATCTTTTTAATGGCAAGCACGAAATTCGCAAGTTTAAGGTTCCTGGGAAGTCGGATATTGAGGTTGACACTAGTAAGTCTCAGCTAACAGAAATAATTGATGAAGAAACCTGTTGAAGGTTTCCGGTTGAAATTGGTTTCAAACAGCCGTTGCATCCCGTCTTTATCTCTTCACGACACATAGGTCGGAGGTCAATCGTGGTGGCGCACTGGACCGAGGTCATCCGGGCGGTCCAGGATTCCCCATACCTCTTGTTCACTTTAGATCCCTCAAAACCAGAGTGGTTTTTTTTCGGCAAGGTGCGTCCCGGTGAGGACCCGCCTTAACGAAGCCGACCACCAGACCCCACCGGCAGGAAACTTCCTGCTCTGGACAAAGGGTTCACCACCGTTCACTTCTGCGTCTCGACTGCTCAGGTAGATCTGAGCCACCGGTCATGGACGGAATCGAGTATCCTCACCGAAGCACTGGAGGGTTGGTCAACTACCTCCGAGCAGGGCGCGTTGGTTCGACAATAACCTCAAGATTCGCCATTACACCACCTTACACCCGGCGAGACACGTAGTTGGTAGTGCCGAGCGCAACAGTTTTTCATTTCAACGTAAGCAGCCAAACCACCTTTACGATGCCGACTTTGCCGACTGCCTAGCAAATGTTCGCCTCCTTGTCAGATGGGTTCAACCCATGTGCCACCAGCTGAGAACGCCGAGTTCGTACCACTGAAAATGGCTCAAAAAACCTGCTGACTTGGTGATGTAATTTTCTGTGTGTAAAAAGAGAGAGGGTGTAAGAAGGTTTTTCGATCTGGCGAGAACGAAGACCTTAATCCTCGAAAGGAGACTTACACCCTATGGCAAGAAAGCTAGCACCAGTGAGCGAGCAGTTTCAACATTTCGTTCAGGATCTGCAGGAGAGTTTTTGGGGGGATGTGTATGGGAAGACCCGGCGCGCCTGGAAACAGCTGTTGGAGCAAGATTCCGAAGACGCGATGGCCCGGTACTTGGGGCTGGAGCCGTACGAGCGAGCCAGCGACGGCGGTCTGAGACCCGACAGTCGAAATGGCTGGTATGAGCGGGACTACAGCACGATTTTAGGATCGATTCGGCTGCGGGTGAGACGGACTCGGCGACGGACGTTTCTGCCGCAAGGATTGCAGAGATTGCGACGTCGGGCTCCGGAATTGGAGATGTTGATTCGGGAGGCATTTCTGAGGGGGATTTCGACACGGCAGGTGGGACGCGTGGTCGCTTTAATCACCGACGAGCCGGTCAGCGCACAGACGGTGTCACAGCTGACGCGCTGTTTGGACCAGCAAGTCCAACAATTTCACGGCCAGAGGCTGAGCGACGACTGGGCCTACGTGTTTCTCGATGGTGTTTGGCTGAAGGTGCGCCGTGCGGGTGGGCCGCAAAAGGTGTTATTGCTGGTGGCCTACGGAGTGCGAGCCGACGGGAGCCGCCAGCTGTTAGCTTTTCTACGGGCCAAGAGTGAAAGTCAGGCAGCTTGGGAAGGGCTATTGAATGACCTCCGACAACGAGGACTGACCAGTCGCACGTTGGAGATGATTGTGACCGATGGTTGTGCAGGGCTGGCGGCCGCCCTGGAAGTTGTCTATCCCCGGGTACGGCATCAACGCTGTTGGGTTCACAAAATGCGTAACCTCCTGGAGGCGGTTCGACGCCGTGACCACGATTTCGTGAAGGCCGATGCCCAAGCGATCTATCTATCGGCCAGCCGTCCCCAGGCTCGTCAAGCCTTCCAGCGGTTTCGGCTACGCTGGCAGAAGTCCTACCCTGGCATGGTGCGGCAGTTGGAGAAGGATCTGCCAGAACTGTTGAACTTCTTGGATTGCCCCAAACCGATCTGGCGCTCCGTGCGCACGACCAACATCATTGAGCGCTGTTTTGTCGAAGTCCGGAGACGGACTCGACCCATGGTGACCTTCACCAACATTCACAGTGTTGACCGAATCATCTTTGCCATCTTTAACCGCTTCAACCAGGAATGGAAAAATCGCACCCTCAAGCTTTTTACACACGCAGCTTGACGTCACCCTGACTTCCAGTCTCTTGAGGTTGGTTATGGAAAATGATATATTCTTGTCAGACTGTTTTCTCACTTCGAACGCTGCGGATTTGGCGACTGAAATCTGACGGTAAGCGCTAGGCGATTCGGCTCAGGGCGGTACAGCCTCGGCGCGACAGCACAGGTCGAGGCTAACAAAGATCTTGATCCTAGGACAGAATTTTCCCACGAATCGCGTCGGTCCGGCTAGGACGCTCGCCCCTCCACAGGCGCGAGCTCTCTCTTGAGCCATTGGAATCCCTTTTCCACCCTTTGGGATCCAGGGGACTTCAAGAACTCCACATCATGATCCACCGTCTCAAAGGAAGTCGCCGACTAACTCAGTCAACTTGACCCCCTGAGAAGCAGGCCCACAAAAATGGCCACAGAATCTACGGTTAGGACAAACCGAAAACCTCAAATAATAATTCGGCCACTAGATGACCGAATACCAGTTGCAAGGCCAGAGGTTTTCCCGAGTCGATGCGTTGGCCAAATACTAGTCAAAATCAAAAATGATGGGGTTGTTCAAGGCTCGGGTAGCGTTATAAGTGATTACACTGTTGTTACCGCAGGTCATGTCGTCAAGACTGCGAACAACCAGTTTAGGGATATTGAATGGCTTAGATATGTTCCTGCGAAAAATCACTCTAGTGAACCCTACGGACGCTATGATTGGGAGCACATGCGTGCGGTGTTTGACGGTGCGTCCCGTGACTGGGCCTTAACATCGCTTGCACAGGCAGCAGGGTTCAGTACGGGTTTCCTGGGTGCAAGTGCAAGACTGCCTATCAACAGATGGAGAGACGAAGGGCATCATTTCAGTCACATTGGATTTCCAGGGGATCATCGTGATGAAATGTGGATCGATGAAGACGGAGTCTGCACTGGTATACGTGGAAGCCGTCAACTGATTACAAATATTGACGCGGCAGCCGGGCAATCGGGAGGGCCATTGGCAATAGGATGGGGAGCGAGTGGCTCCAAAGTAGCAGGTGTTCTTTCAGGTGGACCCAATCCCGTAGAAGACCCGAATATCTTCACACCTGGATGGGAAGACGCGAAGAATGATACTTGGTTTCAGTGGCTTTGCGACCACTTCGGCAAGCGACACGCAGATGACAGGTTTGGTGGTTGTCGAGGCTCACTTTTAAAAGCGCTGAGCGGCGAGATCGTCGAAACAAATGCGATGTTACCGAACTACTCTGACAACACTGTCTTCGTCGAAGACAATGGGCCGACCATACGTCGTTACTCTGCTCAATCCACTCAGTCTTGGATGACCCCAAGAAAGGTCTTCCAAGAAATAACAGCGAACAAACTAAGAGGCACAGCAAGCAAGAGAAAGAAGAAGTGACCCTAACATCTATTCAACTGGGACCACGGCATGGAGGCTCTTAACCGCTGGCGGAGATGGCTTCTGCTGCGGCAAAATCTCGACCTCGATCACATAATGCCAGATCCCTCACTCTCGAAGCGGACCTAATTCCGGAGGGAGGTCACCGAGCCAGTATGCAAGGGTGGCGGGACATCCGAAGCTAGAAGGAACCGCCAAGAGTATCGGATACTGCTTTCTGTCGTCACGGTTGAGGTTCTTCAGGACACCGCCGAGGCCGATCATCGAGGCGATGTTCCTCGCTCATGCTTGAACCATCGGCGTAGTAAACCGTGCCGCGGCCTACCATTCGTGACTGGAACACCTCGATTGCTGCGTGGATGATGGAGAACTTATGGGGCGGGCCCTGTGGAAACTGCCACATGAGAGTGCTCGTCTTTTTATTGTTATCCAAGCAGTAAACCTGTACGTGCGAATACAGATCCCCGGACACATTATCTGTTCGATCTGCTTCCTGCTGTCCAGGAGTTAGCTTGATCACGTGACGCAGACCCTCGGGCACCCAAGAATACTCCAGAGAAGCAAAGCCACCGTAGACATCACGCCAGAATCTCATGGTGATCTTCATAAACCCTCTCCCTATCTCACCAACTCACGGTGCTCCTAGGAAGCTCAAATACTCTTGTTTCCGTTCTTCACTCACTTGAGCCGCTGTAATCACAAGGAAACACTTGGTCCAGCGCGGTAACCTACTTCTGTTACCTCAATGGCGTTTCTCGCGAACCTTCCACTAGATCGAACTTGAGAAACACACCACGACCAACAACCCCTGACAACTCCTTGAGCCTAAGAAACATGACAGCCGACGAAATAAATTGCCGGATTGCCGAAAATTGAATCGCTGCCCGGCAGTATTAATCCGAGGCCCGTTGACAACAACTTTGATATCGTGGATCAGATTCTGGGAGACGATTATCGTAGTTGGGTCGAATCTGAGATATTCTTAGTAGCCTGAGACAGTGGTGGAGGCAATTCTGCCAAGTGCCACGTTTGTCCACCGTCGGCGGTTTCGAACAAGCCAGCAAAGGTGCCAACAAAGCCACGCAAACCATCCATCAGAGCAACGTCGCTCACACCCGAATCGCCACCGATTTGAACGTAGCTCCAAGTCAAGCCCGCGTCTCGTGAAATGCCCACATGCTTGTTTAATCCGATCATCACCAAGTTACCAATCGAGCTAATACGATAGGGCTTATTCGCTGAAGGGGTAGATAAGTTAGTCACCGTCCAAGAAGCACCTAGGTCAGTTGTTTTGAACAGTGCTGGACGATCAGCGTTGTAAGTTGCCACACCATAAGCGCCAGCCACGAGGAATGTCGTCTCATTGATCGCAGAGACCGCAGTGAATTGTGTCGCCTTTGCCCCTGGTGCAAGATAATCATGATTTCTCCAGCTCTTTCCCTGATCCGCAGTGATCGCATAAACACCAACAAATCGCTGTTTTCCTTGGGCATCCTTTCTGCGCTCAGATGCGACTGCAACCACGCGCGATCCAGCGAAGGTGAGAGCCGGTGCTGTGAATTCTCCCTTCATCACTTTGGTTGTCCACTCGGAGGTCACGAGATCCCACCTTTGAAGACAGATTTCACCTTGGCCATATACTTGCCAACAGGGACTGTAGCTGTAACCTGCTAGATATGCCCAACGGTTTTCTGCAAGTATGATGTCGGTTAAAGTGGCAGAAACTGCCATTCGGCTATTAATTGGTATGACACGGCCTGAGTCCTCGAGTCGGGCCAAATTCCCAGATGCGCCACCTCCTAGAACTCCTGTCGGTAGTGATGCCAATGCACCGAAGGACAGACGAGGCGGAAGGGCGAGCGTAGCCCAGGTGCTCCCTTGATCAGAGCTGTATGAAACTGCCGACGCGCTTGCAAGAGTGAAGAAAACCGCGACATTCTGACCTAAGGCTGCCAACCTCCGTATGGCTGGCTGGGCAGAGGACTGGACGCCACCATCGAAACAACTAGGCCACAGAACAGCGATCAGCAACGCACTGCATCCCATAGTTCTAGCTGCTAGGGCATTATTAATCATATCTTAGCTTCACCTCTTGGCTATCGGGGTGTCAATTTGTAAGTGACTCCGACTTCCCATCGTGACTCCCGCTTTCTAAACAATAGGCTGTCCCAATCAGTCTCCAAGATGAGATGCTTTTCGGGGGTGTCCAGACTTAAATAACCTGGGGTAGTACCCGTTTGCGAGCACGGGATTCGAGGACGAACAAGGGGGGTATCAAGATTGATGCAATCTGGAAGATTGAAAGGAATCTGCCTAGGGAGGCGGAAAATATTCAACGATCCGTTGTTGAAAACTTTGCTCGCGACTGTCGTTGGGATCCAAATAGGAAATATTAACCGTTTCGTGCGAATTCTACCAGTAAACCTCTCAACCGGGAATATCAGGGAGCCGGTGGTCTTCTCTACTTTTGGCAAACCGAACGTCAGTTGAATATCGAGCTTCTTCAAAGTGCGAGTCTTGCCACTGGCGCTATCAAGCGAGCCATCCTTAAGCTTCGCCCGAGTCGTAGATATTGTGACTCGAACGCGGGAATCCTTGTCATCCTTAGCATCGACAAAGTTGGCATTCGCTCCATCGAGGATGATGTCGTACGAAATCCGCCGTTTCCAGAAAAATAGCAAGCGGTATTCGTGCTCACCGCGAAGTCGCGCCGGCAGAAGATTCCCAAAGTACCCCCGTCGTTCATTTTCGCGAGCGAATCCCAATGCGTCTATCCCTATAGCCACTCCGACATTTCGCTCTTCCCAGTTTGGAATCCATTCCATGAACTTTTGAACTGCCGACTCCTTGCTCGTGGTCTCGACAGGACGAAAATCCGTTCCCACGGTTAAGTCAACAAGTAAGGTCGGTGGAAGGGATTGGGTCGGTAGTCCAGACCTGCTAGATCCGTGCGTCGCTCCGTTGACGCTAGGAATGGCAGAGGTTCGCTCTTTTGGAGCCAGATCTTCGTCAGAGAGGGACGCAGGCAACTGAAGGTCGCCGCCAAGGTTCGGCTCCACTGGTACACCGGCCATACTTGCATAGATCGGAACATCGCGGGCCAAGCCATCGGACACCCAATTCTCACCTTCGAGTTTTCCGAAATCCAGTTCGCTCCAAGAATCCTTCCGTCGCGGCTCATTATTGATGACGAAACGATTTCGCTCAGAAATCTCCACAGGAAGAGGAACCGTAAGAGGAAAGTCAAAATCCCAGATCCACTTAGTAAGACGACCGGTCAAGTAAAAGTCAGAACGTCCGCGCAAAGCGTGACAGCAAGTCGAAAGATTAGCTGAAATATCATCCTGGATATTACACAAGCCTTGACCATCTATCTTGTATGAGAACTGCGTGTCGAGCCGAAGGTCGATTCCATTCCGTCCGTCAAACGTGTGGAGCCATGCGCGTTGCCGTAGTTCGGGGTTACGGGAGATCCAGATCCAGCCGTCGGGCTCGCCACAACCGTTTTGAATATTCACCCAGCCGCGGTAACGCAATCCTCCAAGTCCGTAGAGAGCGCTCTTCAATGGAGACAAGTCAATAGCGAGGCGCAGGTCAGGGATCGCATAAAGGTGGGATTCTTGGGCTGCCGTTGAACCGCCTCGAAGTATGAGTAACATCAGACAGATCATCGCCCGCCACGCCCCGCAATACACGATTGTCTGAGTGAACATACGACTCCTTAGTGGTTCTCGAACTGACTGCTGACTCAACCGCTTTCGGCCTCACACATATCTATTGGTTACCACGGAAGTCTGAGGAGATCTTGTCCGAAAAGAAAAAGCTCGTTTGGTTTATTACCTGACAAAGTTCACAACATCGTGAGGACCGAGAAGTATCACAACATCGTACAGTTAGCTTGAGGATAGCGAGCAAGTAATGAACTAGAGAATTGGCTCCTTATAACTTCAGTTGAGAGGAGCC
>Ga0187893_10015614_pt1 | contig 10144 bp, 5 predicted proteins | sample MA1701074metaG_FD_139574 | JGI IMG/M metagenome (GOLD analysis project Ga0187893, IMG submission 139574) | White microbial mat communities from a basaltic lava cave in the Kipuka Kanohina Cave System on the Island of Hawaii, USA - MA170107-4 metaG ... | reverse complement strand
CGCGGCGCCAGGGAAATCGAACCCGGCACGTTCCACTACGTTGACGCCAAGGGACAGGCCTGGACTTACCGGAAAACTCCTTTCGGCTTGAGAAAATCGGCCGAAAACGCGCAGCGGGATTCCGTCCCGGTCCCCACCGACTGGACCGTTGCCGACGCCGGCGATTCGGTGGCCTTTGAGCGGCCCTATCCGTTCGGCGGCAAGCTCAAATGGGTGAAGAAGAAGTCCGAGCTGAGTGAAACCGAGCAGGCTGTCTGGAACCGCTGGCATGAAGCCAGGGAACCGGTCAAAGAGGAGCAATAGGAATGTCCATGGTTCCATTGCGATCAATCAGGTCCTTGGCAGCGTTGCCGCTGGTTTTACTGGCGGCCGCCAGTGCCGGCGCGCAGGCCCCGCCCCCGCAACAGCCGCCAGCGCAAACCGCCGCCCCCACGGCGGGCATGGTTCTTAATCTGCCCAACGCCTCGCTGACAGAGGTGATCGATATCCTCGCGCGCAGGCTGCGCATCAACTATATCCTCGATCCGCGCGTCAAAGGGCAGGTGATTATCAACACCTACGGCGAGATCCGCGCCGTCGATGTGCGCTCCCTGCTCGAGCTGATTCTCCGCATCAATGGCGCCACCATCGTGCAGATCGGAGAGATCCATCGCATTGTACCGATGTCGGAGGCGGGCCGGCTCCCGCTGAAGCCCCAGACCAACGTCAATCCACAGGACATTCCCGAAGATGAGAGCATGTCGCTCAACCTCATCTTTTTGAAATATGTCCAGGTGGCCGACATGGTGCGCCTGCTCGATCCGTTTCGTGGTGAAAGCTCTTCGGTCTCCACCTACGACCCCGCCAACCTGATCCTGATGCTGGACAATCACCGCAACATGCGGCGCACCATGGAGCTGATCCATCTTTTCGACAGCGACTCCTTCGCCAGCCAGCGCGTGAAACTGTATGAAGTCAAAAACGGGCGGCCAAGCGATATCGCCAAGGAATTGGAAACCGTTTTCAAAGCCTATGCGCTGAGTGAAAAAAACAGCTCCATCAAATTCCTCGCCATCGACAGAATCAACACCATCATCGCCGTGGCGCCCAATCCCGGCGTTTTTGAACAAGTCGAACTCTGGATCAAGAAGCTGGACATCTCCGTAAAGGTGACTGCGGGCGCAACCGACAACTACGTCTACCGTGTGCGTTATGGCCGCGCCGAAACGCTCGCTTATGCCATTATGCAGCTCTATGGCGGGCTGCACTACGGCATGGGAATGGGCTTCGGTGGCATGGGCTTCGGTGGAATGGGCTTCGGTGGCATGGGCTTCGGCATGGGCGGTATGGGCATGGGCGGCATGGGCATGGGCGGCATGGGCATGGGCGGCATGGGCATGGGTGGCATGGGCATGGGCGGTATGGGCATGGGCGGCGGTTACCCGATGGGCTATGCCGGCGGGGGAGGATATGGCGGCTACGGCGGCTATGGCGGCTATCCGGGCGCTGCCTACGGGGGCGCCGGCATGATTCCTCCCGGCGCCTCCGCCGCGGCGCCCCTAACCACTCCCGCGGGCGGCTCCGTGCCACCTGCCGGCGGCGACCTCACGGGCGGCTTCCTCGGTCTCCCCGCAGGCCAGCAGATGAAGATCCCACGCGTGGTTCCCAATCCCTTCGACAACACGCTGCTCATTCAGGGCACTCCCACCGAATACGAGCAGATTGTCAAGCTGGTCGACCAGCTCGATGTGCCGCCCCGCCAGGTGCTGATTGAAGCGCGCATTTATGAGGTTTCCCTCACCGGCGCGTTTGCCAGCGGCGTTCAGGCGTTCCTTCAGAAACGCGCCGCCGGCCGGGAAGCAAACCGGGGCCTGCTCGAAGCGATCTCGGATGGGGCCCGCGTCACGCTGTCTTCGGCGCACCTGGTCGGACAAACTAAAGAGCTGCTGCTGTTTCTCTCTTCGCAGGAGGACGAGCGCCGCGCCAAAGTGGTTTCGGCGCCTTCGGTGATCGCCACCGACAGCATTCCCGCCATGGTCAACGTCGGAACGGAAGTGCCCACCCTGAGCTCGTCGGTGGCTTCCGGAATCCAGACGGGCGGCAACACGCTGTTCGCCAACAATGTCACCAATCGCAACTCAGGAGTTATCCTGCAAATCATGGCCCGAGTCATCCCCAGCGGCATTGTGACTCTCGTAATCAACCAGGAAGTCAGTTCCCCGATCGCGCCGCCGGCCTCTTCCGCCATCCAGTCGCCGTCGTTTTCCAAGCGCAATGTGACAACGCAGGTTACCGTACAGGATGGCGACACGATTGCGATTGCCGGCATCATTCAGGAAACCGATACTTCCAGCTCGGCGGGAATTCCGCTGCTGCACCGCATTCCGGTTCTGGGCGGAGCCTTCGGCAGCCGCAGCTACTCCAAGGAGCGCACCGAATTGGTAGTCTTCATGACTCCGCGCGTGATCTACGACACCAACGAAATCACCGAAGCCAGCGATGAACTGAGAGGCAAACTGAAAAGACTCCAGAAGCTGATTCGCGAATAGCGCGGTGTAGAATCAGATTTGAAAGTTAAATCCGCACCGCCGGCCGGACTGAAGTCTTCGCACGCGCTGTTGCTCGGATTGCTGGTGTTTCTCCTGTTTGCCGGCACCTTCGGCAATGGATTCATCAATCTGGATGACACGGAGTACGTTTACGAAAACCCCCATGTAAGGCAGGGGATCACGGCCGGGGGCCTCGGTTGGGCATTGACCAGCGTCGGCTATTACTACTGGCAGCCGCTGACCTGGATCTCCCACATGCTCGATTGCGAATTCTACGGCTTGAAGCCGGCGGGACATCACTTCACCAACGTCGTTCTTCATTCGATCAACGCCGTGCTGCTGCTGCTGGCGCTTTACCGGCTCACGGGAAGCCCGATGAAAGCGCTTGTGGCCTCGGCGGTTTTCGCCGTACACCCGCTGCGCGTGGAATCGGTCGCCTGGATCGCGGAGCGCAAAGATCTGCTGGCGGGGACCTTCTTCATCGCCGGACTTGCCGCTTACGCCGGTTACGCGCGCCGCCCTTCCCGCTCCACCTACGCGATGGTGCTCGGATCCTACTTCCTCGCCCTGGCGTCGAAGCCCACGGCCATCACCTTTCCGTTCGTGCTGCTTCTGCTCGACTATTGGCCGCTGGCCCGGTGGCGCCCCGTGTGGCCCGCCATCCGTGAAAAGCTGCCCATGTTTGGGCTTGCGGCAGGCTCGGCCATCCTTACCTTCATTGGGCAGAAGCAGGCTGGGGCCGTGGTCACCGGGCAGGAACTCTCGCTCGGCTTGCGATGGGCAAACATCCCCGTCTCCTATGCGAAGTATGCAGCCAAGTTCCTCTTTCCTTATCCGCTGGCCGTCTATTATCCCTATGACAAAGCCATGCCCGCCTGGCAGCCCGCCGCCGCCATTCTCCTGGTGGCCGCTCTTACATTCCTGTGCTGGCGTCTGCGCGCCCGTCCGTATCTGCTCACCGGATGGCTTTGGTTTCTCGGCCTAATGGCGCCGATGGTGGGGGTCGTGCAAGTCGGGCTGCAAGCCTATGCCGACCGCTTCACGTACCTGCCCATGATCGGCCTTGCGATCGCCATGGTCTGGCTGTGCGCGGATCTGCTGAAACACAGCCGCAGAGCCAGCCAGTTTGCCGCCGTGATACTGGCGGTCCTGGCGGCGCTGAGCTGGATCCAGACCGGCTATTGGAAAGACAGCCTCACGCTGCTTTCCCACACCATCAGCGTGGCGCCGCACAGCCCGCTTATCCGGAACAACCTGGGGTCGGCGCTGTTTGAGCAGCGGCGCGTTGATGAGGCGATTCCCCATTTCCAGGAGGCAATCCGGTTGTCGCCTGGATACACCACTGCCATGACCAATCTTGGAATGGCCTATGTCCACAAGCAGGATCTGGCTCAGGCCCGGCGCGTGTTGGAAGAGGTGGCCCGCCTCCAGCCGCAAGCCAGCAAGCCCCACCTGCTGATGGGAATGGTGGCCATGGAAAGCGGTGAGGCGGATTCCGCGCTCTCGCACTACCAGCAGGCGCTCAAGTATCCCATGCCCCCCACAGACGCCGCCGCCACTCACAACGACATCGGAATGATCCTCGCCAAACGCGGCCGCATCGGCGAAGCGCTCGCGCAGTTTCGCGCCGCGGTCCAATTTAATCAGGGACTCGCCGCCGCACACCGCAATCTTGTCAATGCGCTGCTCGATCAGAACGAAACGGATCAGGCTCTGCGCCACCTCCATTACGCGATCACCGTCACCAGAGGCGATCCGGAATTGCGCAAACTGCTCGATTCGCTTCAAGGGCCCCGCTAACGCGTGCCGCGCAAGAGGTTCGAGCCGCGCAACCAGCTGACCATGCTAAAATGACCATAGTCATCATGAAAAGATCCACGGTAGCCGCCGGAGAGTTCAAGGCGAAGTGTCTCGCTTTGATCGATGAGGTGCATGAGAATCGGATCGAGTACGTGATCACCAAGCGTGGTAAGCCGGTGGCGCGGATTGTCCCGTTAGAACCCATCGCGGAAGCCGGCACGAGAGTCTTCGGCCGTTTGAAGGGAACTGTTGCAATCGCGGGCGATATCCTCTCAACCGGTGAAAGCTGGGAGGCCGATGGCTGACCTCTTCTTGCTGGACACGCATTGCTGGGTCTGGCTTGTTTCCGGCGCGGGCGGGAAGTTTCAGCGGAAGAGCCTCAAAGCCATCGAGCGGGCCTGTACACGCGGAGAGTGTCTGGTGTCGGTGATGTCGGTCTGGGAAGTTGGCATGCTGGCGGCGAAGGGCAGATTACGCCTGCGAATACCCGTGGAACAGTGGGTGAGGTCGGCGCTGGAGCCGCCGGGGCTGAATCTTGTGCCGCTGTCTTTGGAAGCAGCGCTCGGAGCCAGCGCGCTTTCCGGGGATTTCCAAGGCGACCCGGCCGATCGCCTGCTGGTCGCCACGGCACGCCAGCTTCAGGCTATCTTTGTGACGGCCGATGAAAGGCTACTGCGCTACGGCGAATATTGCTCGCTGTTGCGGGCATGACGCAGCCGGAAAAAAGGGGAAACTTGTCAGCGGCTGACAGATTCCCGCTTTTCGCAACTCACATCACAAGCACGGGTTCAAGGGTATGATGGATATGCCTGCATGAGGTCTCTCCTTTTTGCCAGCCTAGCCGTGATCTTCTCCCAACTTCTTCCTGCTCAGGAAGTTGGGCAAGGCGCACCGCCCGGAATCGATCATCAATTCATCAGTGCTTTCTTTCGCCGCGGCTTCAACACTCTAGTCAGGACGCCTCCCCTCGGCAGTGTGCGCCGTTTCGGTCCCACCGGGTATGTGCAGGAATTCTCCGGCGCCGGCAACGCCGCCGCGACGTTCGCCCTGGTCAAAGCGACCGCAATCCCCGGCGCCAATCCCGATGGGTTCGATATTTATCAGGTCTATCCCGCCGTCTACAATTTCTACTCGACCGTGGGCGTGACCACGGCGGGCTACCCCACCATGGATACGGCGCAATGCTCGATTGCAGCGAATGCCGCCGGGTCCATCTGCACCTATCAGTTGTTCGACAGAAACTACGCGCTGTTCGCCTACACGTCTTCCTTGACCGGCGCCAATGTCACCGGCACCTTTTCCATCAAGGATCCGTTCTACACGCGCTGGACACAGAGCGGCAGCATCAGCGGGATTGGTCCGCCAACCAGCTCGGAGGCCGATATCACCGCCGCCAGCGGGGTGACCGCCAGAAATCAGCAGTATCTGAACGGCGCCTTTTACAGCATCACATCCGGAGCGCACAGCGGCAAGCTGTACTCGGTGATGGGTAAGGCGTTCGCCCTGTACACAATTTTCGGGCTGCACGGCGGCTCGCTCGGCCTGCCGACCAGCGATGAACTCACCGCGTCCGGCGGCCGCTTCCGGCAGACGTTTGAAGGGGGCGCGATCGAATACACGGCCACCACCGACGCAGTGATCAAGCCGCTGGTTGCGGCTGTGAATCTGAACATCTCCACCGCGGCCGTCACGCGAATCCAACTCGGTGAATCCATCGTTGTGCGGGCCACCGTGGTCGCTTCGGTTGGTGGAGAGCTCACCGATCGCGAAATCGGGTGGATCACCTCCAACAGCCGCGTCGTAGCAATCCAGGCTAACGGAGCGCAGGCCGTTCTGCGAGGGGTGGGAGGCGGCACGGCCATCATTCAGGCCGTGAGCGAAGCCAAGTTGAGCCCGCCGTTGACGATCTTCGTCGCCGCGCCCTGCTGTCAGATCGGGGAAGGCGCGCCGACCACGGCGATCCAGCAATCCTTCCAGGACGCGGTGACGCGGCTGCGGCTGAACGTGAAGCTACCCGCCGCCAATCCGGTGCGCCGGGCCGGGCTCGGCTATGTGCAGGAGCTCGAAAGCGCCGACTCCAATGTCCGGTATCTGCTATGCCGCTCGGATCGCTCCCCAGGGGTTTTTCTGGTTACCGGCGCCCTGCTGGCTGCATTTGAGGCGGCTGGGGGTGGGGCTGGTCCGCTCGCCTATCCCACCGCGGATGCAACGGCCACCGGCCGCCAGAATTTCGAGGGCGGCGCTCTGGCCGGCGATCCGGTGCAGGTGGTGACCGATCCGATCCGCCGAAAGTGGGAGGAATTCGGCTTTGAGACCGGCGTTCTCGGTCCACCAAGCGGAGCGGCCCAGAATCATCTTAGCTTTACAGGCACGACGGGCATCGCCCAGATGTTCCGCGGCGGACTGTTGTTCAAAGTGAGCACCGGAGCATTCGCCAATACGCCGGTTCTGCTGGTCAGCGCCCCGATTCTTACGCGCTATATGGCGATGGGAGGCCCGCGGGGCGATCTCGGATTCCCGTTCACCAACGAATACCTGCACAACGGGTTTCCCGTCCAGGACTTCGAAGGAGGCCAGCTTCGCAACGCCGATGGAGAGGTCCAGCTTGAGGAGAGAGGCCGGCGCCCCGAAATCAGCGTCACGCCCTCGCGTGTCACCAGCGGCGGCCGCGTTCGCGTCATCGTTGGAGGGTTCTCCGCGGGCGCCAGGTTGCGCGTCTCGTTTACAGGATTGGCCGGGACGCCTCCTTTTGAAATCGCCACCGAGCAGGGCTCTTACACCTGGGAGTGGCCGGTTCCGGCTGCAACTGTTTCGAGCGTCGTGTCGGTGACGGCCACTGAGGTGGGCGCCGAGGCGCGCGCCACCACAACGTTCACGATAACAGCGCTGGCCGAAGCGGTTGTTCAGCTCGTCAAACTGCGCGGAGATACCCAAACCGGTCTGCCGGGCGCGCGTCTTCTGTTGCCTGTGGTTGCGGTGCTGCGTGACGATCAGGGCGCCCCGCTTCCCGGTGTGGCGGTCCGGTTCACGCCGTCCCCGGGCGCGGCCATTATCGAGCCCTCCGAGACAACCGACGAACGCGGCGAAGCGCAGGCCTTCGTCCGGCTGCCCAATGCCGACGGAGTCGTGCTGGTCAACGCCGAGGCTGCCGGCAAGGTAGCAACGTTCAGTGCCCGCAGCGCCTCTTCGTCACTGCCGGGCTTTCCCAGGCAGATGCAAACCGGCAGCTTCACGTTGGGCGATAGCGGCGTGTCTTCATCGCAAAAAGGCGCGCTGCTCGCCGCGGCAAGCTCCATGCTTCGCTATTACCAGAATCGATCCGAGCTTCCCGCCTCACAAGGGCTTTCCGAGCCCGCCATCCTCAACGAATTTCTCAAGAGTTTCTGCTCTTTTGACGCCGCCGGCGGGCGCCTCTGCGATGGATATCTCACTCCGGCCGGACGCACCGAGCCGGTTGTGAATCTCTGGCGGCTGAAGGAGTTCGTCGCCAATAGCGTCGACGTGGCTGCCGCCGGCCCCGGAGAGCAGCAGATTCGGGACGCGCTGGCTCAGGGTGCGCCGGTGCTGCTCGCTTTGTCCCTGACGGTTGACCAGACACCCGCCGGTACGCACTTCGTCAATGCCATCGGCGTAGCCGCCGACGGCGCCATCCTGATACACGATCCCAATGCGGTGCTCAACCGCTCGCGGCTGGCCGATTACACGGGCGGGTTCTCCATTGCCGGCCGCAACTTCAAGGCTGCCGTTATCGACGCCATTCGCTTCTTTACCCGCCAACCGAGCCCCAGCCCCTTTCTTGTAACTTCGGCCAACGCATCGATCTCGGTGCGCACCGAGGCGGGTGAATGCGGCCGTGGAGTTACCTGGCAGAGCGCGGCGGTGGTCAACGCAGACGGCAGCGTTGGACCTGTCGCGGGGACCTCTCAACTATATTATTGCGACGGATTACGGTTGAACCATGTGGTTCAGTTCCGTGCCACCGGCGCCTACGAGGCCTCTATGACGGATATGGGCTCGCCGGTTCGACGCAGCCAGATCTCCGGCAACGGCACAGAACTCTATTCCGTTTCAAGACCCGCTTCGCAATGGACGGTGGGCCCGGTGGATTTGAGAATCGCCGCTTCCGATGTCGTCAATGCGGCTACATTCACCTCCGGTATCGCGCCAGGCTCGCTGGTTGCCGTCTTTGGAAGCGGGCTGGTAGGCGCAGCCGGCGATACAACCGTAACTGTTGGTGGAGTTCAGGCCAGAGTCATTTCCGCGCAGGACTTTCGCCTTAATTTCGAATTACCGCACCAGGTTCCCGCCGGCGAGCATTCGCTCATCGTCGAATCCGGTTTCGGAGTTTTGGAAGTCCCCATCCTCGTCCAGGAGAGCGCGCCGGCCATCTTCGTGGACGAGAACACTCGTCTTCCCTCGATCGTGAACGCGGGGGGACGGGCGAATTCGATCACCAACCCGATCACGCGAGGCGGCACGGTGACCGTACTGGCGACCGGACTGGGCGCCGTGCGCCAGCAGGGGAACAACCAGGTGGTGGTGAACCCGGTTCGCGCCGTGATTCAGGGACAGGAGGCGGCAACCTCGTTTGCGGGCGTCGCGCCGGGGTTTCCGGGGGTGTACCAGGTGAACCTGGTTGTCCCACAAGGTGTGGCGCCCGGACTCACCGTTCCCCTCGTTTTGAGGCAGGCTGGGGCCGAGAGTAATACCGTTAGGCTCGCCGTACGCTAAAATCAGCGGAAATCTATTGACTCAGGGGCCTCCGCCGTGATTTAATCGCATGTTGATCCGGGAAAGAGTTTGGTTCCCTAATTGCTCGTAACGCGCCGGAGCAAACTTGTTTTGCACATTGACTTGCGTTTGCGACCAGTGGTATGAAAAGATAATTGAGTCCAGATGTTATAGAGAGCGGCATTCACACAGCATGAATCCCGCGAGCACAGCAATGACCGGCACAAAAGGTCAAGGGAACTCAGAGTTCGATAAGCACTTGGGGGTTGATTGGAGCAGCGAGGAGAAAATCGGGTGGGCGACCTAACGGTATCCTTTCAGCCGGCTCCAGCGATCGCCGAGACAAACGAAGAAAGACCTTTTAGGCACAGGTTGAAAGAGAAATTCCATCAATTCCAGTACAACTTCTACAAGGAGAGGGAAATGTCAGATTTTCGCAAGCTGTTACTTGCGTTCGCGCTAATCACCCTGCTAGCAGGGATTGCGGGCGCTCAGCCGATCGTCTGCAGCACCACGGCACAGCCGTTAACGGTGCGGTCCGAAGGTCTCGCCGAGCAGACGGGCGATGTGGTGGTCTCGTGTTCGGGTGGGTCGATTCCGGCGGTCGGGTCCGTCCTTCCGCAGGTAAACATCTCAGTCACGTTGAGCACCAATATTACCAGCCGGTTCCTCGCTGATCCGATCACGGAAGCGTTGCTGTTCATCGACGATCCGCAACCGGGTGCTCAGAGCCCCTGTGCTCCGGCAGCCGGCAGCACCGTCTGCGCCCCGCTGACCGCGGGCGCGGGTGGGACCGCCGTTTTTGGCAGCACCGTGGTAAACATCTTTCAGGGCGTACGCCAGAATGACACCACGATAGTCTTCCTGGCCGTTCCGATCAATGCTCCGGGTACCGTCGGCACGCGCATTATCCGCACGAAGAACATTCGCGCGGCGATCGCGGGCGTTTCGGCGCCCAACGGCCAGATTTTCGCGTTCGTGTCCATTCAGAACCCGCCCGCGAATCTGCAACTCAACAACTCCACGGTCAACGTGGCCTTCGTGCAGCAGGGTCTGCTTTTTGAGCGGCGTTCCCGCACCGGCGG
>Ga0187893_10015613_pt1 | contig 10144 bp, 9 predicted proteins | sample MA1701074metaG_FD_139574 | JGI IMG/M metagenome (GOLD analysis project Ga0187893, IMG submission 139574) | White microbial mat communities from a basaltic lava cave in the Kipuka Kanohina Cave System on the Island of Hawaii, USA - MA170107-4 metaG ... | reverse complement strand
GCTACCGCAAAGCCCGTTGAACGTGGCGAAGATGGCTTGGAAGCGGCCTGTCGCCTTTCTATTTATATTTTTGGGGAAGATTCAATTCTTACGAGCGGCGGGTTGGTTTCCTCCAACTGCGCGACATCGAGGGAGCACATTCTGATCGTGCGCCCTCTGCGAGCAATGGAGGAGACCATGCCGCCAGCTCGCTTCTTCGTGTGTTGTCCGGGAGGCACGGAAGCGAAACAGCGCGGCTTCCCCGTTCAGCTCTTCGTCAGCTTTCTGCTGCTAGGGCTTTTTGTCTGGAGGATGTTCTGACGGGGCCTTGTGCTTGAGCGCGCGGCCCTTGTCAGGTGTGGGATCTTCGATCAGTCCGTAGGTCTGCCGGCCTTCGTGGTTTTCCGGCAAATATTCCGTGATCGGCATGCCGTCCTCCCGCACGAACAGGAGGCAGTGGCAGTACTTGTAGATCTGCATCTCGTCGCAGGCGCAGATCCAGCGCCTCAGCTTCGCTTCCTCTTTTTTATCCTTGTAAAAGTTGCAGGGGCAGAGCGGCTTGCCCAGTTCGTCCACGTGCGCGGCCAGGCCCTTCACGACGGCCTCGGTGACGGCGGGGTTGGGATGCATGGTCGTGCCGCTCTTCTCGGCGAAGCCCTTCACGTACTTCCACATCTTGTCGAGACTTTCCTGGCGCGGTTCGGCCATGACGCTCCTTGCTAGGCTTTTGCGCCGGTTTGAGACCCTAGGAAGACGCGAAGCCGTTCTCGTTGCGAGGCCTGGATGTCGACGAACTCCAGGCCGAAGGTGTCCGCCTTGGCCCACCGCACGAGGCCCCGCTCGATCTTGAGCGGCCGGGGATAGTCGGGGAGGAACAGGTCGGCCTTCAGAGTGGCGCCCGCCTCCGGGACGGTCTGGCATTGGATTTTGCAGCCAGTCTTGGACAGGTCGTTGACCAGCCCCTCGCCCTCCAGGGCGCCGCCCGAAAAAAAGACCCGGCAGTTCAGCTTGAGGCGGGTTGCGATGCGTGGTTTCTGAGGGGGGTGTTCCTGCAGTTCCTTCATCAACTCCTGTCCCGCGCTCTTCGCAAGCCATCCCTTGCGGGCCAGCAGGCTCAGCAGCGCGGCGGCTTCCATCCTGTAGGAGATCACCAGCGCCTTGAGGGCGGTGAGGTCACGGGGATCAATTAATTCAGGCATGGGTCATCCTCATTTATTAATGAATATTAAAATATTACATCACGTGCGCCAGCGGAGCGTGACCGGTCCCTTCAGGGGATGGTCCAGCGCGCCGCCGTTCTGCTGCGCGGCAAGATAGGCCGCCTTCAATTTCACATACCACTTGGCCGGCTGGTCCTGGTCGCCGACCAGCATCAGCGGCGGGTCGTGCCGCAGCCCGATCGCCTGCCGCGCCATCACGGTCGTGTCCTGATTGAGAAAGGCCCGGCCGAACAGCCGCAGGATGGTTTTCGAGAAGGGCAGCCAGCGCAGGCAGTCCCAGGCCGCGCAGAAGTCCATGCGGCACTCCGCGTCGGAGATCGGCGTGATCATGGTGCGCGACAGGAACCACTGGGAGCCGGACTGAATGGTCTCGATGCGGATGTTCGGCAGCAGGAAGTCGATCGTCACGGTCGGCGCGCCGCCCGACAGGCCGACCAGCTTGTACACCGAGCTGTTGCTCGAGGCCGGGTGCGAAACCATCCGGAAGCCGAGCGGGAGCGGCTCGTAGGTTTTGGCTTTCTCGCGGATGGTCGCGCGGCTGCGCCACCAGGGGCTGCGGTGGACGAAGGGGCCGTGCGCCGGGTCGATCAAGCCCACAAGGCCGTTGTCGATCGTCGAGGTCAGCGGCACCGAAATATGAAGCGTGCGATAGGATGGGGAGAGCACCGGCAGCGCCGGCGGCTCTGTGAGCGAGGCCGGCACGCCCTGTTTGCCCGGCACATAGACCCACACATAGCCGTCGCGTTCTTTGGCCGGATAGGTGGTGACCCCGATTTTCTCCGGCTGCACGCCCGCATCGGCCACGAGCGCCGGAATGTCCCGGCAGCGTCCCGTCGTATCGAACTGCCAGCCGTGGTAGGAACATTCGATCCGCTCGCCGTCGAAGCAGCCGAACGAGAGCGGCATCGCGCGGTGCGGGCAGATGTCGCGCAGCGCGGCCACGCGGCCCTGCCGGTCGCGGCAGATGACGAGCGGCAGTCCGGCCAGGGTCCGGCCCTTCATCTGCCCCGCCCGCACGTCGGACGACAGCATGGCGGCGTACCAAAAGCCGGTCAGCGGCTGGCTCTGCGTTCCGTTTGAAGAAGTATCCATCATGATGCGCGAGTGATTGTGCGCTTCAGGATAGTCGAACACCGATGCCTGTGCAAGGATGTTGGACAATCACGCGATTCACGGGTGCAGTTTACAAGCGCCGGAGCCTCCTTTACAATTCGCCAGTTCGCGAACCGTGGAGAAACGTGCGTGGAGCGGAGCGTGCACGAACAACTGACAGCGCGGTTGACCCAGGGCTTGGGGCAGGCCGAGGCCGCTCGATTCGCCGGCGAGATCGAGCGCGCGGGTCAGGCTGCGGCGGTGCTGGCGTTGCTGGACGAATTACAGGATTTGTCGGCCAAGGCAGCGGCGGGCGCCATCGAGGCGCTGCCGGAACTGCAGCGGAGGAGTTGCCTGTCCGATGTGGTCGCATGGCTCGATCTGGGTGTCGCGTTGGCCGAATCCTCCGGCGCGGCGGCATTGAAATATTGGAAGGACAGCCCGCTGGTGCTGGGGCTGCTGGAGCCGGCGATGCGCGGAACGTCGTTGTCGCTGGCGTTGGAACTGGCCGAAGACGATCCGAACGTCGCGCTGGAATTTTTCCGCCGCACGCCCGAGTTGCTGACCCTGCTGCCGGCCTCCGATCTTCCTGCCTGGGCCGGGGCCTGCGCCGAACTGGCCAAGGTCGACTATGTGTTGGGGATCGAGTTTGTCCGGCAGGTGCCAGCCGTGACGCAGGCGCTGCCGATCGAGCTGGTCCGCCCGTGGATCGCATTCGGCATGAAGCTGGTCACGCAGAACAGCCTGGGCAAGACTGATTATGTCGGCACCCTGGAATTTTTCCGCACGAGCCCCGCGATCCTGGGCGACGTGGCCGGCCCGGTGCGCGCTGGTGTGATCGACGTCGGCTCCGTCCTGGCCGACCGCTCGCCGCAACTGGCGATCGAGTTTCTGGCCGAGGCCCCCTTGTTGCTGAGACGCCTGCCGTCCGACGAGTGGCGGTTGAAAGTGATCCGTTACGCTCCGTTGGTGGCCGGGCGGGATGCGGAGGCCGCCGTCAATTATATACGCCGGTGTCCGGAAATCATTGCGCTGTTGGCCCCCACCTCTCCCTCCCCCCTCGAGGGGGAGGGTGAGGGAGGGGGGAAATTCGAGCAGTGGTTCAAGAGCGGCATGGAGGTGCTGGAATTCAGTATTGACGGGGGCCGGGCGTACTTTGCATTGGCTACGAAGAAGGCGCTGGCCTCGGTCGAGCAGGCGATGAGCGGCGTGCCGCTTCGTACGATCGCGCGGTCGCTGAAACTGTTCGCGCAGGGCCTCTGCGGGACCGACGTGGCGATCCAGTCGCTGCCCGAGACGCAGGAACCGGGCAAGGAGCCGCCGCGCGCGACGGTCAGCGCCGACGGCCGGACGATTTTATTGCCGTCGCTGCTGCGTCGCTATCCCACGCACGAGGAGAATGTCCGTCTCTATACGGTGATGGCCGCCCATGAAGCGGGCCATCTGGAATTCGGAACCTATGATCTGAGCATAGCGTCGCTTGGGGATTTGATTGCAGATGTGCAGCGACGCTATGTGCGCGACTCGCGGGACGAGCGAGACGCGCGCGAAAAGCCCGTCGTGCCTTTCCCGCAAGTCTCGCCAGTCGCGCAGAGCGACGTCGCGTCGCTCGCGGACCTGTTCGCCCTGTACCCGCAGCCCGGCGTGATCCGCGATCTCTGGACGGTGCTGGAAGATGCGCGGGTGGAATATTTACTCCGGCACGAGTATCCGGGCTTGAAGGCCGATCTGGCCCGGCAGGCGCAGGACGCCATCCGGACGCACACGCTGACGCAGGGTATGACGGTCCGCGAGATCGTGGTGGACGCGCTGTTGCTGCTCTCCACCGCCGAGCCCGGCACCTTTACGATTCCCGGTTCGATTGCGGGCGTTGTTGACCGGGCCTGGGCGCAGTGCCGTGAAATTTTGACACCCACCGCCACGGCGGCCGATGTGGTGCGGGTCGCGGACCGGGTCTATGTCCTGCTGGACGAACTGCTGACGCCCGTGACAATGCGGCAGCAGACCGACGATCCGGAGCGGGAACCGGAAACGGATCTCGGCGTCGGTCCGACAGCCTCCGAAACGCAGACGGACCAGTACAAGCCGGTCACCAACTGGGTCTATCGCGGCGCGATGAATCCGGACATCATCGGGATGAAACAAGGGGATGTTGGCGAATCGGGACAATCCCAGGCGCCGACGCCGGTGGGCACCGAGGGGTCGGGAATCACGGCATCGAAGGCATCGGACGGAATGAAGGAAGGCACAAGACCGACTCCGACCGCATCCGGCTTGGGCATGGCCGACCCGCATCGTGGCTCCGGCATGACGCCGGATTCGGCGGCGGATCAATTACTGCAAGTCGGCGATGACCGGCGCGGCGTCCATGCCGCTGCATCGCCGTCCGAGCGGGTTTTTTTGTACGACGAGTGGGACGGGCTCATCCAGGATTACCGTTCGCGCTGGTGCCGCGTGGTCGAACAGACGGCGGCGGAAGCCACGGCGGACTTTGCCGAGCTCACGCTGGCCGCGCACGGGCCGTCCGTGCGGCTGCTGCGCCGCTACTTCGAGAGCATCCGCCCACCGGGACTGAAACGTGTGCAAGGGCAGACCGACGGGGAGGAACTCGACCTCGACGCACTCATCCGGCGCGCGGCCGATCAGAAGGCGGGGGCGGAGCCCTCCGACCGCATCTACATCCGGCGCGAAAAGCGCGAGCGGGACGTGGCGGTGGCCTTTCTGGTGGATTTGAGCGGCTCGACCAGCCGGCAGTTGGAAACGGGCAGCCGGCGGGTGATCGACGTCGAGAAGGAAGGGCTCGTGCTGCTCTGCGAGGCGCTGGAGGCGGTCGGCGATCAATATGCCCTGTACGGCTACTCGGGCCGGGGCCGGGCGCAGGTGGACTTCGTCGTGATGAAGGAATTCGACGAGCGCGACCGGAACCTGCCGGCCCGCCGCATCGGCGCCGTGATGCCGCTGCACCAGAATCGTGACGGCGCGGCCATCCGGCACGCCACGCACAAGCTGCTCGCGCGGGACGCCCGGATCAAGCTGCTGGTCCTGTTGAGCGACGGCAAGCCGCTGGACGACGGCTACGCGGACGAGTATGCGCTGGAGGACACGAAGCGGGCGTTGCGGGAGGCGCGCACGGCCGGGGTGGATCCCTTCTGCATCACGGTGGACCGGAACGCGGACGATTATCTGAAGCGCATGTACGGCGACGTGAATTTTCTGGTCATCGACCGGATCGCAGCCCTGCCGGAGCGGCTGCCGCGTATTTATCAACGCTTGACGGCGTAAGGCAGGTCATAGGCTATGGGCTATAGGCAATGGGCAAGAATCATTTTCAATTACCTATAACCTATTGCCCATTACCCATTGCCTTGTGCCAATTGTCCAATGGTGATTGATGGCTGAAAAGACAGCAAAGAGTATAGTCCCCCCGTGGCTGTATAAATTGTTCACCGGCCACCAGTATCCCTATGTGCGGCGGCTGGCGAAGTTCGCCAAGCCGGTCACACCGGGCGAGGATCGCGGCGAGCCGACGAAGGACGAGATCGACATCAAGTTCTGGGAGGTTTTTCCCCGCTGCTGGGTGAAGATCCTGCAGGAAGTGAAAGAGGGAATGATTGTCACGTTTCACGAATTGGGGCAGTATGAAGCGGGCAAATACCAGGAGCTGATCGAGACGCCCGAGGATTTCCTGGCCAAGACCTACGGGAAGAAAAAGATCAAGGTGAATTTCTACGACGGCGAGAATTTCGTTTGCACCATCAATTTCAAAGTGGCTGGCTGGACGGGGCACGAAGAGGGGCATTGAGTTGGCGGCTAGGCCAGCCCTGTGCTCCCGGAGCGCGCACGATAAGAATGTGCTCGCTCGACGGCCGCAATGGGGCTAGCCTAGCCGCACTCAAGCGGAGCAGGATATAGAAGCGGTGGCAGCAGGGCCTGATCTTATGCTCGCGCAACGCGCACGCTCAGAAGGTGCTCGCCACGGGCGAAGGGCGAGTCTCGGCGCGCCCGGGGTGGGCGGGTGAGAAAATGCGCGCACGTACGATCAAGCCCTGCTGCACATGTGCGAAGCACGTATTAAGGGAAGGACAGGCAGCGCGATGGCTCGATTGAAGGTCACGGTGGTGGGGGCGGGGAATGTGGGCGGGACGGCGGCGCAGCGGCTGGCCGAGAAGAACGCCTACGACGTGGTGCTGGTGGACATCGCGCCGGGCCTCCCCCAGGGCAAGGCGCTGGACATGACCCAGGCCGGCCCCGTCGTTGGGTTCGATTCGAGGGTGACCGGCACCGACGGCTACGACGAAACGGCCGGGTCCGCCGTCGCGGTCATCACATCCGGCATTCCGCGCAAGCCGGGCATGAGCCGCGATGAGCTGCTGGCGACGAACGCGAAGATCGTGACCGGCGTCGTGAAGGAACTGGTCAAGCGCTCGCCGGAGATCATCCTCATCCTGGTGACGAATCCGCTGGATGCGATGACCTACGTGGCTTATAAAGTAAGCGGTCTGCCCAAGCAGCGGGTGCTGGGCATGGCCGGCGTGCTGGACTCGGCGCGGTTCCGCTCGTTCATCGCCGAGGCATTGAACGTACCGGCAACGGATGTGCAGGCGATGGTGCTGGGCGGGCATGGCGATACGATGGTGCCGCTGCTCAAGCATACGACCGTCAAGGGCCGTCCGATCACGGAGCTGCTGCCGAAGGACAAGCTGACCGCGCTCGTGAAGCGCACCCAGGACGGCGGCGCCGAGATCGTCAATCTGTTGAAGACCGGCAGCGCCTTCTACGCGCCCTCCGCAGCGGCCGTGGACATGGTGGAGGCGATTCTCAGGGACCAGAAGCGCGTGCTGCCCTGCGCGGTCAAATGTGACGGGGAGTACGGCATCGACGGCCTGTTTGTCGGCGTGCCGGCGAAGCTGGGCCGCAAAGGGGTCGAAGGGATCGAGCAGTACGAACTCTCGCCGGATGAGAAAACCGCGCTGGCTGCGTCGGCGCAGGCCGTGAAAGAACTCTGCGCCGCGGTGGATCGACTCAGCGTTTCTTGACTTTCCGGAGAGGGCTGCGGTACGACTGCGTTGGCAGTGAGTCATTGCATGTCAGTATGGAGGCCACGATGAAATTCCTGGAAAATCCAAATCAGACGATGATAGTCGGGTTCGGGTTGACGGCCGCGCTGGTGGCCGGATGGATCGCGGTAACCGGAGTCGCTCCGGCTTCGGATTCATGGGTCGAAACCGCTTTCCGGTGGGTCCACTATCTTGCCGGCATCACCTGGATCGGGCTCCTGTATTTCTTCAATCTGATCAACGCGGGATTTTTAAAGAGTCTGGACGCCGGTCAGAAAGGCGTGGTGGTTCCAAGACTCATGCCGTCGGCGCTGGCCTGGTTCAGGCACGGGGCGACGGTGACCGTGCTCGCGGGCATCGGCCTGATCATGATCCTGCACCCGTCCCTGTCTGGCACTGGCGATAAAGCCGCCTGGATCGGCGGACTCCTGGGCCTGATCATGATGGGCAACGTGCACGGCATCATCTGGCCCAACCAGAAGAAGATCATCGCGGCGACGGCGGAAGCGGCGGCCTCCGGCAAGCCCGCGCCGCCCGAGATGGCCGACTGGGCCAAGACGGCGCTCTATGCCTCGCGGATCAACTTCATGCTCTCGATCCCGATGCTGTTCTTCATGGGCGCGGCGAGCCATCTGAAGTAGACGCGTCTCGACGACAGATTGGAACACGGACGCCGGCCCTGCCGAACCGATTCGGCAGGGCCGGCGTGTTTTCGGGCCATCTTATTTTCGTCGCTTCGAGGAGGGTGCCGGTTCCTTGCGGGAAGTTTGCGAGAGCGATACGAACTGATCGCGGTTCTCGTCGAAGGCCCAGACCTGTCCGGTCGGGATGGAGTAGACCCAGCCGTGCAACTCGACCGTTCCCCGGCGGAGCTTGGCAGCGATGAGCGGATGGGTACGCAGGTGGGCCAGCTGCACGCGCACGTTTTCCTGGATGGCGGCTGTCAGCAGATCGTCGCCGGTGAGGTGCGCATAGTTTTCCTGGAGGATGCGGCGCACGGCCTCCGCCTGGCGCAGCCAGTCCTTGAGGGACGGCAGGTCCTTGGCCTGGTCGGGGTCGAGGATCCCTTTCGCGACGCCGCAATCGGTGTGCCCGCAGACGATAATGTTCTTCACGCCCAGCACGCCGACGGCGTATTCAATGGTGGCCGTGGTGCCGCCGATCTGTGCGCCGTAGGACGGCACGATGTTGCCCGCGTTGCGCAGAATGAACAGGTCGCCGGGATGGGTTTGCGTCAGCAGGCAGGGGTCGATGCGGGAGTCGGAGCAGGTGATAAACAGGGCCCGCGGGTGCTGGCCCTGCGCCAGACGCGAGAACAGCTCTTTTTGCGCGGCGAAGACCTCCGATTGGAACTTCCTGACTCCTTCGATCAGCGCTTTCATGCGGGAGACTCCTCCGTGCCGGTCAGGTCTTCGAAAAGCCGGCCGCCAGGTCCCGATCCATGGTGAACACGAAGACGCGCTCACCGATCTGAGTGTCGATATCCGTAAAGAGCGCCGTGGCCTTCGCGCCGGTGATCGCGTGCATCTGTTCCATGAGCTTTTCGCGTCCCTGCGCGATCAGGTTCTGGCGGAGACGCTTCACCATCTCGACGCCCTCGACGGTCTTGGCCAGCTGGCGCTCGGCCGGCGTCAGGACTCCTTTGAGCCGGATGACGATCAGGTCCCGGACGATGAAGGCCTTCACCTCGTCCGGCCCGCGCCCCATGAATTCCTGCTCGAACTTGATGACGGCATTCTTGACCAGACTTTCCATTTCTCCCTGACTCTGGGCTGGCTTCATCGGGTTCATTCCTGTGTCCGCCGATCCGGGTGCGATTATATGGATGGAAAAGCAGAGACACAACCTTTCCCGCTCTTTGCGCAGAGGGCCGGGCTTTGTCATGGCGCGGTTGCTTGATTTTTCAGGCATCAATCAGCTAGCATCCGGCGCAGTTTTTCGGATGCGGATTATAGAGGCTCTTGGTCTGGCCGGCGCAGGATCGGGAGAATCTATCGTGGGAAACGATAGGCGGTAGGGCGACGGCGCTGTTCGGCAGGCCGGTCGCAGTGCAAGCCAGTCAGGTGCATGTGAGCACCGGCTGGCTTTTTTGTTGCGCGCGAACGGTCGCGCCGTCGAGGCGGAGCACGGATCCCTGATGTCATACGTAATGCTGGTGCCGCTCCTGCCGTTGTTGGCCACGGCCATCGCCATGGTCGGGGGAACCTCCTCGGGGAAGTGGCGTGCCAAGGTCGGGGTGCTGCCCCTTGCGGGGGCGTTTCTTGGCGCCGCCGCCACGCTCGTGCTGGTGTCCTCGCAGGGCCCGGTCAGCGTCCGCTTCTACGAGCCGGGCTCCGCCGCGGGCCTGGCGCTGCCGATCGGATTCCACTTCGACCGCCTCAGCGCGATCATGATGACGCTGATCGCGCTGGTCGGCACTATCATCTACGTCTACTCGATGGGCAACATGTACCAGGACCGAGGGTATCACTGGTACCTGGGGCTCATCACCTTCACGACCTTCGTGCTGCTCTGCATGGTCTCCAGCGCAAACCTCGTGATGCTGTTTGTGTTCTGGCAGGTCCTGTCCTGGCTGCTGTTCCTGCTGGCCCACAACCACGTGCATGCGGCGACGCTCCGGGGCGCCTGCAAGACCTTCACGTTGTTGCGGGTCGGCGACGTGGCGTTTCTGGGGGGCATCGTGCTGGCCCATGCCCTCTACGGCACGGTGGAATTCCAGGAGCTCTTTGCCCGGGCCGCCGCAATGCCGGTCACCCTCTCGCCCCTGCCGGGGCTGGACATCAGCGGCGCCACGGC
>Ga0187893_10015612_pt1 | contig 10145 bp, 13 predicted proteins | sample MA1701074metaG_FD_139574 | JGI IMG/M metagenome (GOLD analysis project Ga0187893, IMG submission 139574) | White microbial mat communities from a basaltic lava cave in the Kipuka Kanohina Cave System on the Island of Hawaii, USA - MA170107-4 metaG ... | reverse complement strand
CTCATAAAATCCGCGTTTCGGAAGCCCGAGCGTTACCGTCACTGCCGCTTTCACACAGCCCCCGAGAATTTTTCCCGTGTCCGCGTCCAGGCCCGACGGGATGTCCACACTCACGACTTTCCGCCGCGCCTCATTAAGGACACGGATTAACGTAAGGTGGGGCTCTTTGATCTCTTTATCAAGCCCCACTCCGAAAAGGGCGTCGATCACGGCATCCGGCCCGGCAAGAAGCTCGGGCACCATCTCCCAATCAAAATGCTCCCCCACCACGCGGCAGGGAATATTGAGTTTGGCGTTGGCCACGAAATTGCGCGCGGGGTCGGCTTTCAATTTCTGGCCCTCGGAAAAAAGAAATACTTTGATCTGATATTTCTTTTGAAAGAGGCAGCGGGCCGCCACGAGACCGTCTCCGCCGTTATTGCCCTTCCCGGCAAGAACGAGAATGTTTTTCGGAGGTTGCCCGGCGAGCTTCGCCGCTTCCCCGGCCACGGCCCGGCCCGCTTTTTCCATGAGCTCATAACCGGGGATGCCGTATTCCTCGATGGCACGGCGGTCGATTTCGCGCATCTCGCGGGCAGTGACGGAACGCATGAGAGCGACCCCTCACCCCCACCCTCTCCCCCTCTGGGGGAGAGGGAAGGGTGAGGGGGCAATCTCACCTAGAAAAGTTTCATTCTTGATATCGAGAAGGATAACTTGTCGGAAGGAGCCGATAAGATTGCGGGAACCCGAAAAAACAACCTTTTTTTCATGGGGCGTCCGGCCGAGGAGTTCGTTCTCCTTTTTTGCGCTTTTGTCTTCCACAAAGACCCTGACGGTGGATCCGAGAAAGCCCTGATTTTTCTCCAGAGAAATCTCCCTTTGAAGATCAAGAAGCTCGCAGTTTCTTCTTCCCTTCACTTCCTGCGGCACATCGTCCGGAAGATTGGCGGCGGGCGTTCCGGCCCTCACGGAATATTTGAAAATGTAAGCGCCGTCATAACGGATTTCTTCGAGCGCCTTTCGCGTGGCTTGGTAATCTTCCTCGGTCTCGCCGGAAAAACCGGCAATGATGTCTGTCGTGATCGAAATATCGGGAACGAGCTCCCGCAGCCGTCCGATTTTCTTTTTATAATCCTCATAAGTGTGAAGCCGCTTCATCCGCTTGAGAATCCGGTCCGAACCCGATTGAAGCGGCAGATGAAAACGCCGGGAAATTTTGGGGTTCCGCGCGATCACCTGAAAAAGCTCCTCGGTCGCGTCCGAAGGATGGGAGGTCGTGAAGGAAATTCTTTCAAGACCTTCAATCCGACAAAGCATCTCCAGAAGTTCGGGGAAAAGGACGGCGTGGCGGCTCGCGCGGGAGTCAGTCCGAATGGGAGGATCCACACCGGGCGGAGGGGCCCATGAGGACGCTCCCGCGACAGAGCCTGCCACATCTCGGCCGTTATAGCTATTCACATTCTGCCCGAGGAGCGTGATGCACTTCACGCCTTCTCCCACGAGGCGGCTTGCCTCCCGGAAGACTTCGCGCGCAGGCATCGAAACCTCCGCGCCCCGGGTGATCGGCACAATGCAAAAGGTGCAGACTTTGTCGCACCCCGTCATGATCGGAAGCCAGGCGTGGAACTTTCCCCGACGGTGGATAAGGTCCGTATACTCAATCGAGATGCCGTCCTGCCTGATTCTTGCGACTTGCTTTCTTGTCCTTGCGACTTCTTCGATTAATGCCGGGAGCTCTTTAACGTTCCGGGTCCCCACCATCAGATCAAGCTGCGGAAATCTCTGGAAAAGTTTCTCTTTGTGCTCCTCCACCATGCAGCCCATGAGGCCCACAATCAAATCCGGATTCGTCCTCTTGATCTTTCCGAGCATTCCGAGGCGGCTGAAGACGCGCTCTTCCGCGTGTTCGCGGACGGAGCAGGTGTTCATCAGGATCACGTCGGCATCCCCCTCACCCTTTCCCTCTCCCCCGGGGGGAGAGGGCTGGGTGAGGGGTCCCACCACTTTAAACCCAGCTGCCTCCAGAAGCCCCGTCGCCACTTCGCTGTCATACTCATTCATCTGACAGCCGAACGTGATACAACATACGCGGAGCGGCTTATTTTCCCTATTGGGGGAAAGTTTCGTGTCCGACATTTTAACTCCTTTTCATATAAGAGGTTCCAAGGACGGTTTAATTCATAATCAATGACTTGATCATCTCGAACTACGATTCTTTTAAAAATGATTCGGATAAACTCTTTGATATCGGCATCAGTCCACTTGTGTTCCTTAATCATTACATTTCTCAAAAACTGCTGTGCCCTTAACCGTTCATCGATCCCCCGGTCATGATCAAGCGCGGATAGTTGCAGTTGCTTGATTTGCAACTTTAGCTCCTTCTCCTCTTCCCGGAGTTTCTGGAGCTGTGTCCTATAAACGTCAATATTCATCATATCCGCATTATAAAGCTCGCAATGATCCCCTTGTTTAGACAGGTTCCGGTCCAAAGCTTTTTGTTTCTCGGCTATCTGGTGGTCAAAGTGCTCATTGTGCTCGTTCGATGAGGCAATTAACAGGTGTTCAAATCCTTCGCCGACTGCTTCAATTTTGCACAATTCCTCAAGGATTTTCCAGATTTGATGATGAAGATTTTCGGCCGTCGTTTGCCCATTGGAACACCTCATATAAGGATAGCTCTTTGCTGCACACCGATACCAGGCTTTCTTTAGCTGTCTCCTATGATCGGTCACGATCATGGCGCCATAGTATTTCAAGCCACATACGGCACAATAAGTCACGCCTGACAAGTAATAAACATTGCCCTTGAATTTTACACTGTTAGTTCTGGCATTCTGCTTGAGCCTTCGTTGGACTATCATAAAAGTATTTTCATCGATTATCGACTCGTGCACTCCGTCTACCTCGATGATCTTCGAGGGAGGATTCTTAACGTATCGGTATCCTTTGCCTCCTGATGTTTTTTGCTTGGTGTCATACCGGCGTCTGTTCCATACTAATTTGCCCAAGTAAACTTTATTTTTCAGAATATCACAGATCAGTTTAGTGTGAAACTTGCCACCGCTGCGGGTTGGAATTTTCTTGTGAAAAAGGATCCCGGCGATTTTGCTTGTGGAGTGACCAGCTAGATACATCGAATAAATTTCTTTAACAAGTGCCGCTTCATTTTCAACAACCTCTAGTTTTCTCTTCTCTTTGTTATACCGGTAACCATAGGGAGAATACCGGGAACCTTGCCAATGCCCTTTTTTAACCCCCATGACCATGCCCGGGAAAACCCGCTCAATAAGGCGGTTGCGTTCAAATTCGGCCGAACTCCCGATCATATGAATCAGAAATTTTCCTGCGCTGCTCGAGGTGTCGAAGGGTTCTGTCGCTGATTTGATACTTATGCCGTAATTTTCAATTTCCTCTAAAAACGTCAGCAAATCTTTCAGCCTGCGGTTCATGCGGTCTAATTTGTAAACTAATATCATATCGAAAAACTTGCGGCCTGCGTCAGATCGCAGTATTTTAAAAGCTGGGCGATCCATTGAACCACCGCTATACCCGTCATCTTCGTATATTTTGCGATCGGGAATACTGCAAACAACCTCCCAATGATTCTGTTCGGCAATCCCAAAAAGAACCTCCTTTTGGACCTCCAAGGAGAATCCCTCCCTCGCCTGATCTTCCGTGCTGACCCTTGTGTATATCGCAACTCTCATGTTGTCTCTCTCTGATGATTTTCTATTTTATTCGACGATACCATTTTTTTATCCGCTCAACATCTGCTTTTGTAAATACCGGCCATTGGCGGTAATCCCGGTGGGGCTTGATCCTGCCTTTTTTCATCCAATAATAAACCGTTTGCCGGTGAACTCCTATAAGCCTGGCCGCTTCTGTGACCGTATAAGGCTTTTTGCTGTTCATATGCTCTCCGTTTGGATAACAACGGATTCTAGCACTTTATACAACCTCTTACAACAATACAGTCAAAGAATGCCACAGCCAAAGAATCCGCTCGGGGACCCCTTAAGACGAAGTTTAGCGTTGCTCTAGCTCTGAATCCTCTTTATCGTCCATGGCCGTACGCAAGAATACACGCTTTAAAACCTCAAGCCCATTTAAAAATGAGAGGCGTGCCTGCTCAATTTCTTCCTGCGAATAATTCTCACGGCGCATATATTGTTCAATGGCATCCCAGCCATGGAGCTTCATGCCCATATCAGCTTGACCTCCATTGAGGCTGAGTAAATTCTGCGTCTTCCCTGGCCATTTTTTTGAACCAACCCTCTTTTATTGAGCTGTAAAAGTGCTTTTGAAATGCTGGAGTGACTTCGATGCATATGTTTCGCAATATCACCCGAGGCTACGGGCCCTTTTTGCGCAACTACTCCAAGAACGCTAAGCGGTAAGTTTGTAAGATTCATTTGATATAGGTTTTTTTGGGAAATTCTTTGCAAAATAGGCCTGGCTATGTTCAGATTAATTTCTGATATCGTATGGTCACCATCAAAAAAGGACACAAGTTCACTGGACAGCTGAAGAATATTGCGGATCCTGCCGGAACTGACGGAATACAAATAATGGATAACTTCTCGGGCAAGAGGAAGCTGGGGATCTTTTTGAACGGAAAATAACTCCTTGCGCCTATCAAGGATTTCGTCTACCTCATTCAGACTGAGGGCGTTCAAATTCAACCGGAAAACGACATCTCTTCGATGTAAATCTCCATATTCGCAGAGAACCTGGCCAAAATCCCGTCCTCCCGTCAACAGCCATTGAAAATGTCTTACCTTAAAAAAACTGCACAGATTCATTAAAAAAGCTTGCTCTTTCGCTTGCATATCAGAGGGTCTTAGATTGGGGGTTCGGATTTGAACAAGAGTGCCGCGATCATATCCAAGTTTAGAAATCAACTGTGATGCATCATCGAGAAGAGAAGCATATTTGTCCGTCATTTCGATGGGATGAAGTGGACATGAGTCCTGAAATATTGATTTTCCTTCAAATCCAGTTAGAAGTTTTCTAACACCAGCTTCATAACGGATAAAATCCGGGTCGCGGGATAAATACGGATGTTTTTGTTGCAAGGTTGCATCGAGGGCAACTAGCAGGTTTAAAATCAAACAATGGCAACACAAACTTTTTCCGGGAGAGATCTCTCCATGCGGAGTAAAAAACAGTCGTTTGCGTACAAAATCATGCCGGATAAACTCTCCGAACGCTGTTAATCCAATTCCGCTTTCTCCTTCGACGGAAATAACGCTTTCACTTTTCTTACAATAATCCTGCACAATCCTGACATCGTCCCCTCGGCCAACAAAGAGGTGGAGGTTGTCTTCTTCCAGAGAATTGAGTTGATACGGGTTATCATTTAAGCCCCAGCGTCGCCATGACATAGAAACCGTTTTTCCTCCTTCGCTCCAATTAATTCCATGGCCGCTGGGCAGTAAACACTGGATCAAATCAATTACACCTCGGTTCCATATTTGTTTTCTGACACCACACGGCCAAGGAAGGGTTTAGACTTCTTTGGAGAAACTCACCTGATCAATAAGAATCGTTCCGCTTTTGGGGCGGGAATTCATGTCGTCGAACACAACGACGAATTCATTCATACGGCTCCAATCCGTGATTCGGCGGAACTTCTCAAAAGGAATCGAGACTTTTTGCCATTCGCCGGTCACATTGGCCACGACATAGGGTGAAGGTTTACCGCTCTGATCCTTCAATTCTACTTTGATCCGCTTGGTGAATCCCTTTTCTTCACCGCCCTTGATATAGAAGGTCAGCGTATTGAAATTCCTTGCATCTTCACCGCCCAACTTCATCCAGAACCCATTGTAAGCGGGGTTTTCTGAATCCACATCGTAATCCAGGCGAATCGAGTAGCCCGCCGAATTTCCTAAAGCATCATCAGGTTCAAAGGCCATTTGTGTACCTTGTGTGTCATCTTCGGGATCCTTGTCCCACGACCCGAAATCACCTCCGACATTGTTCGGCTTATCACCTGAGTTGAAATCGCCCAAAACAAGTTCCGTCCCCTGTGCCATCACAAACGAACTTGAAACAGCAAAGGTGAGCAAAGCGACACCTATCGCAAGACTTAACGGTTTATTCTTCATTGATTTACTCCTCCTCGTATTGCCCTCACCCTTTAAACAATCGGGAATCAGGCTAAGATTTTCCCCAATCCTGGGGGTTTTCACTTTCCAACATCCAAAAGCTCATCAAGATTCATGTCGCGCTTTCGGCCGATGCACCGGCCCGAAAGCCTTTCAACCGTGGGATAACGGAGATAAAGCTGGACCATTTTTGCGAGATCACGGGCTTGCCAAGACCTATTGGTTTTCCTTCTGAGATCAAGGGCGAGGGCTTCCAGCAAATCCTCAGCATGCCAAGCAAGCGTTTGCCCGATACGCCAGTAAATGCCGACCCCGCCCGGAATGAAATCACCCGTCACAGGATTCTTCATATCGGCGATCGAAATTATCCTTTGCCTGAGCGTTTCATAGGCCATAACTGTGCTTTCCTTGGCGGAACTAATACGCTTTGCCATGCCGCACTTCTCTTTTTTCGTTGAAAGCCATTTTCCACTCCATCTGCTTCTCAAGGTCGATTTCCAACCCGCCGCACAAATCAAAGAGCCGGATCACGGCATCAGCAATTTCATCTTCAAAGGTGTCCTTCTGCCCGATCCCAAAAGCACCCGTCCGGTGCGCCTCGATCGCTTCCCCAAGTTCGGAAACAACAAGCATGAGCGTTTCACCGACATTTCTTTCTTTATCCCAAAAGCCTTTCTTTCGAGCAGCTTGATGACACTTTAGAATCCACCTTGAGACCGTCATTGTCACTAAGGATCACTCCTTTCCGATTGACCGTATGATGATTTCAAACTTGTTGGATTTAGTTTTGTCCAAACCTTCAAAGTATTTGTTTACATTCTTGCAATCGGGGAAATTCATAAGGAAATAACGCAAGGTCAGCATATTCATCATCCACTGCGTATTTTTAATTCCTCCCCATTCCATACGAACCCGGAGTTTTTTAATCTTTTTCACCGATTTAGACCTGCTTCAGCTTTAATTGAAGATGAAAGATAGATTTCATCCACAAGCAAAGTCCCTTCCTTGGGAATTGCATTGATGTCGTCAATAATGATTTCGAAGTCTTGGATCGCTAACCAGTCGGAAATCCGTGGAAACTTTTTCAAGGGAATCCGGTACTCTTTCCATTCATCCTTGATTTGGGAAATCAAATAGGCAGCTTTCCGGTACCCGCTGTCGGTAAACTGAACCGCCACACTCCCTCTAAAGTAACCGCCATCTCCGGATTTTAGACTGAAGTGCAGTGTGTCAAATGCTGACAGGTCCTGATTCTCAAGTTTGATCCAGCATCCGACCATGGCAGGATTCGGTGAATCCACATCGAAGTGGAGCGCAAGCGATTTCCCGCCTTTCTTACGCGCTGCATCTTGATCGATCAATTCGATTTTAATGCCCTGGCTTGAATCAAGGACATTGTGCTCCCAGGTGCCGATGCTCTTTGGAATGTCTTCATGGTCAAATGTTTCGATCCATAAGACCCGCTGAGGGCTAACGCTTTCAGCATTAATGGCCAAAGGAAGCGCGGACAAGAAGAATCCCCAAGCGAACAGTTTAATCAGCGGGCGCATTGAGATATTTCCTCGCCTTCTCATAAGACTCAATACTTCCGATATCAAACCATGCGCCTTCAAACTCAACGCCGTAGAGATTTTCTTCGCGGCTTAAAGAACCGATAAAGTCCCCGATTTTGTCGGCGGGACGGCCTTGAGCAAGATATTCATCAAGCCTGTGTTTTAATGCCCCAGGCAGGTAGTAGGCCCCGACACTTACAAGAGTGGACTTGGGATTTGCCGGCTTTTCCTCGAAGTCAATGATCCGGTGCTCATGATTGATTTGAACCACACCGTATTTCATTGCTTCGAACGTGTCTTTAACATCATAAAGCCCCACAAACCCATAATGAGGATGCGAAAGCACAGGAAGAAGAAAATGGCTCAGGGGAAAATCAAAGAAATTATCTGAACAAAGAACGAGATAATCTTCATCCTCCTTTTGCCGGGACTCGATGGCGAGTTGAAGGTCTTTTATCGCACCGCATCGTTTTTCAGGGATATTGACGCCGTCTTCTTCAATATAAATCGGTTTTGTGTATTTTGAATTCTTGCGCCAAGTGTAAAAATCAAGATAAAAGCGGGAATTCGTTATGATGGTGATTTCTTTCACCATGGGAAGTTTTTCAAGCGGCTCGATCAGATAATCAAGCAATGTTTTATTCCCAAGCGGCAAAAGCGCCTTCGGCATGTATTTCGTAAGCGGAAAGAGCCTTGTCCCAAACCCTGCCGCCAGAATAATTGCTCTCATCAAACCACCCCCATCGATCATTGAAAATTTTCTTTCTCTCAATTTAAGATTTCCTCCTTATCCGGTCTCCCTCTTTAAGACCATTCCGCTCAAACCACCCCTAATTCACTTCAAGCGCATAGCGCGTGTCGTCCGGCGCCTCGTAAATTCGTTCCGGTATTTTTGGATCCATGTCTTCAATCTTTAGAATCTTTCCCCGCCAGTTGAGATAGGCAATGCTTAAAGGGATCGTGACTCCTTTCATATGGAATTTGGTTTGAGTCTTCTTCGGAAGGACAAAAATCATCCCTTCATTCTCGCCAAGCCAGAGCACTCCGGAGAGTCCCTGTTCAAGTTCTTCTTGAGCAAATACCACCCAGGCATCAATGACTTTGTCACCCGCGACCAGCTCGACAGAAATTGAAGACGGCAGAGATGATGCAAAAAGTGCGGAGTGCGCCGCAACCACACAAATTCCTCCGAGAATCGTGAGTGCAGCCAAATGTCTAAACTTCACGTTTGCCCTCCCGCACAACAATTTGTTTGTAGAAACGCCGCCAGCGCATCATGCCGTCCTCCAGAAATTCAAGCAGTCTCGGATTGAGCCGTATCCCGCCCCGGGTCGGCACACCTCCGCGGGTCCGTGGATCGTACTTCCTGAAATCAAAATAGTGTTTCCCCTTGTACTCAGCGTCATGAAGCCGGTACTCGGATCCGTTCGGACCGGAATAGGTCATGAGATGCGTCATGATGGTTCCGCTCTTTGTCACCTTTTGATCCTCCCGCGTTCCTTCCAGTTGATTCCTGTTTTGTGAATGCTCGTTTTCAGTCATTTCGTATTGCCTCCCTTGTTTGGATTAGGAACATCCCATGGAGCCGCCACAATTGAGACAGCGGTAGCATGAGCCGTTCCTTACAGTTAGGTGTCCACAATCCGCGCAAAATGGCGCGTCTCCCATTGCGCTTGCGAGCTGCCGGTCAAGCGTATTTGAAAGAACACCATTTTTAGAATTGTGGATTTGATCTTCTTGAAGCGCGGCATTCTCCGATTCCGGCTTCACCTGGACAAAATCCGTTCTCCCGAGATACTCAAGTCCGAGCAGACGGAAGATGTAATCGATGACAGAAGTTGCGCGTTTGATATTCGGATGGTCTACGGTGCCGTGAGGTTCAAATCGGGTGAAAGTGAAAACGTCTACAAATTCCTCAAGCGGGACCCCATACTGAAGCCCGAGGGAAACGGCAATCGCAAAACAGTTGAGAAGACTCCGGTAAGCCGCGCCTTCCTTGTGCATGTCGATAAAAATCTCACCGAGCGTGCGGTCTTCATATTCTCCAGTCCTGAGATAGACCTTGTGTCCCGCTACTTTGGATTCCCAGTTAAACCCTGCTCTTTTCTTGGGCATCCTTTTTCGGGAAGGGATGGCTTGAACATCCGTCTTACTCCCTCCGCCTTCAAGCGGCTGAGATGCTTTTGAGCCGTCGCGGTAAACGGCAACGGCCTTGAGCCCTTTCCTCCAGGCTTCGATAAAAAGCCTCTCGATTTCCTCAACTGTAATCTCATTGGGAAGGTTGACCGTCTTTGAAATGGCTCCTGAAATAAAGGGCTGGACGGTAGCCATCATTTCGATATGCGCTTGGGGTGAAAGATACCTTCGCCCGAGTGCACCGCACCGATTCGCGCAGTCAAAAACCGGAAGATCCTCTTCCTTTATATAAGGCGCTCCTTCTATCGTGTGATGGCCAAGAATTACGCGATTAGCTTCTTCAACCTCTTCCTTGGAAAACCCG
>Ga0187893_10015611_pt1 | contig 10145 bp, 8 predicted proteins | sample MA1701074metaG_FD_139574 | JGI IMG/M metagenome (GOLD analysis project Ga0187893, IMG submission 139574) | White microbial mat communities from a basaltic lava cave in the Kipuka Kanohina Cave System on the Island of Hawaii, USA - MA170107-4 metaG ... | reverse complement strand
CACTTTTGGCAGGCCAGTTCGGGGTCAGAGCTGTTGCGCGGCCCGGGCGACAAGGAACAGACCGGCGCCGAGTACGACCACCGCGGTCGCCGTGGGCAGCGTCGCCAGAACCCAACTGGAGCGAGTACCGGGAATGAGCCGCCGCTCCACGGCCGATCGCGCCTTCGACAGCAGGAGCCCGGCGCCAATCAGGACGCCTGCCATCCCCAAGCCGTAGGCAACCACCAGCAGCACCCCGAACCAGGCCCGACCGATGGCGACGGCGCCGAGCAGCACGACGATGGCCGAAGGGGTGGGCACGATGCCTCCCGCGAGGCCCATCGCCAAGAGGCTGCGCCGGCTTGGACCGCCGCCGGCCTCGCCGCTCGTCGCGCCGGCATGCCGATCGTGATCCTCGGTGCCGGCGTGCGGGCGGGCGGGAACCGTCACCAGGGTGGGTGACCCTGCCGAACCGGATCCGTTGCGTTCCAAGGAAAGATCGTGCTGGCGGAGGGCGTGATGGCGCCGCGGTCTTCGCCCGTGGAGATGGCCATGGTGGTCGTGGCCATGGTTGTGGTGGCCGTGGCCATGGTGGTCGTCCACATGGTGGTCGTCGTCATGGTGGTGGTGGCCAAGAGCGGGCCAAGCCGGCCGTCGCCACGCCCGGCGCACCAGGCCCACCCCGATGGCGGCGACAAGGGCGCCGGCCCCGATCCCGAACCAGGGGTAAAAGCGCTCCGGCGCCAACCCGGTCCCGACGGACAGAACGAGGCCAAGTACGAGAACGCCGGCGGTGTGGGTCAGGGTGACGGTGAGCCCGATCCAGGTGGCCTGACGGAACGAGCCGCGCTGGCCGACGAGGTAGGCGGCCATGAGCGTCTTGCCGTGTCCCGGGGCCAGCGAGTGCAGGCCTCCCAGCACCAGGGCGGCGCAAAAGGCGAGCAGCCCGGCGATCGGCGTGAGGTCGCCTCCCACCAGGGCCGTGAGCCGCTCGGTGGCGCGATCGGCGCGGGATGGCAGTCCGAGGCTCCGCCCGGGCGCGGGCGCGGCCCGCCCGCCCGCCCGGAAGCGCACCGAGGCCTCCGTCTGGCGCAGCGGCGAGGACAAGAGGTCGTCGGGATAGGCCGTGAGCGCTGCGCTCGCGCTGTCGGCGGGTACGTCGGACGTCACCAGGGTGGCGCCATCCCCGACGGCGATGATCTCGCGCCAGCCGACGCGGTCGGCGTAGAGACGGTTGCCGAACCGCAGCTCGTGCGTTCCCGTGGCGTCCCCGACGGCCGCTTCCAGGGAGCACGTCAGCCGCAGTGTGTCCAGGCCGCCCGCGCCGGGCGGGAAGGCGACGTCGCTGGCACGCACGCGCAAGGGCGCAGGGCGGCCGTCCACGCTCAGAGTCACCAGACGCACGGCGTCGCCACATGACCTGGGCGCAAAGTCCGGTCCCGTCGCGTCGGCCTCCCGCCGGGCCTGGAAGGCGGGAATCTCGGCCATGTCCACGACCAATTCGATGTCCACCCGGTCGGGTCCCACCCGCAGGCCGCTGAACACGTTGACGGTGAAGTTCCCGAGCGGGTGGGCCGACGCCGCGCCCGGAGCAACGGCGAAGGCGATCGCGCCAAGAGTCGCCGCCGTCAACCACCGCGCCGTTCTCACGGGCTCATCCCGAGCGCGTGCGCCAGCGCCCGAGCGGGCGGCAGATCGCGGACCGTGAGCGTGGGGTTCAAGTCGAACGCCGTGCGCAGGTGGGACCGGGCACTCTCGGCGAGGCCCAGATCCGCTTCGACCGCAGCCAGGTGGTACCAGAGCAAGGCATCGGCCGTGCCCAGCCGCACGGCGGCGCGGGCGCGCGGGAGAGCCTCGGACGCCCGGCCGGCCTGGCGCAGCGCCCAGCCCAGGGCGTCCTCGGCGTAGACGGTCGGGCGCGCCGCCAGGGCCGCTTCGGCCAGGGCGACGGCGTCCGGCGATCGCTGGTCGGCCTCGAACCGGGCCAGCTCGAGATCGACGGCCACGCCACCCGCCCGGTTCAGCTGCTCGATCGCCCGGACAAGCTCGTACTGGGTGGCGGCCTCGGCCGTCCGCCCGAGCGCGGCGTAGACGTCACCCAGCAGAGCAGCCGACGACGCCTGCGGCAGACGCTCCACGACAGGCTCGAGCCGGGTGACGGCGCCGGCCAAGTCGCCTTCGGCGGCCGCGACCCGAGCGAGACCCACTTCGGCCGTCCCCAGGGCAGGCGCCCGTTCGAGGCTGCGCTGGTACGCGCCGCGGGCCGCGCCCAGCTCCCCGGAGCCGAGCAGCAGATCGCCGAGCAGGACCTCGACCGTCGCCACATCAGCGCCGTTGCCGGCCCCGGCCGTGATCGCCTGGCGCATGGCGGCGATCGCGCCGGGCCGGTCGCCATGGAGCTCCCGCAGGTAGGACGCCCGCGCCAGGCTGGCCAGCGAAGGGCGCCGGTCGACCATCTGCTGGGCGGCCTCGACCGCCTCGGGGTAGCGGCCGAGCTCCACGTAGGCGTCGACCACGACCCCCAGTGGGTCCGCCGCGTCGGGCACGGCGGCGTGGGCCTTGAGACCCCAGTCGAGGGCGGCAGGGAAGTCGTGGCGGCCGAGGGCGAGGAGCCCAGCCGCGGTCATCGTCGCCGGCGACGAGGGATCCAGCGCCAAACTTCGCTCGACCGCTTTCGCAGCCTTCGCGTAGTACGCCGGGTCGGCGGTTTCCCGGACGCGCCCCAGGTAGGCGACGGCGAGCTCGGTAAGGGCTGCCGGGTCGTCGGGGCGGGCCGACAGCCGGGCCTGCAGCGCCGCAACCCTTGCCTCTGCGGGCAACCCGGCCGCGGCGGGGGCCCGCGCAACGGACGGCCCGTCGCGGCCGGCCGTCACGAAGCGCCCGAGGAGCACGCCGACAACCGCGGCCACCACCAGTACGGCCGCCATCGACGGGCGGCCCGCGGCCGGGGGAAGGGCGCCGTGGGCGGCGCTCTTCCCCCGTGCAGCGAGGGGGCTGGGACTAGGGCCCAACCCGATGATGTGCGTGGTCGTAGCCCTGGTGGGGAGCCGGAACGTAGGGGAAGGTGGTCAGGAACGGCCGGTCGTTGCGGTCGACCCCGTCGCCCAGGATGTTGTTGGGCGAGATGTTGAACGACGGCGTGAACGGGGTCGCCCCGGCCAGGGCCCGCAGCTCGATGTCGGTCACGTCGTCCTCCAGTCGCCGGCCGTTGGGGAACCCGGCGTTGTCACCGGCGAGGATCCCCAGACGGTTCCCGGCCCCCGCCGCGGCGGTAGGGGCTATCGACGTGTTGAGCCGGATCATCTCCGAGGCCTTCACGTTGGGCGGCTGGTTCAGCCCCGGGATGCCGGTCAGGAAGATCGTGGCGATGTCATTCCGCGGCGCGGGTGGGACGCTCACGCCCGGGTACAGGATCGGGATCAGCCGGGCCGGCTCGGGGTCCAGCACGAACGAGGCGAACTGGCCGTCGTTCACCGGCTCGGAGTTGTTGAATTTGTCCTTCTGCCCTAGTGGGATCACCACCTCGTTGACCAGCGGCATCCCGAGCCGGGACACGTTGATCCAGTTGCCCTGCTGGCGAGGAGGCGCGCCGGGCAGTCCCGGCTGGAGCACGCGGACCTGGAGGCGCTTGGTCTGGGCGTACACCCCGATGATGGGCTGGCCCGGCAGGATGAGCTCCGACGTGGGGACCTGGATGGCGATGGTGTGGGTGTTGTAGCCGCCCACCCCGTCGACGCCGTTGGCCGCCGACCGAGGGATGACGTGGGCGCCGTTGAGCGGTCGCAGCCCGGCCAGGTCGAACACTGAGCCGAGGTCGACGAAGAACGGGTCGTCGCGCTGGCCCGCGAACGTCTTGACGTTGCCGATCGTCTTCACTGCGGCCGCCGCCAGGGCGTCGTAGTTCGGGGTCGAGCGGGGCCCGATGTTGACCGGCGGCGTGGGGATGCCGCTCCCCAGCACGGTGCGTTGTCCGTTCCTCACGACCGCCAGGCTGTACGTCTGGCGCACGTTGAAGTCCGGATCGGTGAGCGACGTGATCGGGCCGGTGTTGTACAGGAACGTGTTGCTGTTCTGCACCTGCGTGGTGAACCGCCACTCGTAGCTGATGTCGGGCACGGCGTCGCCGTCGTTGTCGACGTGGATCTGGTACAGCACGTCATCCCCGAACTTGTGGAAGTTGGGGCCGCCCGCCGGCTCTTCGAGGGGTATCCAGTTGGCCACGAGCGTGACGGTGTTGGGGTTGTCCGGGCTGACGAAGGCGTAGGTGTCGGTGTTGTCGGCGACCGGGTCCTCGCTGATGAGCGGCGCCTCCCGGTGGCTGGAGCCAAGGCTGGGCCCGATCGTGGCGAGAAGAATGCCGACGCCCAGCAAGGCCGTGGGCTTGAGCAGCCTGAATGATTTCAACCGTTCTTCTCCTGTCTGTCGTGTGTTTTGATGCGGGACGGTGGTGCGTTCACGGGTTGGCGGCAGTCACTCCCATCACCTTCCACTGGCTGCCGACCGGCGCCACGGCCACGAAGAACCGCGGACCGGCGGCGGCTTCGACGGGGACGACTCGGCCCCACGCCGCCACGTCGGCCCCGAACGCCGCTTGCAACGTCGACGTGTCGGGGCTGTCCGACAGCGCACGGGGAGCGCCGACGCTCCACGACGAGAGGCGGCGGCAGGGCATCGCGACCAGATCGCCAGGCCCGTAGAGGGGGTCGACGGCCTGGAGGGACCGCGCCCGAGCGTCGTCGCAACTCGCCATCGCGTCGACCCAGGCCTGGACAGAGCTCGTGGCGCCGTCGTCGGAAGGAAGCCGCAGGTGCGTCGACTCAGGCTCGGCCGCCACCCGCCAGCCGCCGGGCTCTTGGCGCGCTCGCCACACGACCTCGCTCTCGGCCGTCACGAGCCCGCCAAAGGGGTCGAGCGACGGTGCGTTCGTGACGACGGCCCGGACGTCGATGGCGCCATCGGGCGACGTCGCCTGTCCCACGATCGCAAAGCTCAATGGCGCGGGCCGGCCGCTGCGAGCACGCGCCCACGACGCGCGAGTCGGGTAACGAGCCCGCGCCGCGGCGTCGAGGAACCCCCATGCCTGCTCCGGCGTGCGCTCCTGTTCGGCGAGCAGGAGCGCCGCCACCGCGGCCTCCGGCGTGGCGGCGGTGGCCAGCGGAGCTACAGGCGGCTCGGCCGGACCATCGACGTGCGGCGCCGTCGCCGGAAAGGCGAACTCCTTGATCGACGGGAGGTTGGCTCTCTTCGCCGGCGATCGGTCCCACAGGAGGACGGCGCCCAGTCCCGCTCCGAGTCCGAGCGCCACGACAACAGCCGTCAGGCCGAGCCGCTTCAGGGATGTAGACACCGGTGTCGTCGACACGCTCCACCTCACGCCTTCCATCACGGTTCGGATCCAACGCGGCCGCCGGATGAAGCAGACCCTGGAGGTCCTCCAAAGGCTCCGCTGCCTGAACTCAGCCAGTGATGAGCGCCGGCCGCGGGTTCGCGGGCGCGAAATCGACAGGAGCAGGGTTCGCCGTGCCCTTCACTGGGCCGCTGCCGACGGGATACAGGCCGAGAACATACCGCAGAACCGCCTGGCGCTGTTGCCCGACGACGTTGATCTGGGCGGCCAGCTTGATGGCGTCTGCACCCTGCAGATTAGGAAGGACCGACTGATACGCCTGCGATGCGTAGTCCTCCAGGCGCAACGCCAGAGTCGCCGCGCCAGGCACGTCGGTGACCTTGCCGAACTCGGCCGTGACCGTCGGCGCCAGCGAGGCAGGGGCGCGGTGACAGCTTGGCGGCCGCCGGCCGTCAGGACCTTGGTTCCAGCGGTCGAGCGCCTCCTGATGCTGACTCGCCGCCGTCGTTACGAAGTTGGCGACCGCAGGAGGCACGGCGCCGGGCTTGCCGGCCGTTGCCGCGCTTCCCGCCGACGTGTAGGTGTCGAACGCCAACTTCTCCAGGCCGGCCGCGGCCGCGGCGACATCGAGGTCGGGCCCGGCGTTCACCGTGGTCGTGGGACCGCCGCCCGGTTGCGCGGCGCCGTTGTCGTCCCCGTCGTCGTTCCCGCATGCGCTGGCCACGAGGACCGCGCCGCCGGTCGCCGCCGCGCCGGCGAGGAAGCGGCGGCGGCTGACTGCGAGTCCAGTGGGCGCAGGGCCGTCTTGCATGGGCTGGCTCATCTCCTTGTTCACTGGATCGTTCACTGGATCGCTCCCGATGTCGGCTCGGCGATGAGTTCGGGACCGCTGACTGCGTGTAGGGCGTTGGGAGTCGCGACGCTGCCGGCCGCGGCGGGGAGCCGGGGGATGTTCGCGGCAGGGAAGGGCACATCAATGAGCTGGGTGGCGTTGGCCGAGAGCAGGGCGCCGACCGCACGGAGCGTGGCCAGGTGCTGGGCTTCAACGCCCATGACGCTGGCCATGATGCCTTTCGACCGCTGGTCGGCGAGCATGGCCAGATTGAGGAGGCAGGTGTCGGTCGCGACCTTCTCCAGCGTGGCGGCGAAGTCGACCAGCTTGGCCGCAGTGGAGAGATCCGCGTTGCTGACGACGGGTTCGAACTTCGGGTTGGGCGCGTCCTGGACGCGACCCCCGAGCGCGGTCGTCTGTTCCTGGAACGCCTTCTTGTGCTCGCTGTGCTGGCGCTGGGTCTCCTTGGCGAAAGCCGCCACCGTCCCCTTGGCCCCTGCGTCGGTGATGGCGGCCACCGCCTTTGCAGCAGGGGCGTTCGCCCTGTTGGGGCCTTCGCCGAGAGCCACGCCATAGGTGGCCACCGCCAGCGCCTCCAGCGATGATGCCGTTTGCAGGATCTGGACGTCGAGGGCGGTGTCGGCGCGGACCGGCGTGGCCAGGATGGCGGAGATCAGCCCTCCGAACCCGCCTGCAGCAGCGTCCGGGCCGAAGCGCTGCCTACGCCATGACCCAGTTGGGCGAGCGGGCTTCGGCGAGCGCCGTTGAAACGGTCGATCTCGTCGGTGTCGATGTCGCGGCCGCGGGACCGCCCGATGTCGTTCAGCTCGGGGAGGGAGGCCTGGGCGGTCCGCATGGCATCGACGTGCAGGTCGCGCGACTCCTCCATGAGCACATCGAACGCGGTTTCATCGAGCCTCAGGCCATTGTCTGTCGCCAACGGGGCTCCTTCGTTCGAAGACGTGGAACACCCCTCCCAACCCCTTCTTCGGACTCAACGATCGACCTGGATGACGCGACGATCCATAAACGGGTGCACCGCGCAGAAATATTCGAATCGGCCCACCGTGGTGATGACGAACGTCCGGACTCCGGCCCCGAAGCGTCCCGTGTCGAAGGACCCGTCGACCGCGGTGACCGTATGCTCGGCCGCGTCGCGGTTCTGGACCGTGATGCTCTGGCCGACCTCGGCCTGAAGAACGCTTGGAGCGAACTCCAGATTCTCGATCGTGATGACGGCGGCGCCGCGCCCCCGCCGTCCTCTCCCCCGCCTTCCTCTCCCTCGCAGCCGGCGAGGCGCACCAGGGCGCTCGCGGCAACTGCCCCGAGCCGGCGCCAGGGCGTCACCCCGTGCGCCGGCCGCGGCAGGAGCCGCGAGTCAAACCTGGCGGGCCTTGGCCCGGACGTAGCTCACGATCGTCTCGGTGGGCACCTTGACGCCATGCTTCTTCTGGACGTGTACCGCGACCTTGGCCAACAGTTCCTCTTCGGTCGCACCTTTGCCTTGCCAACGGCAGGCATGGTTCTCATCGCTTCAGGCGAAACGGTATGCCATCTCGTGCTCCTCGCGTCGGAGTGGTTCAAAAGGTTTTCGGAGCGGCGCCCGCGCGTGGATGGCGTCGAGGCAAGATCGTTCGTTAAGGGCGCAGGTGGGTCCCGGCCGGCGCGGTCGGCCTTTCGCATCATGCCATCGGGGAAGGGGTAGGAGCCTGGCGTGCTCCGTCGCTCTCCCTTCGCACCATGAGAGCGCTGGCGCCGGCGTTAGCGGCCTTCGCGGGGGTGTTCGCCGTCGCGCTGGCGGCGACGGTGTGGCCGGGCGCCAAGGCGCCGCTCCCGCCCTGGCCGGCCCGCGCTCCATGGCTGGGAGGGGGCACGCCCGAGACCCACGCGTGGAGCCGCTTCCACGCCCGCTACTACCCCCTGACTCTCGTGTTCGTCGCCTTCGAGATGGAGATGATGTTCATGTACCCGTGGGCCGTGGTCTACGTCCGCGAGGGAGTGACGGCGCTGGCCGACATGGGAGTGTTCCTGGCGCTCCTGTCACTCGGGGTCCTCTACGCCTGGCGGGAGCGGGCCTTGCGGTGGCAGTGACGGTGCTCCGGCGGCTCGCGCAGGACGCACCCGCGCCCGTGTTCGTCGCTCGCGGGGGAGGGGCCGGCCTGCTGCCGGTCGAGCTGCAGGCAGACCCGCGCCTGCGGATGGTCGGCTCGGCCCGCCACGCCACCGTCCTTCTCGCCGCCGGCCGATTCGCGGGGGCGATGGGGGACGCCCTGGACCGGGTCCACGACCAGTTGCCCTCCACCGGCGCCGTCGTCTGGTGGACTGCGGACCCCGATGCGGCTCGCCCCCCGTCGTTGGCGGAGGCGACCGTCTTTGGCGGGCCCGACCCCGTGGAGGCGGTGCTCGCCGCCCACCGCCGGGCGGTTTCGCAGCCGGGCGCCCGCCGGGCCGTCCTCGCCGACGAGCCGCCCCATCCCTTCGAGGGCCGCGGCGACCACGGTCAGGGTGGCGAGGGCATGATGGGCGGCGTTCCCTTCGGGCGGGCCATGGCCATGACCGCCGACGACCGCGACGGCCTCGCCCTCGACCAGTTGCCGCTCCAGCTCGGCCCGTTCCTGCTCGGTCTCCCGAACGGTGTGCGGGTCAGCGCCGTGCTGCAAGGCGGCGTCGTGCAGGAGGCGGAGCTGGAGGGCCTCGACCTCGGAGAGGGCCGGGCGCTGGCCGGCGCCGACGCCACCGGGGCCCGGGCCGACCTCCGGTGGTTGGCCGAGGCGCTGCGCCTGGGCGGTCTCGATGCGCTGGCTCGCCGGGCCGCACGCCTCGCCCGCGCCGGCGCCACCGATGCGGCGGCCTGCGCCAGGGTGGCGAAGCTGGTCCGGCGCAGCGGCCTGCCGGCGGCGTGGTCGAAGGTCGGCGTGGTGGAAGGCGAGGACGCCAGGAGCCGCCTCGAGCGGCGGCTGCGCTTCGACCCGCGCGCCGGCGGCAGACGGCCCCTGCCGGCAGACCGGATCGGCCGCGCCCTCGCCGGCCAGGACTGGAGCGACGCCCTCGTGACCATCTGGAGCTTCGCTTCGGTGGGGGAGCGGGCGCCGGCGGCGGCGGCGCCGTGAGCAACCACGCCGACATCTGGGCCGCGCCCCTGCTGGCGGCCGGCATACTCGCGGTGGGGGCCTACACCGTCGCCGTCATTCACCTCGCTGTGGGCGGATGGCTGGCGCAGGCCCGGCCCGGGGTAGGGCTCCTGCTTCAGCCGGCCCGGTCCGCGGCCGTGCTGATGGCCCAGCCGGCGACGGCGACGGAGCGCCCCGACCGCGCCATGGCGGCGCTTTCCCCTGCGCTCTACGCCGCCCTCGCCGCGGTCGCCGTCACGGTCGTGCCGTGGAGCCGGTCGTTCTCGATCGCCGACGTCGAAACCGGCATCGTGCTGTGGGGCACGGCCGAGGCGTTGGTGATCGTGGCGATGTTCCTCCACGGTTGGTCGTCCAACAGCCACCAGCCGCTGCTGGCCGCCTACCGCTTCGTCGCAGCCGGGGTGTCCTACCTGCTGCTGAGCATGTTCGTGCTCATCGCCGCCGCCATCCCGGCCGAGTCCCTCCAGCTGAGCCGCATCGTCGAGTCCCAGGCCGGCCTCTGGAACGTCGTCCGCCAGCCGCTGGGACTGCCCCTGTTCGTGGTCGTCGCCCTCGGCTCGGCGACCTGGGGCCCGCTCGACCTGGCTGACGGCAGCGACGTGTCGGGCGGGACGGCGGCCGAGGCGTCCGGCATCCCCGGGCTGGTGTGGATGTGGGCCCGTGCCGCCATGCTGGCGGCCTTTGCGGCCATGAGCGCCGCGGTCTTCCTCGGGGGCTGGCACGGCCCGGTGCTGCCCGGCCCCGCCTGGATGGCGGTCAAGACGGTCGCGATGATCACCGTGCTCTCGGCCGCCGGCCACCTCTTGGCCCGAGTCCCGGCGGAGCGGTTCGTCACCTGGGCCTGGGTCGTCTTGCT
>Ga0187893_10015610_pt1 | contig 10146 bp, 9 predicted proteins | sample MA1701074metaG_FD_139574 | JGI IMG/M metagenome (GOLD analysis project Ga0187893, IMG submission 139574) | White microbial mat communities from a basaltic lava cave in the Kipuka Kanohina Cave System on the Island of Hawaii, USA - MA170107-4 metaG ... | reverse complement strand
GGTGACAGAATCCCAGCTGAAAAACAGTCAGCAATGCCATGAACAGGAGGCCAATGATCACTACGAACCAGATGCTGAGAACCGCCGCGGGCCCAGAGAGGTCTTGCTGGGAAACCTGGGGAATGGTCGCGAAGAGCAGGATGATCGTCGCGGAGAAAGCCCAGAGAGCTGTGCCGTAGTAGACGGCTTTGGGGTCGCGGGCTGCGCGGCGGATGGAAAGCTCGTCCCAGCGCACGATGCCAAAGGCAAGCCGTAGATAGTACAAAGGAGCGAAGCCCTGCGGCGGTGGAGCGCTCTCCTCGGGTGTTTCTGCGGGGAGAATGCCGGCACAGTTGTGGGTGAGCCCATAATCCTGGCCGCAAACCTGGCATCTCATTCGGTTTCTCCGGCGGTGCTAACTAAGTGGGAAAATACTCTTAGGACTTCGCGAGCGCAACCGATTCTTGACCATCGCGCGGCTTGTCATTTTGCGGGGTGTGCCGTAGAGTTTTCATCCGCCGACAATACGGCGGATGGAAAGCAGTCGGGTTTACGAAGTGCGTAAGGAGCCCTGTGTCCCGCCGGTTTGAGGATCTCGTCGCATTACAAGCTCGCCTGCTCGACCCGAACGGCTGCCCCTGGGACCGGGAGCAGACACACGAATCGCTGCGCACCTACCTGCTGGAAGAAACGTACGAGGTGCTGGAGACACTCGACGCCAAGGACTACCACAAGCTGGCCGGGGAGCTCGGCGACCTGTTGCTGCAAGTGGTGTTCCACGCCGAGCTGGCGCGCCGCGCGGGCCGCTTCGAGATTGGCGACGTGGTGGAACGGATTCACAACAAGATGGTACGCCGCCACCCGCATGTGTTTGGGCCCGAAGCATCGGGACCGGCATCAAGCGCCGGGGAAGTGCTGAAAAACTGGGAGCAGCTCAAGGCCGAAGAGCGCCAGGCGGAAAACGGTGGCGGAGAGGGAAGCCAGTCGTTGCTCGACGGCGTGCCGCACACGCTGCCGGCGGCACTGGAGGCCTATCAACTGACCCGGCGGGCCTCGCGCATCGGTTTCGATTGGGATTCACTCGATGGCCTGCTCGACAAGCTGCAGGAGGAAGTGCGCGAGCTGCGCGGGGCGTTGGCCGACGAAAACAAAGAGCGAGTCGAGGAGGAGATTGGCGATCTGTTGTTTGTCGCGGTTAACGTGGCGCGGTTCCTGCACACAGACCCGGAGCTGGCTCTGAAGAAGGCCAATCGCAAATTCAAATCACGTTTTCAACAAATGGAGCGCGATGCCGCCACTGCCGGGCGCAAGCTGGCGGATACGCCGCGCGAAGAGATGGAGCGCCTGTGGGAGCGGGCGAAACAGGGTGAGAAAGGCCGTGGCGCTGGAGGCGGCAAGTGAGCGCGTCCGCCAAGCCGGGCCGCATCGAGGTGCGCCACTGCCACGGACTCGAGGAGTGGCAGCAGTGCGCCGTGCTGGAAAAGGCAGTCTGGGGATTCGACGAATGCGTCCCGCTGCCGATGTATGTGGTGGCGGCAGAGACCGGCGGGCAGGTGCTGGGCGCGTTTCTCGATGGCGAGTTGGTGGGCTTCACGATGGCCGTGGCCGGCGTGCACAGCGATGGCGGAAAGCTGACTCCCTTCCTGCACTCCCACATGACCGCGGTGCGCAACGAGCATCGCGACCGGGGAATCGGGCGGCAGCTTAAACTGTTCCAGCGGCAGGACGCGCTGGAACGGGGCATCCGCCTAGTGGAGTGGACGTTCGACCCGCTGGAAATGCGCAACGCTCACTTCAACCTGATGCGCCTGGGCGCGGTGGCGCGGCGGCTGATCCCGAATTGCTACGGGGTGACCTCGAGCGAGATTCACTTCGGCATGCCGACAGACCGGCTGGTGGCCGAGTGGCGCTTGGATTCTTCGCGAGTAAAGTCGCTGCTGGGTGGGCAGGCCATTGTCCGCCCGGAGGCCAACGTAAGGAGCATTCTGGTGCCCGCACGGATGGAGGAGTGGCGGCGCAGCGATCGCGCGAAGGCCGTTACCGAGCAAGCGCGCATAGCCGGGGAATTTCAGAAATGGTTCGCGCAGGACTACGTGGCCACGGCGATCGAGAATACGCCGGACGGGGGAGCCTACCTGCTGGAGCCATCTGGGCAACTGAAAGAGGAACTCGATGCGGATACGTAAGGCGACGCTGCGCGAGATTCAGATGCCGTTGCTGGCGCCGTTTGAGACCAGCATGGGGCGCACCACGGTGCGGCGAATCCTGCTGGTGGAGGTGGAAGCCGACGGCGCCACCGGCTGGGGCGAGTGCACGGCCAGCGAAGACCCGTTTTACAGCTACGAGACCATCGAAACCGCCTGGCACATCCTGCGCGACTTTGTGTGGCCGGTGGTCAAGGCGCGCGAGTATGGTTCCGCGGCGGAGATTTGGGATTCGCTTGAGCATATCCGCGGGCACAACATGGCGCGCGGCGGGTTGGAAACAGCGGCATGGGACGCTGAGGCACGCGCCCAAGGCGTCCCGCTGTGGAAGCTGCTGGGAGGGGTGCGCGGCGAGATTTCCAGCGGCGTCTCCATCGGCATCAAACAGTCCCTCGACGAGCTACTGCTGGCGGTGAACACCGAGCTGTTGGCGGGTTACCAACGCATCAAAATCAAAGTGAAGCCGGGGTGGGACGAGAAGCCGGTAGAACTGCTGCGGCAGCATCATCCGTTGATCAAGTTGATGGTGGATGCAAACTCCGCATATCGCCGCGACGATTTCCCGCTGCTGAAGCGGCTGGAACGGTTTTTCCTGATGATGATCGAGCAGCCGCTGGGGTACGACGACTTGTATGCCCATGTGGAATTGCAGAAACAGATGGACACTCCCATTTGCCTCGACGAGTGCATCCACAGTCTCGCGCACGCACAGGCAGCGATCGGAATGGGCGCGTGCCGCATCATCAACATGAAGCTTGGCCGCGTGGGCGGGCACACGGCCGCGCGGCGCATTCACGACCTGTGCGGCGAGCGCAGCATCCCCAACTGGTGCGGCGGGATGCTGGAGTCGGGAATCGGGCGCGCGCACAATATTGCCATGTCTACTCTGCCCAACTTCACCCTCCCGGGCGACGTTTCGGCCAGCGCGCGTTATTGGGCGGAAGACATTATTGAACCCGCCGTCACTGTGTCTCCGCAAGGCACCATCAAGGTTCCCACCGGGCCGGGAATTGGTTTTGAACCCAAGCGCGCGCTGATTGAGAAGCTCACGGTACGCCAGGAAGTGCTGGCGTAACGATGGCCTTGCCATCTCGCAGATGACCCATCATCCGCATCCGAGCCGAGTGATTCTGTTCGGCGCCATCGTGTTCATGATGCTGATTTGGGGCGTGAACTTCATCGTGGCCAAAGTCGCCCTGCGGCATCTGGACCCGGTGACCCTGGCGTCGTTCCGCGTGTTGCTTTCCGCGCTGCTGATCCTGCCGGTGTATTTCGCCAGTCCGCGACGAAAGCGCAGCTTCTCGCGCAGCGACATCCTGGAATTCGCCAAGCTGGGGCTGTTCGGCGTGGCCATCAACCAGATGTGTTTCACCATCGGGATCAACTACACCAGCGTGTCGCATGCCGCGTTGATCGTCGGGATGGGGCCGATCTACGTCCTGGTGCTGGCGTGGATGATGAGGCTGGAAGCGCTCACCTGGCAGAAGGTCAGCGGAATGGCCCTGGCTTTTGCGGGCGTGGTGGTACTGGCGGGGGAGCACGGTTTTTCGCTGGCGGGTGGGTCGCTGGCCGGCGACCTGATTACGCTGGCCGGCTCGGTTGGCTTCGCGTTCTACGTGGTACTGGGAAAAAGGGTGGCCGGGCGGTTCGACTCGCTGGAGATGAACACATTCAACTACCTGACGGCAGCCGTTTTGATTCTGCCGCTGGCCGTGCGGCAGGGCGTGATGCTCGACTGGCGCGCCGTAGCATGGCAAGGCTGGGCGGGACTGCTGTTCATGTCTGCGCTGGCGTCCGTACTGGCGTATTTACTCTATTTTTGGGCGCTCCGGCATGTTTCCGCTTCGCGGATTGCAGCGTTCAGCTACTTGCTGCCCGTTCTGGCCACGCTGCTGGGTATCATGTTCCTCGGCGAACCGGTCACAAGGCACCTGCTCATCGGCGGTGGCCTGGTGATGGCTGGCGTCTACATGGCCGAGATCGGCTTTGGCACCGAAGCCGACTTGGATGAAGACGAGCCGGACGCTGACGTGCACTGAGCCCGGCCCCCGGTGTGTTACCCTAGCGCCGCAAACTCCATGGAGGAGAAGCGCGTGCCTACAGGCGCTGCCAACGCAAGAAAGATTGCCGTGGTGCCAGGCGACGGCATCGGCCCGGAAGTAACGGCCGAAGCGATAAAGGTGCTGGGCGCAGTGACAGCCAAGGCCGGCAAGAGGATCGAGTTGGAGGAGTTCGACTGGGGCGCGGACCGGTATCTGCGCGACGGCACGACGCTGCCCGCCGGCGCGGTAGACACCCTGCGGCGCGACTTCGATGCCATCTTGTTTGGCGCCGTCGGCGACCCGCGCGTGCCGGACAATCGCCACATGCGCGAGATCCTGCTGGGGCTGCGCTTTGAGCTGGACCTGTACGTCAACCTGCGCCCGTGCCGACTGTTCGACAAGCGGCTCACTCCCTTGCGCGACCGCAGCGAGGCCGACGTGGACTTCATGGTGGTGCGCGAGAACACCGAGGGGCTATACGCCGGCGTGGGCGGGCAGTTCAAGCGCGGCACGCCGGACGAGGTGGCCGTGCAGGAGGACGTGAACACGCGCAAGGGCGTCGAGCGGATTATCCGCTACGCTTTCGAATATGCGCGCCAACGCGGGCTCAAGCGCGTGTGCATGAGCGATAAGTCCAACGCGCTGACCTTCGGCCACGAACTTTGGCTGCGCGTTTTCCAGCAGTTGCGTAAGGAGTACGCCGACATCGAGTCCACCCACCTGTACATCGACGTGCTGGCCATGGAGCTGGTGCGCGACCCGCGGCAGTTCGACGTCATCGTGACCTGCAACCTGTTCGGCGACATCATCAGCGACCTCGGCGCGCAACTGGGTGGCGGGCTGGGGCTGGCTCCGTCGGGGAACATTCATCCAGGGCAGGTATCGCTTTTCGAGCCGGTGCACGGCTCCGCGCCCAAAATCGCCGGCAAAGGCATCGCCAACCCGCTGGGGGCCATCCTTACGGCCGGCATGATGCTCGACTACCTGGGCTGGAGCGCGGAAGCCGCCGCGGTGCAGCAGGCCGTCCGCGCGGCGGTGGTTGGCGGCCACACCACGCCCGACCTGGGCGGCCAACTGGGGACCAAGGCAGTCGGGGACTGGGTCGCGCAGCAGGTAGGCTAGTTCACGTAATAGACCTCAGGCGGGCGCCTGGGCTTGCGCAGCACGAGCACCACAGCCAGGCCGAGCACAAAGCCGCCGATGTGCGCCCACCAAGCCACTCCGCCCCCTTGCGGGCCTCCCAGCGCATAGACCCCACTAAGGAATTGCAGCACAAACCAGTAGCCGATCATCACCACCGCTGGAAGCCGCGCGGTGAAGAAGAACACCAGCAGCGGAACCAGCGTCACCACCCGGGAGCCGGGGAAGAGCACTACGTAGGCCCCCATCACCGCGGAGATGGCTCCGCTGGCGCCCACCGCCGGGATGGGCGAGCCCCAGTTGAACAGCGTGTGGATGATGCCCGCGCCGATGCCCGTGAGGAGATAAAACGCGAGGTAGCGGGTGTGCCCGAGGCGGTCTTCCACGTTGTCGCCAAACACCCACAGGAACCACATGTTGCCGATCAGGTGCATGAAGCCCCCGTGCAGGAAAATGCTGGTCAGCAGGGGCGTGGCGGCTTGAACGAGGCTGACCTCGCCGCCGGCGAGCGCAATTTGGAAACGCGCGGGAATCATGCCGTAGAGAAAGACGAAGCGCATTCCGTCCGGCTGGCTCAAGGACAATTGAAAAAGAAACACCAGAACATTCGCGGCAATCAGCAGCACGGTGACGAATGGGAACGTCTGCCGGCGGTTGATGTCATACAGCGGAATCATGCGCGCGCCCGATGGATATTGTAACGCGCAAATGAGGCGTGAGCCTTGGCATGACGCCGGGTGTTCATCAGCGCTTCGATTTCGGCGAGCGGCTTGATGCCGCCGCGAGCCCCGAGCTCCGTGCAGTTTAGGCCGGCGGCGGCGCAACTGAAATCGAGGATGCGCGGCAAGGGCCAGTTGGCAAGCAGGCCGTAGAGGAACGCCCCGTGGAAAATGTCCCCCGCGCCGGTGGTGTCGCGGGCCTCGACCCGATAAGCCGGCGCGTAGAGGAAGCCCTGCTTGCCGCTCCACAGCAGAGCGCCGTCGCGGCCCAGGGTTGCGCCCACGACCAAGCCGCCGTGGCGTTGCGCGATGGCGGGCAGGGCCTTCAACAAGTCCGTCTCGCCGGTCAGCCGTACTGGAAACTCGTGCGAGGCGACGAGGTAGTCCACATATCCCAGTAGCTCCTCGATGTGCGGGTAGAGGTTGTCCATGTCGGCGGTGACCGGAATACCCGACTCCCGCGCCCAGCGCGCAGCCTGCGCGGCCGCGAGGTTGTCATGCCCGTCGACATGCAAGGCGCGAGCCGAAGCGATCCAGTTGCGCTCCAACTCTTCGGGTCGCAGGGCCAGACGGTCATCGCGCCGCCAAAGGATGGTGCGCTCGCCGGAAGGCTCATCCACCAGGATAAACGCCTGCTGGCTGGCGCACCGCGGAACGACGATCAGGCGCGGATCCACCCCAGCGGCGGCAAGCTGCGCGCGCTGCATCTGGCCCGCCGCGTCGTTGCCCACTTTTCCCACGTAGCGCGTGCGCAGCCCCCACAACGCGCAAGCTACGAGGGCGCTCGCCGTCTGACCACCGGCGCTCAACTCAGCCGACAAAAATTGCACTTTGGAATTGAACGCCGGGAAGTGGGGCAGTCGAATAATCGTGTCGGTGGCGTTGAGCCCAACGCCTACCACATCGACAGCCTCGATCGGATCCGGTTGATGCATGTCGGGCATGATGCGTGGAGGGGACGGGAAGGAGCAAGAGGGAAGCGGGGAGTTATTGCGTCCGATAATTCAAGCGGGACAGGGAATCGCTTAACATAATTCCGGTGCTTCGGGACAGCCCCTCCAGGCTTGGCAATCCGGTAGGTGTCGTTTCCGGCTCGGTTTTCTTGCCAGTTAAAGCTATGAGTCCCGGCGCTATGGTGGTCGCCGCTGAAGTGCCCGTTTATTAGAACGGGCAACCAAGGCAATCAGGGGAACAAAGCGGAACAAACATGTAATTGAACCTAAGGATTGAAGTGAAGGTTTGCGTGGCGAAGTTTGATGTGGTAAGTAAGTGTGTTTGGCGCGTGCGTGGAGCGCGAGTGATGCGCGTCGGCGCGCCGACTGCCCTCGCAGCGCGGCGCCTGGCTTGCGGGCGCATTCATACGTTCCTGACCATGCCACAAAGGGAATCTGAAGCGATTATTCTGCGCAGCTATTCCCTGGGCGAAGCCGACCGGCTGGTCAGTTTTCTTAGCCGATCGATGGGGCGGATGCGCGGCGTGGCTGCCGGGGCAAGGCGGCCGAAGAGTCGCTTCGGGGCCTCCTTGGAGTTGCTCACGCACGTCCGCATCTGGTGGAGCGAGCGCGAAACGCGCGACTTGGTGCGCATCCACCAGTGCGAAATCGAGGAGTCGTTCCTGGGTGCGCAGAGCGATTATGATTGCGGCGTGGCGTTGTCGCTGATCAGCGAAGTCAGTGAGACGCTTCTGCCGGAGCGTGAGGCATCCGACCCTGCGTTCCGCTTGCTGCTCTTAACGGCACGGGCCATCGAGCAAACGCGCAAGCCTCTGGCGCCGCTCACTTACTTCTGCCTGTGGACGGTAAAGCTAGGCGGGTGGATGCCGGAGTTGAGCCGCTGCAAGAAGTGCGGCAGGGAACTGAGCGCTGGGGCCTATGCCTCGGCTGTGCGACCCGGAATGTTGTGCGGGAATTGCCGCTTGCCGGGCTTCCGGGCGCTCTCGGCGGCAAACGTCATGATGGCTCGGCGCATGCTTCAGGAAAAACTTGAGGTGTTGGGCGCATGTGCGGCTCCGGGGGATTTCGCTGGCCTGCGCGATTTCCTGTTGGATGTGATTGAGCATCACGCGGAACGCAAGCTGAAAACTCGCGGCATGTTGGAGAGCCAACCGTGAAGCGGTCGAAAAGCACAGCGGGAACGAAGGGACTGAACTTCCAGGACCTCATTTTCCGCTTGCAACAGTATTGGGCTGACCGTGGCTGTGTGATCCAACAACCCTACGATGTGGAAGTGGGCGCCGGCACCATGCACCCCGAGACGTTCCTGCGCGTGCTGGGGCCGGAACCTTATCGTGTGGCCTACGTGCAACCGAGCCGTCGGCCCGCCGACGGACGCTACGGCGAGAACCCCAACCGGCTGTACAAGCATAGCCAGTTGCAAGTGATCCTCAAGCCGTCTCCGGAGGAGATTCAGGATATCTATCTCGACAGCCTGCGCGCCATTGGAATCCGGCTGAGAGAGCATGACGTTCGCTTCGAAGAAGACAACTGGGAGTCTCCCACGCTCGGCGCGTGGGGCATCGGCTGGCAAGTGCTGCTGGACGGCCTCGAGATAACGCAGTTCACCTACTTCCAACAATGCGGCGGGTTGAACCTGGACCCGGTTTCGGTGGAGCTGACCTATGGGCTGGAGCGCATTGCCGCGTTCCTGCAGGGCGTCGACAGCGTGTACGACATGCGCTGGTCGGACGATCGCACCTATGGGCAGGTGCGGCTGGCGGAGGAGCAACAGTTTTCGGCATACAGTTTTGAGATGGCGGACGCCAAGGATACCCGGCGGATGTTCGAGTTGAATGAGGCCGAAGCGGCGCGGCTGCTGGACGGCTTCGCCAAGGCGCGCGGCGAACGCAAGGCCACCTTCCCGATCCTTGCGGCTTACGATTTGTGCCTGCGCTGCTCGCACACTTTTAATCTGATGGACTCGCGCGGGCTGATCTCCACCACGGAGCGGGCTGCGCTGATTGCCCGCGTGCGCCAGCTGGCTTGCCGGGTAGCGGCAGCATACGTGGAGCAGCGAGGATGGAGCGAGAAGGAAATCGCCGTTCCCGCAGTGGAAGAGATTCGATGAGCAAGAAGGCAGAGTTTTTTCTCGAGGTTGGCTGCGAAGAAATCCCCGCGGGAATGATCCCACGGGCATCCGCAGAACTTAAAGTAATTCTTGAGAAGTATTTCGCCGCCAATGGTTTGATCGATGGTGGCAGCGTACAAACGTACGGCGCGCCGAGGCGACTGATTGCGGTAGTTCCTGCGCTGCTCATTCGGCAGGCGGATCAGGCTAAGGAGATCACTGGCCCGCCACGAGCCGTGGCCTACGACAATGTCGGCCGGCCGACACGCGCGGCCGAGAGCTTCGCGGCCAAGGCTGGCGTGCCACTCAACAAGCTGCAACTCGTCTCCACGCAAAAAGGGGAATACCTGGCGGCACGCAAGGTGATTCCCGGGCGCGCCGCGGCGGACATCCTCCGTGAAATCCTGCCCGCCGCAATTCAGGATATCCCCTGGCCGAAGTCGATGCATTGGGCCGGAATCAACGGCCCGCATTTCATCCGGCCGATTCGCTGGATTGTGGCATTGCTCGGTGGCGTGGCGGTACCCTTTGAGTTTGCCGGAGTTCGCGCTGGGGCCCACAGCAGGGGCCACCGCTTTGTCGGCAAGGCAAAGGTGACGGTAAGAGGCGCGCGCGATCATGCCCTGCGCCTGAAGAGCAACGGCGTGCTCGTGCGGCCGGAAGATCGCAGAAGCAAGATCGAGAAGGAGTTGGCTGCAGCAGTAAAGAGAAAGGGCACGCGGGTACACGCCGATGCCGCCCTGCTCGATTCCGTCGTGTACTTGAATGAGTTCCCCAGCGTCATCATGGGGAGTTTCGATCCAGCATACCTTGAGCTCCCTGATGAGATCTTGCTGACAGTAATGCGCGGCCATCAGAAGTATTTCGGCGTGGAGCAGCGCGACGGGCGATTGGCGCCTCACTTCCTGGCGATCATCAACCTGGACAAAGACCGCACGGGGCAGGTGCGACAGGGACACGAGCGCGTGCTGCGCTCGCGGTTCGCTGACGCGCGCTTCT
>Ga0187893_10015609_pt1 | contig 10146 bp, 6 predicted proteins | sample MA1701074metaG_FD_139574 | JGI IMG/M metagenome (GOLD analysis project Ga0187893, IMG submission 139574) | White microbial mat communities from a basaltic lava cave in the Kipuka Kanohina Cave System on the Island of Hawaii, USA - MA170107-4 metaG ... | reverse complement strand
GATTTCATTACCGTCCTCGAAGAGGAGTTCACCGCCCAAGCCTTCATCACCACCGATCTGGATGATAATCAGATCACGGCTTTTCACCCCGGCGCCATGAACCATTCCCATCGCAACACGGTGGGCGCCGCCAAGGGCATAGCCCTTGGGATCCTATCGCCCGATGGGCGGGAGGGTATGATCCAGCATGCGCGCGAGTTCGGGCAAAAGAGGATCCCTTTTGTCTTCGATCCCGGTCAGGGCATGCCCATGTTCGACGGCGAAGACCTCCGGCGCTTCATCGACCAGGCGAGTTGGATCACGGTCAACGACTACGAATGGCAGTTGATGCAAGATCGCACCGGTCTCTCCGAGAGCCAGGTGGCGGAACGGGTCGAGGCTCTGATCATCACCCGCGGCGCCCAGGGCTCCAGCGTCTACACGCGAGGCGCGCGCTATCAGATCCCCGCGGCGAAACCCGGAGCAATCAAGGATCCAACGGGCTGCGGGGACGCCTATCGCGCCGGTCTCCTATACGGCTTGACGAAAAAGCTGGACTGGCAGGAGACCGGCCGCATCGCCTCGCTCATGGGGGCGATCAAGATCGAACACCACGGCACGCAAAATCACCGCTTTGAGCTGGCGGCGTTCAAAGCGCGCTACGAAGAAAGCTTTGACCTTCGATGCCCCCTGGGTAGTCCATCCACGAAGCCCGAGTAGGGCAGATTAGCCGCGCCCAGCGGCGTAATCCGCCGAATGTGAGTGGTTGCATTCGGTGGAATACGCTATGCTACTCCGCCCCACGGCCCTGTTGGAGGGCATGATCATCATAAATCCAGACCAAACAACTGGTCGGCAGCCTAAGCATGTAAAAGGGGAAAATCCCATGGAAAAAATCGTGAACCTACATATCGAGAAGTTGCCGGCATTTTAAGCTTCTCGAACAATATAAAGGCCCCCTAAAGTCCCTTGGGGCAGCAACTACCGTGAGTAACTTTTAAATGAAGAAGAACCATCTAATTGGCTTAATCGCGGCGCTGGTGATATCGGATATTGCTGCTATCGAGTGCAGAGAGCATATTGATCACGCGCGATATGCTCTATGTCTAACTAATGGAGGCAAAGAGGAGATGTGCACTTCTATCGCGTGGACGCCCGCGTTCCAGAAGTGCTACGTGGGTGTGGTCAATGAATTTCTGGGGCTGTAGGGTTGGAAAAAAGGGGTCACTGGCCTGTAGAGATCCCCTAATTTTTTACATAGGTTACGGACGCGCAAATGCTATCCTAGTGCGGAGCAGCGTCGATACTGCGCTTTGGCCTTCGAGGCCCTAGCGAGCCGTTCTGCGAGGTCTCGGCTAAATCAACGGCACGATCAATAGCGCAACGATGTTGATGATCTTGATCAGCGGGTTCACGGCCGGTCCCGCGGTGTCCTTGTAAGGATCGCCCACGGTGTCGCCGGTGACCGCCGCTTTGTGCGCGTCCGAGCCTTTGCCGCCGTGGTGGCCGTCTTCGATGTATTTCTTGGCATTGTCCCAGGCACCGCCACCCGCGGTCATGGAGATCGCGACGAAGATCCCGGTGACGATGGTCCCCAGTAAAAGCCCCCCCAGGGCCTTGGGCCCCGCTTCCGGCCCCATCAGCCAACCCGCACCAAAGGCGACTGCGAGCGGCACCAGCACGGGCAACAGCGAGGGTAGGATCATTTCCTTGATCGCGGATTTGGTCAGCATATCCACCGCTCGCGAATAGTCCGGCTTGGTGGTCCCCTCCATGATCCCCGGGATCTCGCGAAACTGCCGGCGCACCTCGAGCACCACCGAGCCGGCCGCGCGGCCCACTGCTTCCATCGCCATCGAAGCAAAGAGATAAGGCACCAGACCCCCGATAAAGAGGCCAATGATGACGGCTGGATCAGAGAGTTCGAATTTAACCAGCTTGCCCGCGTGCTCCAGGCTATGCGTGTAATCGGCGAAAAGCACCAGCGCGGCCAGCCCCGCAGAGCCGATCGCATAGCCTTTGGTTACTGCCTTGGTCGTGTTACCCACCGCATCGAGCGGATCCGTGATGCCGCGGATCTCCGCCGGGAGATCCGCCATCTCGGCGATGCCTCCGGCATTGTCCGTGATGGGGCCATAGGCATCGAGCGCCACGATGATCCCGGTCATGGAGAGCATGGAGGTGGCGGCGACGGCGATCCCGTACAGCCCCGCGAGCTCATAGGCTCCATAGATGCTGGCGCAGACCGCAAGCACAGGCCACGCTGTCGCCTTCATGGAGACGGCGAGCCCGGCGATGATGTTGGTCGCATGCCCGGTGGTGGACGCCTGGGCGATGTGTTTCACCGGACTGAACTGAGTGCCGGTGTAATACTCTGTCACCCAGACCAAAGCGCCCGTTAGCAGGAGACCGATCAAGGCCGCCCCATAGACCGGCAAGACCCCATAGCCCTCTACGTTCCACATCAATAAAGCGGTGACGGGCAAAAACGCGAGCGCGGCGATCCCCCCGGCCACCAGGAGACCGCGATACAGCGCATTCATGATCCGCGTGCCCTCGGTTACCTTGACATACAAAGTCCCGATCACCGAAGCGACGATGGAAACAGCGCCGAGCACCAGGGGATAGACGACGGCGTTGACTTCCCCCCCTTTGACCAGCAGGCTCCCGAGCAACATGGTGGCGATGACCGTGACCGCGTAGGTCTCGAAGAGATCCGCCGCCATACCGGCGCAGTCGCCGACATTATCACCCACGTTGTCGGCAATGACGGCGGGGTTGCGCGGATCATCTTCTGGGATCCCCGCCTCAACCTTGCCGACGAGATCGGCGCCGACATCCGCCCCTTTGGTGAAGATCCCACCGCCAAGGCGCGCAAAAATGGAGATCAGCGAACCTCCAAACGCAAGGCCCACCAGCGGCGCGAGATCCACCGCTTCTCCCGAGGGAGTCATGGCGGCCAAAATCGCATAATAGCCAGCCACACCCAAGAGCCCGAGACCGACCACCAGCAGACCCGTGATTGCGCCGCCTCGAAACGCCAAGGTGAGCGCGGCATTGAGACCGCTCTTAGCCGCCTCGGCGGTACGTACATTGGCACGCACGGAAATATTCATGCCGATGTAGCCCGTGGCACCCGAGAACAGCGCCCCGACCAGGAAACCGAAGGCGGTCTTCCAATCCAGCGCAAATCCTATGAAGAGAAAGAGCACTACCCCTACGGCGCCAATCGTCGTGTATTGCCGATTAAGGTAAGCCGAGGCGCCCTGCTGTATCGCGGCCGCGATCTCCCGCATGCGCTCGCTGCCCTCGGGCTGCTCGAGTACCCACCGCGTCGATCGCACACCGTAGGCGATCGCAAACGCGGCACATATCAGTGCAAAGCCAACCGCTAAAACCATGGAGTGTCCCCCCTTTATAATATTACTGCATTGCCCCAAGCTTTCCTACCCGCCGAACCGTGCCGCCGTAGCGCCGTAAGCACGGGCCTCACGATCCGGCACGATTTCAGGTAAGATAGGATTGATCGGATCCAAATACCGGTTTCCCGGGTCAATCATTGCTCCTTTCGAATTGCGTCGTCAAGGTAGGGCTCACGGCTCGTGTTTGACCGCACACAAACGCGGCTCCCGCCCTTTGCCCAAGCGCCCATTGCAACGCCTGCGCGACTCTGTGTAGAGCGGTTGCGCACCTGTCTTGGACCGTTATCGCTTACGCTCGGTGACAGGCGATTGTTTGACCAGCGAGAGCGGTCGGCGGTCTTTCGACTTCCTAAGTTGCGCTGAAAAAACGAGGCGCTCGTTTCCGCCATCAACCGCTTGCCGCCAGATGTATCAAACCCTCTTGAGTCTGGTAAAACAAGGGCTACAACAACAGGTCCCGGCAACCGGACTCGCCTTGTTTCGCATTCTGTTTGGCCTTGTTGTGCTCAGCGAAGTCGGTTTTCTTCTCTACTTTGGCCACCTGGTGTTCGACCCCGTCCCCTTTATCGAGGTCGCTTCCCCCATGATCCCTTTCTTGCTCCTCCTGTGGGGAGTCGCGGCATTGCATTTGGTCCTTGGACGGTACACCCGCAGCGCCGCAGTGGTGAATTACCTCTTTTGGGTCGTCTTCATCGTGTTTACGCCGATGTGGCAAGACTTCGATGGCGGCTTTGACCAGTTGATGACCGCTACCGGCTTGCTGTTGATCTTTCTACCGACGGAGCGGGCTCTGTCCCTGGATCGCTTGCGGCTTAAGCTCAAACACTCCACAACGGTTGCCCACTACGATCCCCCCCGGCATGTTTCGGTGCTTAGCTATTACCTCCCCCTCGCCATCTCGCTAGGGCTGTTCTACTTCGACTCCGCGGTGCACAAGCTCTATGCCGAGTTCTGGCGCAACGGTCTGGGGGCATGGCTGCCCTCTTCTCTGCCCTATTACATGTCAGCAATCGACCTCACGCGGCTATTGGACAATCAGCCCCTGCAGATATCGATCGGCTATTCCATCCTCGTTTTTGAGTTCGCTTTCCTCTTTCTGCTCTATTTTCGCCGCTTTCGTGTGCCCCTATTGCTATTTGGGATCGCTTTTCACGGGGGGATCATCGCCTCGCTCAACATATACCCCTTTGGTTTTGGGATGCTGATCCATTATGCTCTGATGGTGCCGCATTCCTGGTGGCGCAGGCTAGAGGCGGCACTCGTGCTAAGGCAATCGCGGCTTACCGTGTTCTGCGATGAGCAATGCCCCCTGTGTAACCGCACGGTCATTACCGTCAAGCACTTTGATCTGTTGCGCGCGATTGAATTTAAGGGGCTGCAGACTCATGCCAGACGGTATTCTGAGCTGCGCGCGATCTCCGATGAGCGATTGCTTCAAGACCTTTACGCCCTGGACCGAGCCGGAAGGCTTTATTTTGGCCTGGACACCTATATTCAGATCCTGTTCAAGATGAGATACACGGGCGCCTTTGGGCTACTGCTGAAAGCACCCGGCATCTATCACCTGGCACGCAAGACCTACCGGCGCATCGCCGACACGCGCCATCGCTTGGTTTGCGATCAAACCTGCGCCATACCCCTAAAGGAGCCCACGCCCGAAGATCCCTTTTCGCAGTGGTACCAACATCGGGCGGGCACGCTGGCGGAGCGCACCCATCGCATCAGCAGATTTCTGATCATTATCCTGGTGTTGCAGCTCAATGCCACCGTGCATTATGGGCTGGTACAGCGGTTGGGGATCAGGCCAGATTCAGAATTCTGGGGAATTTTAAAGGCGTTTAGTGATACCACCATTGCCTTCTCGCATGTGTTTTTCGGCATAACGCCTCACGCCCTTTACATGCACGATCACTTTGAGGGATACCACAGAATCTTCGCCATCACTTACAAAGGAGATGACGGCAGCGAAAAATGGCTTCCATTCGTCAATAAACAGGGACGACTCGTCGCGCCCAATTGGGGACGGGTCCAGTCCATGTGGGCGAATGTCGCCGTGACCGCTCAGATCGATCCCGAGCGCCTCGGCAAATTCATCAAAAAAGTGAGCGCTTTTTGGGGGACAAAACTCGGGATAGATCTCTCCCATGCACAGTACACCATCAAAATGAAACACATCGATGTCCCTATGCATTGGGAGAAGGACTTACGCCAGCGGAATTTGAGCGGCCCGTGGCGGGACGTCGGGGTAGCCAACTGGCAAGAGAGAAGGTATCAGATCGACTTCTCCGATCTGGAGTCTCCTGAACCACGGCGAAAGACAGAAACAAACATTCCTTAACCGAGCTATGGCCAACGCTGGGGGCTAAACTTGGTTAGTTAGGGTCTAAGCGCCTTGATCACTTCCGCCCACTTCGTCGGCGCGCTGCGCGATCGGACACCGGTGAGCATCGCTGCGGACAATTTAGAATTAGAACTGAAAGTACAGAAATTCGCTGACCTGCGACAACTGGCTGAGGGAGAAAAGCAACAGCGCTGCGGTAACGGATGCCGACAGAGTAGGATGCCTGATCAGCCGGCTGTGTTGAGCCCCATCGACCCATTCCTGCGAGTTGGGTCCGAACGCGGCGAGGGCTAAAAGGCAGGCTATGAGCACGTGGCCAGGCGCGCTGAACCAGCCGGCGAACGCGGCGATCCACGTCTTATCGGGCGCCGCCGTCATACCGTGGCTTCCAGCCATGGCAGAGAGTAGGTTGAACGCCGCGTCCGTGCTTTCCGCACGGAAGAGCACCCAGCCTATGATGACCGCCAGCAAGGTGAGCAGGCGCGCCAGACCACGGCCCCAAGGAGTCCCGTGGCCAACCGAGAAGCCTAGTTGAGCACGCAGAGCGTGCCAGCCCTGATTGACCATTAGATAAAACCCATGCAGAGCACCCCAAAACACAAAGGTCCAGCCCGCTCCGTGCCAAAGCCCGCCGAGGAGCATGGTGAGGAATAGATTTAGGTAACGGCGCAGCTCGCCGTGCCGGTTACCCCCCAGCGGAATGTAGAGATAATCGCGCAGGAAGCGCGACAGGGTCATGTGCCACCGGCGCCAGAAGTCGATGACATTGACCGCCTTGTAAGGCGAGTTGAAGTTATAAGGCAGATGGATACCCATCAGCCGCGCTAGACCGACCGCCATGTCCGAATATCCCGAGAAGTCAAAATATAGCTGTAGGGTGTAGGCGAGCACACCCGTCCAGGCTTTAAGCGCGCTCAGCGCCGCCCCGTCTGCGGCGGCTGTGAAGACGGGCGAGGCAAAGAGACCCATGGTGTCGGCTAAGACGACCTTCTTAAATAAGCCGATGGCGAAGAAGGTGATACCGGTCGCGAAGTTCGCTTGGCTAAACCGGAAAGTGCCCACCTGGGCGAACTGGGGCATGACCTCACGGTGATGAATGATTGGGCCCGCGATGAGTTGCGGAAAAAACGTGACAAACAGGCAATAGTCGATCAGGCTGTACTCTTCGGCTTCTCCCCTGGCCGCATCGACCAGATAGGCGATCTGCTGGAAGGTGTAGAAAGAGATCGCCAAAGGTAGCACGACCGCCTGGATCTGAAAATCAAACCCCGAGACCGCACCCAGATTGGAGACAAAAAAGGCCGCGTACTTGTAATAACAGAGCAGTGCTAAGTTGCCGGTGACACCAAACGCCAGCAGCGTATGGCGCAGCGGCGAACCCTGGCGGGCGGCCCGAGTCAAGAGGACGCCGACATTGAAATTGAAAAGGATACTGGCGAAGAGCAGCAGCAGATAGGATGGGTTCCACCAGCCATAGAAGAAAAACGACGCGCCAGTGAGCCAGATCAAGGCGGGACGCGGCAAACTTAGCAGACCAAGCAGATAATAGACGGCCAAGGTCACGGGCAGAAAGCCAAGGATGAATTCGTAGGAATTAAAAAGCATTCTTGGATTTTGTCAGGTAAACGGGTCGTTGCCTGCTAGCCTGATCCATCTTTTCTTGAATGTGCTGCATCAACAGTGGCACGAAATCCCGCTGTAAGTGGGCCGGATCCGTAAAATGCTCATCACGGAGCTTTAGCGCCTGGGCGGTGTCGATGAGTAGCGTATGCTCGGGATCGACGTGAGCAGCCACCGCGGCGCGGTAGGCTTGGTCCCGTGCGCTATCTGAATCGTATTGGTTTAGCCAGGCCGGCATGGGTGGCAGGAGCACGGCCACGAAGTCTACGTTTCGTTGAGCCAGATTTTTGCTCATGCGTCGCAAATGCGCGAGACAGGTTTTATCCAGGGAAACATCCTCGCGAGCATCGGGCGCCTGCTCGAGGGGCGCCCATCCGTACTGATCCTCTTCCGTGCGTGGTGGGTTGAGAGCGAACCGCAGAAACGGCACCGGGCGGAAGTTCTTAAAATAGAGATGAAATAAGCTATGGCGCTCGAAGATATACTTGCCCGCCTCGTTAACATCGAAGAACTCTGTTGGGTTGGAGGCGCATTCGGAAAAGTCGCGCATCGCGAAGACACTCAAGACAGTTTTTACCTGCGTCATGTGCTGCAAGTAGAAGTCGGTCAGAAACGCTATCTGATTCATTTGCAGATAACACGGCGCGGCATTGATCGCTTTGACTCCGCGCCGCTGTAGCGCCCCCGCATCCAAGCTGCGCCCGGTGACCGACGAGCCGACCGCAAGTAAGGTGATCTCGGAGAGATCGGTCCCATGCAGGAATCTAAACTTCTCGTCGATGCAGTCAGTGGCGGTGAACGGCGGCGGAGGCAACCGTCGCATGCGCTCTAGGGTTTTTAAGCCGGTTGCGAAGAGCAGAAGAAAGACGCACAGCCAGACGATGAGCGCAAGATTGTAATTGCGCTCGCCTGCCGAGGGCGCGTGTACGGTGGACCGATGGGGCACGTTCATAGCCGGGAAACGGTCAAGGGCGTCGGCTGACGACCGGCACCGGTCCCTGCCGGATCATCGCTATTCATTTTGTTCGTCTAAGGCTGAAGATGCATTGGCGGGGAGATTATCGTGAGAAAGGCCGTTAGCGAGAGTGGAAAATTAAGTCGGAACCCCGAGGCGAAGCTTGACTTTACCTTGCGTTCTTCAGACACCGAGCGCTCCGTTCAGAAATCCATGAATCGTGGGATAAACAGTTTGACCAACCGTAGCCCTGCGGTCTGTCAGAGCTACGCTTAACGTTTGTAGTCCTTATCCTACATCGCAAGGGAATCGCCCTTGGTGGCGATATTCACCGCCCCCGGGTGGCACTCGCTCCAACATCGGTGCGAGCGTTGGTAATGTTTCGCGCTCAGGTATCGCGCCCCTTGAGGTGTTACCGATACCCACGGGGGATAGACTAGACTGCCGTGGAACCCCGCCCGCCCGAGCTTCGGTACCCGTCTCACAGGTCCGGAGTACTTCGGGCACAGCCAATCAATCCTAGAAGCAGCTAAACTGTAAACGCTCCGTACGTCTTCATTGCCCAATAGGCTCCGTGGTGACAAACTTTCGTATCGCGCAATGCATGCCAAAGTGTGTTCTCGATGAGGACGTGCTTATAGTCAGTTAGATAGCGATATCGAGCGCACACCTTGCCAGGTCGATCGATGAGCCCTATCGGTAAAAATTACAGTGCAGCTTGTAAGATCTACACCGAGGACATCGGTAAGCCGCGGCAGTCGTGACTGCAGAAAGAAACTCACATTATTACTGAACCGGATTAGCTAATCTGCTCACGCGGTCCCACTGGTTTGTAATCGCATCGATGTTGCCGCGATTAGGAAACGGCGGGCAAGCTGCAAGATGTGTTCTTTTATTCGCATTTGCCGTCAAACTGCTATTGTACTAGACCATGGCGAGTGCAATATTGGGTCAAGTCCGCATTTGTATTTAGGTTCATCTTGCCCAGAACCCTGCTGCGGTAAGTGCTGATCGTCTTAGGGCTCAAGCACACTTCTTGCGCGATCTCAGTTACCGTTCGACCGGAAGCGATCAAAAGCATGACACGAAATTCGCGCTGGGATAGCAGTTCGTGCGGCAGCTTTCCCGCGCCGTCGATCACGTCAAAGGCGAGCTGTTGCGCCAATTGCTCGCTCATGTATTTGCCGCCGGCAAGGACTCTTCTTACGGCGCTGACGAGCTCCTTCGGGGCACGTTCCTTGGTCAGGTAACCGGAGGCCCCGGCCGTCAACGCGGGAACCGCAAACTGAGTGTCGCTGTACATGCTCAACACCAGCACCGGCAACTTAGGTCGGATGCGCTTAAGCTCGCTCAGGCATTCGAGTCCGCTTTTATCGGGCAGCGAGAGATCGAGCAAGACCAGATCACAATCGTTTGTGCATACGTGTTCGCGCATGCCGGCGGCGTCCCGCGCCTCGTCGACCGTCGCGTTTAGGGAGGCCTCCATTAGGATTTGTTTTACCCCATGGCGCACGATGGGATGGTCATCGACGATTAGGATCTTCGTGCCCTTTGCGTCTCGCGCCCGAACTGATCTCACGATGGGCACGTTTAACCTAACGGTGGTGCCAACACCGGGATCCTTATGAATGTCCAGTGATCCTCCCAGGATCCGCGCGCGTTCTTGCATCCCTATGATACCGAGCGAAGCGGGATCGGCGGCTTCAGGAACCGCGACGCGGCCGTTGTCGCTCACCTCCAGAAGCAACGCATCCTCCTCGCAGGAGAGCCTGATCTCGACCCGGCTCGCTCGTGCGTGCCGGGCTACGTTCGTCATGGCTTCCTGGTAG
>Ga0187893_10015607_pt1 | contig 10146 bp, 9 predicted proteins | sample MA1701074metaG_FD_139574 | JGI IMG/M metagenome (GOLD analysis project Ga0187893, IMG submission 139574) | White microbial mat communities from a basaltic lava cave in the Kipuka Kanohina Cave System on the Island of Hawaii, USA - MA170107-4 metaG ... | reverse complement strand
CTCGCCGCGGTCGACGAACTCCTGCTGGCGACCGAGCGTGATGAAGCCGTCGGCGTTGGAGAACGTCGTCACGCTGCCGGAACCCGAGCCCATCGGCCACGCGGCCGGGCCCGAAGGCCCGTCGAGAAGGCTGACGAGCAGGAATTCCGCGCGGCCCTTCTCCGTGTTGACGCGCATCGGCATCGTCGCCCGCAGCGCGCCCGTGCGTTCGGGCGGCGCGCCCGCCATCGCCAGCAGCACCGGCGCGACGAACTCGTGGAAGGTGAAGATGGCGCTGGTGGGGAAGCCGGGGAGGACGACCACCGGCTTGCGGCCCGCGTGCGCGAGGCAGAGCGGCTTGCCCGGCTTGAGCGCGACGCCGTGCGCGACGACGGTCGCGATCTCCCGGACCGCCAGCACCGAGAGATCGCCCGGCCCCTTCGACGTGCCTCCGCTGAGGACGACCGCGTCGCACTCGAGCGCGCGCTGGAGCGTCGCGCGGAGCGCGTCCATCTCGTCGCGGACGATGCCGAGGTCGACGGGCTCGCAGCCGATCTCGCGGAGCGTGTCGGCGAGGATGCGCCGGTTGGAGTCGTAGACCTGGCCCGGCGCGAGCGCGCCGCCGGGGGCGACGATCTCGTTGCCGGTGGAGAAGACGGCGACGCGCGGGCGTCGGTGGACGCGCACGCCGGTCGCGCCGACGGCCGCAAGGAGGCCGGTCTCGCGTGCCGTGAGACGCGTGCCCGCGCGGAGGACGGTCTGGCCGCGCGCGATATCGCTGCCCGCGAAGCTGACGTTCGCGCCGGGGGTGAGCGCGCGTGTGGTGAAGACATCCGTCTTGTCGGCCCACGTGTGCTCGATCATGACGACGGCGTCGGTGCCGCGCGGGACGATGCCGCCGGTGACGATGCGGGGGGAGCCCGTGATGCGCTTCGGCGTGCGCTCGTCGGCGCCGAACGTGTCGGCCGCGCGCACCGCGAAGCCGTCGACGTTGGAGCGGTCGAAGCCGGGGACGTCGACCGGCGAGGCGAGGTCCGCGGCGAGCACGCGCCCGAGCGCGTCCGCCAGGACGACCGTCTCCTCGCCTGTCGGCGCAGGCTGGAGCGCGTCGCGGAAGCGGCGGTGCGCCTCCGCGGCGTCGATGACGTCGAGGAACTCAGGCATAGAGGTACACCGTGACGGTGGCCCCTTCGGGGATCCCCTCCGCGTCGCGCGGCACGATCACGAAGCCGTCCGCGCGGGTGGTCGACGAGAGGATGCCCGCGCCGCTCACCATGAGCGGCTCGACCCTGCCGTCGACGACGCGGACGCGCGCGTAGTCGACGCGGCCCGCCTCGCTGGTGATCTTGCGCGCGAGAGGGAGGTCGACGCGCCGGTACGGCCAGTCGCGCGAGCGTCCCGCGAGGAATCGGATCGTGGGGCCGGCGAAGAAGTCGTACGCGCAGAGGCAGGAGACGGGGTTGCCGGGGAGGAGGAAGACGGGCCGCCCGCCGATGAATCCGACGCCCGCCGGGCTCGACGGGCGCATGGCGACGCCGTGGATCGGGAGTTCGCCGAGCTCGCGGACGACGGCCGGCACGTGATCCTCCTCACCGACGGACGATCCGCCGGAGATGAGCAGGACGTCCGCCTCCGCGCGCTGGAGCATGTCGCGGATCAGCTCGGGTTGATCGGCCGTGCGTTCGTTGTGGATCACGACACCTCCGTCCCGCTCGACGAGCGCCGCGAGCATGGGGGAGTTTGAATCCACGATCTTCGGCGGTCGCGGCCTGAGGCCCGGCGGAAGGAGCTCGTTGCCGGTGGCGAAGACGTTCACGGAAGGGCGGCGATCGGCGAAGACGTAGTCGACGCCCGCGGCGACGAGCACGCCCACGTCGTGCGGACGGAGGCGTCGGCCCGCTTCGAACAGCATCTCGCCCGCGCGGATGTCCTCGCCGCGCGTGGAGACGTTCTTGCCGGGCGCCACCGCGGCGGTGGCCTGGACGGACTCGCCGTCGGTCCGCGCGTCTTCCGCCATGAGCACCGCATCGGCCCCCTCGGGCATCGGGGCGCCCGTCATGATGCGCACGCACTGGCCGCGGTCGACGCGCGACGTGCAGGATTCGCCGGGCATGGAGGTGCCGACGACGCGCAGCGATGCGGGCGCGAGTTCCGTGGCGCCGAACGTGTCCTCGCCGCGGACCGCGTAGCCGTCCATCGCCGAACGGTCGAAGCCCGGGACGTCGCACGGCGCGGCGACCGCCTCGACGAGAGTGCGCCCGGCCGACTCCCGCGGCGGCGTGCGGCGCGGCGGCAGTGGCTTTACGCGCTCTTCGAGCAGCTTGAGCACGTCGGCGACCTCCGCGCGGCGGCGGAAGCCGCGCATCCGGGGGTCATCCGCGTTTGACATCGTTCGGGAAATTCCTGAGGATCGAAAGCAGCGGCCCGAGCGCCACCTGCCCGAGGCCGCAGATGCTCGTCTGGACCATCGTCGTGTCGAGCTCGCGCAGGAGCGCCTCGTCGTCCTTCGAGACGGCGCCCTTCGACTCGACCAGCCGCACCGCCTTCTCGCTCCCGACCCGGCACGGCACGCACTTGCCGCACGACTCGTTGCGGAAGAACTGAGCGACGTTGAGGCCGACCGCCAGCAGGTCGCGCCCTTCCGCGATGAAGACGGCCGCGCCCGAGCCGAGCATCGAGCCCGCGTCGGCGAGCGTCTTGAAGTCCATCGGCACGTCGAGCTTCCCGGGCGGGAGAAAGTTCGAGCTCGCGCCGCCGGGGGCGATCGCGAGGAGCTTCTTCCCGTCCTTCATGCCGCCCGCCATCGCCAGCAGCTCGCGCAGGGTCGCGCCCATCGGGATGAGGTAGACGCCCGGCGTCGCGACGTCGCCCGACACGCTGATGAACTTGTGGCCCGCGAAGCCGGGCCGGCCGAGCGACGTCCACCAGTCGAGCCCGCGCTTCACGATCCCGGTCGCGTGCGCGAACGTCTCCACGTTGTTGATGAGCGTGGGCTGGCCCCAGAGACCCTTCGTGCCGGGGAACGGCGGCTTGTTGCGCGGCTCGCCGCGCTTGTCCTCCATGCACTCGAGGAGCGCCGTCTCCTCGCCGAGGATGTAGCCGCCCGGCGAGACGAAGACTTCGAGCTCGAAGTCGAAGCCGCTCCCGAAGATGTTCTTCCCGAGCGCGCCCGCGCGGTAGGCGGCGGCGATCGCCTCCTCGAGCGCGCGCCGCTCCGGCTCGTACTCGTGGCGGATGAAGACCCATCCTCTCGAGCTGCCGACGGCCCACGCGCCGAGCGCCAGGCCCTCGATGACGAGATGCGGCAGGCTCGCGAGCACCTCGCGGTCCTTGAAGGTGCCGGGCTCGCTCTCGTCCGCGTTGCAGACGACGTACTTCGGCGTCGCGGGCTCCTTCTTGACGAGTTCCCACTTCGTGCCCGTGGGAAAGCCCGCGCCGCCCATGCCGCGCAGGCCGCTCGACTTGAGCGTCGCCACCACCGCGTCGCGGTCGCCCTTCGCGAGCGCCGCGCGCAGGCCGCCGTAGTCGTCGCCCACGTCGGCCGCCCACCGTCGCGCGGTGAGGGTCGGGTGCGGCGGGTGCCGCGGGTCGTCCTTCGCGGCGTTGAACGTCGCGTGTCCGCTGAAGGCGGCCGGCGCGTTGTCGCAGCGGCCGATGCACGAGACCTCGCGGATCTCGACGTCGGCGCGGCCATCGAATTTCCGACGGAGGTCGTCGGCGGCGCGGGCGCCCGCCATCCAGCACGAAAGGTCGCGGCAGACGGCGAGCTGGACCTGCTTCGGCGGTGTCCGCCGGAAATGCGTGTAGAAGGTCGAGACGCTCTCGATGCGGTGAAGCGGCACGTTGAGGCGCGCGGCCAGTTCGCGCAGCGCGGGCTCGGGGAGCCATCCCTCGCGCTCCTGCAGAAGCGTGAGCTCGTGGATGATCGAGGTCACCGGGGCTAGCCTACCATTGAGAAGGGCGCGTCGCGCATGTAAGATGGCGCGCAGCACTGCCGGGGAGGACAGCAACGTGACATCACCCAAAGTCGCACGACACGACACGCGGAAGGTCGTCCGCGGGACGCCGCAGCAGCAGATGGTCGACGAGCTCGCGGTCGAGGAGCCGCTCGAGATCCGCGTCAACAACGATCCCGTCGTCGTCACGATGCGCACGCCCGGCGACGACTTCGATCTCGCGGCCGGGTACCTCGTGACGAACGGCGTCCTCAAGTCGCCCGACCAGGTCGCGGCCATCCGCTACGCGCAGCAGTCGGAGCATCCCGACCAGCGCAACACGGTGAACGTGCAGCTGGCGTCCGGCGTGAAGGCCGACGTGAACCGGCTCAAGAAGCTGCTCGGCGCGACGAGCCCGCACGGCATGTGCGCGAAGACGGCGATCGAGCACGCGATGAACGGGACGAAGGCGAACCACTCGAAGCTGCGCCTGAAGCTCGAGATGTTCTACACGCTCGGCACCGCGCTCCGCCGCGCGCAGACCGTGTTCGAGCGGACGGGCGGCCTCTTCGCCGCGGGCCTCTTCGACGCGCACGGGACGCTCGTGGGCCTGCGCGAGGACGTGATGCGGCTCAACGCGGTCGACAAGCTGATCGGCAGCATGTTCCTGAACGAGAAGATGCCGCTCGACAAGCACATCCTTCTGGTGAGCGGCCGCGCGTGCTACGACGTGATGGTGAAGGCGCTGAAGGCGGGCGTGCCCGTCGTGTGCACGGTGGGCGGCCCTTCGAGCCTCGCGGTGCAGTTCGCGCAGACGACGAACCTGACGCTCATCGGCTTCCTGACGTCGGAGGCGTACAACGTGTATTCCGGCGCGGAGCGGATCGAGGTCTAGGCTCCGCCGTACAGCTTCGTCACCGCCGTCTGGAACTCCTCCTGCGCCTTGGCGATCCCGTCCGCCTTCTCCTGCGCGGAGCCGGCGCCGTTCATGATCGCCTCGATCTTCCGCTGCATCTCCTGGCCGAGCGCCTCCGCCTTCTTCATGAGCGCCGCCTGGTCGGGAGGAAGCGCGGGCCGCGGAATCTGCTGCGCCTGGCCCGTCGCCTGCTGGATCTCGAGCAGCGCCTGCGTCAGGAGCGCGTTCGCGGGCGACGCGCGAAGGCCGTCCTCCAGCACGCGGATCGCGTCCTTGGGCTTCTTCAGCTCGTAGTGGCAGGCCGCGAGCTTGTGCACCAGGTACTCGTCGGCCGGATGGTCCTTGATCGCGTCCTCGAGGAGCGCGACCGCCTTCCTGTGGTTCTTCGTCTGCATGTGCACGCCCGCGAGCGTGTCGACCGCCTTCGTCCAGTCGTCGCCGTCGCGCGGCAGGTCCATCGCGGACTCTAGGTGCGGGACCGCCTCCTTGAAGCGGCCCGTGAAGCGGTAGAGCATCCCGAGCATGATCATCGCGCGGCCGTGGTTCGGCGCGATCTCGAGCGCCGTATTCAGCGACTTCTCCGCGTCGTCGGCCACCTTGCGGTCGGCGGGGCTGAGCTGTCCCGAGCGCAGCGGCCGCTCGATCGAGCCCATGAGCCGCAGCCCGTGGTTGTAGTGGTCGTTCGCGTCGCCCGCGGCAGGCGCGGCGGCGGATTCCTGTTCCTTCTTCTTCGCGGCCGGCTTCTTCGCGGCCGGCTTCGTATCGGCCTTCTTCTTCGACGTTTTTTTCGCCATCGCTAGATCTCCTCCAGGAAGTGCGCCAGCGTCTCGCGCAGCACGTCCGGCTCCTCGATCATCGGCAGGTGGCCCGACCGCTCGCACCATACCAGCCGCGCGGCCGGAATCGCTCCCGCAATCGACTCGCTCTCCGCGACCGGCACGATCTGGTCGTGCCGCCCGGCGATCACGATCGAGGGGACGGCGATCGTGGCGAGCTGCGGCACGGAGTCGGGGCGGTTCATCATCGCGCGCATGGCGGCCGCCGCGCCCTGCGGCGTCGCCGCGCGGATGAGCGCGCGCGCCTCCTCGAGCATCGCGGGGGCCGCCCCAGGTCCGAAGAGGCGCGGCATCATCCCGCGCTCGAGAACGCCGACGCCCTCCGCGAGCACCTGCTGCTCCGTCTCGCGACGCTTCGCGCGGATCTCCGGCGTGTCGGCGACGGCGCGCGAGGCGACGAACGCGAGGCCCGCGATGCGCTCCCGCGCGAGCCGGTGCATCGCGAGCGCCACATACCCGCCCATCGAGTGTCCGACGACCGCGAGCGGCCCGTCGACGCGCGCGAGGATCGACTGCGCGTACGCGTCCACCGTGTCCGGACCCGCCGGCGAGTCGCCGAATCCCGGCAGGTCGGGCGCCAGCGCGCCGGGCGGCGCCACCCGGCGCCAGAGCGTCGCGTTGAACGGAAAGCCGTGGATGAGGATGACCGTCTTCATGCAAGCCGCTCCCGCCATTTCAGGGCGCGCACGAGCGCGACGGCCCCTCCCGCCAGGACGCGCCGGCCCGGCTCCTTGAAGTCCTTGCGCACGTAGGCGAGGGCGCTTCCGGGGACCGCGCTCGTCACGCGGCCGACCTCCGCGCCGTCGGCCGTGAGCGTGAGCCCGGGCGACGGTTCCGCGTCCGACTCGATCGAGAGCGACACGAGCGCGCGCGGCGCCTCCGAATACGTCTTCACGCGCTGGATCACCTCCTGCCCGGTGTAGCAGCCCTTCGTGTAGCTGATCGCGATCGGCTCGAGCCCGGCCTCCATCGGCAGGACCGTCGCGTCCAGATCGACGCCCCAGCGCGGCCAGCCGTCCTCGATGCGGAGCGCGTCGAGGTCGCCGAGGACGGTCGCGCCGGCCGACGCGAGCTTCACCTGCGTCGCCGCGGCGTCCGCCGCCGCCACCTGCACGTCGATTCCGAACATCGCGGGCGAAATGAGCGTGCCCGCGATCACCGTGTGATGGAACGGCTTGAGGAACGGGATCGTCCCGTACACCTCTTTCAGGCACTCGCGCGCCTGCGGACCGACGAGCGTGAAGAGCGCGAACTCGTCGGTGCGGTCGACGATGTCGACCTCGTCCATCACGATCGTCCTCGAGAGCGCGTCGAAAAGCCCGGGCTCGCCCGTCTCGAGCTGGATCCTCTGCTCGAACATCCGCACCTTGAATTCCGCGATCATCCTTCCCTGGCGATTCGCCGCGACGGCGTAACAGCCGGGACCGGCGGGCGTCTTATCGACTCGCGCCCGCTCGCCCTTGCGGAACGAATCGCCGCGGCGGCCCGTGGCGAGGTGGAGGATGTCGTTCGTGCAGACGCCGTGGAGCCACTGCGCGCGGTCGGGACCGCCGACGCTCAGGACGCGGCGGCCGGTGATGCGGGCGACGGCGCACGGGGTCATGGGCGCATGGTAGCAAGCGGTTCCGGTCGTCGATACGATGGTAGCGTGCGGATCTATCTCGACCATCACGCGACCACGCCGTGCGACCCGAGGGTCGTCGAGGCGATGCTCCCGTTCTTCACGGACGCGTTCGGGAACGCGGCGAGCAGGACGCACGCGGCGGGGCGCGAGGCGGAGCGGGCGTGCGAGGAGGCGCGCGCCAAGGTCGCGGCGCTCATCGGCGCGGACGAGAGCGAGATCGTCTTCACGAGCGGCGCGACGGAGAGCGACAACCTTGCGATCCTCGGCTCGCGGCCGGAGCACATCGTGACGATCGCGACGGAGCATCCGGCGGTGCTCGAGTCGGCGCGCGCGGCGGGCTGCCGGTTGACGGTGCTTCCGGTCGACGGGCACGGGCTCGTCGATCCCGACGCCATGGCCCGCGCGATCACGTCGAAGGGCACGCTCGTCTCCGTCATGGCCGCGAACAACGAGGTCGGCACCGTGCAGCCGATCCGAGAGGTCGGGCGCCTCTGCGAAGAGAGGGGCGCGATCTTCCACACGGACGCGGCGCAGGCGGCGGGGAAGATCGAACTCGACGTGCGCGCGGACCACGTGCACCTGCTGTCGATGAGCGCGCACAAGATGTACGGACCGAAGGGCGTGGGCGCGCTCTACGTGCGCAAGCGCGGCCCGCGCGTGAAGCTGTCGCCGCTCATCCGCGGGGGCGGGCACGAGAACGGCCTCAGAAGCGGCACGCTGCCGGTCCCGCAGGTCGTCGGGTTCGGGCGCGCGGCGGAGATTGCCGCGAAGGAGAGGCCCGACGAGTCGAAGCGCGTGCTTGCCCTGCGGGAGCGCCTGCGGTCGGGGCTCTTCGAGCGGCTCGACCTCATCACGCTCAACGGCCATCCCGAGCGGCGCCTCCCCGGCAACCTGCACGTGAGTTTCGCGTACGTCGAGGTGGAGAGCCTCCTCCAGGCGATGCCGGAGATCTGCGTCTCGACGAGCGCGGCCTGCGCCAGCGCGGTCCTCAAGCCGTCGCACGTGCTGAAGGCGATGGGAGTCAGCGACGAACTGGCGTACAATAGCGTCAGGTTCGGCATCGGGCGGTTCAATACGCCCGCGGAGATTGATATAACGTTGGACCGGGTCGTGGCGGCCGCAAAGCACATCCGCGAGCAGTCGCCGGCCTGGGCCCTGCGAAAGTGAGGAGTGACCATGGAAGCCGAGATGAAGCAGCCTGAAGCGAAGCCCGCGCCCGCGCCTCCCCGCCCGTTCACCGTCAGCGAGAAGGCGGCGGCGAAACTGAAGGCGCTCCTCGAGCAGCAGCAGAAGGACCCGGCGAAGGTCGGCCTGCGCCTCGGCGTCACCGGCGGCGGCTGCTCGGGCCTCCAGTACTTCATGGACTTCGACGAGACCAAGCCGAACGACCGCGTCATCGAACAGGACGGCGTGAAGGTGTTCATCGATCCGCGGAGCATCCTGCACCTGAGCGGGAGCGTGCTCGAGTTCCAGGAGGGGCTCATGGGCTCCGGCTTCGCGATCAAGAACCCGAACGTGAAATCGTCCTGCGGATGCGGCCAGTCTTTCACGACGTAACTCGATGAGCGACGAAACGAAACCTGCCGAGAGCGCGACCCCCACCGAGGGATCGGCGCTCTTCAAGAAAGTCGACGAGGTGCTCGACCGGATCCGCCCGTACGTGCAGATGGACGGCGGCTACGTCGAGCTCGTCAACGTGAACGAGGAGGAGGGCGTCGCCTTCATCCGCTTCCAGGGCGCCTGCAGCGGCTGACCGTCGAGCGCGATGACTCTCCAGTTGGGGATCGAGAACGAGATCCGCATGGCGCTGCCCGAAATCAAGCAAGTCATCGCCGTCTAGCATGCCGAACGTCACGCAAATGCACGCCGCGCGGTGCGGCGAGGTCACGCCCGCGATCAAGCGCGTCGCCGAGCGCGAGGGGATGGACGCCGAGGCGCTCCGCCGCGAGGTCGCCGAAGGGCGCGCGATCATCCCGGCGAACGTGAACCACCTCGCGAAGCGCCTCGATCCGATGGGCATCGGGCAGGCGCTCTCGGTGAAGATCAACGCGAACATCGGCAACTCGTCCGTCACGTCGGACGTCGACACCGAGCTCAAGAAGCTCCACACCGCGGTCCACTACGGGTCGGACACCGTGATGGACCTCTCGAGCGGCGGGTCGATCGACGAGATCCGGCGCGCGATCATCGACGCCTCGACCGTGCCGATCGGCACCGTTCCGATCTACCAGATGGTGCAGAACGTGCGCGACGTGTCCGACCTGTCGTGGAAGGACATGCTCGACATGATCGAGCGGCAGGCGCGGCAGGGCGTGGACTACATGACGATCCACGCGGGGGTGCTGCGCGAGCATGTGCCGCTGGTCGCGGGCCGCATCACGAAGATCGTGTCGCGCGGCGGGAGCCTGACCGCGCAGTGGATGGCGGCGCGCCGCGAGCAGAACCCGTTCTACGCGCACTTCGACGAGATGTGCGAGATCTTCAAGGCGCACGACGTCTCGTTCTCGCTCGGCGACGGACTGCGGCCGGGGTGCACGCACGACGCGAGCGACGCGGCGCAACTCGCGGAGCTCAGGACGCTCGGCGAGCTCACGCTCAAGGCGTGGCGCCACGACGTGCAGGTGATGATCGAGGGGCCCGGGCACATCCCGCTCCAGCAGGTGCCGTTCCAGATCCTGAAGGAGATCGAACTCTGCCACGGCGCGCCCTTCTACACCCTCGGGCCGCTCGTCACCGACATCGCCCCCGGCTACGACCACATCACGAGCGCGATCGGCGCGGCGGTGATCGGCTGGTTCGGGACGTCGATGCTCTGCTACGTGACGCCGAAGGAGCACCTCGGGCTGCCGAACGACG
>Ga0187893_10015606_pt1 | contig 10146 bp, 4 predicted proteins | sample MA1701074metaG_FD_139574 | JGI IMG/M metagenome (GOLD analysis project Ga0187893, IMG submission 139574) | White microbial mat communities from a basaltic lava cave in the Kipuka Kanohina Cave System on the Island of Hawaii, USA - MA170107-4 metaG ... | reverse complement strand
TGGAACGCGTTCGTTCCGCCCTTCATGACCACGTTGACCGTACCGCCGGCCGTGTGGCCGTAAGCGGCGTCCGCCATGAACGTTTCGACCTTCACCTCTTCCACGCCGTCAACCGGCGGGTTGTAGGCGACACGCATGTTCCGGGTCGTATCAGGCGCGCCGTCGAGCAGCAGCTCGTTGGTCTGAGCCGGGGCGCCGCCCATGGAGAAGCCCGAGGGGCCGGCGTTGTCGAATGGCCGGTAGAATCGCGGGTCGCTGGCCGGCGTCACACCGAAAGCAAGCTGGGCCAGCACCAGCGGTGTGCGGCCGTTCATCGGCATATTCTCGATCTGTCTGGCCGTAATAACCTGGCCCAGCGAGGCCGACGAGGTTTCGAGCAAAGAAGTCTCGGCCGTCACCGTTACAGTCTCGGCAATCTGACCCAGCTCGAGATTGATGTCCAAAGCACGGCGGTCATTGGTGACCACGCGAACGCCCTCGCGGACATAGCGCTTGAAACCCTGTGCTTCCGCGGTGATTCGATAGTCACCCGGCTGAAGGAAGGGCAGCGTATACTGTCCGTCGCCGCCGGTCACCGTTTCAAACCGGGCGCCGGTGTCGGCGTTTGTCGCGGAGATCTTGGCTCCGACGACCACCGCCTGCTGAACGTCCATCACTCGCCCTGAGATCGTGCCTCGGAACTCCTGAGCGGGCATGACGGCGACCAGTGTTAGCGCTATAACGAAAGCGAGCGTAGAACAACGGAACGTGGTCATTTGGGCGTATCCCCCCTAAGGCAGATTAAACTGTAACAACATACTACCACAGGGTCTCCTTGCAACCTCGTAAAGATCGGGTAAATTCGTTCTATGACGCGCCGCCGATTCCTGACCGGCCTCGGGCCCGCCGTGATCACCCGCCGGGCATTCGCTCAACCCCGCCGCCCGAACGTGGTCTTCATCATGACCGACGATCACGGCGCCTGGGCGCTCGGCTCGTCGGGATGCAAAGACATCCACACGCCGAATCTGGACCGGCTCGCCGCCGGCGGCGCCAGGTTCACGCAGGCCTATGCGGCAACACCGGTCTGCTCACCGAGCCGTATGACCTACCTGACGGGTCGGGTGCCTTCCACGCACGGCGTTCAGGACTGGCTTCGGCCGGTCGATTCCTTCGGTCCGGCTTCGCGCCGTTGGCTCGAAGGGCACCCGACGTTCACCGAGATACTTGCCAAAGCGGGTTACGAACTCGGCATGTGCGGCAAGTGGCACATGGGTCACGACGACCAGCCGCAGGCAGGGTTCTCGTATTGGGCCACCGTGCCCGGCGGCGGCGGGACCTACCGCAATCCGGTGATGGTCCACAACGGCAAGCAGGTGCAGACGCAAGGTTATAAAACCGATCTCGTCGGCGACGCCGCCCTGGACTTCCTGGATCAGTCGCGCGGCGGACCATTTTTCCTATACCTGCCTTTCTACGCGCCGCACACTCCCTACGATTTCCAGCCGGAGTCCTACCGCGCGCCCTACGCCGATTCGGACTTTTCCTGTTTTCCCAACACCAAACCGCATGACTGGACCAACGCCACCTTGCGCCGGCTGCATGGGGTGGAGGCGAACAAGCGCGCTTATTCGTCACTTGTCACAGGCGTGGACGCGAATGTCGGTCGAATCGAGAAGAAGCTGGAGCAGCTCGGCGTGCGCGACAACACGCTCGTGATCTTCACCGCGGATCAGGGATGGAACGCCGGACATCACGGCTTCTGGGGAAAGGGAAACGGCACCTGGCCGTTCAACATGTACGAGGAGTCGATCCGCGTGCCGATGATCTGGAATCACCCCGGCCGCATCCGTGCCGGCCAGATCCTGAACCCGATGGTCTCCTCCTACGACTTCTTTCCCACGATCCTCGACTACCTGGATGTCGCAGCACCCCCCGACGCGAAACGTCCCGGCCGGAGCTACGCCGGCTTTCTTACCGGCGACAGGCCGCGATGGGGCAACACATTGTTTTTTGAGTATTCCTATGTCCGCGCCATCCGATCGGGAAAATGGAAATTCATCGAGCGGACGCAGGATTGGCCGAGCGAGTTCTACGACCTTGACAAGGATCCGGACGAGGAGAACGATCTGTTCCACTCGCCTGGCCATCGCGGCAGGCGGGAGCAGCTCCGCGTGGAGCTGCGGGAATTCTTCGACCGTCTGGGCGCGCCTCCCCTCGAGAAATGGCTCTCCACTACAAGCCAGGAGCTGACCCGCTACAATCGTTGATGCCGGCGTCGGGTTGCCTTCAGCCCTTTCAAGGCGCCGAATAGCCCCTCCGGGCCGGGTGGGCAGTAGTATCGGCGGCGCTCGCGTTGGTAAACTATCGGAGGTTACCTCGCAGTTCAACCATGAAATCCGCCGTTGTGGTCGTTTTGTGCGCGTTCGCCGTCGCGGCCGCGCCAGCACCGAAAACACTAAAGACTCTATCGGCGATAGCCAGCGACACCGTTTCGCCGTCCCGCTCATTCGTGCTCGCCGTCGGCGGGCAGTCCTGGTTCTACAACCCGAGCCGGAATGTCTGGAAGGTCCCTTTTCTGGAGAATGTCTATAAGTCATTCGGCATCTCCTCGGACGGTCGCCACTTCCTTTACCTGAAGTCATACGGGCGGATGCCCGGATTCTCGCTGTACCTTTACGATTTGCATGAGGGCGTCGAAAGTCTCGTGACGCCGGATCGGGTGTTCCACGCCTCGTTCGCGCCGGATGGCGCCCGTTTCGCCTATGTGAAACTGCACTCCGTAACGGACTTCGAGCTCTTTGTGCAGAGCGTGGCGCCCGGCCCGCCGCGGCGTGTCGCCGGGGGATTGCTCGCGCCCGACTACCTGGAGTGGTCGCAGGACAGCGGCCGGCTGGCCTGGCGAAGCATGGTTCCACTGACGGAGGACTTTCGCGAAGAAGGGAAGGTCGACCCCCGGCTGCACGAAATCGTTTTCGAATCCGGCGCCATTCAGACTCACGAGGGAGGTCTGTGGGGCGAGTACCGGGACAACACGTTCGTGTATCGTTCGGCCACCGGGATGAAGACCGGCGAGGGCCGGATTCTTGCAGCCGGTGCTTCGGCGCCGCGCGCGTTAAACGTCGCATTCGGGCCCGCCGCCGAGTACTCGACGATCGTTCAGGACGGGCTTCCACGCGTCCAGCGTTTCGGCCGGGAAGGCGCGCGCGAGGTTGCCGAGGGATCCATCCATCTCGCGATCGAGGACGGGCTTGTCATACGCAATTTCACCGGTTCAGGGGTTACCTACAGTTGGCTTGACTACGCCACCGATGCAACTTCGGAGTTGCACGTTTTCATGGGGCAGTACCGAATGCCTTTCGCAGGCCGCGCGTCGCTGATTCAGGGCGGTCAACTGTTCAGGGCGGGAATCTGCGACGGATTTGCCTGTTCAGTCGGGAGCCATGTCAGGGAGCTGGGATTCGCTTTGGATATGGTCCAACAGGTGGACCTTGGCCAAGGCAACGAGAGTATTCTGGCCGTGGAGGACGGCACTGTGCTGGACCTTTCCGGTATCGTCACATGCAACGCGGGGGGAAGCTGTTCGGACTCGCGGAATCCATGCAACCCGAGCAACGGGGGCGCCGGCAACTATGTAATCATCGCCCACGCCGACGGCAGTTACTCCGACTATCTTCACCTGGCTCAAAACAGCATCTCGGTCTCCATCAACCAGAGAGTGTGCCGCGGCGCCAAAATCGCCGTGCAGGGTCATACCGGGTCGACTGGGGGCGGCCGCTACAGAAACTGCAACGACCACCTGCATTTCCAGCGCATGACGACGCTCAATCCGCAGGCCCCGGCCTTTTCGCAATCCATACCCACTGATTTTGAAGAATTGCCTTGTACGCTCGCCTGCCTTTCAATCCTGGAATCCCGTAACGAGGAAGCTTCGCCCGGGTGCGTCTCATTGCCTCCGGCAACAATCACCTCGAACCCGGTCGGCCTGGATGTCATGGTCGACGGCGTGGTTTACAAGACTCCTCAAACGTTCGGGTGGCCTGTCGGCGAAAGGCATACGATAACGCCGATCAGCCCTCAGGGAAGCGGGGGCAGCCGTCATGTGTTCGCCGGCTGGGCGGACGGTGGTCCGGCCAGCCGGTCGATCGCCGGCAACGAGGCGTTTGTCACCTACACGGCCAATTATCAGCTCCAGCACCAGTTGGAAACCAGCATCGTCCCGGCCGGAACCGGAACCATCACCACCCGGCCACCGGCGGCGGACAATTACTTCAGCTTCAACACACGGGTGCAGGTTGTGGCCACGCCGTCGCCGGGTTTTCAGTTTTCCTCCTGGACCGGGGATCTGAGCACGGCCGAGATCGAGCCCTTCATCACACTGTCGGCCAAACGTAACATTACGGCCAACTTTTCGGCCGCGCCATCGGTCAGCCAGGGAGGTATCGTGAACGGCGCGGATTTCAGCCCCGTGCTCGTGCGCGGCGGGATATTCTCGATCTTCGGACGAAATCTCGCGCTCAGCGTGCTCGAGGCCGGGCAGGTGCCTTTGCCGAATCGTATGGACGAGGTCATCGTCGAAGTGCGCGAGCTCGGACGGGTGCTGGTGGCGCCGCTCTACTTCATCTCCCCGGGGCAGATTAACGCTCAAATGCCTTTCGAGATTACCGACGGGAGCGTCGATATCTTGATCCGTAATCAGCTCGGTATCATTACGGTGGCCAATATTCCCGTGGTGGCCGCCGCGCCGCGGCTGTTCTTCAGAAGGGTGAGCGGCCGCATCGAGGCCATCGTGGTGAAGGCGGATTTCACGCTGGTCACCGAAGAGAATCCGGCCAGGCCGGGCGAAGGCGTGTTCGTGTATGTGAACGGATTGGGACCGGTTTCTCCCGCGAAAGGGCGCGGCGAACCGGGCGGAGACGGAAGCGCCCTCCGGCCCCTCAATCGAGTAATCGAACCCGTTCGGGTTACTGTCGGCGGCATTGAGATTGCGGCGGCGTTTGCGGGACTGGCGCCGGACCTTGTGGGCGTCTACCAGGTCAACTTCGAATTCCCGCGTGGGTTGGACAGCGGCAACCCTGCCATACGGGTACGGGCGGGCGGCGAGATCTCGCAGCCGGACGTTACAGTCCCGTTTCGCTCGCAATAGACTTAAGCGGTATTGACGCGCCCGCTTGCTGCGGTCGCGGCTCGGTACCGGCCGTGGTTCATCTCCTCTTTCATGGCGGGCGCCCGCGGCCGGGTGGTCGGTGGTAGCGGCGAGCCCACGTTGGTAGACTATGAGGGCTGGCTTCGCTGTTAAGCCATGAAATCCGCAGTTGTACTCATTGTGGGCGCGTTCACCTCCGTGGTCGCGCAGGCCCCAAAGTCATTGAAGACGATATCGGCCATCGAACCGGACGCTGTCGTGCCGTCGCGGTCATTCGTGCTCGCCGCCGGCGGGCAGTCCTGGTTCTACAACCCGAGCAGGAATGTCTGGAAAGTCCCTTTCCTGGAGAATGTCTATAAGTCATTTGGCATCTCCTCGGACGGCCGCCACTTCCTTTATCTGAAGTCATACGGGCGCATGCCCGGATTCTCGCTGTACCTTTACGATTTGTATGAGGGCGTGGAGAGTCTCGTGACGCCGGATCGGGTCTTCCATGCCTCGTTCGCGCCGGATGGCGCCAGCTTCGCGTACGTAAAACTGCACTCCGTTACTGACTTCGAGCTCTTCGTGCAAAGCGTGGCGCCAGGTCCGCCGCGTCGCATCGCCGGGGGATTGCTCGCGCCAGACTACCTGGAGTGGTCGCAGGACAGCGGGAGGCTGGCCTGGCGAACCGTGATTCCTCTGACGGAGGACTTTCGCGAAGACGGGAAGGTCCAGGGCCGGCTGCACGAAATCGTACGGGAATCCGGCGCCGTCCACACGCACGAGGCAGGTTTGTGGGGCGAGTACCGGGATAACACGTTTGTGTATCGTTCCGCCACCGGGATGAAGACCGGCGACGGCCGGATTCTCGCGGCCGGCGGCGGGGCCCCTCCCGCGCTAAACGTCGCATTCGGAGGCGCCGCCGAGTACTCGACGATCGTTCAGGACGGACTTCCGCGCGTCCAGCGCCTCGGCCGCGAAGGCGCGAGCGAGGTTGCCGAGGGATCCATCCATCTCGCGATCGAGGACGGGCTTGTCATACGCGATTTCACCGGTTCAGGGGTTAAGTACACCTGGCTTGACTACGCCACCGAGGCGACGTCGGAGCTGCACGTTTTCATGGGACGGTACCGAATGCCATTTGCCGGCCGAGCAGCGGTGATTCAGGGCGGTCAACTGTTCAGGGCGGGCATCTGCGACGGATTCGCCTGTTCGGTCGGGAATCATGTCAACCTGTTGGGATTTGCCTTGGATATGGTCCAACAGGTGGGCCTTGGCCAGGGCAACGAGAATATTCTGGCCGTCGAAGACGGCACGGTGCTGGACTTTTCCAACATCGTCACCTGCAACTCGGGAGGGAATTGTTCGGACACACGGAACCCCTGCAACCCGAGTAACGGCGGCGCCGGCAACTACGTAATCATCGCCCACGCCGACGGCAGTTACTCCGACTATCTTCACCTGGCTCAAAACAGCATCTCGGTCTCCATCAACCAAAGAGTTTGCCGCGGCGCCAAAATCGCAGCGCAGGGTCATACCGGACAGACTGGGGGGGGCCGCTACCGCAACTGCAACGACCACCTGCATTTCCAGCGCATGACAACGCTTAGTCCGCAGGCCCCGGCCTTTTCGCAATCCATTCCCACTGATTTTGAAGAATTGCCTTGTGCGCTGGCCTGCTTTTCCATTTTAAGTTCCACCAATACGGAAGCTTCGCCCGGGTGCATCGCATTGCCTCCGGCGACAATCACCTCGAACCCGGTCGGCCTGGATGTAATGGTGGACGGGGTGATTTACAAGACTCCTCAAACGTTCGGGTGGCCCGTCGGTGAAGGGCACACGGTAACGCCCATCAGCCCTCAGGGAGGCGGCGGCAGCCGTCATGTGTTCGCCGGCTGGGCGGACGGTGGTCCGGCCACCCGGTCGATCGCCGGCAACGACGTGCTCATCACCTACACGGCCAATTATCAGCTCCAGCACCAGTTGGAAATCAACATCACGCCGGCCGGAGCCGGAACCATCACGACCCGGCCACCGGCGGCGGACAACTACTTCAACGTCAACACGCGAGTGCAGGTTGTGGCCACGCCGTCGCCGGGTTTTCAGTTTTCCTCCTGGACCGGGGATCTGAACACGGCCGAGCGCGAGCCCTTCATCACGCTGTCGGCGAGACGTAGCGTCACGGCCAATTTTTCGGGCGCGCCATCAGTCAGCCAGGGAGGCGTTGTGAACGGCGCGGATTTCAGCCGCGTGCTCGTGCGCGGCGGGATATTCTCTATCTTCGGACGAAATCTCGCGCTCAGCGTGCTCGAGGCCGGGCAGGTGCCTTTGCCGAATCGTATGGACGAGGTGACAGTCGAAGTGCGCGAGCTCGGACGGGTGCTGGTGGCGCCGCTCTACTTCATCTCGCCGGATCAGATCAACGCTCAAATGCCTTTCGAGGTCACCGACGATCGGGTCGACATACTGGTCCGGAATCAGCTCGGTATCGTTACGGTGGCGACTGTTCCCGTGGTGGCCGCCGCGCCGCGGCTGTTCTTCAGAAGCGTGAACGGCCGCAACGAGGCCATCGTGGTGAAGGCGGACTTCACGCTGGTCACCGAAGAGAATCCCGCCATGCCGGGCGAAGGCGTATTCGTGTATGTGAACGGATTGGGACCGGTTTCTCCCGCGAAAGCGCGCGGCGAAGCGGGCGGAGACGGAAGCGCCCTCCGGCCCCTCAATCGAGCAATCGAACCCGTTCGGGTTATTGTCGGCGGCATTGAGATCGAGGCGGCATTTGCGGGGCTGGCGCCGGACCTTGTGGGCGTCTACCAGGTCAACTTCGAACTCCCGGGCGGGTTGGACAGCGGCAACCCTGACATTCAGGTACGGGCGGGCGACCAGATCTCGCAGCCGGGCGTTACAGTCCCCTCTCGATCGCAATAAGCCGCCATGCTCCTCAAATGGGTTTTCCAGAGTGCGCACGCGTGGTTCGCTTACGCTGTCGTCGAGTACGCCTTTGCGACAGTATTTCCACTGTTGGCGTCCTCGTCGGCAATTCTCGGGGGTTGGCACTCGGGCGTCAATATCCGGCTGGTGATAATCTATTGCCTCCTGGGCGCGCTGGCGGGAGCCGTGGCGGGAGCTGTGGTCTGGCTCTCCGCGCGGGCGCGCCGGGTACAATCCAGCGACGAGAGGGTCGCAAGCGCGCGGCGAAAGGCAGCCTGTACCGGGCTGCTGATGATCGCGGTCATCGCTGCCATCGCGAGCTCGGGGTCAGGATGGTATCGCAGTCCGGCGCTGCTGTACCACGCGTTGCTCATCGCAGTCCTGCTGATCTCGTTCCTGTCCGGCCGGTGGCCGTGGTTGATGAGAGTTCTGGGGAACCCGTGGTCCGTGTCGCTGTTAATGCTGGTCCCTACGTGGGTCGGCCACGATTGGCTCGTGGAATCCCCATTGATGTTGAGGTCTGCCGCTTCTCTGGCGGTGGCGCTGATGATCGTACTGGGCTCGTTGCGCGTCGCCACGGCTGCCGGCCGTCCACTGCGGGCCGCGGTGGGCGCTCTCGCTGCGGCTGTCCTCGTTTTCGCAATCGCTTCTCTCATTTCGCGCAGCCGCCAGGATCTCCCGTCCGCAGTCGCGCGGACACGTCCGGCTTCGGCCGGCGTTCAGCCCAACGTAGTCCTGATCGTCCTGGACACCGTTCGGGCCGATCACCTGTCCGTCTACGGGTACGCACGGCCGACGACGCCGTCGCTGGAGGCCCTGGCTCGCGAGGCCACTGTCTACCGGCACGCCGCCGCCACCAGCGACGTCACGCTCTCTTCGCATGCATCCCTGTTCACGGGTCTCTACGCGAGCGCGCACAAGGCGCATACGGGTGATGGAATCGGGTTTCTTGGCCGGCCGCTCGCCGGCTCTTTCCCGACCCTGGCCGCGGGTCTTGCCGCCGCAGGATACTGGACGACGGCTGTGGTCGCCAACTTCGGGTACCTCGGGGATTATTTCGGCCTGATGCGCGGGTTCGATCACGTGAACGCGCTCGCTCCTTTGATGGCCACCACCAAAGTGACGCCTTTGCGGCGCGCCTTGCGCCATCTCCTGGCCCGCTTGTACAACCTCCGCGACTATGACAGACAGTCGCGTACGGCCGGGGAGATCAATCGCGACGCGTTCCGTATCCTCCAGGAGTCCCGGCGATCGGGAGGGCCGTTTTTTCTGTTTCTCAACTACATGGATGCGCATGCGCCCTATATCCCACCGGCTCCTTACCACCAGCGGTTTCCGGGCTTTGATCCCGCCGCCACGCACGCCGATTTCGGCAGGGCCGTGAGCCAGGTAATGGGCCTCAACCGGTCCTTAACAGAAACGGAACGGGCGCATATCGTGTCTCAATACGATGGCAGTCTTGCTTATCTCGACTATCATCTCGGACGCCTGTTCCAGCAACTCAAGGACCTCGGTCTCTACGACAAAACGCTTATCGTCGTCACGTCGGATCACGGGGAGGCTTTCGGAAACCGCAATCTCATGGAGCATGCCGGCGTTTCCGTTTACCAGGATCAGATCCACATCCCTTTGATCGTTAAATACCCGGATTCTGAGCATCGTGGCAGCGTCGATGGCATCGTGAGCCTGGTGGACGTGTTCCCCACGGTTTGCGATGTGCTGGATCTCAGGCCGCCGCCGGTCATGCACGGCCGAACTCTTCTCACCGCGTCCGCACAGACTGATCGCTTGATCGTGGCCGAATCTTTTCCCCATGAGATATGGAGGCCGCTGCACCGTCGCTTCCGGCGATTGGAGCGGGCCGGATTCTCGGGACCATGGAAAGTAATCGTTTCGAGCTCGGGAAAACGGGAGATTTACCGCTGGCGGGACGATGCCGCCGAGCGGAATGACCTCTACGCGACGGCCCCCGAAGCAAAGACGCTCGTTGGCCGCCTTACTCTGTGGACCGCCGGGATCGCCAGTGGCCCGCATCCTGGGCCATCCACTCCGTTGAACAAGGAGACCCTGGACCGCATGCGGTCACTTGGATATGTTCAATAGCCGTG
>Ga0187893_10015604_pt1 | contig 10149 bp, 8 predicted proteins | sample MA1701074metaG_FD_139574 | JGI IMG/M metagenome (GOLD analysis project Ga0187893, IMG submission 139574) | White microbial mat communities from a basaltic lava cave in the Kipuka Kanohina Cave System on the Island of Hawaii, USA - MA170107-4 metaG ... | reverse complement strand
TGGCCATCGGGCGGAAGTTTGAAGAGGCACTTCAAAAGGCGCTCCGCATGCTTGACATTGGCGTCGCCGGATTGGTCGGTAATTCAAACCTGAGTTTCTCAGATTTGGAACGAGAACTCAGTAAGCCAACCCATCAACGCATTTTTGCCATACCTGAGGCCCTCAAGGAAGGGTATTCGGTTGATCGGATTCATGAGCTCTCCAGAATTGACAAGTGGTTTCTTCACAAGATCGCCAACATCGTTCGCATTGAAGGGGACCTAAGCTGCGGCAGTCAGGACGGCGTTCACAGGGAACTACTGCTGCAAGCCAAGCAAGCTGGATTTTCTGACCAACAGATTGCGCACGTTATAGATAATTCAGAATCGCAGGTGCGCCTGTTGCGGGAAGCTCTCGGAATCGCACCTGCCGTCAAGCAGATTGACACTCTAGCGGCCGAATACCCAGCAAAGACAAACTACCTCTACCTTACCTACAATGGACAGCAAGATGATGTCGGAGCCTGTGGCAGGCGGCCCATCCTGGTTCTTGGCTCCGGGGCTTATCGCATTGGTAGCTCGGTGGAGTTTGACTGGTGTGGCGTGAACGCCGTGCAAAGTTTAAGAGGCCTTGGGCACCAGACCGTCGTGATCAACTGCAATCCAGAAACTGTAAGTACTGACTATAACGAAAGCGACAAACTATATTTCGATGAGCTTAGCGTCGAAACGATCTGGGAAATCTGCAAAAAAGAAAACCCAGAAGGCCTGCTGATTTCAATGGGTGGGCAGACTCCTAACAACCTAGCCATGAAGCTTCACCAACTGGGGCTGAGAATCCTCGGGACTTCTCCCGAATCTATTGATACCGCTGAGGACCGCTATAAGTTCTCTCAACTCCTGGACCAGCTTGGAATTGAGCAGCCAGAGTGGAAAGACTTAAGCAGTGTCGAAGGAGCCACCGCGTTTGCCAATAGGGTTGGCTATCCCGTGCTGGTGCGCCCTTCTTACGTATTAAGTGGGGCAGCAATGAGCGTCGCCACAAGCGACAAGGAGCTAGTCAAATTCCTCAGAAAAGCGGCTGATGTGTCACACCAATATCCGGTGGTTGTCACCAAGTTTCTCGAGAACGCCAAAGAACTGGAAATGGATGCAGTGGCGTGCGACGGCGAACTGGTCGCTTCTGCCATCTCCGAGCACGTGGAAAACGCCGGGGTACATTCGGGAGATGCTACGCTTGTGCTGCCTCCTCAGCGAACCTATATTGAGACGATGCGGCGAATCAAGCGAGTGACAGCAGGAATCGCTGCAGCCCTGAAGATCAACGGTCCTTTCAACATTCAATTTATCGCCAGAGACAACGAGGTTAAGGTGATTGAGTGCAACCTCCGAGCCTCCCGGAGCTTTCCTTTCGTCTCGAAGATCCTCAAGGTTAATTTCGTTAATCTGGCGACGCGAGTCATTATGGGGCAGCCAGTCCATCGATACAATGGTTCTCTCCTCGATGTGGATTATGTGGGTGTCAAAGCTCCGCAATTCTCGTTCATGCGGCTAGATGGGGCCGATCCCACTCTGGGAGTGGAGATGGCGTCGACTGGCGAGGTCGGGTGTCTAGGGGATGACTTTGAGGAAGCCTTCCTTAAAGCACTCCTATCTGTGGGATATCGATTGCCCGCTCGAAGTATCTTGTTATCGACAGGACCGATCGAAGACAAAGCTTCATTTTTGGACAGTGCCCGAATTCTGGAGAGGCTGGGGATTTCCCTTTTCTCAACCCAGGGGACTGCAGACTTTCTGCTGGCTCACGGCGTGAAAACAACCGTCGTGCACTGGCCACTGGAAGAGAAGACCCCAAACACACTGGAATTGATCAATCAGCGAAGGGTTGATCTCGTCATTAACATTCCCAAAAATTTCCAGGAAGATGAGCTGACCAACGATTATCTCATTCGTCGGAGCGCCGTCGACTTCGGCGTTCCGCTGATCACGAATATACAACTTGCTCAGCGATTCGTGGAAGCGCTTCACCGAAAGCAGGGGATGGTTGAAAACCTGGAAATCAAGAGCTGGAGCGAATATCGGCATCCATTTCCTGACAAATGCTTCCCCGGACTTAGCGCCTCGCCTCAGGGGCAGGAATAGCGAACGCCCTCAGTCCGTCGAGCCTGCGCACTCCGACTGTTAATTTAGCTGCTAAATCAGCCGAGCCCATCGGACCGTCACTCTCCCAGCATCGAAAGACTGTTTCAGGAGCTCTTGAACACTCGCAGGGATTTCGTATCGCGTTGCATAGGGACCCTCCCGAGGTCCGATCGACTTTCAACAATCGCTCAGATCTGGTCAAGCACAACTCCTATGCAGGCTGCGAAGAGGATTCCAGGGCTTGCTGCTACAAGATTGTATCTGGGTGACGATTTTGTACTAATCTTAGCTGGTTTCGCAGAGCAAGTTCTCACATGGTGTAGATCGAAAGGACTCGATTTTATCCCAAGCGAATCGCTACTGATCGGCCGAACGGCACGTCGGGTAAGTGCGATCGGCGACCCAGTGCATTCGATGCCCCAAGTGGCATCATTCTTGCATTCTTTGGCCGACAGTTGCAGGTACCGAAACTATCTGAGAGGGTTGATTAAGAATCGCCATGCCAAAACTTCTGTTATTCATGAGACTGAAGTCAGTTCTGTTTGCTCTCTTACTGCTTTTTTCACTAGCGGAAAGTAGAGAAGCCTTTTCAGCCAGTGTGACATTGGCCTGGGATCCCAAGAGTGATGCAGGTATGTCGGGATACAAAGTGTACTATGGAAACAGTTCGCGATCTTATTCCACATCTATCAACGTTGGCAACGTAACCAGCTATACGGTGAATAGCCTTCCCGATGGTACGTACTACTTCGCGGTGACCGCCTACTTTGCCACAGGACCAGAAACTAGTTTTTCCAATGAAGTCTCCAAAACTTTGGGCTCGACCCAGACCGGGACAGGCATTTCCGTGGACAGTACCTTTCCAGGATACTCGGTGGCCTCGATTGATGACGGGATTGTCAACGCAGGCGGAGAAACAGCCACAACCTGGGCCTCCGCGGATAACAGCGCCGACCACTGGATCACGCTCAACTTCCCTTCGTCGACGCAAATCAATTCTGCAACGATCTGGTGGGCTTACGCTGCGTGGCAGGGGAAATATATGACCTCGAAGCGGGTCGACATTCAATACTGGAATGGCACGGCCTTTCAAACCGTAGCGAGCATTCAGCCTACCTCTTTCGATGTCCCGAGCTCCTCGGTAAGTTTCTCGACAATTAATACTACGCAGCTGAGATTCTATCAGCCCGCTAACCAGGGGCCCCCGACCTATACCGGCATTTTCTGGGTCACCGAGGTCGACTACCCATTTATCAGCAGTAGCCCATCACCCCTGCCAGCACCCACCAATGTCTCAGTGAAGTAGATTTTCTCGACAGCCGTGGGGAGCATCGTGCAGCACCCGAACTGCTTGGCAGCAGCCGCGTGCTGGAACCACGCATCCTGATCCTGTCGTTTGTGGGTCAGCGGTTCGACGTTGGAAATGTTTCCCCATGACTCAATCCAAGTCGTTCAACATTCAGACTTGCATCACGCGAAAGCCTCCACTACGTGGGAACAACCCGCTAAAGGGGAGAGAAATGCGGCGGTCAACGATTTGCAGCTCGTGGCCTTTCCTGCCAATCTGTCTATCCCTATCCCTCTTGTTTTCCAAGTCAAGTTCGCGCCCGACTGGAGTCGGTGCAAGCTGGCAGACTTCAGGGACGCCTCACGGTAGTGATTCGTTGCCCCAATCGACGCGAGGTAGTTGGCTCCGTCGCCGACGTAACACGGGCGCGCGAAACCTCTCTGGCGCCGGAAGATCCGCTGGAGCATCTCGATGAGGTTTTCGTTCCACACTGCTTTGAAGGAGCTGCCGGGGGACCTCCCTACCTTAAATTAGTCGTGCGCTCCTGTCCTTCGCAAAGATTCCACTTCGTTGAGAGGCCTCTTCGTTGCTTGCTCAGAACTTCTTACCAAAAAGCGCACAGCCGGAGACCGAAGTGCTCCTCTGCTGTGCGCGCACCCGAATCGACTCCAATACCCTTGACCGGCTTAGAGCCCTGCTTCGCCGAGAGCCAGACTGGAATAGTCTCATCCGGAAGGCACTCAAGCAAGGAGTGCTGCCTCTTTTGTATCGGAACCTCAACAGAAGCTGCCCGGAAGCAGTTCCGAAAGCCTCCATGGACCAGCTTAAGGATAGCTTCCGGTCGAACGTACAACGCAGCCTTTTGCTGACTGCGGAACTTCTTAAGCTCTTGGACCTGTTTGCTAATCACGGACTCAGTGCCATACCATTCAAAGGACCTGTTCTGGCAGCTTCGGTTTATGGAGATCTTTCCCTGCGTCAATTCAGCGACCTAGACGTTCTTGTTAAGCAGGATGACATGCTCATAGCAGAAGGTTTACTCGCTTCCCAAGGATACCAGCCCGCCACCGACAATGGAATCGGACTCGATAAGGGTATTGATCCAGCGGACGTTGCTTACGTTGGCCCGAAGTACTATACGTTTGTACATCAGAACCACGGGACGAGAGTTGACCTTCAATGGCGAGTGGCAGAGAGATACTTCTCATTCTCCCTTGATGACAATCACGGAGCTAGCAAGCTCGTTCCGGTGATCGTTGCAGGGCGGTCAGTGCTCACGTTCGCTCCCACGGACTTGCTCCTAGTCTTATGCGCTCACGGAGCCAAGCACCAATGGCAGGAGTTGAAATGGATATGCGATGTCGCGGAACTGGTTCGAGCCGAGAAAGAAAGGATCAATTGGAATAAGCTTCGGCAGGAGGCTTCACGACGAGGTGCATGGCGCATGCTTAGACTGGGTCTCTTCCTGGCGCGCGATCTTCTGGATGCAGAGCTTCCATTAGAAGTCTCAAAGATTGTTGAGAAGGATTTTGGACGAGCATCAATTGTACCCCGAATTCTGACAAGACTCTTCGCCGAAACCCCGGAACCTTATGGGGATTTTGAGAGAGTAATTTTCTATATGAGGACGATGGACCGGTGGCAGGATCGAGCGCGATTCTCTTGTTGCTATCTTTCACAATGCCTGCGCGCTGCAATCACTCCAACCTCCAGAGAGCGCGAGTTACTCCCTTTGCCCGCTCCACTTTCCTTTCTCTACTACTTTCTCCGCCCCTTGAGGCTGACCTTCAAGTATCTCCGGCTAGCTTTACGTCGTGTCTTCTGGGAGAAGACCCCAAGGCCAACCAGCGACTAATTTAGTCTGCATCGCATGCAGGTTTGTTTCTCTTGGAGATGGGACGCAGCGAGGGATTGCAAGATTCCAGGATGATCCCAGCCGGGAATCGTTGCTACTTCCGCGTTACGGGCCAGCTTATTTGAGCGGAGTACCGAGCTTTCAGGGAGAATGAGTTGCACGTAGTAGGGGGATGAGTGGGTCAAGCATGAAACGCGCCTTTGACTTTACAGTATCCGCTTTGGGTCTTCTAATTCTAGGACCTTTTTTCGGATTGGTCGCGATCCTCATTAAGCTGGATTCAGTCGGACCGGTGTTTTTCAAACAGGAAAGAATCGGTCAGGGATTTCGCCCTTTCTGTATCTACAAGCTGCGAACTATGTTTCAAGGTGCCCACAGGAAGGGGCCGCTTGTTACGGCCGGTAAAGATTCCCGCGTCACCCGCGTGGGCGCCATTCTCAGGAGGACAAAGCTCGACGAGCTCCCACAGCTGATTAACGTTCTAAAAGGTGAGATGAGCATTGTAGGACCTCGGCCCGAGGTACGGAAGTATGTCGAGATATTTCAGCAAGACTTTGAGGAAATCCTACGAATCAAGCCAGGAATTACCGACCTTGCGTCTCTGAAGTATCGTCACGAGACTGATCTGCTGGGCCAGTCGGCAAATCCTGAGGAGCAATACGTGACCCAAATACTGCCAGACAAGATCGAACTCGCAAAGGAGTATTTGAGAACGTCTTCGTTGCTGGTCGACATGCGGGTGATAACAAAGACGATTTTCAAGTTGGTTGAGTAGAACGCGAATCCAGAAGAGCAACACAAGGGCTCGCAGCAGCTTGAGGCCTTTCTTGCTGAAGGGTCGAGCCAAAACACGAGCCATACCCTCGTCCTTCAACATCACAGCCACCAGTTTTCCCGCTCCGGTTCCGTCAGGCTCCCTCGAACCTGTCATGAAGCTGCGGAGCGCTCAACTTTTCGAATCTAATGGTCACCTCGGTCCATTCCCTGGTATTCTTGCCATTCCTGAGGTCGAATCAGTGGCATCCGGATGGGTTGCACCCGTAGGGCGGCCTTAATGCGGTCTGACAGCCCCTACTAGGAGTAGGCCGAGTATTCGTTCGACAGGTAGGAGAAGCGAGCCCATGTCGCACCGACTGCGCGGGGCTGTCCGAAGGAGCGGAAATTCTCTGCCTGCCCCTGGGATATGGGAACCATCGGCAGGCAGATCTCATCGCACTCCGCATTCTACTTCAGAAGCTTTAGTCTGCACCTTTCTTTGGAATCAACTGCGCTTCCAGAAGAGTTCAACGGCACTTTGTCGACGAGGTGTGGGTCAAACGGGTCATCACTCTCAGCTATAATAGAATCCCCTACAAGCCATTGGGAACTGTCCGCACCGGGCCCCAATCGTGAGTTTCGCACTGTGAGAAGTTCATCCGCACCAACCAGAAGACTGAGGCCAGCCTATGTCGTCGGAGCGATATTGTGTGGTACGGGTATCCTCTGTAACGAGTGGGTTTTGACCAGGCTATTTTCTGCCGATGGGACACTGGAGTTCGAGACTCGGGCTCAGATCTGGTTCTTCGATATAGGATTAGTTCTTCTAGGATTGTTTCTTGTTTGGTATTCCCGCTGGAGTTCGTCGCTCGCGGCCCTGAGACATTGCCAGCGGAACTATCCAAAGACGACAGCTTCGGTTTTCGGGTTTGGGCTAGTGCTCCTTTTTATCGGATCTCTTGAAGTGTTTTTTCATGCCCTGAACCAGTTCAAAGCAGACCATTCCAAGGTGCAAGAAAGTGCACTGCGATTCGTCAGGACGGAACCGCTAGGGTACAAGAATCCGCCCAACGCCCGAGCCGTCGAGAGGATGAGCCTTAGCGGTCGAGAAATCTTCAACGTCACCTACACAACAGACAGCCACTCCCGAAGGGTGACTCCTTTTAGAAACACTCGCCAAGCCAGAAAATTTATTCTTTTCTTCGGATGTTCCTTCACATTCGGTCAAGGAGTCGAAGATGAAGAAACACTTCCATTCTTTGTTGGCCAACTGGCTCCCGACTATGAGCCCTACAACTATGGTGTGATTGGCTATGGTCCCCAGCAGGTCCTAATCAAACTGGAAGATACAACCTTAAGAAGGGAGATTGAACAGGATGAAGGAATTCTCATCTACACCTTTATCCATGACCACGTCTATCGAGTGATTGGAACAATCAATCATCATGGTAGGGAAAGGCCCTATTATGTTCTAGACGCCAACGGTGATCTCCAGCGAAAGGGTGACATGGTGAGCGGCCGGCCAGGAATTGCTCTCTGGTACTGGCTTGTAGGCAAAAGCCAGACTGCCCAATACTTTCAACTCGGCTTTAACTGGAGGATAACCGAGGACGATATCAGACTCACTGCCCGAATTATTGTGGAGGCGCACAATGCATTCTCGAGCATGTTCAACCATAGTAAGTTCTATGTACTCATGTATCCAAACCCGGCTTCACACTCTCGAAAGGAATTGATCCCGCTGTTCGAGGCAGCCGGAGTGAAGGTTATAGACTATTCGGAGCTGTTTGATCCATCAGATCCGGCTTTTCGTATCGAGGGAGATCCCCATCCAACCCCCAAAGCCTACCAAATGGTCGCCGCCAAGCTGACCCGCGATCTCGGCATTTGCAAGGTGAACGGGACATCACTTCTAGAACAGCCCTCCCAGGAAGCCTACACGCCAGACTTCTCCTCCCCGCACTTCAGTGCACCAGTTTCGATCCCAGTGGGAGCTCAATAAAATGGGTTTTCCCTCCCCCTTTTCGACATATCGAGACTGGATACATAGCTTTGACCCAGCCGAAGGGCATGCCCTTTCGGCCTCCTGCACACCTAATCTACCTAATAGCCGAACTCGCCACGAGGAGGTCGGCCGAATTTCAGCTTCCCTCGTCTCTGAAAAACCCCAGGACCTGAACAAGCGGCAAGGCCGGTGTGACCAGAACCCTCCCAACCGGCAAGATTCTTTGTTGGGCGGAGTGCGCGGAAAAACGGGGCGATAGTCGATTTCGACAATTTTTTCTCTTTTGTGGCAATCGATTTCCCTGTAATTCATCTCCAGGCACGGGTGCCAAAGGCAAGCCTCTCTCAAACTCCTCATTCTCTGGCGATAGATGGCAGAGGCATAAGAATTGCTCCTGAATTGGCGTGAACTAACTCCTCAGCTAAATCCCCTCTATGAGAAATCAAGTGAAATCTAGAGCTTATATCCCGTTCAATATGGCCAGCATTGGGGATGAAGAGATTAACGAGGTCGTGGCTACGTTACGCTCTGGTTGGCTCACCACAGGTCCACGAACTACCCAGTTTGAAACTGAACTGAAGGCCTACGTGCAGGCAGCATGCGCGTTGGGCGTAAACTCCTGTACCGCTGGCCTGCACTTGGCTTTGGCAGCCTTGGGAGTCGGACCGGGTGACGAGGTCATTACGACTCCGCTGACATTCTGTGCCACAGTTAACACCATAATGCACGTCGGAGCGACGCCGATTTTGGCAGATGTAGGTGAGGATGGCAACATTGACCCGCACTCGATCAAACAGCGAATAAATTCGCGGACGCGCGCGATTCTGCCGGTCCATTTGGGAGGCTTAGCTTGTGACATGGGAGCGATCTGGGAATTGGCTCGTGAACACGGTCTCGCCGTTGTCGAGGACGCAGCTCACGCTATAGGTACGCGCTTTCGAGGTACGCCGATCGGTGGAGGGAATCCGGCCGAGAAAATCTTCAGCGATGCTGTGGTTTTCAGCTTCTATGCCACGAAGAATCTAACGACGGGAGAAGGTGGCATGGTGACAACCCATCGCGAGGACATGCTCGAAAAAATGCGTACTCTGTGTCTGCATGGTATCAGCAAGGACGCGTGGAATCGCTATTCCGAGAAGGGTAGCTGGTACTATGAGGTTGTCGATTGCGGATTCAAGTACAACCTCAGCGATATTCAGTCGGCCATCGGCATTCATCAGTTGCGCAAGCAAGAGAGTTTTGTCGAAACCCGAAGTCGGCTGGCTCAACTCTACAACGAACTGTTGGGCAATGTTGATGAGATAGAGTTGCCGCCCCAAGATCCGCTCTGTCGCCATTCCTGGCATCTATATGCGCTCCGGCTGAACCTTGAGTTGCTCGATATTGACCGATCGGAATTCATCCAGCAGTTGCGCGAAAGGGAAATCGGCGCAAGCGTGCATTTCATTCCCATCCCGCTCCACCCTTACTTCTCTGCCATGGCAGGCCTCGCTCATAACCGCTGTCCCAGAGCTCTCCAAATCTACCCTCGCCTCGTGTCCCTACCCTTGTATCCTGCCATGACCGAAGAGCAAGTTTCTTACGTCGCCGACGATGTGAAGAGAATCCTTGCCGGAGCGAGGAAATCGAAGACCTTCGCGGTGTTCTGATCTCTGGCTGTTCGACTCGAGCGCACTGAGAGGCAGATGGTGAAGTACCTATTCGCCGGACTAGCAATCTCTAGTCGGGGACCGGGCCGCTTTGATCCGGTCACTCCGTAATCAAGTTTTGTGCGATGAACCCTAGAATCTTAAAAACGTCTGTGGTCGTGAGGACGACGCATCAGATTTGTCATGAGATGGATGGCGAGGTGATTATTCTAAGCCTGAAGTCGGGCACGTACCATAGTCTTGAGGGAGTAGGCGCAAAGATCTGGGATTTGGTCAAGAGCCCGATTTCATTGACAGGCATATGTGATTCGATTCTTAACGACTACGAAGTGCAGACAGCGGTGTGCGAACGAGACGTGCGAGAATTCATTGAGGGACTGGAAAGAGCTGGGCTTGTCCAAGTGGACAACGAAACGGTAGTTTAGTTGTGTTAGCCAGGGCCGACTTTGCGAGTTTCGGTGAACTCCCGAGGCTTA
>Ga0187893_10015603_pt1 | contig 10149 bp, 11 predicted proteins | sample MA1701074metaG_FD_139574 | JGI IMG/M metagenome (GOLD analysis project Ga0187893, IMG submission 139574) | White microbial mat communities from a basaltic lava cave in the Kipuka Kanohina Cave System on the Island of Hawaii, USA - MA170107-4 metaG ... | reverse complement strand
AGAGTCGAAATTGGTATTTGCCCGTCACCAGCAGTTCACCATCAGCCAGGCCCTTCGCCGGCCGCCTCGAGAAGTCATTGACGCTGACCATCGCCCCAAGATCGCTACAGGCTGCCTGCGCAGCCGGCGCGACGGCCAGCCAGTCATTCAACCCACCGCATTCGTCCGACTCAAAGTGGCTGAACGAAATCCAGCGCAGACCGGCCGGATCCAGGATGGTCGCGACCGCTTCTCGCAGCTGGGGAAACATTCCCCTTAAGCCCGCATGGTATAGGATGGGCTCGTCGTCCTGGACGACAAAGTGGTTGAACTGGAGATCGAACTGCGGAACATAGATCGAGATGCGATACAGATCTGGCGCAATTTCGGTAGCCACTGCCATTGTTTCCTCCTTTCGGAAACGAGCCGGAAATGCCGCCATCGCGGAATCTAGCGCCGCGCCTCCGTGGCGCGCCGTGACCATTGCCAAAGGCCATTCGTAATCTCAGCGGGCAAACGATAGCCTAACTGTCGGGCGAGCATGACAATCTGACCGCGATGATGACCTTCATGAGCGACGAAATAGGTCAGGACATGTCCGACGTCAAGGGGAAGGTTACGCCAGATGTACGACGAGGAGACGGGGATCGCACCGCCTCGGTCACAACCGAGCGCCAGCAAACTGGCAATACCGCGACTACTGTGACCGAGTGCTGGAATCAGCTCTTTCGGTCCAACCTTGTATCGATTGACGGCTCGCGGCACCGCGATGCCGTGTTCCTTTCCTAGCGTCTTGATCCACATGCACCGCGCATTGTGGATGTGGCCGGCAATCATCCGCACGGTTCGCCGTGGAGCCCCCGGCACGGTAGCTACCCATAGCTCGGGGGTTAGGTGTTCGAAAAGGAAGACGGTGACGCGGTTGTTGGTTCTCCACGCGGCGAGCAGCATATCCCGCTGGTCAAGTGCAGATTTCATCACAAGTCTTCACAAAATGATCAAGCCGACGCCGGCCGACTTGCCGTTAAGACGCCGCGTTTTTCAGCGCTCAGCTCCAGCGGTGGGTTGGGCGGCCATCTCGAGGTTTCCCATAACGTCAACATGCTCGGAATGCAATGAGCGTATTCTCTGATCCCTGTGCGCCCCGAACCAAATCCAACACCGCATGGAGGTGCTTCTCGACCTCCGGCTCATGATCTTGCTCGCACAGGGCCTCGAGCTCTTGGAGTAGCTGTGGAATATGCTGTTGATGAAAGATCGTGACGGTTTCATGACTGATAAAGCGCAGATACGGAAACTCCGCTACTCGAAAAGCCACCAGGAAACGCTCTACGAGTGAGTACTTATCGCTAACGACGGCCAAGACATGACTTTCGGCAGGCTGATCAGGTGCTTCGTCATTCCACCGCATTTCTTCCCAACGTACTTCGATTGACATGATGCCACCTTGTACCTTGACGTTTGAGTCGCCGCGCTTCAAGCGGTCGGCTGGAACCGGCGGGTTAGGCTCCCTTTCAGTCTTCCGACAATTTCCGCTTCATCGCTGCCACACGCTGTCGGATGATTCGGCTGAAGGGAGCAAGAAGTATCTTCAGCGGTACGATGAGGTACCAGTAGTGCTTTCGAAAATAGCTTCTGGAGAGCCGCTTGCGCCACGCTTCTGCAGCCGCCTCTCCACTCGGAGCGGGCGCCCCAACCGTAGAGTCCAAGTGGTGACCTAACTCGTGAAACAAAGTGCCAGCCAGCATGAGCTCTCTGACAAGAGGAATCCTTAATACCAGCGGTGGCGTATTGCCGAGAGTGTTGTCCACAACAATTTCAATCCAGGGTCGCTCACTTTTGTGGCGAGGATGGTAGAACCCTCCACAGCTTTGCTGGCGATACTTCCTACCTTTCACGCGGTGAGTTTTCCCTTTCCCGACCGCAACTGAATTCGTAAGGACGACCGATTCCAGTCCTGCTTGAAACTCCTCCGGCACAGCTGACAGGAGTTTTTCGATTGTGGTTCGAACGCCGTGAGGGGGACGGTAATTCTTGTAGTTTTCGTGAACAGTAAGCACGTTCCTCAAAGAGCCTAACTCGGTATAGCCTTGTTTACGGGTGTCGGGTTCATGCAGGAACGGCGACATACTCGACGTGACTGACAAGTTCCGGAATGCGTAAGCCGGCTTCCCGCATGCCGCGGAGATGCATCGCCATGGTTTGGCGAATTTGCTGCTCTGTCTCTTCTCGAGTCTGACCGGTCGCGACACCGCCTGGAAGATCAGGAAGATACGCCGCAGTATTGCAAAGCCTGCTCAACACCCGCAACGATCGGCTCAGGTCGTCGATGCCGTTGCTGGAGCCATCAACAACGACGCTGGGGCAAATAGCCTACCTGTCAGCCATGCGATGACTCCGCCAACCTGGTTATGGAACTGGTATTCGGGGCCTGGCGCCTGCTCGAGGCGTCGCCAGCTCCTCGGGTTCCCTGTCCTTGCGCACCCATATGCCGCGATTGTGGGTGAATAGCGCCAGGGCGACCATCAGCACCACCAAAATTGGCGTATGGCTCCAGCCTGGGAGCCCGGAGTAGGTGACCACGACGATGGAGGCGCTCACCGCCACCACCGCAAAGCGCCAGTTGCGCAACCCAAACTGCACGACGATGGCGCCCCAGATCGAGGGCAGCAGCCACTCGAACGCCGCCACGACCGACAGTGGCAGCAGGCTGACGATGGCGCTCACGAACATCGCGCCCGTCAAGGCTGACACGGTGATCATCACCTGGGTTGCCGCGATGGCGATCGTGGAGATGATTTCGGCTTCATCAGAGCCTTCCTGAACCTGCGCCACCTCCTGAGCCACCGCCGAGACGGGTAGTCGGAAGTTGGAAATATTGCCGGCCAGGAAGCTGATGTAGGTGCCACAGACGCCCAGGACCAAGAAGTAGGATACAGGCTCAATGAACCAGAGCGGCATGCTGAAGCTCCAAGCGGCAGCAGTTCCCCGCATGATCGTGCTCCAGTCGACCGACAATCCATAGAACACCGTCAAGTAGATTGGAGGGAGGAAAAAGATCACTACGTGGATCAGGGAGGTGATCAGCCCGATGCGGTGCGCGGTGGGTAAGTACTCCTCCCGCACGATCGCTTCCTTCTCCGCCTTGCTCAGAGGACTCCTGGCCGATAGCGACTCCTCCTGCCTTCTTGTCCGCTCATCCTTAATCGGGACCGCTACTTTCTGCATAACCCGGTCTTCCTTCACGTCGACCACGCTATTCAAGAGCCAAGTGGGTGATCTCGCCAGCAGTCATGCCCAGGACCAGAGCAACGACAAGGACGTATTCCTTGAGAGCGGGCTTGTTGGCCCGGTCCGCGTGCAGCAAGCAAGCCCAAGCAGCGCCAGCACCGACGACGCTGGCAATGATGGCCGGCCAACGCCCGTTGAGAAGGAGCGGCGCGACACTATCGGTGGCCAGCAGGCGCCCAAAAGCCGCCAGCATGATGGCTACGGAGACTATCTGCAGTCGCGTCGTGTCGCCTCCACCCATCAGATCCTTAATCTTCGGCAGCCAACGCGTGAACACGCCGCTCATCAACACCCAACCGAACGAACCCAGGGCGGCGACCCAAAAAATAGTCAGGAGAGCCGGCACAGTCATGCCCTCGCGCGTGAGCGATACGCCAGCGGCCTCAGCACCCGCCCGCGCCGCGATGAGCTCATACATGATTGATCCCACGCCCGCGGACTCTCGGGCGAAGGCGTACGCACCGCCTAGGGCCAGCACCAGGACGGTCATCCCTACGAAGCTGCCGAACGCCGGCCCGAGCGACGTGATGAAGGAGGCCCTGACGGCTTCGTTCATTCCCACTTCGCTCATCCGCAGTCGAGTCCCCACACGCCGGGAGAGGCGGTAGAACAAATAGCTCTGGATCAAGGCATTGCCGGCGAAGATGAAGCCAATGACCCAGAGACCCGGACTGGTTGCTACTTTCAGCCATTCGGGTTCCATTTGCAGGCCCTCCTCTCCACGTTTGTAAATCACGTTGCAGAATAGGAATCAGGCAATGTGGGCGCCTGCGGCTGGCTTCGTCTTCGCTGCCCTGATGATGCGCAGGCGTTAGCCGGATCCGGAAGGATAAACTACCAGATCGTCGTGGCGGCTCGTGACTGCAGAAGGCTCACGCGGTTGCCAGAATCCGCGTGTTCCGATCCGTGCTATGGCTCAAACGCTCTCGCGGTACGACTACGCTCGTCACTTGTGGATCTGGCATGACTATGTCGTCCTGCCTTATCTGAATAGACGACGGGCTCGCTGGAACCGATACAGCAGCCCAGTGTCAACTGTGCCGAAGCCGGGCGACAGTTTAGTTCCTCTTCTCCCGTAAGGTCTCATTAGTAAGGAGGTGTTGCGCCACCTCATCGGATAGCGCTTCCAACTCAGCCACCAGACGGACCACGTCTTCCTGCTCTGCTTCAATCTGGCTCCGGGTGAGCAATTCCGCGAGTCCCTCAACAGTAGGCGATTCGAAGATGGCGCGTAAAGGCAGATCAACCAGCAAGGTATATGCGCCGGATTTCTAATATCTAGAGGTTTTGCAGACATTCCCTAGACCCGTATTACGGCCACGCGACTTCCCGACACGCCATGCCGCTTGACGACGAGGATCATTACGGGGACAGCGTCTTCCTTGGAAATGATCCGTTCGACGCCGTACATCGAGTCGAGCAGCTTCGGGTTGGCACCGGAAGCGCCGGTCGCCTCGACGACGCGCATGTTCCCACCCACCCTGCTCTGGGCGACGTACGACTCCACGACGGCAACGTGTCCGGGATTCGACTTGACCGAATTGCCTTCCATCCAGACCAGCAAGTCGCCCTGTCGGATTCGCGTCAGATCGTTGATGGCGGTCGCTGCATTGTAGTACGACGCTGCGCTGGTGTTGCGCGCCGTGTTGCTCGAGTAAGTCCTCTTGCCGCAGGCGACGAGGTAATTGGTGACAAAGCCCGAGCAGTCGATGCCTAGGTGCTCGTCGCAGTAGGTCTGAAGCGTTGCCTGGGTGATGGTCGGGATTTTCTTCGAGCGCACCGCCCATTCAAGGGCCAGCTCGTAGTCCTGCGGGGCACCCTTGCCCATCGCCGCCGTACGAATGCGCTCCTTGTTTGCCTGGAACCACGCGTCGTCCTTGGAGCCGCGCGTCACCGTCTGGTAATCGCGCCTTTCCTCGGTGCCGTCCGCCCAGTCCATCATGAAGTACTTCCTGAGCTGGACCAGGTGCGTACCGATGCGGCAGACCTTCGTGACGGGATCCTCGATAACGACGTTGACCTTAAGATTGCGGTACTGCCTGATGAACTCCACAGGAGTCGGCATAGCTCTCCTCCCTCGTACGATCCTCCGGGCTCAGCGAACGACGGCTCCAGCAACAGTTATGCGCGGCTGAGCTGGCGCGCATTGCCTCTCCTGCGCCGAGTCCGCCGCGCGGTGCACCTCGGCCTCCGACTGCACGCCTTCGGGAATCCTGTCGGTGACGCACACTTCGTTCGGCGTGACCTTCGCCACCGCAAAATAGGAGCGGGTCACCTTCTCCGGGTTGTCGTTGTCCTCCCGAGCCTGCACGCGAACGATCAACGCGATCGGAACCCGCTTTCCGTCCTTCGTCGCCACCCGCCACTCCGCTTTGCCATCCAGGGTGGACATGTGGCGCGTGACGAATTCGTGGTAATCGAGCGGGAATACGCGTTGCGCCAAATCCACGACGTCGATCGACTGCCGACCCGCGTCCACACGGCGCACTATCAGCGTGTAACCCGCAACGCCCGGACACACCAGGTAGGGAGTTTCGTTGGGGTCGTTCTTGTCGATCTCCTTCCTGCACGAGCCGGCGCCGAGGTCCGTGTGGATCGATTCGATTGCGGCCTTCGAGCGCACAGCGAGATCGCCATCTGTGGCCGAGCAGCCGGACAGAAAGAGAAGACTCAACGCAACCATGCCAAGGATGGATAGCCTCACGATCGTTCTCCAAGGCCGCAAGCGCAGCGACGGTTCATTGAGGGATAGGAAATCCAAACCGCCCGACGCGCCTACGAAATCAGAAACTGTTGCCACTTGGCACTGCTGCATGCGGCACCTCCACCGACGTTAAGAGCCACTCGCAATCTAGAGGATTCTTTCGTTGATTCAGCAGGCTAACGATTCCCGGCTATGCCGGTCTACATTTGAGCCAGCCGGTCGAACACGCGCGTAAACTGCAGAGATCCCGGTAACTGGAGCCGCTGTCGAGCTTTTTGATACCCGGATTCGGTGTACGGCCCGAAGAGTTCTCCGTCCGTTACTCGAAGGATGTAGAAATTGGTCACGGACCGGTCGATGCTGCCGTGGTTTGGATGCTGCTTCGCAATCAGAAATTCATCATTCCAGCCGGCTGCAAAAACTGTTTCGTTGATTACGGCCACGCCGCCACCACCATTCCGAAACTTGCATACCGACATCTGCTCCATTTCGTCAACGGCGATCAGACCATAATCGCCAATGAGCTTCTCCTCGTATGCAAAGCCGAGATTACACGCGACAGGCCAGAGCACAATCACGATCGCGGCCAGATTCCTTCGTATCTTCCAGAGAGGCATAACGTCGAAGTTAAGCAGGGGGCGCGTTTTTTGCACCCGTCCGCTTGAACAACTTGTTGCGCCGCGCCATGACTTAGTTCGTGCGCACACGCCGTTGGGACGCCTGAAACGCCGTCGCCGTGATGCCTGCGCGGTACGCGGCGAGTTTCCCCCCGATCTCGATGGTCCGGCTGATCGGCGCCAGCTCAACGCCGTGCAGGGAAAACAATCCAGCCTTCAGGCGCTGCTCCATCCGAATGAGCTTCGGATCCTGAACCGCGATTTGCGACTCGTAGTAGATGTCGTCATGGATACCATTCCGCCAGTCTGCTGGGCGGTCCTGTGGCTGTCCTGGCAGCGGGGTCCGATCGATTTGAGTAATCCCCAAAGACTTCAAGTAGTTGTAGCTCCACTGATCCTCGAAGTAGTACTCCCTGAGATAGTGGACCCGCGCCCGTTCAGCAGACCACTTCCGGTTCAGCGCATCGGCGACTCTCTCCATGCCGGTCTGATTGCCTCCGCTGTCGCCAATGAGGACGATGTCTAGGAATCCATGTGCCTTGTAGCTTCGGCAGATGTCGGTGAGCAGAGCCTCAAACGTGGCTTGCTCGACACTGAGCGTGCCAGCGTATTGCATGTGGCCTGACGGGCTCGGCTCGATGCTTCCCTCCGGTACAAACTTGACGATCGGGGCAATCAAGGCGCTGCCGATCGCGCGAGCGATATAGGGAAGAACGGTCTGCAGGACGTAATTGTGCTTGCCACCCGCGACATACGGCCCATTCTGCTCGACCCCGCCGGTTCCAACGATGATCGTCGTGGTGCCCGCGCGGATGGCGTCTCGAATCTCCATCGAAGTGAGCTCTTCGGCCCACAAACTGGCACCAGCATCAATCGGCCGAGGCGCGTCCGGTGGCAGCCGATTCTGCGCTGAAGCGGGCAAGGCGGTAGCAGTAACCACGAAGCCCAAGAGCAAGGCAGCGTCAACAAATCGAATCATCGTTCCTCTCCCAAGCGCACGATCGATTGGATCTCCCAACCGGCGACGATGTCGACCAAACGGCCCACGGTTGAGCGGCCCGTGCCCAGCGAGGCCCGGCCGTGACGAGCTGGTCGTGCGCCGGCAGCCGAAAAGGGTCACCCCGATTTAGCCGCGTCACTGAGCCTCGATAAGTGTTTGGTGCAGACCACGGTCTGTGGTCCGCTTGAAACGAAGGTCAGAAACTAGTCATCGATCGGTATCGTTGTTGATCTTGCGAAAAGTTCGTCAGCTGTTTTCTGCTTTTCCAGCCCTACGGGAAAGTTTGTTCTCTTGACTCCGGGAGGCCTTATAAGGGTTAGGCCCTCGGGAGGAATGTCGAGCCTGGGGTTTTCGACTCGCCAGCCAGTGCTTGAACGACTCCTGGCTCTCGCCAGAGGGGTTTCCAGAAAGCAAGTTCTCGACACTAATGTCCTCATCAAGGTCGCGCCAATGGATTCCTTCGCCTCCGCCAATCAAACGCCAACGATTGCGTTCCTTGGTACTTGCGTGTAGAAGGCGAGGATACCAGACCAGCGGCACTGACAGCGTCCGACCGTCGGCAAGATGCACAGTCAGAGTATCCTGGGTAACAGCAACGCTCTCAGCGATGGCCTCGCGTTTCTGCGTTGCCAAAGTATTCATGCCAACTCCTCAGCAGTTCCTCCTGTTTGTCCTCGATCAACTTCTGGATTCGACGGATCTCAGTTCAACCAAAACCACGACTGTCCCCTACTCACACTTCATCAAGCCAAAACTTCGCGGAGTCGTCATCTCGCTCGACATGAATATGAGGCGGGTTCTTAGCGGTTGCCTGCATAGAAGAAGAATCGGTACGGACCAACCCGGAGTACCGTCGGCATTTGTGAAGTCTATCCTGTGTGTGGAGGAGAAGGAAGATCAATGACCCGTGCATCTGACGACGTTTCTAGGCGTGACCAGAGCGAGCTCTGACCCCGGTTAGTCCCAGTCTTGCCCAAACACCACCACGACACCGTTCGGGTCACGAATGGAAAAGTCGCGAACCCCATAACGACGCGTCTCGATCGGAACTTCGATGGCGACTCCCCGTTTGATGACCTCCTCGTAAAGCGCGTTCACGTCCTTGACCCAGAAGAAGATGCGAACACCCGTCGGCGCAAGCGCACCCTTGGCTAAATGAACTGCCGCGTTATCGCGCCACACTACAGTGTACTCCGGCGTCTCGGCTCCCGGATCGGATCTGAACCCCAGCATCCTCCGGTAGAAGACGGCCGTGGCAGGAACATCAGGGACCGAAAGCACGGGAGCACCTTGATAGAACTGTTCCGGATTGCTGGTAGGAAAATCTGGCATTGCGCTCTCTTCGAGTGGTCACCTCACCGACTTCACTCCAGCCGCCCTATCGCTGCCGCGAAGGCCTCGCCCCACACTCTTGCCCAGGTCCTCTCTTTGTAAAGCGGTTCGCGAAAGGCGCTCTAAGGCATCACGGGCATTCGGAGCGCGAAGAAATCGACGACCCGGGTAGCCGCCGGCGGGTCAAGATTGCTCAGGCCAACCAGCACGTACCCGAGCTGCGGGAACACCCGGAGGTCGCCGTTCATCCCGGGTGCTCCACCGCCATGGCCGTAGCTGCGCAACGGGCCTTCTCCCTGGACGCCGAAGCCATACCCGTACTGCTGCTGCTGAGGCCTGGTTGCTTCAGCGAGCATCGTCTTCGATATCAGTTTCCCTGACTCGAGTGCCTGTGCGAACCGAAAGAAATCGCCGACCGTCGAGTAGCCGCCACCCGCCGCTGTGCCCCTCCACGGGAGGGTGTCGGCATGCGACACCCACGCCGCATCCTTCCTCATGTACCCGATGGCGCGGTTCGCCACTTTCTCGGTTTCGGGCAGCGAGTCGGTAGACTTCATGCCGGCCGGCTGGAAGACCTTACTTCGGACATAGTCGTAGTAGGACATGCCGCTCACTTTTTCGATGAGCGCGCCGAGCAGGACGTAGCCGTAGTTCGAGTACCGGTGCTGCGCGCCTGGCTCGTGCACGAGTGCGCGCGATCCATAGAGCTTCACATAGTCGCTGTGCTCTCTCAGCGTCAGTCGGTTCTTCGCGAACTCCGGACCGAAAATGTCACCCGTGCCTCCGGTATGCGTGAGCAGATGACGCACGGTGACCTTCGAGGCCACCTCCTTGTTCGGATAGTCCGGGAGATGCTTGCCGATCGGATCGTCCAGCACCAGCTTGCCCCCTTCGACGAGCTGCAGCGTCGCGGTCGCGGTGAACATCTTGTTCATCGACCCGACACGGAATTGTGTGTCGAGGGTGACGGGAGTTCCAGCCTCTCGGTTCGCGCGGCCCCAGGCCTTCTGAAGGAGAACCTTTCCGTGCCGTGTGACGAGCACAGCACCCGAGAACTGGTCGTTCTTCGCAACTTCCTCGGCGCGCGCCGACAACGCCGACAGTGCGTCCGCTTCCGTCATCCGCGGAAGTGAGAATTCCGCAGGACGGGGAATGGCCCGCAGCGTCGAGCTCAGAATTTTCGGCGGTCCCTCGGGGCTCACAGAGAGCTCAATGCGGGCGACCGT